>Ga0126382_10000634_pt1 | contig 13739 bp, 4 predicted proteins | sample PanSoiMetPlot_30_FD_92548 | JGI IMG/M metagenome (GOLD analysis project Ga0126382, IMG submission 92548) | Tropical forest soil microbial communities from Panama - MetaG Plot_30 | ecosystem: Environmental > Terrestrial > Soil > Tropical forest > Bulk soil | place: Panama | collected 2016-02-17 | reverse complement strand
CTTGGCGTCTTGGCGCGAACCCTGGCTTGAAATGCGAATTGCCTCGCTAGGACGAAAAGGACCGCAAGGACATAAAAATGCTTCTTCTTCACAACCTACATTCTCAGCAGCACGCCCTTAACGTCCTGCGATGTTGCTGAGGAAATCGCCCTGGCGTACAACTGGACCTGTCTACAATACTCCTCAAGCCTTCCGGCGATTTCAAAGTCCGTCTTGAAATCCACGACTGTCCACTGAATGTGCTCGGCACCTTCCGAAAATGCCAGGTCGACCTTTCCTTCGACGATGGTGCCATCTTCAAGTCGCATTGAAATCGGGACTTCACGCCTGCATCGGCCATCACCCATGGCCTTTGAGGCGCGCCGCAGCAATGGATGCCCCAGGGAACGGATTACCGTTTCGATAGCGGCTTCGATCTCCGTCTGACTTGCACCGAAAAATCGACCCTGCAAGTTAGCGATTTGTTGAATGCTTCTGGCATCGGCGCTGAGTTCCACAGTTGAAAGCACCGCGTGGACAAGCGTACCGAATCGCATACCGTGAGGGCGGGAGAAATCGATCCCGACTGATTCGATAGAAACATCTGAGAGCGTTCCAGGCAATGGAACTGACGGCTCCTGCGGAGCAGCAGGTGGTAGAGGTAAACCAGATGGTTGCAGTACTGCTGGCGCCTCTGGTGCTATCTTCGCTTCCGGCATCTCAAACAGATCCAACTGCCCGCTCATTTTTTTGCTGGCTTGCTCTTCACCCTTTGCCCTTTGCTCGTCCTTTGCTTCTTCGCCGTTTGTCCTTTGCCCTTCGCTTTGAGCGTATTCGGTCGCTGTCACTACTTTTAAGCTGGGAACGCTGGCTTGCTCACGAACGCTGGAGCGTTTCTCTTGCCACTCGGCGTGATCGCGAAGGCCTCGCTCCGAGCGTTGACCCCGCTCATCAGCTGCAAGAAGCTTGTTCAGTCGCGCGCCGATCTCATCCTCTCTATTCAAATCAAGCACCGACGGATCCCACCAAACAACCGTGTGCTCGCCAACTTCCGGCTTGTGCAACCCGGGCGTCACTGATCCGGGTTTGCGCAAACCGTTGCTCGGTCGAAACGACACGTTATCCGTTCCAAACTCGGGACAACCGGGAGGATGATTCGTAACAGGCTTGAAGCTGTCCTTTACTGGCGGGAAGATTGCCGGATCAAGCGCTCCGAGCCAGCCTTCGCGCCGCTCGTCACCAACGGCTGTGACTACCAAAAGATCCCGAGCGCGAGTCGCAGCAACATAAAGCACTCGGGCCGCTTCCTCGCGCTCCAGCTCTAACTCTTCTTCCGCGTGTTCCAGAAGCTCGGGAGGCGAACAGCCTGCAAGTCTCATCACGCACAACTCAGCTTCCGTGTCAGTCCACTTCGAGGGCTCACGTGCTTCCTTGGCGGTCATATCCGCAAGAATCACTACCGGGAATTCGAGACCCTTGGCTTTATGAACGGTCATTATGCGAACGCCCTCTGCGCCCTCTTCGATGATTGGCGCATCGCCCGCCTCGCCGTTCTCGGCCTGGTCGTCAAGCCAGTCAACAAACGCTCGGAAAGAAATCAACCCGCCTTGCTCGGCTCGCCGGGCCATATCCATCAGCCGTGTCACGTTCGCAAGCGCCTGCTCTCCGGTCGCCCAGTTTGCAAAACCCGCGTGCGCCCGAGTAATCGCAAGCAGCCGCCCAATAGTATCTGCAACCGGCCGTCGATTGCGCGCTCCGTGTAGCTCTCGCAGGACTCCAAGAGCCTCGGCTACTTCCGCGAGAGATTCCGGCAAGTCGTCGGGTAGTTTTCTGTACGGGTGCAGGCTGGAGAAACGAGTTCGATAAGCCAGGAGTTGGGCATCGCTTATCGCAAAGAGCGGACCTTTCAGTGTGGCGAACAATGCGAGTTCGTCATCCGGCCGCTCGATCGCCGCAAGTGCGTTGCGGATCGCCTCAACTTCTTCGCGTGAGTGAAACGAGCTGCCTCCGACCAGCAGATGCGGAAGCCGCCGGGCCTCGAGCGCTCGAACATAAGGCCGCGTGACATCAGTCCCGAAGTTGCGAAAGCGGCGGAAAAGTAAACAAACATGTCTCGGCCGTATCGCGCTACGAACGTCAGGGCTCTCGCGCTCTGTAACCGTCCATCCACTTTCTTTCACGAGCCAGTCCACGAACGCAGCCACTCCATCAGGCAACGATTCATCGATTCGCCACTCAACGATCTTGCCGAAATCGCCGTAAGGCCTGGGAACCGGCAACGCGATCACTGCGGGCTGACTTTCAGGACCGTCCCTGAACTTTGCCAGCGCCACATATTCTGCTTGAGTAGAACCAGTGTTATCCGCGCTGCGAGAAGCGGATTGTGGTCCGCCTTTCATCACTCCCTCGAAAGCGGCGTTGACAGCTTGTTGAATTGCCGGTACGGATCGGAAACTGACATTAAGGTTGAGTTGTTCACCACCAGTGGCCTTTATCTGCTGTTTGACCTGTTCATACAGCGCGACGTCCGCACGACGAAACCGATAAATCGACTGCTTGGGATCGCCGACGATAAAGAGCTTGCCTGGAATCGGCCGCACTCGCCGCCAGTCTTTTTCATTAGGATCGTCGGCCGCCAGCAACATCAGCAATTCGGCTTGCAGAGGATCGGTGTCCTGAAACTCATCGACGAAGATGTGTGTGAATCGTTGCTGGAGGTCCGCTCTCACCCATGGTTTTTCACGAACCAGATTTCGCGCACGAAGCAATAGATCGAGAAAGTCGACGCAACCGGCACGCTCCTTCAAATGCTCGTACTCGACGATCACTGACGAGAGCTCATCGCGCAGGCGCGGCGCCAGATCGGCTCCCGCCTCATCTACAAAAGTATCCAGACGCTCCTTCAATGCATTCCGGCGGGCTAATAGTTCTGCACGCGGATAGCTCAACTTGCTCGAGGAATAACCTGACCACGTCCAGTGCTTCCCTCGTTTCAACTCGATAAGAGCCGCTTCAAGCCCCTCGTAGTCACGTTTGTCCTCACCGCCCGAAATGTCCTCGATCCGTTTTAGGTCGTCGATGAAAACTCTGATTTCCTTGAGTGACTTCACAAAGTAATCATTTGGGTTACCAGCATCTGCCCACGCCGCCAGCGAAGTCATCTGGGCAATCAACTCGTCTATGACTGTTACTCGATCGAAATCCGGATTGCGTTGCCAAGACGCTGGAAAATCGCGACGTTCAATCAACTCTCGCGCGGCAGTTCGAAGAGCCCTGCGCGGGCCGCTGTTATGCGGCCGGTGCGCAAGGATTCCCGGCAGGTCCCTCCGATACTCGCGACGCGGGCGTCTTCGGAGAATGCGACGAACCGCTTCTCCCGGACTTGCCAGCTGCTGTTCAAACCAGCGGTCGAATGCGAGATCAAAAAGGGGACGAACCGTATCTTCAGCGGCAACTTCAAACAAGGGGTCGATCTCGGCTTCCACCGGCCGCTCTCGCAGCAGATCAGCACAGAAGCTGTGAATCGTACCTATACGCGACTCTTCAAGCTCACGAAGGGATTCGGTTAGAAGCTCGTTAGCTTCAGGCGGACATTCCGTGTCCTGTCTGCATTGCTCAATAGCATCTCGAATGCGAAGCTTCAGCTCACCCGCAGCAGCGTCGGTGAAAGTGACAGCGACTATCTTGCTCAGGCGAACGCGACCCGAGGTTATGCCCGCAATGATTCGGCCCACAAGCTCGGTAGTTTTGCCCGTCCCGGCCGCCGCTTCGACGACAAAAGTCGTATCGAGATCGTTGCGAATCCGATCTCTCGCGTGTTGATCGGCAAGTGATCCCTTACGTGTAACTTTCAAAGCAATTCTCTAAGTGTCTTTAGTTCAACCAACCGGTCGCCAGGTTTACGCGAAGTGCGGATGTATTCCATCGGTCCGCATACCGCGCGGTAGTCGCACCAGTCGCACCCGCCCTTTTCTGGCGCTGCCGGCAAAAAACCTTCCTCAATCGCCCCTCCGATGATTTCGACCACCTTTCCTGCTGTTCCACGGCTAAAATCATTAAGAGGAACCTCTACTGACGCGAACCCTCCGGCGTTTGTGCAGTAATAAAGCCTCCCCCCTTCAACAGTCGCTTCGAGCAGCGTCTCACAGGCAAGCGCATACAAAACTGGCTGCAGATACTGTCCGCCGCCTACAACAACGCCTTCCTGAGCCCGAGCCTTCCCTGTCTTGTGATCGGTCGCGCGGATCTTTCCGCTCGTATGCCGCTCTACAAGATCTATGGAACCTCTCAGCTTCAGCTTGCCCACAACCGGTATTGGATCATCAACGCTTGCCGGGTCCTCATCTTCGCGTTCGCGGTCCGCCAAACCGAATGCGAGTTCGAATTTGTATGGTACCCAGCCATCATCGGCTTCGGATGCCCGCCGTAACCACTCGCGCAGATCCGCGCGAATTAGTTCGATCCCATCCTTCCATACGCGCGGAATTGCTGGTGCGAGGTCGTCCTCATACTCCAGAGCAACCCTGTCTAAAACATCGTCGACCAGGCCGATCGCCTTCTCCAGACTCTTTGGATTTATTGGAAGGAGTTTTGCGTCACGCAGTGCTGTTAGAACTTTGAACTGCACGTGGTGAAACAGCGACCCGCGAGTGAGCGGATCAATCACTTCGATCGCAACCGGCTCTTCGCGAGGCGTTAGCCTGTGCACCGCCTGGAGAAAGAATCGATAGGGACATGCAGCATAGTTCTGAAGCGCTGTCGGCGAGAATGACCGGGCAGACATCTGGTGTGCCGCGATTGCTTCACGAGCCAGCTCATCCGGTTCAATCAGCCCATCGCTGGATGTCCAGCGCCTGAGCCACCTGCGAGACCTGGATCGAAGCGCGCGCGCCAGGTGGCGATTTGTCGATAACAAATAGTGTGCTGTTCCCGCGACCGTCTCCGGCTTCGCATCGATCAATGGAGCCAGCAACGCAAGGTCGTATTCGGCTTCATCGATCGCAACGCGCGGGTCGTCGGGCGCCGGCCATCCGAGCCTGCCGCTGGCGCCGGACTCGGCCCGCGATACGAGCTTGTCAAAGCCCGGCAGAAAACCTTCTGCCGCCCGCAATGCTTCAAGGCCGTAGAATGACGGAACCCTCGGGCGCGCCTGCTGAACGTCGATTCTTGGGTAAGACAGATGGACTCGCTTGAAAGCAGCTCCTACAGCCAATCTGAGAGCCAGTCGTTCGGCTTCCACTCGGGCCGGTTGAGTAACCAGGTTTGATCCCTCGAGAGATCGCCGGTGCTCGTCCAGCAAGATGGGATCCTCGATTAACTTGCGGGGAAATAATTTCTCAGCAAGACCGGGTATAAAAACAATGTCAAAACTCATTCCGCGAGCTGCATCCGTTGAACCGATGAATACCGAACCGTAGCGGCGCTGCGGCGGCGAAACCTGAAGCTCGCGAAGCCGCGGCGAAAGCACCACCTGTACCTCGTAAAGATCGACCGGTCCTATAGGAGACATTGGTTCGAGCTCGGCCAGCGTCTCGAGCACGCCGTCCGGGTATCGCAGCGCCGACTGCGCGAGCGCCCGAAGGTGAGCAAGCCACTCCGCCCAGATCGCTCGTTCCGGCAACTCAGCAAGCTGATCTATCAGCGGCAACGCAAACTCGCGCAGATGTTCCAGGTCTCTTAGCTGTTGATCCAACCTCGCGGTACGCGTTTCCTCGCCTTCTTCGATAAGCTCCTTCCTTCTCTTACGCCATTCAGTTTCGAGGCCCTCGATTCTTCTTTTCCAGCGATCTCTTCCACCGATCACCGCCGACTCCACGAGCAAACGTTCCCAACGCGACGGTGCACGAAGACCACCTGCTATTTCGACGGTGCTCTCGAGATCGATGGGAAGCTGTTCGCGCTCGGGCTCCTCATCAATTACGGGTTCAGGTTCAACGCCAATTGGAAGTGATTCGATTGGAGGTGGCGTCCAGGCAGCTTCGGGATCAGGCGAGCTTCTTGCGTCGGGAACCTGGGACAGAGAAGTGTACTCTGCAAATCGACGCGCAGAAAAATCCTCGGCTCGACACGCAAGCAACGCGAGCAACGCCCGGCCTGCACGGTCAGGTCGAGTTGTGCCTCGGGCGAAATAATATGGAATCGCAGCTCGCCGAAAGGCTTCCTCGAGATGCGGGCGGTACTCGGCGGGCGAGCGAAGGAAGATCGCAATTCGATCGAACGGAGTTCCGGAAGCGGCCTCCGCTTGAATGCAACGTGCGATCTCGACACATTCGCGCGCCTCGCCAGGCGAAGAGCTAAGAGTAACGCTTTCGTCCATAGCCAACTCGCGTGGCTTTGATGTTTCAAACAGATGAGCTTTTAAAGTCGCGAGGGAACCTGTCGACGTCGTCGTAGTAATCTCTTCAGTTTTACATCGCAACGAGCCCTGAAGCATCTCAATTGTTCTTGTGTCTCCGCGTGCCGCCGTCGCGAGGGTGGAAGGCGCGTGCGAAACGAGCGCCTGGATGAGGTCTGCTTCTAGAGTATTCGATACGGCCAGGTCGAGTATTAGCAAAGGCAAGCCGACTGGATGAACCGGCGCTTTGGCTTTAGCGGTTTTGATTGCCGCTTCGAATATCACCGATCGAGTCGCGAGCTTCGCCGAGATAAGCTCGCGCTCAATGCAGTCGGCGAGGGCTGCGAGATCCGGTCCGCCCCGAGGCAAGCGCCTGATAGCTTTTATGTCCACAGCGTTCATGCGAAGCTCATCCAACGTACGCGCCACCGCTCGTGGAAAGCCGGGACGCTGAGCGACCGGTTTGAAATATGACAGGCTCTCTTGTGACAGCATCGAATGCACTGCGCGAGCGGTCAGTGCCTCGAGCGAAAGTCCGGTGACGGGAGCTCGGCCGCTCTCTGCGAGAAGAGGAGTGGCAAGGCTGATTGCGAGCCGTCCAAGAGTAACTCTGAGCAATCCGAACCGTGCCTGCGAGCTTTGTTGCGAACCGGCGCCAATTATGCAACACCTGATGAATTCGTCGCCGGCTTCTCTTGTGGGACAAATGACGAGAATCTCTGCATCAGGTGGGAAGGCGCGCAACCAGTTTACCGCCGAATCGAGTCGTGCCCGGGAGTCGTGGGAAATCAGAAGCTTTGGACCTGGGGGCTTGGGCATTTGAACAAAACTGAGTGCTTATCGAAAAACCTAATCAAACTCTGCGTTACGTCAATGCGCTCCGCTTTTTATTTTTTGCGCAGAACGACACCGCTGAGAGCGCTGAGGTAACGCAGAGCAGAGAACAAATACTATCAAAAGATCAATTGAATTTGACCTGTGATAAGTCCGACTCTACCTCTTTTGCCAGATTAGCAAGCTGGGAGGTTTCAGGTATCGACCGCAAAAAGCTTCTGACCGCTGATTTGTCCTGGTCCGAGATCGCCGAATTAACGAAATCCGAAATCTGGCTTCTCGTGCTTCTCGGTTGCGATCTGAGCTGGGCCAGAAACCCTTCGGTATCTGTCTTGATCTGATAAGCGAACGTCTCCGCGAGCCCATCGGACAAAGCGCCGTCGGATTGAGGGGTTATTTCAAACAAAACCTGCAAGAGACCTTTGTCGCCACGCCTGATCAGTCGATCGAGCTGCGCTTCGTATAGTTCGGCGGTGTCCGGCGACTGATTGAATGCCGATACGATTATCCCTCTATTGGATTCGTAGTCTTGATCGAGATTGCACATTAGAAATGCAATATTAGTTCGTACAAAGTCATCCTGGTCTGGCTCTTCGCTAATCTTTGAGATTCGATCGATCAACTCCTGGCGTGAATAGCTTTGCAATTGTTTCCACGCGTCCTCGCCAGGTTCACCAACATCTGTTGAAAAGGTTTCGACCACTTCAAGCAACTCCTCGTCGCTCATCGCCGAGAGCGCTTTCGGAGCCGGTTTCCCGTTCTGTTGATTCGAGGGCGGATTCGAGCGGCACCCGATAATTACAATCGCGAAAACGAGAATGACTACAGAGGTTCTGAAGCGAGGAACTGATTGGGGGGCAAATTGCATCTATATCAATCCAATCCGAAACGCCTCTGGGCGAGATTTCGGCGTCCAGTGTTTTTCAGTTTCATCAGAGACTCAGAACACCTGTGACTTAATACTAACCCATACTAACTGTTGGCTAAAGCGGGGACTACGAGCTGATTACAGAATCCTCGGGTGCTTTGTCTGGTCTAAGTCTCCGAAAAATTGGTTCACGCAGGTTTCCGGTGCTGGCTAGCGACGAATACTGAACTTGACACACAAGCTGAGGCTCGAGCCAAACAGTCACTGAATCGTCGAGCGGTTTTTCTTTTACTGGTCTCGGTATCCGCTTAAGTTTCTGAAGCTCGGCGATAATCATTTTTGAAGTTCGGTCGTCAAAGCCCGTCCCCACTTTTCCAACATACACCAACTGGTTGCCGCGATACATCCCGAGTTGCAGTGCTCCGAATGTCGCCTCACGTTCGCCCTTTCCTTTGGTGTAGCCGATGATAACGCAGTCGGCGGTGCGCCACTTCTTGATCTTGAACCAGTGCGACGTTCGCTTCCCGGGCATATAGATGCTGTTTCGTTCCTTGGCCATGATGCCTTCAAGCCCGTGAGCAGCGGCGGCTTCGAAAAGCCCTGTTCCATTGTCAACCGTCTCACTCGGACGATAAGCAGGATTGGGAACCTTGATCGAATCAACCATCCAGGCGCGGCGACGGGCCAGCGGTTCATTGATAATGGGGCGACCGTCAATATAGAGACAATCGAAAACATAGCAAACCGCTGGATGCCTGTTCCGAGCGCGAGCCACCGCAGCTTCATTTCGGGGATGCAGTCTTTGAAGAACGTCTTCGAAGATCGGCTGACCCTTTTCGTTCAGACAAACAATCTCTACATCGAACAAGCCGCACGCGGCCCGAAACGCCTGGTCGGGAATCTGCAGCTCGGGGAACAGATTGGTGATGTCACGTTGGGCCCGGCTTCGAAGTGTGATTTTGCCCTCGTCTAGAGCCACCATTGCGCGTATGCCATCCCATTTCACCTCGTAAAGAAAATCCGGTGAGTCGAATGGCTCTTCCCGATTCTGAGCAAGCATTGGTTCGATCGGATCGCGAAGCCAGTCAATCTGCGGTGGAACCAGACGTTCACAGAGCCAATCCTTTCCCTTTGTTTGAATCATCCGGTACTCATCATTCCATTCGCGGCTCTGAAACCGGAAATAAAACCCGTCCTTCTTCTCTTTGGTGATCTCGTATCTTCCTCGCGCGAAGATCCACATATCACCGCCGCCGTATTCACCTTTCGGAATTGTTCCTTCGAAGTCTAGATATTTCACCGGGTGATCTTCGGTCTGCACAGCCATTCGTTTGATGCCCGGGCGCGGCGGAAGACCTTTTGGCACCGCCCAACATTTTAGAGTTCCGTCTCGTTCGAGTCTGACGTCGTAGTGGAGCCGAGATGCATGATGGCGATGAACCACGAATGCATTATTTTCGCCCGCGAATATCTCCGGTCCCGGCTCAGGCGTTTTGTCAAAGGCGCGTTTGCGAGCGTAGTCCGAAAGCGGGTCGTAGTTTTTTTCGAAGGTCTTTTTTGCGGACGGTTTTGTGGTCTTTGGTTTTTGGGTATGAAGCTTCACCGCGTAGGCATCGATGGTCTCCCAGGGATCGCCATCTTCGAGAATTAAATCCGGCACATTGCGGAGGTTGAATTCAGAAGGGTCGGTTACTGATTCGAGGCGTTCCCAGGTAAGTGGCATTGATACCGGCGCCTTTTCTCGGCCGCGAACGCTATAAGGCGAGATGATCGTCTGATACGTGTTGTTGCGATAGACATCAATCAACACTCTTCCTTTTCGCGCTTCTTTCTTGATCTGAAGAGTAGTCGTCGAGTCATGTTTTTCTATGTACGCTTTTGCGACCAGCAGTGCAGCTTCGCGGCCCAGCTCAAAGGACCACTTGGGTTCAATTGGCGCAACAACATGCACGCCCTTACCTCCGGTCGTTTTGACGAAGGTGTGATATCCATAACGCTCGATGTGTTCTCTAAGGTCAAATGCAAGCTCGACAACTTTTGTAAAGGGGTATTTTTCCGGAGGGTCGAGGTCCCAAACGATGTAGTCGGGCTTATCATAATGGGGCGTTCGACAATGCATTTGATGAAGCTCGATGCATGCAAGATTTGCCAGCCACACAAGAGAAGCTTCTTCGGTAGCGAGAACGTAGTCGACCTTGTCTTCTTTGCCGCCGAGGACGACGTGTTCGAGCCACGCTGGCGCCCATTCCGGTCTGTTCTTTTGGAAGAAGGTTCCATGATCTACGCCATCCGGCCAGCGGACGAGCGTGAGGGGACGCCCTTTGATGTGACGGAGAATTGTCGGAGCGACCTTGAGGTAATATTCGATCAGCTCCGCTTTAACGATCCCGTCCGCAGGGAAAAGAGCCTTTCGGAGATTTGAGAGATCGATCTTACGTTTGCCGACGGTGACGAAGGTGCTGGTACGCGCCATTATTCTTGGTTTGAAATTTCCTCGAACCCAGGTCCAATAAAAATATTATACAGGTTGAGTGCTGGGTCAGCGAACGAGAGACGCGATTGGCGATCAGCGAATAAGAAACAGCGAAGCGGGCGACAGCGTACAGGCCCAGGGCGAGTCCGCGAGTCCCGGGGAAGCAAGACCCAGGGATTGCGTCACACGATCTATCGATTATTCGTAGCTCCGTCAGAACGGGCAGCGCTTTGAGCCGCTTGAATCGGCTCTAGATTGCGCTTCGCCAGAACCTTGTTGAACTGCATTAGTTCGCCAACAAGTAGCCCGTTCAGCCGCGCTTTTAAGACATCCACCTGTGTCGAAAGCTCTTTGAACACCACGTACGATTGGCTTGTCGGACGGCCGTCGCCTGTCTCAATGCTCCGTCTCAAAGCTGCGATTTGGTTGTTGAGCTTGATCGGAAAATTCAACGGGTCCTGGTTGCTTCGGTTTCGAACCTGATAAACCTCTTCTTCAATAGCACTGAGTTTCTGCGTAAGCGCCTGACCGAGTTCGCTTACCTCGTGATCCTTCGATTTCTCGGAACGCTCCGTGATTTGCTTCTTGATATCACGAATGAGTATCACCATACCGTTCGCTTCGCTGGTCTTGTCGCGGACCTTCATCGCTAGATCGAACTGCTCGACCAGATCAGCATCGGTCACATTCGTCAACCGAGGATCTCTCTTGATCGCGAATGTTTGAGTCTGAGTCTGACCGTCGACAGTCAGACGTACTCGATAATCGCCCGGAGGCGCGAGCGGACCGCTCTCCGCTCTAGCGCTCCAGAGGATCATCCCTTCAAACACCGTTGCTCCAGGGTAACGCAAGTCCCACAGGAAACGATTCGTTCCGGCTTTGCGTCCGGGCGGGCGGGTCGCAGGCGGTCCGAAGGACTCGCCTTCCTCCGAGCTGCTGCTCCCCGAGGACCGACGTTTGTCCTCCTCAGGCGAACCAACGAACGTCCTGATAATTCGGTCCTTTGAATCAAGAATTTCGATTGTGATCTTGTCAGCCTGCTTTTTGAGGTTATAGTCGATCGCGGCCTGACTTGCCGACCTGATAGCAGTTCGCGGTTGAAAGAGATGAATATCGCCACTGGCGAATTCCGGAACGAGCTGCCGAAGCAGGCCAATATCGTCCAGGACGTAAAACGATCTGCCGTGAGTTGCGATCACCAGATCATTCTCTTCGACAACGAGATCAGGCACTTGCGTATCCGGAAGATTCAAAGATAAGGATTGCCAATTGTCGCCGTCATCGAATGAAACATAGATTCCGTGTTCGGTGCCCGCGTAGAGCAGGCCCGGCCGTTTCGGATCTTCGCGTACCGCATGAACGTAATCATCCGCGCGAATGCCCGAAACGATCTTTGACCAGTTCTTGCCGTAGTCGTGAGTCTTGTAGAGATAAGGTCTACGATCATCCAATTGATAACGCTTGGCGGCAAGATAAGCGGTGCCGGGTTTATGAGGAGATGCATCGATCAAGCTTATACGGCTGAATTCGGGCAGCCCTTTGGGTGAGATGTTTTCCCACTTCTTGCCCCCATCGCGAGTGATGTAAGCGAGGCCGTCATCGGAGCCGGTCCAAATCGTGTTGGGTTCAAGACGCGACAGCGCTATTGTGAAGATCGTTGCAAAGATTTCCGGACCGTTCTGATCTTTAGTAATCGGGCCACCGGAATCACCGAGCGTCTTCGGATCAGCGCGCGTCAGATCGGGGCTGATCCGCTCCCAGCTCTGCCCGTCATTAGTGGTCCTCCACAGATGCTGAGACGACGTGTACAGCACATTCGGGTCGTGTGGAGAAAAGACAATAGGAAAAGTCCATTGCCAGCGTTCCTTCAGAGCGCTTGCCGGCATGCCTGAAAAGAACAAGGGATAGACCTGAATGTCACGAGTGTGACCGGTGGAACGATCGAAGCGCGTCAGCAGGGCGCCCTGGCTGCCCGCATAAAAGAGACTCGGATTCCCTGGATGCGGAGCAATGTAGCCGCTCTCACCGCCGCCTACCGCATACATTACATTCGGTGTGCGTCCGCCGCGACCACCGGATTCGCTCGAAACACAAACGGTCGAGTTGTCCTGTTGCGCGCCGCACACGTGGTACGGGAAATCTTTTGTCGTTGCGACGTGATAGAGCTGGGCGGTCGGAAACTCCTGATCGGTCCACGTCTCGCCTCCGTTTATTGAGACATTGGCGCCGCCATCATTACTGTTGATCATCCGCTGAGGATCGTTCGACGCAATCCACAGGTCATGATTGTCGCCGTGAGGAACCCGGATGGTCTTGTAGCTCTTGCCGCCGTCCGTCGATTTGTAGAAGCCGGTGTTGAGCACGTACAACGTGTCCAGTGCTTTTGGGTCGGCGTAGAGCCTCGAGTAATAAAAAGCTCGTTGTCGCAGACGGCGATCCTCGCTGACCTTTTTCCAGGTAGCACCCGAGTCGTCTGAAGCGAATACTCCGCCGTCTTCAGCCTCGACGATTGCGTAGACTCGTTTGCCGTCAGCACCGGACACGCTTACTCCGATTTTTCCGATCACACCCTTTGGCAAACCTGCGTTTCTGGTTATCTCCGTCCATGTGTCGCCGCTATCGGTAGTTTTGAATAGACCGCTCTCGGGGCCGCCGCTCGAAAGACTCCACGAGGTGCGATAGGCGTCCCAAATCGAGGCAAACATTACTTTGGGATCTTGTGGATCAAAGCAAAGGTCCACCGCACCGGAATGGTTGCTGCGGAACAAAACCTTCTGCCAGGTCTTGCCGCCATCCTTTGATCGAAAAATCCCTCGCTCATCATTAGGGCCGTACGGGTGCCCCAGCGCACAGACATAAATCAGGTCGGGGTTTTTAGGATGAATTCGTATGCGAGAGATCGCGTGGGTGTCCGACAATCCGGAGTGGGCCCAGCTCTTGCCTGCGTCAGTCGATTTGTAAACACCATCCCCCTGCATGATATTTCCGCGCAGTTCGGTCTCTCCCATTCCGATGAACACGATGTCGGGATTCGATTCACTCACCGCGACTGCGCCGATAGAGGAGCTCTTTATTTGACCGTCGGTGACAGGTTTCCAGGTGGTGCCGCCGTCTGTTGTCTTCCACAAGCCTCCGCCGGTAGCGCCAAAGTAATACTCAAATAACCGCGAGGGGCTTCCGGCACAGGCGATGGACCTGCCTCCGCGATCGGGTCCGATGTTCCGCCAACGCAAGGCATTGAAGAGCGAAGG
>Ga0126382_10000632_pt1 | contig 13746 bp, 8 predicted proteins | sample PanSoiMetPlot_30_FD_92548 | JGI IMG/M metagenome (GOLD analysis project Ga0126382, IMG submission 92548) | Tropical forest soil microbial communities from Panama - MetaG Plot_30 | ecosystem: Environmental > Terrestrial > Soil > Tropical forest > Bulk soil | place: Panama | collected 2016-02-17 | reverse complement strand
GCTCATGGAGCCGACGGACGTGCCGACCATCGGTCGCATCGCCGTCCTACGCGATCCGCAAGGTGCGGTTTTCGGGATCATCAAGCCCGAGCCCGCTCCGTAGGTCTCTTCGGGGGCCCGGCCGCCCCGCTCAACACGACGGGGCGGCCGGGCAGTACTCGCGGGCCGAGGAAACGCACTTCAAAGCCACGACAATCCGTCCCGCGCCAATCGAGGCGCGCGGGCAGATGGTGCCGCGGGGCAAATAGGTCGCGGAAGGCGCCGTTTGGGCGCCTTCCGCTTCCCGGGGTCCAGGCTAAGGCTGTGCGACGAAGGCGACGAGCGCGCCGCTGCTGTGGTCGAGCGCCTGCCCGGTGATGCGTCCGGACTCGTTGACGTCGTTGGCACTGACGAGCGTTCCGTCGTACGCGGGCTCGGCGAGCGGGTTGAGGTCGGTGATCACGCCGTCGCGCCACACGACCGCGCGACAGTTGAAGTCGGCGTCGCATGAGGTGCCGACGATCTCGCGGCGGTCGTTGATTCCGAGCGCCTGGCTGAAGGTGTCGCCAGGGAGCGTGCCGAGGTCGCGCATTCCCTGACCGCGCGTCCACAGGAACGCGTGGGCATCGAAGGCGCCGCCGGCGGCCGGGGACGCGTTCGCGAACCCGACCACGTCCCCGCGCTCGTTGATCGCCATCGGCGTGTTCCAGGCGACGCCGCCGAGGCTGCCGAGGTCGATTGGCTTGCCATCCTGCCAGAGCACGTCGTGGATCGCGCTGAACCTGCCGACTGCCCGGTCACAGATGCCCGAGATGCCGACGACCCGGCCGCGGTTGTTGATCGCAGTCGCGGCGCTGGCGGTGTCGCCTGGGAGCGGCGGAAGCTCGCGGATCTCGCCCGGTGCAGGGCCCCAGATGACGGCGCGGAACTGCAGAACCTGCGGAGCGACGCACGTCGGATCGTGCACCGTGTTCTCGGCCCAACCGACGGTCTCGCTCCTGTTGTTCGTGCCGGTGGCGAAGCCGTTCGTGCCCCCGAGCGTCGGCAGCGGCGTCATGACGCCGTCTTCCCAGCGGAAGCCGAGACATTGGTGTCCGACCGCTGTTGGGGCCGGGAAGAAGGCGGAGCAGCTCCAGCGCTCACCCAGCGGGTCCGGCTGGGCCGTCTGGGAGATGCCGGAGATGATGCCGCGGTCGTTCTTCACGGGCCAGAGCACGCCGCTGTTCGGGCCGCCGAGCGTCCCGAGATCGGTGAGCGAGCCGTTCCTCCAGAGGGCGGCGTGCTGCACCTGATCTCCGCCCAGGTTCGACGTGCCGGCGACCCAGCCCTCGTTGTTGATGCTGTTGCCCGCGCCGACAGTCCCGCCGAGCGAGTCGAGATTGATCACGTGGTAGCGGGTCTGGGCGCTTGGCGTGGTCGCCGCGACGCCGGCGCCCTGCACGCCCGTCAGCAGCAGCGCCGTCGCCAGCGCCGATCCAGCGATAAGACGTTTCACGATCACCCTCCTTGACGCAGGTGAGGTCTTTCGCCTGCGGTATGCCGAAGCGGCGTTTCGCTTGCTCGCCAAATCCGGACAGGAGAGGTCGCTTCGTTCAGGCGGCGCCTGCCGCTGCGCCCGGAGGAGCAAGCGTAGGCGCCTGCGACGCGTGGGCGAGCCAGAGATGCGTGGCGGCGAGCGCCCGCCACGGCCGCCAGCGCTCAACGAGTTCAGAGGGCGTGGCGGCCGCGTGTCGGGCGTGTGGGAGGAGGGCGCGTCGGAGAGCCAGATCGGTGGCCGGATAGGCGTCGGGCTCGCCCAGCCGCAGCGCTATGTAGCGCGCGGTCCACTGGCCGAGGCCCTTGAGTGCGGTCAGCGACGCGATCAGATCGTCGAGGTCGACGCTGCGATCCAGCCGAACGGCATCGTCGAGGATTGCCTGGGCGAAGGTGCGAACGGCCGCTGCCCGCGAGGAGGTGAGGCCGAGGCCCTCTAGGTTCGAAGCGGCGAGCGTCGCGGGCGTCGGAAAAGTGTGCGCCAGGCAGAGCTCGGCGAGCCCGGGCACCGGCGTGCCGAGCCTGGCGACGAGCCGGCCTGCGATCGTGTTCGCGCTGCGCAGCGATACCTGCTGTCCGATGATCGCCCGCACGCCCGTCTCGTAGGCGTCCCACGTGCCCGGCGGCCGGAGGCCCGGCCTCGCGCGCAGTACCCGCCCGATCGTGGGTTCGTCGCGGAGCGCGCGCGTCGCCTCGTCCACCGCGAAATCGAGGTTCGCGATCTTCCGGGCGCGCTGGACGAGATGAACCAACTCGTCCCAATGCGGCAAATGCGCGCGGAGCAGCAGGTCGTCTGAGCCTCCGCGCACAAGCTCGAGTACCCCTGGGTCGCCGTCGACGACGATCGTTCGCCGGTACGTGTCGGCAGAGACGTGTTCTACGCCGGGGATCGCGCGAGCCGCGAAGTACGCGAGCAGCGCGTCCCAGTCGAGCGCGCCGCGGAACGGGAGCCGCAGAACGAGGCCGCCGTCGGCCGCAAGCCGGTCCGCCTTGCGGCGGCGAGCCCGCAGTCTCCGCGGCGGCTCGCGAAACGTCTCCTGGCAGGCGCGGTTGAACTGGCGAAGGCTCCCGAAGCCGGCGGCGAAAGCGACCTCGGTGATCGTCAGATCGGTGTCATCGAGCAGCCGGCGCGCGTAGTGGACCCGCGCCGAGCGCGCAAGGCCGTCCGGCGTCACGCCCAGGTGCTCGATGAAGAGGCGTCGGAGGTGCCGCGCCGAGACGCCTACGCGCGCGCCGAGCTCTGCCTCGCTGCCGTGGTCGAGCGCGCCGTCCAGGATCATGCGGACGGCCCGGCAGACGAGCTCGGGCGCGTCCCACCTGACCGACTGCGGCCACCGGTACGGCCGACAGAGGTGGCAGGCACGGTAGCCGGCGGCCTCCGCGGCCGCAGCCAACTGGAACGTCCGGACGTTCTCCGAGCGGGGCCGGGCCGAACACCCGGGCCGACAGTAGATCCCGGTCGTGACGACGGCGCCGTAGGCGTCCACGGCCGTCAGGTATATCGCGAAGGGGCGCGAAAAACCGGACGGATTCGGACGAGCGGCCGAGGGATGATGGCAAACGGGCGCAAATGCCGCAGGCCCGAATTGAGCGCCGAGTCCGCCGTGTGGCGCTCCGGCGGACCCTCGCCCCCTGATTCAGCTGCTCGCGGTGCTCGCTTCGGTTGAGTTCGCAGCCGTACGAACTCCGCTCTAACGCGAGCGTCGAGAGCCGCGCGCTCCCGACTGGCGCATGGCCGGGAGCGCGGGATGCGAATCAGAAGGCCGGTAAGGAGTAGGCTGGGTTTCGGTGATGCAGTCCCCGGACGCGGGGCTCGCCGTCGCCTAGCAGGAGAACGAACGCGCACAGCGCGCCCGGTTTCTCCCTGCTGAGCTGTGGTCGGGAGCGGCTCCTCGGCGCGCTGAAGAGCTGCCGCGGCTCGTCGTTCGCGGATGGCCTTGACAAGCGATTTCTGACCTACGACGAGATCGCCGCGCTCGAGGACGTCGAGCTGACGAAGGAGCGGACCGAGGCGAAGGTTGGTTTCTCCCACCGGCGCTGGAATCGGCCGCTTGCTGCAAGCGTTCTGCAAGCGTCGGGCTTCCGCAGCGATGTCACCGTGTTCCGCCTAAATGCAACCGCCGAGGGCGAATCTGGCTCCCAGCCTGCGTTTTAGGCGGCATACGGCGGAACACGTATACCGAGTCGAGGCGGCTCATAACCCGGAGGTCGCAGGTTCAAATCCTGCCCCCGCTACTGCGAAAGGCGCCGGAAACGGCGCCTTTCGCTCATTGAGCGAGCAGGCAGCCAACTCTTCTGCAAGCGTCCTTGCAAGTGCCCGCCCCTCGACGGCGCGTGCAGAGGACGTGCGTTGGTCGTCACTGACGTGCGATTGCGACCTGCATGCGTTCGTCCGCCGAGAGCAGGTGATCGACATCCTGCGCCGCCTCGGCGATGTCGATCTGCACCCAGTTCACCTTCCCGCTGAAGACGCTCTCCTCGGGCGTGTAGTCGTCGCTGACGGGCGAGGCGGTGTCACGCCCGAGATCGGTCGTCTCGTCCATAGAGAAGAGGAACGGCACGGTCGCCTCGACGCGGCCTTCGCCGACCTCCTCGCCGTCGACGTATAGCGCCACTTTTCCGCCTTTCCCCGGGCCGCCGCCGTCGTACGCGAGCTCCATCCGCACCTGATGTGTCCCCGGCGGGATCTCACTATTGCCCTCGACCTTGAAGCGTTGCAGCCCGATGAAGTTGTGACAGTAGGTGGGGATGCCATCCTTGAGGTAGACCGCCCAGCCGCCGAACGCCCCGCCCTGGGCGATGATCACGCCTTTGCCTCCCGCGTCGGGCACGACGACCTCGGCCGTCACCGCGTGCGACTTGTTCTTGACGTTGATCACCGACCCCTCGGTCAGCCGTCCCATGCCCCCGAAGAGGAGCTGGGAGTCGCCCTTGACGAGCTTGGGTCGTCCGGCGAGGTCAGGGTTGAGCCGCTCGACGCGGCGGTCGTCGAGCGGGAGGACGTTGTACTTCTTGGCCTCCCCCAGCCACAGCTGCTGCAGCTCGGCGAGCTTCTCGGGCATCTCAGACGCCAGGTCGTGCGCCTGGCTCCAGTCGATCGAGGTGTCGTAGAGCTCCCAGACATCGTCCTCGAACGCCGGGAGCCGGGCGTCCACGATCCACGGCGTCACGTGCTTGGTCACCGCCGTCCAGCCCCGGTGGTAGATGCCCCGGTTGCAGAACACCTCGAAGTACTGCGTCTCGCGCCGCTCCGCCGCGCCGGCGTCGTCGAATGTGTAGACCATGCTCGTCCCGTCGAGCGGCATCTGGTCGACCCCGTTCACCGAGCCCGGCGCCGGCAGGCCGGCCGCCTCGAGCACGGTCGGGACGACGTCGATCACGTGGTGGAACTGCGAGCGCACCTCGCCGCGGGCCGCGAACCCCCTGGGCCAGTGGACGATGGTGCCGTTCCGCGTTCCGCCCCAGTGCGAGGCGACCTGCTTCGTCCACTGGTACGGCGTGTCCAGCGCGTGGGCCCAGCCGACCGCATAGTGGTTGTACGCCTCGGGCCCCCCGAACTTGTCGATCCGCGCCGCCATGAACTCGGGCGTCTCGAGCTGGGGGACGCCGTTGAAGAGGATCAGCTCGTTGAACGACCCGCGGACCGTGGCCTCGGCGCTCGCGCCGTTGTCGCCGACGATGTAGACGACGAGCGTGTCGTCGAGAACGCCGAGGTCCTCGAGCGCGTCCACCAGCCGGCCAACGTGGTGGTCGGTGTGCTCGAGGTAGCCGGCGTAGATCTCCATCTGGCGGGCGAGCACCGGCTTGAGCGCGTCGGGCATCTCGTCCCAGGCCGGGATCTCGTCGTGCCGTCGGGTCAGCTCCGTGTCGGGGGGCACCACGCCGAGCTCCTTCTGCCGGGCGAGCGTCTGCTCCCGAAGCGCGTCCCAGCCCTCGTCGAAGCGACCCTTGTACCGGTCGCCCCACTCCGGAGGCACGTGATGAGGGGCATGCGTGGCGCCGGGCGCGAAGTAGATGAAGAAGGGCTTGTCCGGCATGAGCGCCTTCTGCTGGCGAACCCAGGAGATCGCCTTGTCGGTCATGTCCTCGGTGAAGTGGTAGCCCTCGTCAGGCGTCTTCTCCGGCTCGATCGGCGTCGTCCCCTCGTAGATCGCGGGGTAGTACTGGTTCGTCTCGCCGCCGATGAAGCCGTAGAAGTACTCGAAGCCGCCGCCTCCCGTGGGCCACGCGTCGAACGGCCCCAGCGGGCTCGTCTCCCACACCGGCACCTCGTGGCACTTGCCGAATTGGGCGGTCGAGTAGCCGTTCAGCCGCAGGACCTCGGCAAGCGGCGCCGCCGCCTTCGGACGGACGGAGTTGTAGCCGGGAGCGGACGTCGCGACCTCGGTCACGCCGCCCATGCCGACGGCGTGGTGGTTGCGTCCAGTCAGGAGTGCGGCGCGCGTGGGCGCACAGAGAGCAGTCGTGTGGAACCGGTTGAACCGCAAGCCCTCTTCGGCCAGCCGGTCGGCCGTCGGTGTAGCGCAGGGACCGCCGAAAGTGCTCGCCGCGCCGAAGCCCACGTCGTCGAGCAGGACGATCAGCACGTTGGGTGCCCCGTCCGGCGGGCGGAGTGGCTCGATCGGCGGGAACCGCGCCGCCGGATCCTTCGCGTCGAGCACCTCCGGAGCAGATCGAGGCGGATCGGGGATAGGTAGCACGGTCCGCTTCGGGCTCGTCATCCGTCGCTCCCGTACTCGGGCTTGGCACGCACGGCGGTGAGTCTCTCACGTCTTCCTCGGGAGATGGGCCGCGTTGGGCACGACCACCCGGGTGATTGCCGCGCGATGCCACGCCGCCGCGGTCAAGCTTCTGCCGCGACCACGAGAGGCTGGACCGAGCGACACGATCGGGCGGCCTGGCCCCGAGGCGCGTCGTAGCGGGGTCGGCGAGCATAGGCTTGCCAAGTGCCGAGCGGAGCGCCTGCCGAGGCAACAGTTGTCCAGAGGCGGGCGAAGCGGCCGGTCGCCGTCATGTTCGTCGGCGCACTCGCTCTGGCGGCCGGTCTCTATCACCTGGTCGGGGGCGGGCTGACGGTCGCCGACGGCGGTAGTACGGGAAGGCTGGCCGAGGGAGCGTTTGACCTTGCGTTCGGCGTTCTCGCCGTGGCGATCGGCCGAGGTGCCCTGCGGATGTCGCCGTGGGCGTGGACAGCGCTGATGACCTGGGCGGTGATCGGGCTCACGCACCAGCTCCTCCGCTATTTCTTCTATGGCGACCAGTCCTACGGCATGCTGGCCGTCGACGCGGTGGTCGTCTTCGCGCTGACGCCGCGCGACATCCAGGTGGCCTTCGGCGTGCGCCGCCGTCCGACCTTCGACCTCGACCGTGAGCCCCACGATGTCGCCGGCTGAGCGTGATCTGGAGATACTCCGGGCCTTCGAGCCCGTCGTCCGTTACACGAAGGGCGAGAAGTTCTTTCCGATGGATGTCGGTCCATACGTCGAGGCGTGCAGCCTGTGGCTGCACGTACCGGACGGGACCGACCGCGAGGTCGTGCCCGAGGGCGAGCTCAACCTCGAGCGGCTCGTGGAGATGCGTGATGCCTCCTTCGGCTCGATCTTCTACCTCCGCTTCGTGCAGCCGCTCGACCTGTCCGAGAGCGCCACGGTCTTGGCTGGCAAGCGCAGGCTCGAGAAGGAGCAACAGAGCGAGTTCAAGGCCGGCGTTGGCCGCCTGGCCCGCGGAGGTCTTCTGCCCCGCCTCGGCGACGGGCTCTTCTCACTGTCGCTCGTGCTGCGCGGCACCGTTCCGGGAGCAACGGCCGCCGCCGCGGCGCTGAGATACGCCGAGATCCACGAGCGGAACAGGCGGTTCGTCTACCACGGACGCGTGATCAGGCAGAGCGCTTGGACCATCTGCCAGTACTGGTTCTTCTTCGCCTACAACCCCTGGCGGTCCGGCTTCCACGGGGTGAACGACCACGAGTCGGACTGGGAGATGATCTCCGTATACCTCTACGACGGCGAGGACGGGCTGACCCCGGAGTGGATGGCGTATGCGTCGCACGACTTCCACGGAGCCGACCTGCGCCGCCGCTACGACGACCGCTCGGATCTCGAGCTCGTGGACGGCCATCCCGTGGTCTACGCCGGCGCAGGCTCCCACGCCTCGTACTTCCGGCCCGGCGAGTACCAGGCGGAGGTTCCGATCCCGGCGCCACGACGCGTCCGGCGGCTGGCCGACTCGCTGACGAAGCTCTGGCGGGAGCGACTCGGGCAGGGCGATGAGACCAGGCGCCCGTTGCGCATCCCCTTCGTCGACTTCGCCCGCGGCGACGGGCTCGAGATCGGCCCGGGCCTGGCGAACGAATGGACGCCGCGGCTGATTGACGAGACGACGCCGTGGGTGAGCCGATACCGCGGCCTCTGGGGGCTCTATGCGCGCGACCCGATCTCGGGAGAGAACGCGCCGGCCGGTCCGATGTACGACCGCGACGGCACGGCCCGCCCCTCGTGGTTCGATCCGCTCGGGTTCGCGGGCCTCGCGGAAGTCACGCCGCCACCCGCCGAAGTGGAGGTTGTTCAGGCGGAGCTCGACGACCTCGGCCGTCGCGAGGTCGAGCTCGACCGGGAGATCACCGAAGGCGTCGAGGCGCTCCGCAAAGCTGGTGGCCGGTTCGACAGCATGCGCCGGAGCCCCCACCTCGCGGCTGCTTCGGCCCGCCTGGTGGCCGAAACGGAGCAGCGGTCCGCGGACGTGACCGCGCTGCGGCGCGAGCGCTCCGAGAACGCCGCCGTCGTGGAGGGGCTTCAGCGACGGCTCACGTCGCTCGAGCGTGGGGAGCGAGGTGACCCGAGGGCGCACATCCGCCACGCCGCGATACCGGTGCCCGAGGCGAAGATGCGTTTCGACCAGGCTGCCGAGGTCTGGGCCGCCGTCTCGATCAGTCTTCTGCTCGTAGGTCTCGCGCTCCTGCTCGTCCTGTCGCCCGGAAACGCCTGGGCGGAGGCGATCGTGCTCGTCCTGGCGGCGGTCGTCGCCGAGTCGGTTCTCCGCGGGACGTTCACCCGGACGATTAACCGGATCGGGGTAGTCCTTGCGCTGATCGCGCTTGTCGTGCTGCTCGTGCAGTACGCGAAAGCCGTCTTGATCGCGCTCCTCGTCACGCTCGCCGCGTTCCTGCTCTACCAGCGCGTCCAGGAGTACCGAGCGTGACCGGTCAGAGGTAGCGGTTGCGCTTGGCTGCAAGCGTCCTGCAAGCATCGGGCATCCGCGGCGATGCCACGGTGTTCCGCATCATGGCCTCCCGGACGCATGCGGAGCCTTCGGTACCGACGCAAACGAGAAGAACGGCCGGCTGGTCGCGCGCTGGCAAGTTCCAAGCAGAAGAGGGCTTTCCGGACGCAGTTCTTTCCGCAATTTCCGGGGTTTGCAGGTAGTTCGAAGCGGCTGTGTGGGTATGAGACGTTCAAGAACCCGGATGGGAGGATTTGCATGTTCAGGCGTAGCAGGACGACTGTGCTGAAGGAGAAGGCAACGAGCGGGAAGGACCTGGCGGTCGCGCTCGCTCAGGACAAGAAGTTCCGCAAGGAGCTGATTTCCGCGCTCGGCCAGGGGAGGATCGCGCGTCGACACGCGGCGCGCGGGTTCGGCCCAGTCGCGGTGGCTAGCCGCCTGGCAGCCGATCAGAAGCTTGTCCTTGAGCTGCGACACATGACCGAGAACCTGCAGCGAGCAGTCACCCGCGCCGAGCAGAAGCGCAGCCACCGCCTGCGCAACACGCTGCTGATCTTCGGCGTAGGCGGAGCCGTCCTGGCAATACCCCAGTCGCGGAGATTGCTCTCGAAACTCGTTCGGCACCGATCTGACGCGAGCACGATCACGGAGTCGATCGAGGTCGGCGTCCCTGTCTCGACGGCGTACCAACAGTGGACGCAGTTCGAGGACTTCCCGCTGTTCATGGAGGGCGTCGACGACGTGCAGCAACTGGACGACACGCGGTTGCACTGGGTGGCGACGATCGCCGGTCAGAAGGCCGAGTGGGACGCGAAGATCGTCGAGCAGTATCCGGACCGGCTGATCAGGTGGGTCAGCGAGGACGGAAAGAAGACGCGCGGCACGGTCACGTTCGAGCCGCGCGGCGACTCGCGCACGCTGATCCGCCTCTCGATGGGCTATCAGGCCGGAGGGCCGATCGAGGCTGTCGGATCGGATACTGGCCTCGGCGCCTGGCGTGTCCGTGGCGACCTCGAGCGCTTCAAGGAGCTCATCGAGGGTCGCGGCGCCGAGACGGGCGCCAGGCGAAGCGAAGCCTCCGCGGGGACTATCAAGCAGTAGCGACGATCCGGAACCACGTGTGGCCCCACCGCCTGGAAAGATGGGGTATGACCTCGAAGGGCGTCGGGTGCACAGGACTTAGTCGTCAACCAAGCTACTTCGACGCGCGGATCGAACCTGACCAGGAGGTGTCGGAGTGCGAGCCCCGAGAAGGGTGGCTGGTCACTTGATATGTGACAGTCAGCTCGAACCCGGTGTCGTGAAACGTCTCGGCTGCAAGCGTTCTGCAAGCATCGGCCTTCCTCAGCGATGTCACCGTGTTCCGCCTAAACGCACGCCCGCGGCCGAAAACTGGCTCCGAACCTGCATTTAGGCGGAACGGGGCGGAACGCGTATACACAATCGAGGCGGCTCATAACCCGGAGGTCGCAGGTTCAAATCCTGCCCCCGCTACTGCGAAAGGCCCTGGAAACAGGGCCTTTCCCATGAGCCGCTGTCTCGGACGGCTCTCATTACCCTCGGACAGCTTGTCGAGCAGGCCGTCGCGACTTCTTGTGCGATCAGTGAGCGCTCTCTGCCAATGCCGCTGTCTCAGCTGCGTGCCATTCGAGCCCCATGTCCTGGAAGCGCTGCTCCGCCTTGTCGATCAGCTCTGGGTCCGGCCGCACGATCCCGAGGGCGCGTAGTGCGAACGGCTCCAGGTACGTACCGGGGTTGAGGAGGACCGGTGCCTCTGCCTCAAGCTGATCTCGCCGTCGGAGCGCGGCAAGCGCATCCATCCGTGCGACGAGCATGTCGACGTCGCGGGTGCTGGAGGGTGGCGACTCCCTCGGGATCCTCCGCTCGACGTCATCGAGGTCGCCGCGTGCGAGGGCGAGATGGATCCGCATCGGATCGAGCAGGAAGTCGTACCCTTCCATTCCAAGGGCTTCCGCGGCCTGTTCGAGCCTGTGCGCCTCGTGGGGGCACTCCAGGAGCTCTTCGGCTAGCGCGCATGCCAACAACGACCACGGGTTGAAGAAGCACGGCGTGTCGACGTTGACGGCGACCGCGCGCTCGGCAGCCGTGCGGAGGTCCCGTATGCGTTCCCAGCAGCCCGCAGCGCTCTCGACAACCAAAAGACAGGCAACGCCGTGCAGCCGGTGATGCACCGTCAGGTCGCGTGTCACCTGCTCGTGCGCAGCCGCGAGGCGACGAGCCTCGTCAAAGCGTCCCATTGCGATGGGAGGATCGAGAGCGTAGAAGTAGATAAAAGCCACGTGATCCGGATCCACGATCTCGGGAAGTAAATCGAGGCGACGTCTGCTCCAATCCGCTGCGTCACCGTAGGCGCCGGTCGCATACGACGAGCGCGAGCGTGCCGCGAGCGCCCATGACCGAAGCTCGAGATCACTGAGACGTTCGGCGAGGTCGCTCGCCTCGCGCGCCGTGTCGGCGAACACCGTGGGGTCGTACCAGGCCCGCGCTATCAGCGCTCGGGCGCGCGGGACAGTATCGGGATCCGAGAGCTCGAGCGCACGTTCGATCCAGCCGTGGACGAGCTCGGGGTCGGGCCGGCGCTTCCACATCGCCGACCGAGTGGCGGTGTGAAACGCCAGCTCGCTGTACGTCTGGGCCGATTCGGCGCGGTCGTTGCACTCCCCGAGTGAGTTCAGCATTGCCGTCCAGAACGCCTCGCCGTCGTACTTCAATGTGTTGGCGCGGCCGATTCGCCGCCACAGCTCCGACCGCCCGAGGGCGCTGGTCTCGAGTTCGAGCGCACGGTTCAGGTACTCGAGTCCTTCATCGATTTCGTAGCGACCGAGAGCGAGCTCGGCAGCGCGCCGCAAGCAGACGACCGCTCGCAAGCGCAGACCCTCGTACTCGTCTTCCGCTTCGGCCCAGGCCAGGTCGGCGTCCTCGGGGCGACACGCTTCCGTGTAGTGGTGGGCCAGCAGTGGTGCGTGCTCGTCGCGCCCTCCTCCGAAGCGCTCGACCCAGGAGGCGAAGGCCGCATGGAGCTGCGCCCGCCTGGCCCTTGGAATGCTCGTGTACGCCACTTCGCGTGTGACCGCGTGCTTGATCGCGTACTCGCGTTCGCCCTCGATCGAAGATCCAAGCCGGAGCCGGATGAAATCTCGTTCCTCGAGCAGGCGGAGGTTCGGCTCCGTTTCCGGGCAGAGCTCGTAGACGGGGCCGCTCCAGAAGATGCGGCCGATGACCGAGGCGGCTTGGAGCGCCTTCTTCTCGGCTGGCGCGAGCAGGTCGATGCGTGCCGCCACTACGGCCTGCACCGTGTCCGGCACCAGAAAGCCACTCGGAAGCTTCTTCATCGTCCAGCCGCCATTCCGGTGCTCGAGCAGGCCCTGATCGATCAGGGACCCGAGCACCTCTTCCATAAAGAAGGGATTGCCTTCGGTCTGGGCGATCACGTCACGCAAGAGGCCTGGTGGGTCCGTGCCAAGCAAGCGGCTGAGCAGCTCCCGGGTCGCCTCAGTCTTTAACGGCTCGAGGAGGAGCGTCTCTCCACTAAGACCGCCGAAGCCCGGTCGACTATCCAGCAGCTCGGGCCGCGCCGTCACGAGCACGAGGAGTGGGCCCCGAACACACTCGAGTAGGTGCTCCAGTAGATCGAGAAGGGGTTCCTCGGCCCAGTGGAGATCCTCGACCAGCACGGCGGCGGGACGGGTCGCTAGAAGCTCCTCGAACAGCGAGACCCAGGCGTCCTGGAAGCGATCGCGGGCAGTAAGCGGGTGCAGGTTGCCTGCGACGTCCAGCCCGAGCGCCAGCCCCAGGATCTCACGGTCGCCGAGACGGTCCAGGACGCTCTGAGGAGAGTCCCCGTCGAGGATGCCTACCTGCTCCTTGAGGATCTCGCCAAACGCCCAGTACGCAATTTGCCCGTACGGGAGGCACCTGCCCGTGCGCTGTAGCGGCTGGGGCTCCACGACCGCCAGCCGTTGCCAGAGCTCGCGCACAAGTCGGGTCTTGCCGAGGCCTGCATCTCCGACGATCGTTACCAGCAGCGGTCGGCGCTCCCCGATCACTTGTTCGTAGGCGGCCTGGAGCCGTGCGAGCTCCCGTTCCCGCCCGACGAAGACAGGATGGAGCCCGCTCACCCCGCGCGGGCGCTGGAGTGTGAGGGCGCGGACGAGTCGTCGACCGGCGATTCCCTCCGGCTTGCCCTTGGCCTCCACAGTCTGCGGCTCGGCGAACTCGAAGGCACCCCGGACGGTTGAGACGGTCCGTTCCCCAACCAGGATTTCTCGCGCGCCTGCAGATTGCTCGAGCCGAGCGGCAACGTTCACCGCGTCGCCGCTCACAAACGAGGAGCCCTCGCGGGCGCGCCCGACGACCACCTCACCGGTGTTCACGCCCACGCGTAGGGCGAGCTCGCCACCGAAGAGCTCGCCGAGCCTGCGCTGCATTGCCAGCGCCGCGTGCAGAGCGCGTTCCGCATGATCCTCGAGGGCGGCGGGTGCTCCGAAGACGGCCATGACAGCATCGCCTGCGAACTTCTCCACCGTTCCGCCGGCGCCTCGGACCTCGTCCGCCATTGCCTCGTAGAACCGCTCCAGACGAAACCGGACCCGCTCTGGGTCGTCCCGGGACGCGAGCGCGGTCGAGCCGACGAGATCGGCAAACAGCACCGTGGCCAGCTTTCGTTCGCTACCAGCGACCGCATCTTCCGGCATGGCTTGATTGTTACTCCACGACAGGCCCCGCGTTGACGGTTGGAGTCCTGTCGGCAGCGCCCGAGTTAACGAAGCAGATCTACGACGACGTCACCGAAGAGATCTTCGGCCACGCCGCCCCAATGCGGGAAGACGAGGCGCCGGAAGGGCTGATCGTCCACAACGCCGGGCAGGTCGAGCAGGGCTACTGCGTCTACGACGTCTGGGAGTCGCGTGAGGCCTTCGAGCGCTTCATGGAGGAGAAGCTCGGCCCGGCGATCGCAGGGTTATGGGCGGCCGCCGCCTGAAGGCGGGACGCCGC
>Ga0126382_10000630_pt1 | contig 13766 bp, 11 predicted proteins | sample PanSoiMetPlot_30_FD_92548 | JGI IMG/M metagenome (GOLD analysis project Ga0126382, IMG submission 92548) | Tropical forest soil microbial communities from Panama - MetaG Plot_30 | ecosystem: Environmental > Terrestrial > Soil > Tropical forest > Bulk soil | place: Panama | collected 2016-02-17 | reverse complement strand
GCAATGTATGAATAGTTACATCAGTTCTCGTTCCTGGCCGTAGATGTATGGCAGCACTCCAGGCTCTCTGGAGGCCAAGGCCTGTTACCAAGGCGCAAATCATGTCTCCAGTTGCGTCTTAAAGCTGAAGTGATCGGCACGGATTCCGCGAACCTGCCAGCCAAGAGTGTTTTCATAGAATTTCGCCGACTCCGCCACGTCGACCGCCGGTCATACTGAAACAGCTCCTTTGTCCAAGCCGCGGTTGGCGTGTTCTTTTCTCCGGCATGACTTACTCCACTACCGGATGATACGACAGGACGACGACGCCGTTGGCCCGCGGTACTGCCGAGACGAGTTCCAAGTTTGCTTTCTCGCCCTCGCAGAAGAGCAGTTTGCCGCGGCCCACTATAACGGGTTGAACGGAAAATCGAAGCTCATCAAGCAACTTTTGTTTGAGCAACGTCTGCCCGAGCGGACCGTGACCGTATATGATCAAATCCTGGCCATCCTGCTGCTTGAGCTTCGCTGCCTCGGTGGCAACATCCCCGTGGATAATTGTGGAGTTTCTCCAATCAGCCTTTTTCAGGGTTGATGAGAAGACATATTTGCGCATGCTGTTCAATCTTTCAGCGTAATCGCCGGTTCGAGCGGGCCAGACACCTGCGAAGATCTCATAGGTCCGTCTTCCCATGAGCATCGCGTCGCTCGCCAAAAGCCCTTCGAGCGCCTCCTTTTGAGCCTCGTCGTCGAACCGCTCCATAGCCCAAAGGTGTGGGTCGCCTATAACGCCGTCGAGTGACACGAGGGTGGATTCGATGATTTTTCGCATTGCTTGCCTCCGGGCTTGTTTTTGTACTCGTACATTGCAAAGTTGTCGAGCGCCGTCGTTCTGCGCCGCGGGCGTTATTCTTAGGATCAAAGCCTCCGAAAGACCTGGCGCCGTCAGGTTTGTCACCACCGAATAGGCATCTCTCAATTCATTTAGACAAACGGGAAACCGCCAGCGACCCTATACCGAAAATTAACGACGCGATCCGCCCGGTGCGGCAACGACGGACGCGCGGCTACTGTCAAGAAACCGTCGTTCCGGCGCTGAGCTCGTGCAGGTGAGTGCCATCCTGTAGTCGGACTCAGCCAGGGCAAAGTTACCCATCTCGGCGTGGAGTTTCGCCAACGTCGCCCACAGAAGATAGTAGCGCTGCAGGGCGGGATGCGCTTGCACCGCTTCGAGCGCTTTAATCCCCGCTTCGGCTCCCTGAACCCGTGAGATCGCGATCGCTCGATTAAGCGCCACGACCGGCGAGGGATTGATAGCGATAAGCTGATCGTAAAGCTCGAGAATGTGCGACCAATCGGTCTCATCGTAGCTCGCGGCGATGGCGTGACAGGCAGCGATGCCCGCCTCCAGGTGGTAGGCGGTCACCTCGGCTCCCTTAGCGCTCTGGTCAAGGTGTCGAAGCCCATCGGAGATGCGCGTTCGGTTCCAAAGAGAACGATCCTGTCTCTCGAGAAGCAGAAGATCGCCGCCCTGATCAGTCCGCGCCGGCAGACGCGCGGACTGAAGGAGCATCAAAGCGAGTAAGGCGTGGACGCGCGGCTGTCGTCCGAAATCCCATCTGTCGGATGTGCAAATGAGGTTTGCAAGACGAGTGGCTTCCTCGCACAGCTCGCCCCGAATCGGGTCGCTGCCTTCGTGGGCAGAATAGCCCTCGTTGAAGAGTAGATAGATTACGTGGAGTACGGAGTCGAGGCGCGCAGGAAGCTCGCTCAAGGGCGCCTCGAAAGAGAGTCCTAGCTCACGGATCTGCTTCTTCGCGCGAACGAGACGCTGCGCAACGGCTGTGGGCTGCGCGAGGAGCGCGCTCGAGATCTGGCCGACACTGAAACCCGCTACCGTCTTCAGCGTCAGGGCGACGCGGCTCTCAACCGACAAGCTCGGGTGACACGCCACAAACATGAGCCGGACGACGTCATCGACGTCCCCAAACGCGTCGCTGTTCGGCTTGTCTGTCTCGTCACTGCTCGGGTGGTCCAGAGCGAGTACGTCGGTCAATTGTTTCGATTTGCTGGTGAAGACGCGCTCTCGGTTAAGGATGTTGAGCGCGCGATTCTTCGCCACTCGTGCGAGCCATGCGGTTGGATTCTCGGGAACGCCATGGTAAGGCCAGACTTCGAGTGCCTTGATCAAGGCGTCCTGAGCAACATCCTCGGCAAGGTCGAGGTTCTCGGTACCAAAAGCACGTGTAAGGAACGCGATAAGCCGGCCAGCCTCGTGGCGAAAGAGATGGTCGACCAGCCTCTCGACATCATTCTCGGATGAATTCGCTGTCATAACGCGCTCCTTACTTGGCGAGAATCTCGCGGATCTCGAGGGTGCCAAGGCAGATGGCGGGACACTCCCCTGCTAGCTGGACGGCGTGCTCGTAATCTAAAGCCTCGACAAGATAGTAGCCGACGATGATCTCCTTGCTCTCGATGTAGGGCCCGTCCGAAACCTGGAGTTGCTTTTCCGGGCGTCGCAGTGTGCGTCCGTCCTTGGCCAGGAGATCATTCGCCATGTACGCGCCGGACTCTTTCAATCTGCGCGCCCATTCTCGGTGTTTAGCTACAATCTCCTGCATCTCGTCGGGACTCAGCTCGTCATTGGCGCCCAACCGTTCGTGCATCAAGAACATGTATTTTGGCATCGTCAACCTCCAGACCGGCTCCGAGCGTTAGCAGTGCGGCCCGACTGGATTATAACTAACTGACAATCGAGAAGCCCGCGCCGCACAGCTGAGATGGTCATACGCCCACCCCGTTCAGCAGTTTCATTCCCTCGACAATCTCAGGGTTATCAGACTGCAGGCGACCGCCAGAAAACGCGTTCTCGAGCGGGTATTCGTTCATGAAGACCAGGAATTCACCCGTGTTGGCGATGCCCGCATATGCTTCGGCGAACGCTGCTTGCAATTTCTCGGCTAACTTTCTTTTGGCGTCGACACTACGTAGTCGCGGAACATTCAGGAAGCCGATCGGCCTAATGGGCTCCGATTGGAAGCGCCCGTCCTGGGCCACGTGCTCCGGAGCGTACTCGCGAATGAAGATTCGGACGTCCGGGACGTGCCAGGTTTCGTCGAGAGCGGCTGTCATCTTCTCGACCATCAGCTTTTTTGCGTCATTGCGGACTCCCTTTGGTGCTTCGATATAAAGTATAGGCATAACATCTCCTTTCATTTCGGTGGGGCGCCACTTCGCGACCCATTCCCTTTCTACTACATTAGACAAACGGACAGACGCCGAATCGACATCGGCTACAGTAAGATTTCAATTTTTGGGGCGAGGTTACGTGGTGGATCGTGGCGGGTTTAACAGGGCAGCCTCGCGCGCCAGGCGGCGAGCGTCGGACAGCGAACCTCGACGGTAGGAGATCGAGGTTAAGAAGGTTTTGAGTTAGCAAGTCGCCGAATACCGGCTTTCTCCGGTTGGCGATCTGATCTTTCAAAGAGTATCTTAAGAGCATTCGTGATCGAGTTAGACGAATGAGCACGAAATCACAAGCGGCAAGTTCCGCGAGCAAACACTCGAGCATCCAGCCGAACCTCGTTGAGCAACAGCGTACTCAGTCCTGCTTATTGGCGCAGCGACGGACGCTCGAAATGATCGCCGATGGGGCTGACCTAACCGATATTCTCAATGAGCTGTGCCGGACCGTCGATGCGCGACAAGAGAACGTCATCTCTTCAGTGCTTTTGGCGGATGCGGAAGGAAAACATTTATGGCCGGCTGCGGGTCCGCGGGTTCCCGAACGATGGACCAAAGAGATTACGCCACTACCGATCGCCGCTAACGTCGGCTCTTGTGGCGCGGCGGCATTTCTTAAGAAGACAGTAATCGTCTCGGACATCGTCAGTGATCCTTTGTTCGATCTTAATGGCTATCGAAGTTTGGCTTTGAGCTACGGACTGCGCGCTGTCTGGTCGCAACCACTCATTTCAAAAGATGATATTCTTCTTGGGACCTTTGCTCTCTATTACAGCAAACCACGCACTCCAACCGAGGCCGATCTGCAGTTGATTGAGGAAGCTGGGCAGATTGCTCGCATTGCCATCGAGAGCGCTAGCTCACGGACGGCATTACAAAATGCCCTCGATGAAATCAAGAAATCGGAAGGCCAACTGCGACAAATCGTTGATGCGATTCCGCAAACGATCATGGTCCTGGCTCCCGATGGAACGGTGCAATATGCAAATCAAGCCGTGCTTGACTACACGGGTCTCACGATAGAGGAGGTGATGAATCCGGATTTTAGTGAACAAATCTTTCATCCCGAAGATGTCGAGCGATTGCGTAGCGAACGCAGCCAGGCGCTGATGCGAGGCGTGCCGTTTGAAAACGAGCAAAGGGCCCGGCGAAAAGACGGCGTCCATCGCTGGTTTGTTGTTCACTACAACCCACATCTCGATGAAAAGGGGAACGTCATTCGTTGGTACGCGACGGGCACAGATATTGAGGATCGCAAACAGTCTGAAGAGCGAATGCGCAATGAAACCCTTGCGTTGCGCGACGAGATCGACCGCGCCTCAATGTCCGAGGAGATCGTGGGATCGTCTAACGCGTTGCGCCGCATACTCGCGGAGGTTGACAAGGTTGCAGCTACCGATTCGACAGTTCTAATTCTGGGGGAGACCGGAACCGGCAAGGAATTGATTGCGCGGGCCATTCATAAAAAGTCAAAGCGAGCGGCCCAAGCATTCATCACCGTGAACTGCGCGGCCATTCCGCCTTCGCTCATCGCCTCGGAATTGTTTGGTCACGAAAAGGGCGCTTTCACCGGGGCGGCACAGCGACGGCTAGGTCGCTTCGAAGCCGCGGATGGCGGAACGATCTTTCTGGATGAAGTGGGTGAATTGCCGCTCGAAACTCAGATAACTCTGCTGCGAGTGCTGCAGGAAAAGAAGTTTGAACGAGTGGGCAGCAGTCAATCCACTTCTGTCGATATACGAGTGCTGGCGGCCACGAACCGGGATCTCAACGATGCGATTGCCGCAGGTACATTCCGGCAGGATCTGTTTTACCGGTTGAATGTCTTTCCCATTGAAATGCCTTCGTTGCGAGAACGGAAGGATGACATTCCATTGCTGGTTGAATACCTGATCGATCGTTACGCGAAGGCCGCCGGCAAAAAAATAATGCAAATGGAACGAAAGACTTTACAACTTTTTCAAGCCTACGACTGGCCCGGCAATATTCGTGAACTGCAAAACGTTGTCGAACGAGCGGTAATCCTGATTGCTGGAGACACGTTTTCAGTCGACGAGACCTGGTTTACGAAGAGAGCGAAAAAGCGAGCCGGTCCGATCGTTCCGTTTGCGGATGACCTGGCCCAGCGTGAAAGAGATTTGATTGAAGCCGCATTGAAGGAATCGCGAGGCAGAATCTCTGGCCCATTCGGCGCAGCTGAGAAGCTCGGTATCCCTCGACAGACACTAGATTCGAGAATCAAGGCGTTGGGCATCGACAAGTATCGTTTCAAAGTCCCTTGACCTTCCTCATTATTAGCTCTTGCCCAAGCACTCCCATCCGCCATTTTGTCGATTTCCCTGCTGAGATTTCGGCAATTTCCCATGCTTCGTCATTTTCTAACACGTGATTCGCTCATTTATTTGCGGTTTGCTTGGCCCGCGCGTTGCCTCCAGACTAGAGCGGACTTCAAGATGCGCCTAATGCTGAAATCCAAGCTACATGAGGAGATAAGGCCATGATCCAACAGGGGCGCTGGTGGTGTGTGAGTGCGTCGGTCATCATCGCCTGCCTCGTTGCTGCGTCAGCCGCTGCGCAAACTGCCCGGGAGGTGCGTGGAGCAGCGGCTGTCCAGCCACTTCGGAACGAACCGCCGGCGAAGATCATCGTCGATCCGCCTCTAGCCGATGCCCTGTCGCACGGCCGCGTGGTGATTCAATTTCGCACTGAGAATCTGCACCTTGTACCGGTATTCGGGCCTGCCGCGCTTGAGGTGTCTCCCCGCGTTGGACATATCCATGTGACAGTCGATGACGCCACCTGGGTCTGGGCCGATGCGAGCGGAGAGCCAGTGATACTCAACGGCCTGCCACCTGGTCCGCATAAGATCCTGATCCAACTGGAGAGCGCGAATCATCAAACGCTCGATCAAGGCACCGTTAAGTTCACGGTGCCTGAGGCTTCGATTGGTGCGTCAGCCGCAGCGCAGACGGCGAGGGAAGTGCGCGGAGCGACAGCGCTCCGGACTCTCCAGAACGAACCGCCGGCGAAACTCATCATCGATCCGCCGCTCGCCGAACCGTTGTCGCGCGGCGTTGCGTTCATTCAATATCGCACGGAGAATCTGCACATCGTGCCCGTATATGGGCCTGCCGCGCTGTCCGTGTCTCCCAGGATCGGACACATCCTTGTAGCCGTCGATGGTGCCGGGTGGCACTGGGCAGACGCAAGTGGCCAACCGATCATTGTCCAGGGCCTCGCGCCCGGGCGGCACAAGATTCTGATCCAAATGGTGAACGCCAACCATGGGCCGATTGGTCAAGGCAGCACGGTCGAGGTCACGGTGCCTGCCGCGAAGCGGTAACCGGAGGCACACCGGCAGTCGTCGGTTCGATCTCTTCATCTCTAAGTAAGGTGGCCAGACTAATGACTGCGTGGAATCAACGTCGACTAGCGTCCAAACTCCGGATTGATTATCCGATTATTCAAGGCCCACTCGGCGGTTTGTCATCGCTGAAGCAAGGAGAAGTGAGATGGCTGAAGCAACCAAGTACGATCGGCGCAAGTTTATCGGTACTGCTGCGATGACGATTGCCGCAGCGCAACTTTCGCCGGTCCCGACTGCGGACTCAACAACAAAGAAAATCAGCGCCTCGCCGTCCAACACTTCATTTGGGCCGGTGAAACAAATCGAAGCTGGTCTACTAAATGTCGGATATGTGGAGGCTGGTCGCGGAACCGGCCGGCCTGTCATTCTGCTGCACGGCTGGCCTTACGACATTTACAGTTATGTCGATGTCGCTCCACTGCTGGCATCGAAGGGCTACCACGTGATCATCCCGTATCTCCGAGGATACGGCACGACTCGCTTTCTTTCAGGCGATACGGTTCGTAACGGGCAGCAGTCGGTTGTTGCGCTTGACATCATCGCTTTCATGGACGCTCTGAAAATCGAGAAGGCGATCGTTGGTGGTTTTGATTGGGGAGCGCGCACGGCCAACATCATGGCAGCCCTATGGCCGGAACGCTGCAAGGCAATGGTGTCGGTGAGTGGCTATTTGATTGGCAGCGTTGACGCCAACAAGATGCCTTTACCGCCCCAGGCTGAGTTCCAATGGTGGTATCAATTCTATTTTGCAACTGAACGCGGTCGCGCCGGGTACGAAAAATACCTCCGTGATTTCAACAAGCTGATTTGGCAACAGGCTTCCCCGAAATGGAGGTTCGACGACGCCACTTTCGATCGAACTGCAGCGTCTTTCGACAATCCGGATCATGTCGCGATTGTGATCCACAATTATCGCTGGCGGATCGGCCTCGCTGAAGGGGAGCGGAAGTATGATGAACTCGAAAACCGGCTCGCGGGCGCTCCTTTGATCAAAGTGCCAACCGTCACCCTGGAAGGTGACGCTAATGGCGCACCACATCCAGATCCCAGTGCGTATGCGAAAAAATTCTCGGGCAAATATGAACACCGGCTCATCAAGGGCGGCGTCGGCCACAATTTGCCGCAGGAGGCGCCGCAGGCTTTTACCGATGCGGTTGTTGAGGTTGATGGCTATTGAGCCTTCAGCCTGAAGTTTCAATTTGGCGGCGCAGGGCGAAGTCGCCTGCATGAAGGAAATCGCAGATTAGTCTTTTCGATCGTGATTCACTCGCACCCGTTCACGACTCGAAACTAATCAAGAGCATCACAGAAGAATTTGTTGCGAAGGAGTTAAAGCAATGACTACAAGTTCTGAAAGTAAGCCGAACATGCGTAAGGAAACCGATAGTCTGGGGGAAGTCAATGTTCCCTCCGACAAATTGTGGGGCGCTCAAACACAGCGTTCGCTCGAACACTTCAGCATCGGCAAGGACTTAATTCCGCGTGAGATGATCACCGCCTATGCGACGTTGAAGAAGGCTGCGGCCACCGCGAATCATAAGGGCCAGCGGCTGGGCGATCAGCAATACGAACTGATCACGCAGACTTGCGACGAAATTCTTGCCGGCCAGCATCACGATATGTTCCCGCTGCATGTATGGATGACGGGAAGCGGCACGCAGTTCAACATGAACGTCAATGAGGTGATTTCCAATCGCTGCTGCCAGCTTGCAGGCACACCGCTGGGAAGCAAGACGCCGGTGCACCCGAACGATCACGTCAACATGTCGCAGTCTTCCAACGACTCATTTCCTACCGCAATGAACATTGCCGCCGCGGTAAATGTCAAAGAGAGGTTGATACCGGCGGTAAAGGCTTTGCGCGATGCGATCGCGTCCAAGAGCGAAGAGTGGAAGGACGTGGTAAAGATCGGACGCACTCACATGCAGGATGCTACGCCGCTTACCCTCGGACAGGAGTGGTCTGGATACGCCGCAATGCTCGAAGACGATCTTGAGCGTATTGAAGACGCTCTGAAAGGCGTTTACCGGCTGGCGCTTGGCGGCACAGCCGTAGGAACCGGGATAAATGCCGCATCCGGATTCGGAGAGGCAGCGGCCGCTGAACTAACGACTCTCACCAATCTGGCGTTCGTTAGCGCGCCAAACAAATTTGCCGTGCAAGGTGCGCACGATGCATTGGTCCAACTCTCCGGCACATTGCGCACTCTCGCCGTCTCGCTCTACAAGATAGGAAACGACATTCGTCTCATGTCTTGCGGGCCCCGTGCCGGATTTGCCGAGTTAATCATCCCGGCGAACGAACCCGGCTCATCCATCATGCCGGGCAAAGTGAATCCGACTCAGGCCGAGGCACTCACCATGATTGCTGTGCAGGTGATGGCTAACGACGTTGCAGTGGGTTTTGGCGGCGCGGGCGGCTATCTCGAAATGAACGTGTACAAACCGCTGATGATTTTCAACATAACGCATTCAATTTCGATCATCTCAGATGGCTGCACAAACTTCCGCAAGTTTCTGGTCGAGGGCACAAAGCCGAATCTCAAGAAGATTAATGAGTACGTCGAGCGTTCGCTGATGCTCGTGACAGCTCTTTCGCCGGTCATTGGCTACGACAAGGCATCGAAGATCGCTCATTACGCTCTAGACAACGATCTCACGCTCAAAGACGCGGCGCTGAAACTAGGATTCGTCTCCGAGGACGAGTTTGATCGCATCGTCGATCCAACCAAAATGGTGAAACCCTATGTCGCAGTCGCGGCCTGATACGTCGACGAATGCGAACGTCGATCGTTCTGGAGTGGGTGCGGCTACAGTCCGCTCCATTCCAGAACGGTCCGAACTCGTTCTCGCTTTCGCCAGGGTATTACACGTCAATGGGGAATCGACGCACGAGACCGTAGCGACGACTGAACGCCTTAGTCACGGGCTCGGTCTGCGCGCCATCATCATTCCCCGTTGGGAAGAGCTCGAACTGAAGACTACGGACGGAAACGGCAGGCGGGTCTCCATCGAAGCCGCCAGTCCCACCGGCGTGGACATGGGCCGAGTCGCATCCGCGATGCGCACAATTGACGACGTTGGTGCTGGCCGGCTTGCTCCAGTGGCTGCAATGGAAACAATTAATACGATTGCGCACGCGCCACCGGCGCCGACTTGGCTATTTACGCTCGCCGCGGTCGTGGGCGCTGCTGCCCTGGCGGTACTATTTGGAATCCAGCATCTGAGCGCCATGGTGCTCATCATCATCAGCGCTGCTGGCGGCGCCGTTCTTCGCCGCACCCTGGCGCGATACGACACCAACACCCTTTTGCCGCCCCTGTGCGCTGCGTTGCTTGCCGGTATTATTGGCGCGCTGGCGGTGCGCTTTAATCTCAGTTCGTCATTACGCCTGGTCGCGGTTTGTCCCTGTATGATTCTGGTGCCCGGACCGCATGTTCTGAACGGTACGATGGACCTGATCGCGGCGCGGATCAATCTGGGCGCCTCTCGGCTCGTCTATGCGGGTCTGATCATACTGTCGATTTCAGTTGGACTGCTCGTTGGACTGGGCCTCCTTCAAGTCACCCTGCCAGTAGGTGAGCCAGGCAGAGCAGTGCCACTTTGGCTCGACGTGATTGCTGCCGGTGTGGCCGTTGCTGCTTACAGCATCTTCTTCTCGACCCCACTGCGAATGTTGGGATGGCCAGTCGGGGTTGGTATGCTTGCCCATGCACTTCGATGGTGGACCCTGAGGGCTGGAGCCGGCACAGCGACGGGGGCGCTAGTTGCCTGCCTTGTAGTCGGACTAATCCTTACTCCCGTTGCCCGTCGCTGGCGGATGCCATTCGCTGCCATCGGCTTCGCCTCAGTGGTCTCGATGATGCCCGGTGTCTTCCTGTTCAGAATGGCCAGCGGCCTCGTGCAACTTGCGAGTGACCCGAATGCCAGCTTCGAGCTCCTGCGCGCGACCATCGCCGACGCCATGACAGCGTTCACTGTAATTCTTGCCATGAGCGTTGGCGTCGTTTTCCCGAAAATCGTTATTGATCGGGTCGGCAACGCTGCAACGCACTCGAGATCCTGATCGGAGAGAGAAGATGTCGATTTCGACGGAGTCCAGCGCCTCTCATCCGACGGCGCCGGCCACAAACGCCTCACCTCACTTAGCGCGTCTGGAAGAGCGGCTTCCGCCTCTGCTCAGCGTGATTGCAGGGATGGTCGATGTCATTGGTTTTATCAGCCTCAAGCTGTTCACCGCTCACATCACCGGCAACCTGGTGGTGATAGCGGCGCTGCTGGTGCGTGGGGGACCACCAAATCTGACCCAGATTCTGGCGGTTCCAATGTTCATGATTGCGGTGGCCGCTGTTTGGATGATCGCCAAAGTGTCTCCCAGGCGCGGCCCAGCTTTGGCCAGACCGCTTCTGCTGGTTCAGTTTCTACTGCTCCTCTGCCTGCTGATTTTCAGCGTGCTGTTTGATCCCGCGGCAAATCCCCGCGGATTCATTGCCGGTGTCGCCGCGATGATCGCAGTGTGGTCGATGGCGTGTCAGTTCGCTCTCCTACGACTTGCGCTGCCGGTTGCGCCGTCGACCGCCGTGATGACCGGCAACCTGACCACCACTGTGCTGGTGGCTCTGGACACACTGTCGCCACGCCACCCTTTTATGCGAGACGCAGAGGTGCGTTTGAAAGAAACTGTAAAGCTTGTCGTCGGTTTCACAGCAGGCTGCGTTGCGGGCGCTGCTGCGGTCACCTGGCTGGGAGATTGGGCCTGGTCAGTTCCGGTAATGCTGGCGGGTGTAGCAGTGTTCGAGCCGGCCAGCTCTTGACGTGGGACTACTTTGTAAATGGTTAAAGAACTCGCTCATCCAGCCCGAAGCGTCTCAGCAGTTTCCTCGCTCGCGCCACTCCGCGTGCCGCTATTCCGCGCGCTTTGGATCGCTACGATCGCTTCGAACCTTGGAACCTGGATGCAGGATGTAGGCGAGTCGTGGCTGATGGTCTCGCTTACGAAGTCGCCGATCCTTGTCGCTCTCGTCGAGACTGCCGGCAGCTTGCCAGTAGTGCTGCTGGCTTTACCGGCCGGCGCCTTCGCGGATCTGCTTGACCGACGCAAGCTCTTGCTCGTTACTCAGCTTTGGATGCTGGTTGTGGCTGCTGTGATGGGAGCCTTGACTATCGCCGGGGTCATGACACCATCGCTAGTGCTGCTGCTCACTTTTTGTCTCGGCGTGGGTTCAGCGATGAACAGTCCCGCCTGGCAGGCAATCGTCCCCGAGTTAGTTCCGCGACGTGAACTTCCGCAAGCGATGACACTATCCAGCGTCGCGTTCAATGTTGCGCGCGCAGTTGGTCCGGCCATCGGTGGTTTTATCGTAGCAGCTGCTGGCCCCGGCGCAGTTTTTCTGCTTAATGCCGTTTCGTTCGTGGCCGTCATCGTAGTGATCTACCGGTGGGATCGCCATGGCGAAAAAATGAGCACCCCACCCGAACACATTTGGGGAGCGATGCGAGCAGGCATTCGTTACGCGCGTCATGCGCCTGACGTGCAAGCAGTGTTGCTAAGAACCGGGGTATTCATATTCTGCGCGAGCGCGTTGTGGGCAATGCTTCCGCTGCAGTCCAGATTGATTTTGGGTCTGGGCTCATTGGGCTACGGCGCTCTCCTTGGGTTTTTGGGAGCTGGGGCATTGCTGGGCGCAAGCGTGCTTCCGCGGGTCCGCGTACTCATGTCAAATGATCTGTTGGTAATGGGAGCCAGTGCGCTGTTTGCGGCTGCTACGTTCGTGCTCGGTCACTCCCGAATTGTTTCAGTCACCGCGGCCGCGATGGTACTCGGGGGCATAGCTTGGACGGCTTGTATGTCAAGCTTCAATACCGCCGCTCAATCCGTGGCTCCGGCATGGGCACGAGGCCGCGTGCTGTCGCTCTTCACTCTGGTCTTGTTGGGAGGGTTGGCTGCGGGCAGCGCAGCTTGGGGAGTTGTCGCCAGTCGACTCAACATTAATTATGCACTCGACATTGCCGCAGCAGGTTTATTGATTGGTCTTGCCGCGCGATTTCGCTATCGTCTCATCCGCGGAGAAGACTTGAGCCTCACACCGTGGGTGCATTGGCGGGAACCGGTCAGCGTTGTAGAACCCGAACCTGATCGGGGACCGGTAGTAGTTTTTCTCGAATATCGCATCGATCCGAATCGGGCCCAAGAATTTCGTCACGCCATGCGAGAGATGAGACGCATCCGCCGGCGTGATGGCGCATTCCGGTGGGGTCTGTATAGCGATCCGGCCGATCCCGAGCGATTTGTGGAAACGTTTTTGGTGGAATCGTGGGGCGAACACCTTCGCCAGCATACTCGCATTACCGAGCGTGATAGAAACATTGAAGAACGAGTACTTTCCTTCCATTTAGATAAAGGTCAGCCGCCGACGACTCACTTGATATCGGAGAGCGTGCGCTAATTGCAGTGTCTGGATCGTGCGGTCGTCGATCACTTTTAAGAAGGAGAACGAAACCAACATGAAGAACGCGACCACCCAACTCGATTCGGCGGAGCGCCCCGCTGGAGGCGCCATCCGTAGGCTAAACGACGCGGAGGTGAGCTTATGAGCGGCAAGCGGGAGCTTGAGGGACAGACTGTCATCGTGATCGGAGGCAGCTCCGGTATCGGGCTCGAGACGGCCCGGCTCGCCCGCGCCGAGGGAGCCGACGTGATCCTCACTGCGCGCGACTCGAAGCGCCTCCAGCACGCCGCGCTTGAGCTGAACGCACTCAGTAGTGCCGCGTTCGACGCGACTGACTTCGATCGCCTCGCGCAGTTCTTCGACGAGCTGCCGACGGCGGTTGACCACGTGCTGGTAACGGGACCTGGTCCTCACTACGCACCGCTGGCTGAATTCGACATCGAAGATGGGCGCCGCGACGTGGAGGCTCATCTCTTGCTGCCGATGCAGGTCGCTCGGTACGCCGTGAGCAAGGTTCGCCCGGGGGGGACCTTGCTCTTCATAGGCGGCACCGGTGGGCGACGCACGGCGGTAGGGCTCGCATTCATCTCGGCTCTCACGGCCGCTTCGCCTGCCATGACGAAGAACCTTGCGCTCGAGCTTGCGCCGATCCGCGTAAATCTGATCGCAGCAGGGTTCGTCGACACCCCGCTCTCAGCGGCGATCCTCGGCGACCAGCTGGAAACG
>Ga0126382_10000628_pt1 | contig 13785 bp, 7 predicted proteins | sample PanSoiMetPlot_30_FD_92548 | JGI IMG/M metagenome (GOLD analysis project Ga0126382, IMG submission 92548) | Tropical forest soil microbial communities from Panama - MetaG Plot_30 | ecosystem: Environmental > Terrestrial > Soil > Tropical forest > Bulk soil | place: Panama | collected 2016-02-17 | reverse complement strand
CCAAGGATCCGAAAGAGCGATATCAGAAGATCAGCGAGCTTACAGCTGAGATAAAGGAGCTGAGGCGGAACCTCGAAGGCGGGAAAGTCGGCGCTCCGGTGAAAACCAAACTGGTCTTGAAAACTGTTACCGCCACGGTTCAGCGTCCCCTTAAGATCGACTACGAGAAAGAACTGAACGAAGCCCAATATTTGGCCGTCACAAAAATAGATGGCCCACTGCTGATCGTCGCGGGCGCTGGAACCGGAAAGACGAGAACGCTGGTCTACAGGGTTGCTCGTTTGATCGAAGTCGGCGTAAAGCCCGAATCCGTATTGCTTCTTACATTCACCAGGCGTTCGGCGAGCAGCATGCTTGCGCGAGCCGCGGCGCTTGCCGATGAACGGTGTCAGCGCGTGTCCGGCGGCACCTTTCACTCAGTCGCACATTCAATTTTGCGAAGATTTCCTGATCTTGCCGGCGTCGGACGCGCATTCAGCGTTCTGGACCAGGGAGACAGCGAAGACTTAATTGACCTGCTCAGGCGCCAAATGGGTTTTGTCGGAAAGGACCGGCACTTCCCGCGCAAACGAACTATCGGAACAATCTTCAGCATGTCGGTGAACAAGCTGATACCTCTTGAAGATTTATTGAACCAGCAATACCCACAGTTTGCTCACGAGCTGGAGGCGCTTCATCAGCTCTCCGTCGCGTTTGATCGATACAAACGCGACCATCAGTTGCTGACTTATGACGATCTGCTTGTTCGCTGTCGCGACGCATTGGAGAGCAGCTCGACTCTTCGAGAAAAACTTGCTGCTCAATATCGATATTTGATGGTTGACGAATATCAGGATACCAACAGGCTTCAGGCGCAGATAGTGCGGCTGATTGCCAGTTCTCACGACAACGTTGCAGTGGTTGGGGACGAGTGCCAGTCGATTTATTCGTTCCGAGGGGCGAGCTTCCGGAATATGCTCGAGTTTCCAGAGCTCTTTCCGAACGCTCAAATCATTAAACTGGAAGAGAACTTCCGCAGCACGCAGCCAATTCTTGAGGTGGCTAACTCGATCATCAGCGACGCCCCCGAAGGTTACGCGAAGCGACTCTTTTCTCAGTCAATGGAGGGAACACCCCCCTTGATGATCACGACCACCGACGAGAATGAACAGTCTCAGTTCGTTGCGCAGCGCATAGAAGAATTGCTGGAGGAGGGAACACCGCTGAGTGAGATTGCGGTGTTGTTCCGCGCAAGCGCGCACTCGTTCGATTTGGAAATTGAGCTGGCGAGACACGGGATTCCATTTCGAAAGTACGGCGGAATCAAGTTCGCCGAGTCTGCGCACATAAAAGATGTTTTGTCGTTCCTCCGAGTGGTGACTAATCCGTCCGACACAATTTCGTGGTATCGCGCGCTCAAGCTTTTGCACAATGTGGGCGAGGTTACCGTTGAACAGATTCTAAATTACCTCGGGGTTGAGCAGCGCGAGTTCCGAACTCCGAAAGCAAAAGCCACGCTCTTCAAAAAGCTCAAGATGTTTCCAGGGAAGGCGGCCTATCAGGAGCAGTTGATACGCATGGCCCGGTTGCTTCAGGCAGCCAACGAGCAAAAGACCCCGCGGGCGCAGATCACAACTATTGAGCGCTTCTACCGGCCGATTATGCAGTCGAATTTTGACGATCATCCGCGCAGACAACGCGAGTTGGAGCATCTGACGACGATCGCAAAACGCTACAAGACTGCCGAAGACTTCCTTGCGGATGTCGCTCTGGATCCGATCGAGACCGCAGACGCGGAGGCTCGAGGGCAAGGTTATGTCACGCTTTCAACAGTGCACTCTGCAAAGGGATTGGAATGGAAGGCTCTGTTTGTGATCTGGATGATGGACGGGTGGTTCCCGTCGTTCCGAGCATACGATGTATTTGAGGATCTCGAGGAGGAGCGGCGACTGTTGTATGTTGCAGCTACCCGAGCAAAAGAGCATTTGTATTTTACATGTCCGCTTAATAATCGAGAGAGCTATGGTGAGGACTCGGTGTCCAATGTGTCGCAGTTTCTGGAAGCGGTTCCGTCCACTATTTTGACCCGTGCAACGCTGTCCGGGGAGGTTAGCACATCGTCCTCGCGATCTGTTTTTTCGGTTACAAATGCCAGCTAGTATGTACCGTAGACTGTCCAGTCTGCGGATTGTAGGCACGTCCAAATATCAGGACCGCAGGCAGCCGCAGACTCTAACTCTGCTGTGGAATAGCCTGACTCTCTTAATTTTCCAGCTTGCCCTGAAATACCCTTTGCCCGCCCAGCGACGTGTAGAACGCAAACACTGCGAGCGCCAGCACGGCGGTGATCACGACTGTGGTGCTCCCCGCATACCACGCGGAAGGATCAATCGTGAGTGGAAGAGAACCCAACAGATCATTGGTCCAATATAATGTCAGCAGAGCGATCAGCCCGAAGCGCACCAACGCGACAACATAGAGCGCCGCAACTACGCCACCGCCTAGCAAGCCCAGGACCGGGTTACCGCCCGCACTGAGTAGCAGCAAGAAGATGACGGCGGCTAAGAAAAGGATCGGTACTCCAGCAGCGAGCCATTGATTGCGCAGCAGAATGCGAAGTAGGAAGATCAGGAAAAACATCGCCGCCGAATTGATTATTGATTCAGCTGTAGTCGTCAGAAACAATGCGACCGTTTGACGCACGCCGAGCGCACCATACAATGACTCTCTCACTAGCGACGCCGAGCTTACCCAGGAAATAAGGAAAACGATAGCCATTGTGCAGATCGCGAAAAGTATGCCCACCAACAGATCCCGTCCGACCACTGGGTCGCGCAAGCGACCTTCCATAATGCGACTCCAGGCGATTAAAGTTTGCGGCCAGCGGCGTCGCACGTATGGTTCGAGCGCGAGGTAGAACAGCCCTGCACTCACCCCGACGAACAACGCCTGACTAATGGCCAGGAGGTAGGCTTCACCTTCGCGCACAGTCGGCGCGTGTGCTGTCCCAAAAAGCCAGGCGAGCAAGATCAGTGAAAAGACAAAAAAGCCCAGCCTGAACGCGCCACGACGATCTCCGCGCCCAACACGAACATTACGCCGGGCGAGCAACGCCGCCCCGAGTGTAACGGCAATGATGGTAGTGACGAACCCACCGTACAAGGCGCGTTGCTTACCCGGCTGATGAACCGCTGGCATGCGACTCGGCCTCGCCCATGGGCCGATCATCTGAAAATAGACCGGATGACCGCGATAGGCTGCCATCTCGATGCGCAGCGGAATCTCCGGTTGCTCAGGATAGGGTCCCGTCCATGCCGCCCGCGCGTCACAGGCGGCGAGCGGCGTCCATTGTGGTTCGGCTGGTGTGTAGCGCGTAGCCTCAAGATCGGCCGCGGAGAAAAGCGCCGCCCAGTCAACGGGCAGCGCGACAGATGACTCATCAAGCTGCGGCGGTACGGCGCTGAATGCGATCAGGCGCCCCTGCGGGTCGAGCACGGCGCTTACCATCCCCGAAACTACCGGCGGCGGATCGCTCGGTGTAATGCGCCCGACGCGAATCTGCCCGCTGAGGCCGGGGATGAAGTCCGCTTCGAGATATTGCGGGCTCTCGCGGTACCAGAACTGAATCGCTGCCGACCGGTCACCGAGCAGGCGGCTCGCCCCGCGCCCCCGCACGTACCTCAGGTAATCATCGTCGTAGACGAACCCGTAAGCGGTATCGAGCGGACGGTCGGCGTAGCCCAGCCGACTGAGTATTTCACGCGCTTTGTGGGCGAGTACGTCGGGAGGATTGTCGAGCCGCATCCTTCCCGCCATAGATGCTTTGCTGCCCAGGAAAGCGATGATCAAGAGGCCGGCGGTGATGGCGACTAAGCAGGAAACCGCTAGCTGCGGACGCAACCCGGTCTTTTCTCCCGCCGCGGCGACCATCTCCGGCGACGGTGTTTCGCCCGCCGCCAGAGCCGCCGCTAACGGGTCACCGCCGGGCAATGCTGCCGAAACTTCAATCGCGGAGGCGGGCCTGGCTTTTGGGTCTTTCTCCAGGCACCGAATGATTGCGCTCTCGACTTGCGGGTCGAGCTCTTTGACGTAACTCGAAGGCCTCACTGGTATGGACTTCTCATGAAGGCCAATCAGCTCATCAATGCTCTTTGCTTCAAAGACTCGTTTGCCAGTGAACAGTTCATAGAGCACCAACCCGAGTGCATAGATATCGCTACGGCGTGTGACTTCTTTGCCGGCCAACTGCTCAGGTGCCATATAAGCTGGAGTGCCAACCAACACATCTTCGCTTCGTAACTCTTCAGCCACGACTGCTAAGCCAAAGTCGGTGATACGCGCCTTGCCGCGACCATCAATCATTATGTTGGCTGGCTTGAGGTCGCGGTGCAGCACCCCCAGGTCGTGTGCCGCTGCCAGTCCGGCACAAATCTGACGGGCTAGCTCCACGGCCTTATCACCTGGCACGCGCCCGATTCGCCGCAGGAGAGTTGACATGTCCTCACCGTCAATGAACTCCATTGAAAGGAAGTGTCGGCCATCAACTTCGCCGATGTCGTAGACACGGCAGACCGCGGGGTGCGAAACCTGCCGTGCGACTCGTACCTCGTTATGAAAGCGCGCCAGCATCCCGCCCTCGAGCGCAATCGCCGCGGGAAGAAATTTGAGTGCTAAGGTCTGCTCGAGCTTGAGGTCCTCAGCCTTGTAGACTTCGCCCATGCCGCCCTTACCGAGCAGCCCGACGATGCGATAGCGGCGAGCGAGCATTGCTCCCGCAATGAAAATGCCTACTTCTGAAGGGCCGGACGGCAAGCGATGATGCAACGCATCGGGGTTCCGGCCGGGATCGCCGCCCGGTTGGGCAGGTGAATCGGGACGTTCTGCTAACACAGTGGGGGGAAGCTTGGAATCGGTCTGTGCTGCACCGCAGGCAGCACAAAAGAACGCGCCTGCAAGTACCGGATTAGAACAGGAGGAGCAAGTCCGCATAGACACCTCCTAAGATCATTGGCGAGAAAGGGGAGATGATCTGGCGAGAATCTATAGTAGCTTGGATAAGGTGTGTCAATGTTCTGGCAAGATAAGAGAGCGGCTCATCCGAAAGGTTCAGCAACGGTATGATAATGACTCGCAGTTTACCGGAGCGCGCTTATCTCTGCGTTGCGTGTACGTTGGGCGTGACTTTTCAAGGTATGTTTTCTGCGCAGCCAACCGTCTTCCGCAGATTGGACAGTCTACCGTACGTCGAGTGTCCGGGTATGCTTCACTTGCCTGTAAACCTGCTCGTATTCCAATAGTTACCTCGTATGCGGTTTAGCCCCTCTCTGGCAATTAAATTGCCACAAATCAAGTGATATCTGTCAATCTCGTAGGAGGGGCCGATCATTATGACTAAAACAAGCATTCTTCATATCGCAATGTTTCTTACACTTGTGTCTGCCCTCGTATTTGCTCAAACATCGGCACAAACTGAAAACCGCGACAAGGCCGCAAGTAGGTCATCAGCCCGAAACGCGCGGAATCAGGAGCTGCTCTCCCGGGCAGAAGAACGCGCAGCGACTCTGCAAGCGAGGATAGTCGAATTGCAAATGAGAGAGCTTGAGTTGCAAAGTCGAATATCTGAACTCGAGTACCAGGCAACCCCCGATGCGATCCAGCGTTCGCTAGCATTCGTAGGCTCGGTCCGGCCGATGGACGAACTGCGCGATGCGTTGCGAAAGAGATTAGAGGACGAAAAGGCAAGGGTGAACAAACAGCTGGAGCTTTTGATTGCCACTCGACAGCGAATGGAGGCGGCGCTCGTTGCTGCGCAAGCGGAGATTCAACGGCTTCAGTTGGTAGTCAGTAGTCAGTCGTCAGTGGTCAGTAGACGGACGACTGAGCCTATCCGCAGATAACGCAGATTATACAGATGACAGTTCCTCGAATTTAGCTCCTCTGACTGGTAGATTCTCATTGAAAGACCTGAACCATTGGAGTTCCCATGCGAATCCTCGTAGTTGGAGCCGGCGCTGTTGGCGGCTATTTCGGAGGAAGGCTCCTCCAGGCCGGCCGAGATGTAACGTTTCTTGTGCGTCCAAACCGTGCCGCTACACTTGCAGCGTCGGGTCTGAGAATCAGCAGTCCACACGGTGACGTTGATATACAAAACCCGGTAACCGTTACTGCTGACTCGCTGACCGGAACTTATGACTCAATTCTGTTGAGCTGCAAGGCATACGACCTCAATAACGCCATTGACTCGTTTGCGCCGGCTGTAGGGACTAACACCGTGGTACTGCCGCTGCTCAATGGTCTCAATCATCTCGATACTCTTGAGCAGCGTTTAGGGCCGAATCACGTCCTCGGTGGCCTGTGTGTGATCAGCGCTTCGCTTGAGCCTGATGGACGAATCGCACACCTCAACGAATTTCACAACGTCTCTTTTGGAGAACTCGATTGTTCTAAGTCTGAGCGAGTGCAGGCACTTGCATCACTGCTGGCCCCCGCCCGGTTTGAGAGTCGCCTCAGCGATAACGTATTGCAGGAGATGTGGGAGAAATGGGTTTTTATCGCTACCGGAGCGGGGATCACCTGCCTGATGCGCGCCACCGTAGGAGATATTGTGGCCGCAGGAGCCTCGGATCTCGTGACAAAGCTCCTTGACGAATGCGCATCAATTGCGGAGGGACAGGGCTATCCGCCCAGCAAGCAGGCGCTCGAGCGTAGTCGAACTGTATTCACAACGCCTGGATCTCTCCTGGCTGCTTCGATGTTCAGGGATATCGAGCGCGGTTCCCCGATTGAGGCCGAACATGTTATTGGCGATTTGCTTCGTCGCGGAGTTCCGGCAGCGAGCCCGCTTCTCGATATTGTGTACAAACATCTCAAGGCATACGAGGCTCGTCGGACACGACAGCGAAATTCAAACTAATCAGTTGTGAAACAAGAATTCTAAAAAGCAACGGACTTGTCGATATTGGGGACGCTTATTCGATAAACAGATGAAGAGCCGATGAATATCAGGCTCTGCCGTTGCAAAAACAAATACATAAGGAGACATAGCGATGCGAGTCACGGTCATAGTCAAGGCTACAAAGGAATCTGAAGCGGGTGTATTGCCCGATGAAAAACTGCTTAGCGCAATGATGGCGTACAACGAAGAGTTGGTAAAAGCCGGCGTGATGCTGGCTGGCGAAGGGCTGTACGCGAGCTCGAAGGGAAAGCGGGTCAGGTTTTCGGGATCAAATCGAAATGTGATCGATGGACCATTTGCTGAGACTAAGGAATTGATTGCTGGCTTCTGGCTCTGGAAGGTGAATTCGATGGAGGAAGCACTCGAGTGGGTCAAGAAATGCCCTAACCCGTCCCCAGGCGTCGAAGGAGAGTTGGAGATCCGGCAAATTTTCGAAGCCGAAGATTTTGGTGAAGAGTTTACGCCCGAACTTCGAGCGAAAGAGGAACGGCTGCGCGCGCAGATTGAGAAGTAATTTCCTTAGTGACAAGCTCGGGGAATTTACTTCGCCGCGAAATGACTGCAGCGGGTTTATTAAAGGTGGAACTTCAGGGTTTGTCCTAATCCCACCAACGCAGTTGCGTTGGTGGGATTTAACAATTAGTGTGGAGCGCGAATATCTAATGCGAAAAACGATTATTCCCCTGATCGTGGTTGTAGCCCTGACCACGGTCGTGCCCGGGCCATCAGGTTCGAGTAAGCCAACAGTTCGCAATCCCGCTCAATGGCGCTCCGCGGCCCATTTGATTTTGATTGTCGTGATGGACGGGCTGCGGCCCGATTCAATCAACCACGAAGATACTCCGACTGTGTTCAGGCTACGCCAGGAAGGCGTTAATTACATAAACTCGCATTCAGTATTTCCCACCGTCACGCGAGTAAACGCTGCGGCCATCTCAACCGGACACTACCCTGATGTAAACGGGTTAATGAGTAACTCAATGTTCGTGGCCACTGTACATCCGAACCTCCCATTCAATACTGGAGATTATCGCGAATTGCTCAAGCTGAGGGATGCTTCCCAAGGTCGATTACTCTTTGCACCGAGCCTGGCTGAGCGCTTGCGCGCACACGGGATGCGCTTTGCAGCGGTGAGCTCCGGATCGACTGGCAGCGCGTTGCTCCTGAACCATAGAGCGCCAGAAGGCGTAGGCGTGCTGGTGAACGGCAACTTCGATCCGGGCAAGCGTGTCGCCTATCCGGACGAGGTGAACTCAATTATCCTCTCGCGTTTTGGAACGGCTCCAAAAGAAGAGAACAGCGAAGCCGTCGATTGGGCTGATCGCGTGCTCCGCGAATACGTTTTGCCGGAAGCGAAACCCGATGTGGTTATCGACTGGCAAACCGAACCCGATGGCTCCCAGCACCGCTTCGGAACCGGCTCAACGGAAGCACGTAAGGCTCTGGCTAATAGCGACCGCAATCTGGCGCTTACGCTGGCGAAACTGAATGAGCTGGGTTTGGGCGACAAGACTGATGTGATCGTGGCCTCGGATCACGGTTTCAGCCTGCACACTTTCCGTGCCGATGCGACCAGCGCCTTCATTCGGGCGGGACTAAAATCTACCAATCAATCTGACGACGTTGTGTTGGCGTCCAACGGTCAATCAGTCCTAGTGCACGTCAAGAATCGCGACTTGAATCGCATCAGACGGATCGTACACTTCTTGCAGTCACAAGATTGGGTAGACGTGATCTTCACCGCCGGGCCCAGAATCGCAGGCACTCAACGACCGGGGTTACCATTGAGGAAAACGGGCGATGAGATCGGATGGGCTCCTGGGACGTTCGCTTTGGATCTAATCAAGCAGACCAATGCAACGCGCCGGCCGGACATTCTATTCACCTTGAGATGGAGCTCAAGCGAGAATGGATTTGGCATTGCCGGAACGCATTACATCGACGGATCCGGAAGCACCGGGCCTTTGAATGGAAACGCCAGCGGTCACGGAGGTCTGAGCCCGTGGCTTGTACGCAATACGCTGATACTGTGGGGTCCGGACTTCAAACGCGGAGTAACCGTAAGAGCTGCCGCCGCAAACGTCGACATTGCACCTACTGTTCTACAAATCAAAGGAGATGCCAGCGCCGAGTCCCTGGGAGGCCGGCCGCTCAAGGAAGCGTTCCGAGACGGACCAGACCAGGAGCAAGTTCCATCTGAGACTAAGGTCTTGAGAACTGAGGTCAAAGGTGTTTATCGGGCGGCTGTTCAAGTGACTGACGTAGGCGATCGCCGTTACATTGATAAAGCCTGGCGAATGAGGTAACTCGGATCACACACTAGAGCAATCCCAAAGTGAAAGAGAAAACAACCTCAAATACATCAGCTTCACTCGATGGCCAGGTAAAAACGGTACTGGCGTCGTTGAAGAAACTTTCTGAAAAGCGCGTCCTTGAAGATATGTCAAACCGATATGCCATCCACACCACGAAGGCTTTTGGCGTGTCCATGTCGAACATTCAGAAAGTTGCCAAACCTCTTGGTAAGAATCACGAGCTCGCCGGCGCACTCTGGGAAACTGGTTGGTACGAAGCCCGGATGCTGACATCTTTTGTTGATGATCCGGCTCAAGTTACAGAATCACAGATGGATCGATGGGCTTGCGATTTCGACAACTGGGGAATAGTCGATACTCTATGTTTCAATCTTTTCGACCGAACGCCACACGCCTGGAAGAAGGTTTCCGTTTGGTGTCCGCGCAAAGAGGAGTTCATCAAGCGCGCTGGCTTCGCGCTGTTGTGGTCGTTGACCGTGCACGACAAAACTGCGCCGGACGAAAAGTTCCTTCAAGGACTGGTTCTTCTCGAGCGAGGAGCAGACGATGATCGCCACTTTGTTAAGAAGGCTGTGAATATGGCGCTGCGCGCGGTGGGCAAGCGCAATAGCTCGCTTAACAAGGCCGCGGTGACGGTGGCTCGCCGTCTGGCCGATTCACAAAAGCCCGCGTCTAGTTGGATTGGAAAAGATGCGCTGCGCGAGCTGATGAGTCCTTCCGTGATGAGACGCATTGAGTCGAAGCGTATCGCAAAGAAGCAATAGGCTGGCTCTATCAATCTGTCTTTTCAGCGGCAACAGGGGCCGCTGCGGCTAACCCGGGACGCGCATACTGATCCAATCCGAAGCCAAGTGTGATTGTCGCAACGATGATCGCCGACGAGAAGAAATAGGGCGCGGAGACGCCAATCGAATCGAAAGCCCAACCAAAAAACATCGGTGCGACTATGCGAGCCAGTCCGCCGAACGTCTGCTGCATTCCCATGTATAGGCCTCGATCTCGAGCGTCTACCACCCGCGAAAGCAGAGCGGTCACACACGGAAACGTGAATGCCGTCCCCAGGGGAATCAACGCCACAGCGAACGCCAGCATCAACACGTTCCTCGAGAGCGGCATGCCGAGAACACCGGTAGCCAATAAAATGAGACCCAATCGCGAAAGATTAGCTTCACCGAGGCGATCCACCGCACGGCCTAGTAACAAAACGCGCGCGAAAACAGAGATCGAACCTGTATACATGAAGAAGTATCCGATTGTCTGTTCGGTTACCTGGAAGCGGGCGTTTAGAAAAAGCGCGAGCACCGAAAGACTTCCTTGAAATGCGCCGATGGAAATGGCGTAAATCAGAATCAGACGCGACGCCGGCTCGCTGGAATGAGAGAGCACTCGCCCGATGGCTTGCGTGGGCGTTGGCCGGCTCTCTCCTTCTTTATGATGTTCCCCTGGATTTCGAGACTCGGTCAAATAACGGGCAGCGAAAATAATGTTCAGCAAGCAGAGGCCAGCCGCGACGATGCCTGGTAGCGCTCGACCGGGCATCCAGGTTCCCTGGCCGGGCATCAGGTCACGCTTTCCGATCTCGATAGCAAAGGAACCGAGTACCGGTCCCAATGCCACGCCAAGATTTGTTGTAGCCGAGAGCCATCCCAGGGCTCGAGCGCGGTCTTTCGGATCGGTCGAGTCGGCTACGTACGCCTGAATTACACCGACCGTGCCGCCGCCGGCTCCTTGTACCAGTCTCGATAAGAAGAGAACCAACAGAGAGTGCGCGAAGCCAAAGATCAAGTAGGCAATTCCCGCTGCCCCAAGTGCGATCAGCAGAACAGGACGGCGGCCGACGCGATCAGAGAGCCTTCCCCACAGTGGGGCGCTTAGCAGTTGCGCGATGGTGAATGACGCAATGATGAACCCGGTGATGCTGCCTATGCCGACATGCATTCCGATGACATCAAAGCCCTCGCCACCAAGTTCCTTAACGTAAAAAGGCAAAAGCGGAATGATCATCAATAAACCGACCATATCGACGAATGCCGTGGCCATCAGCGTGAATAACTTTGCCGGTATTTTCCGCACCTCTCTCCAGAGGATGTAAAGAAGTGCGACCGCGATCAAGCCGAGCAATATTCGTACGCCAGGCGATTGGAACGATTGGGCGATGTCTTGCTGAATAATCATTTCGATGTATAGACTGTCTTGTCTGCGCAACTCAGGCGTTGAGCGAAGATACCATCGAGCTTTAGGGACTGTCCAAAAACTCTTAAATCCCACTCACGGTGACGAGGTGGATTTAACTCTTCGGTCTGTAGGTGCCCAGCCGTTGTTGCACCGACGCAGGACTGGTCGAGGGTTTGTAGGCTCGCGTTTTTTGCTGGTTTGTCACCGACACAGGACCTCTGGCTTGATAAGTTACTCTTCTTGTACTTGTCCGACTGCTTTGTTATTCTCGCGCTCGGCTTTTGGCGAAGACGAAATAGACGGCCCCCCGACCAGGATGTCCTCCGATCGACCCGCGCTCCGCTGAAACGTATTAAAAACGGAATGAGTACGCTTCCTCTTAACTCAACCATCTCGCACTACCGCATCCTCTCCAAAATCGGGGCCGGCGGAATGGGTGAAGTCTACCTGGCACAGGATCTCCACCTTGAACGCAAAGTCGCATTGAAAGTTCTGCACGCGGAAATTGCCGAAGACGAAGAGCGCGTGCGGCGGTTCGTCCAGGAAGCGAAGGCCGCTTCCGCGCTTAATCATCCCAATATTCTAACGGTCTATGAGATTGGACATCTTGAGAAGTCGCGATATATCGCCACCGAATTGATCAAAGGCGAGAATCTTCGTGACAGACTGAGGGCAGAACCCCTTACGCTGTCTGAAACCCTGGATATCGCATTACAGGTCGCCGCCGCGCTCAACGCCGCGCACGAAGCCGGAATCGTCCATCGTGACATCAAGCCGGAAAATATAATGCTGCGCGATGATGGTCTGGCGAAAGTGCTCGACTTTGGTCTGGCGAAACTAACGGAGAAGAAGTCGGAAACCATCTCCCTGGAAGACACAACCCGCGTTCAGACATTGCCGGGACTTGTAATGGGAACGGTTGTCTATATGTCGCCGGAACAGGCTCGCGGAAAGAAGGTCGATGCGCGTTCGGACATCTGGAGCCTGGGCGTTCTGATTTATGAAATGTGCGCTCGCCGGACCCCGTTCGCAGGAGAGACCACCAGCGATATAATCGCGGCGATCCTTACCAAAGATCCGACGCCGCTTGACGTGGAAACGCCTCCGGAACTGCAGCGCATCATCAGAAAGTCGTTGCAGAAGAGAGCGGACGAGCGATATCAAACAGCCAAAGACTTTCAACTAGACTTAAAGAACTTGAAACGCGAACTGGAATTCTCTGAGCAACTCGAGCGCTCACAGATTCCTGGGTTCACAAAGCCGCGCAACGTAAAAACAAGCGAACTAGATGAAGCGGTGACCGTCGCGCAGCCAGCCGACGTGTCAACCGTCAAGAGTTTGTCGGGTCAACCGTCCGCGATCCAAACCCAGGCTGGAAAAAGCAAGGTGCAAAGACTTGGGGTCGCTTCTGGATTGATAGTCTTGCTGGCAACTATTGGCGTGGGTTTCTGGTTTGTAACAAATCGCAGCTCTGGCATAAGACAAATTGAATCGATTGCGGTGATGCCCTTCGTCAACGAGAGCGGGAATGCCGATGTCGAATATCTCTCGGATGGCATGACCGACACGCTCATCGGCAGCTTGTCTCAGTTGCCGAATCTTAATGTCAAGGCGCGTTCGCTGGTCTACCGGTACAAGAATAAAGACATCGATCCACGCACCATCGGCAAGGATCTCAGCGTGCAAGCCTTGCTGAATGGCCGTGTAGTGCCGCGCGGCGACGATCTGAGGCTTTATCTGGAGCTGGTTGACGCGCAAACCGGCGATCGGATCTGGGGTGACCAATACAACCGCAAACAGTCTGACCTCGTTTCGCTACAAAGTGAGATCGCGCTTGATGTGTCGCAAAAACTCCAATCAAGATTATCCGGTTCGGATGAACAAAAGCTGACGAAGAAATATACCGAGAATGCCGAAGCCTATCAGCTTTACTTGAGAGGGCGGTATTTTTTGAACCGGCGCACATCGGAGAGTCTGCAGAAGGCGATCGGGTATTTCAATCAGGCGATTGCGGTTGACCCCAACTACGCGCTCGGTTATGCAGGACTCGCCGACACTTATCTTCTCCTTGGGCTACCCGATGCAATCACCGGTGCTCTCTCGCCACAGGACTCGCTGCCAAAGGCTAGGACGGCCGCCGAGAAGGCCCTGCAAATAGATAACTCCGTTGCCGAAGTCTACTATTCGTTGGGGCAAGTCAGATCGAAAGAACTTGATTGGTCGGGTGCCGAGAGCGCCTTTGAGCAAGGCAAACGATTGGGTCCGAACTACCCGATCGGACATCTGTACTATTCGATCTATTTGGCCAGCCTGGGCAAACAGGAGCAGGCCTTGAAGGAGATCAGACGGGCTCAGGAACTT
>Ga0126382_10000626_pt1 | contig 13801 bp, 10 predicted proteins | sample PanSoiMetPlot_30_FD_92548 | JGI IMG/M metagenome (GOLD analysis project Ga0126382, IMG submission 92548) | Tropical forest soil microbial communities from Panama - MetaG Plot_30 | ecosystem: Environmental > Terrestrial > Soil > Tropical forest > Bulk soil | place: Panama | collected 2016-02-17 | reverse complement strand
GGACAGTCTTGCAGGCGGCCTCGGCATTGTCGAGCATCCGGATGCCTCAGAGCTTTAATCGGCGTCCGCAGCTCCCCCAATTCCGGGCATGAGATCAACTCGCCGGTGCGATGGCGCTTGGTGCCGAAAGGCTCCGTCACGCCGTAGTCCGGTTTTGAAGTGAACCGGCCACGGGTCGACCACCCATGTGCAAAGGTGCCAGCTGCTGACGTGCGCGGTCTCAAATTTGCTCAGTGAACGGGTTGCTACTGAGCCACGGCGTCCCGGTTTACACCGAGCTTTGACGCTCCTACAGCTTGGGCGTCGGCAACCTACGGCCAAGCGTTGCCCGCCCAAGAACGGCTGTAACTCCGCGCGCTTGGCTTGACAGTTCAGCGCCGAATGCCGACGGCGATCGCTCTGGCGCCGCCATCCAAATTGGCGCCAATTCAACTGGGCTTCGAACAGAACATGCGCGGACTTTTGGTTGTATTCTCGGTGCTATCCTCGATTTTGACACACGACGCTCAGGCTCAGCTGGCAACTGTCGATCCGGAGACCATCGTTCCGCTGCCGGGTAAATTCGATATGGAGATACCGGCGCCCGACGTGCCCCCTGAGATCGCCCGCTTTTACGGCGCGTGGGTCGGGACCTGGCATGACGACAGGCATATCCTCGTGGTCGAGCGTGTAAAACCCGACGGGCATGCGAGCGTAATTTTCGCACAAGCGGACTCGGCATTCTACAACATGAATCGGGAATGGTGGCGAGACCAAGCGACGATCGTCGACGGCGTACTGACCATGACGGGATTTCGTACTTTCCGATACGCCTTCGATGGTCAAGACCGGTTGTACCTGACCGCGGCTCTCAAGTCCGGCGCCGTCACCTCCGGGATACTGGTCCGCACCGATGCGGCACGCCTTGCCGCGGGTGATAGACCGATGGATTGGCCGTGGCCGGGAGAGCGCGCTTGGATTCCGCACCTCTCGGTTCGGACGCCCGACGGCGCACGGCCAATCCTGCTGGAAGCGACATTCTATCCGCCAGCCGGCCCTGACCCGGCGCCGCTCGCGATCTTCACCCACGGTTCCGATGTCGGCCGGAATCAGCTGAGAACCTGGTCCTTCTCAACCGAAGCGCATTGGCTTCGGGACAACGGTTTCGCTGTACTGGCAGTGATGCGCCGAGGCCGCGGCAGGTCCGAAGGAATCAATGGCGAGGAAGACTTTGGGCGTGATCATGAGGGCAGCCTCATTGATGTTTCGGCAGGCATCGCACAAGCCATTGAGGATCTCGAATCGGCAATTGTTTATGGACGCAAACTGCCCGGCGTACGCCCGGAACCAGTGCTGCTCGCCGGCCAGTCACGCGGCGGATTTCTCGCCATGCACTATGCCGGTCTCAAGCCCAGCGAGGTGATGGGCGTGGTGAATTTCTCGGGCGGTTGGTACCCCTACGGACCGGTTACCACGGCGTACTACGCCAATGCAGGTCGCGGCGCGGCCGACAACGTCCCGCAACTCTGGTTCTATGCCGACAACGACCGTCTCTACAAGGAAGCCCTGATCCGCGAATACGAACAAGCATTCGTCGCAGCTGGCGGCAGCGCACGCTTCGAGCTTCTCCACGGTGTTCCGGGCGACGGTCACCTGCTGAGGCTCTATCCAGACCGGTGGCGACCAATCGCTGACGAATTCTTGGCCTCACTCAATCGGCGAGGCAGTCGAGCGGGAATAGAACGATAGGCCGCCGGAAGTGAGGCGCCCCAGCGACATGTCATGCAACAGAGCCAACTTGGTCGGCTTTGCATCATTTTCGCCATCGACGGGTTGCTCGGCTTTCGGATTGAAGCAGACCAAGTGAGGCTCGCGGCTGCACATGCACAGCGCGCCCTTTAGGAAGGTCGCCTCGCTCTTGCGTTGGACTCGTCTTCGTCAAACTTGAGGCGTCGTAGGCGGCTTGGAGCTTCGTGGTTGTTCGCCAATCCTCTACAATCCTTGATACCTTTCGGGCGTCCTCGCAGTCGTCTTAGAGCTTTGGATAACTCGACAATCCGCCAAATCCTATGCGCGATGCGGGAGTCGTCTTCGGAGTCGTTATGGTCATCGCCTTCGCAGGCGTCGTTCAACGACCGTATAGGCAACTTGGTCACCGCCCTTTGAATTTAGCCTCACGCTTCTCAAGGAATGCCGAGATGCCCTCCTGCTTATCCTCTGTGCTGTAGATCGCGCTGACAAGAAATGTCTCAAGTTCGAGCCCCGACGCCAGATCCATCTGCATACCGCGATGTACCGCGCGCTTGACGAACGCGAGGCTCAGCGGCGCGCGCCTTTCGTAGATTTGCGCCATGCGCTTTGCCTCCACCAGCGCTTCGTCCTTGGGTGTCAGCCGATTAATGAGGCCGATGCGGTGGGCCTCTTCCGCCGAGATGGGTTCGGCGGCGAACAGGATCTCAAGCGCATTCGCTGTGCCGACAATGCGCGGCAGCCGCTGCGTGCCGCCTGCGCCAGCAACCGTGCCGATACGCGAGCTGGTGATGGCATAAGTCGAACCCTTGGCGCCAACGCGAATATCGCAGGCGAGTGCCAGCTCGAGACCGCCCGTCAGGCAGAAGCCCTCGATCGCGGCGAGCACCGGCTTTTCGAGCGACTCCAGGGCATCGCACAGACGATGGAAACGCCGGAAGTATTCGATGCCATCGCTCGCGGTCTTGACCTTGATCGCCTCGGTCAAGTCGGCGCCTGCGGAGAAGTAGTCGGTACCGCCGGTCAGGATGATGGCGCGCGCGGCCGTATCCGACTCGGCCATACGCGCAGCAGCGACGATCTCATTCATGCACTGGATCGACAAGGCATTGCGGCGCTCTGGGCGATCGAGTGTAATAACGAGACTTGGACCGTCACTCTCCGTCTTCAAGGTCTCGAACTGCATGGACCTCTCCTCCGTGCTTTAAATCGTCGTGCCCCCATCGTAGGGAGCTTGCGCATCAGCGGGCAAGACATCAATATCGGCAAAGCGGCAACGTATGGTCCGTGCCCAGTTATTGAATTCGTCAATAGCGTGAGGCAGCTATGAATGGAGCCCCGGCACAACGAGTCACTGTTATCACAGGCGGTGCCCGCGGCATCGGGTTTGCAGCGGCGCGCATGCTTGCCTCCAAGGGCGACCGCATCGTCATTGTCGATCTCAATGGCGATCTGGCCCAGGCATCTGCCACACGCCTTGCTGCCGAGATCGGCGTCGAGGCCTTCGGACTGAAGACCGACATTTCGGCGCCCGCGGACGTGGCGCACTTGACGGAAGTGGTCCATGCACGGTTCGGCCGCATCGACGTCCTCATCAACAGCGCAGCCGTGGTCGACGACAAGCTGTTTCTGGCATCTCGGCCAGACGATTGGCGCCGGATAATCGACGTATGTTTTTACGGGCCGATGCACGTTCTGCATGCGGTGCTGCCCGGCATGGTGGACCGCCACTATGGGCGTGTTGTGTGCATGGCCTCGGATGCGGCCCGGCTCGGTCAGGCGCGGCTCTCCTATTATGCCGCCGCAAAGGCCGGAGTGATCGCGCTCGTGAAATCGATTGCGCAGGAGATCGGGTCGAGTGGCGTCACGCTCAATGTGGTTTCGCCGGGTGCCACGAACACGGAACTGCGCCAGGAGCGAGAGGCGAGCCTGCTCAAACAAATGGGCGAGGAGAAATACAAACGGCGGCAGCAGGCGGTTGTGCGCATGTATCCGCTCGGTCGCATCGGCGAGCCGGACGATGCCGCGGCGGCGGTAGCCTTTCTCGCCAGCGATCAAGCGGCCTGGATTACTGGCCAAGTGCTGAGCGTGAATGGTGGCTTTGCTATGCCATAGGAGACTCCGTGGCCATCCCGAAGTTCAGGCACGCGCATTTCGGGAGACCGGCGACGCCTTCAATGCCGAGAGCGATCACACAGACTAAAATTCCGGTGGGTAGGTTTGGTTCACCACTGCGGACATGGCCCATGGATCTGCGATATGGACTTTGAACTGACCAGCGAGCAAAAACTGATCCAGGATTCGACACACCGCATGAGCGAGCGCGAGATCGTGCCGATCCTGAAGTCCAATCATCCCATGAAGCCGCTGCCGAAGGAGGCGACCCGTCAAATACTGAAGGCGTGCGCCAGCCAGGGCCTGACGGCGTCGCGCATCCCCGAGGCTGACGGTGGGGCCGGGCTTTCGGCGCTGACGCTCGGGCTCATGTACGAACAATTGCCGCCGGCGATCGCCTTTGACGTGCTGGCACACGAGGTGACCGTCGCTCGTATTCACTTCGACAGCACGGCTGAGCAAAAAGCGCGCTTCCTTCCGGATCTGATTGCGGCGGACCGGATCGCATGCACGGCAACGACCGAGCCGGCTGGCGGTTCCGACACGCGGACCATTGCTACGCGGGCAACGCTCGACGGTGATCACTACCTGCTCAACGGCCGCAAGATGTGGATCTCGGGGATCACGACGGCAGACGTGGTCAACGTGACGGCGCAGGTGCAAGGAGGTGCTGGCGGGCAGGCCGGCATTGGCCGCTTCCTGGTCGAACGCCAGTATTCGCCGTTCGATGCGCGCTCGATCGAAACGCTCGGGCTAAAGCAGGCGCACCTCGGCGAGGTCATTTTCGAGAATTGCCAAGTGCCGAAACGCAATCAGTGCGGTGCTATTGGCGATGCCCCAAAGGTGCTCACGCTCACATGGCTGATCAACCGGCCGGTAATTGGCCTAATGGCGGTGGGCATGGCTCAAACGGCGCTCGATGCAGCCCTCAAATACGCGGCAGACCGCACGCAATTTGGGCGGCCGCTGGCGCAGTTCCAGCTGATCCAAGAGCTGCTGGCCGATATCGCTGCCGCCGTCACCAGCAGTCGGCTGCTCTGCTATTACGCCCTCTCCTGCATCGACAACGGCGACCGTGCGAACCATGTCTCGGCCATGGCTAAGCGACACGCGATCGCTGCCTGCCAGCGCGCCGTCTCAATGGCGATGGAGGTTCATGGCGCCATGGGTATCGCGACGGAGGTCGGCCTCGAGCAGCTCTATCGCGACATCCGGATGCTTCCGATCCCCGATGGGACCAATCAGATCTTGACACTAATCGAGGGGCGCGAGCTGACCGGTATGCAGGCCATTAGGGGCCAATGATCTTTCGCACGCAACATCAATTCTCGTGTCTTGACGCTGCGGTCTAGGAAGCCGCCAATGCGTCCGGCGACTATTCTGGGCTCATCGCGGCTTCAGGCTCAAAGGAGACAGGATGTGACAAACGAAAAAAATCACTCCCTGACCTTCGCCCGTCAGATTCTGAACATAGGCACCGGCGGGCTCAGTCGGGTCGATCAGGATCAGGTACGCTATCTGCTCCTTGATTGCTTGGGCGTCTCTCGAGTTGGAGGCACACTCGCCTGGACTAAGGCGATGACCGATTGGGCGAGCCGCTTCAATGGTAGTGGCCAAGCGCCAATCGTCGGCACTTCTCTTGAGGTCGCACCCAGCATTGCGGCCCTGATCAATGGCACCGCAGCGCACGGCTACGAGCTCGACGACACGCACGATGGCTCAATGAGCCATCCCGGCGCCGTAGTTATCCCGGCGGCAACCGCCCTCGCGGCCGAGGTCGGCGCTTCGGCCGATGAGCTGCTTTCGGCGATCGTGTGCGGCTACGAGGCGATGACACGGGTGGGTATGGCTGCGGATGCCCACCAGGTGATCCGGGACGGATACCATCCGACGGCGCTGTTCGGTGGTTTCGGCGCCGCTGCCGCAGCGGCACTCCTATTAAAGCTTGATGAACACGGCCTCGCACGCGCCTGGGGTCATGTGCTGTCGCTGACGGGTGGCTCGATGCAGTTCTCGGACGAACCCGAGGGCACGACAGTCAAGCGTCTGCATGCGGGTTATGCAGCGCAGAACGGGGTGCTGGCGGCCGAGCTGGCTGCACGCGGCGTGAGCGCACCGGCACGCGCTCTCGACGGCAAGTATGGCTTCCTAGCCCTTTATGCAAAGAGGCCACGCCTTGATCGATTGGCAATGACGGCGGGAGTACCCTTGCAAATCCATCGCATCAGCATCAAGCCCTACGCGTGTTGTCGTCTCTTCCACTCGCTGATCGATGGGCTGCGTGAGGTCAGCGAAGACTTCAAGGTGCCCGTCGATGCGATCAGGCGCATCGACGTGTCGGGTCCAAGCTGCATGCTCGACCAGCACATGATGCGCCGCCCAACGTCCGTGATGGCGGCGCAATACAGCATGCCGTTCATTGTTGGCGCCACGCTTGCCTATGGCCCCCACCGGTTCGATGCCTACCGCCAGGACAGATTGGAAGACGCGCGTATCCTGGGGATCGCCGACAAGGTTGAGGGCGCGGCCGACGCCGAGATCGACGCGCAGTTCCCCTCGCATATGGGGACGGCCGTCGCTGTGACGCTGAGCGACGGCTCCGTGCGCTCGGCGCGGGTGATGGACAGCCGCGGTACACCGGCGAAACCGCTTTCACTTGACGAGTTGACAGACAAGGCGCGGGTATTAATGCGCGACGTGGATCCGGACCTCGATATGACAGCGACACGAGCAAGGATCTGGGGCGAGAGAGACGGGCGTGCTGTGGCGAGGCTGTTTGGTGCTACAACCTAAGCACACTCAACCGCGTTCTTGGTCCAAGTCGCGGCTTCCATGACGACGAACTCTGTCATCGCAAAGTGCCGAAAGCCGTGACTACCAAGACCCCACTGCACGACATCATCGTCACAGAGCTGGGCGGACGCATCGGTGCCGGCGTCTGCGGTTCTATCCTGGCGCAGCTGGGAGCGACTGTTATCGTCCCCGAGGGCCTGCATGGTGAGGGTGGCAAGACGCAACACCGCACACAGCTGATGGCGGGTAAGCTGAGCGTATTGCTCGATGCCCGGGCCGCCGTCGATATCGAGTTGCTCGACCGCCTGATCGCATGCAGCGATGTTGTGATCACATCGAGCGATGTCGACGCGCAATTGGCTTCCTATGAGCAATTGTCTGCGGACACAAAACGTGTGGTCTGCAACGTGACGGCGTTCGGCGACAGCGGCCCGCTTTGCGGCAAACCCTATTCGGAGACGCAGATCCAGGCCCTTTCGGGCATTCTCGACACGACGGGACTCGCCGGTTCGCCGCCTACGCCTATTCGGCTTCCGCTGGTTGAGTTCATGACCGGCATGTACGCGGCGATTGCCTGTCAAGCGGCCCTGCGCGTTCAGCAACGTGGCGACGGTGGCCAGTTCATCGACATGGCGCTCTATGACTGTGCGTTTTCCGCCATGGCAACCTTCCTGCCGAAACTCCTTTCCGGGACCGACGGGGATGTCGGCCGTGTCGGAAATCGTCACGTTATGGCCGCGCCATGGAACATCTATCGAGCCAAGGACGGCTGGGTATTGGTCTGTGCGGCCAGCGATGACCAGTGGCATCGCATTACGGAGGTGATTGGCCGGCCCGAGCTTGCGCACGATCCACGCTTTCTGCGCGTGGGCGACCGCCTCCAAAGAGCCGATGAGATCGATGCAACGCTTCAGTATTGGATTGGTCGAAACTCGATCGCATGCTGTGTCGAGACGCTTGCTGCAGCTGGCATTCCTTCGGGACCTGTGGCCGCGGTCGATCCCTATCCTCGCGAGGCGAATCTCAATCACCGGGGCATGATCCGTACACTGTATGACCCGGTCTCTGGTCGTGACGTGTTTGTTCCGGCCTCTCCGCTGCGAATGATCGTGACGCCTGGCATTTCGCCTTCGAGAATCCCCAGACCGGATGCCGACCGGGATGAGGTGATAGTCCTGGCAAGAGGCTGCCGCGCCCCGAAACCGAGCCGCAGCAAAGGACAAGCGCCCCCATTACCGCTCGCCGGCGTGCGCGTGATTGAGATTGGCCATTATACGACGGCGCCTCTGGCCGCACGGCACCTAGCCAATCTCGGCGCGGATGTCATCAAGGTCGAGCCTCCGACGGGCGAGCCGATGCGCAACTGGGCGCCGACCAAGAAAGGCATCGGCTATTTCTTTGCCTTCAGCAATTCCGACAAGCGCAGCCTCGCGCTCGATCTCGAGACCGAGGAAGGTATTGCCACCCTGCGGGATCTCATCGCGAGTTCCGACGTGCTGATCGAGAACCTGAAGCCGGGCGCATTGGCCAAGCGCGGCTTTTCGGCGGCCAAGTTGTTGCACCTCAATCCGCGCCTCGTTTATTGCGCTGTCTCGGGCTTCGGCGTTGACGGTGTCTACCCGGGACGCGCGGCATTCGACAGCGTCATCCAGGCCATGTCCGGCATCATGGACTTGACGCGAGCCGGAGAACTGCCAGTCAAGACAGGCATCTCATGCGCGGATATCATCGGTGCCGAAATGGCGGTCGTCGCCGTGTTGGGAGCGCTCGAGGCCCGCGATCGCTTCGGCGTCGGCCAAGCGATTGACCTTTCGATGCAGGACTGTGCTGCGTGGGTGACCATGCCGTTGTGGGGCGTGGCAAGATATTCGCCCCAACCGACCGTCGTCAGAGCCAGTGATGGCTTCGTCGTTATTGACGTGGACCCTGAAGTCACTCTCGAATTGGTGGCCGATGCGGTAACAAGCCCGCACATGACCCGGATCAATTTGGTCGCCGCGCTGGCGGCTCGGGGGCAATGCGCAACACCGGTCTTTTCGGTGCGTGAGATGCTCGAAGCCAACCAGACCCGGGTGCGCCGCCTCGTCTTCACTGGCCAAGATGCCGATGGCGAAAGTTGGCCACTGCTGGCAAGTCCGCTCGGATTGAGAGGTACCCAGCCACGCGTGTGCCGCCCGATCCCGGCCCTCAACAGCAACTCGGCCGACATCCATGCCGAGTTGAGCAAGTTTCACCGCAAGGCCAGTTCGTGAATCACCAGACGGATGTCGACCGGGCATGCAAACTAGGAATCACTGTGCTCATGCCTGACGAGGAATGAGTGGGGCAATGGTGCGAAGCAATGCCCAGTGGAAGTCGTCTTCGGGATAACAAGGGGCAGTGGAATCGGGGCCGCGCGCGCACGCCGGGCAGCCACCCAGATTTTTAGCGATGTTCACGAAGTAGCCTCTCGAAGCGATTTGCATGGCTGAAATGATACCGGATCGCCTTCCGAGCGGCGCGAGCGCGGGGGAGAAAAAGTGTTTGCGCTCCTGCAGCAGCTGCCGGACGAGTCATTGTCTACTTCGAGCCGGTGATCGCCGGCAGATACCTGGATTTTTGCGATCATGCCTAGCGTGGGCTGGTCGTTACTGAAGTGAAGGGCTGGTATCCAAATCATATTTTGAAAGCCAACAACGTTGAGGTCCTCATAAGCTCACGACATCAACCAGAGGTCTGTAGGCACCTCGTTCGGCAGGCGCGACGGCGGACATCGCGGTAACGCTGCCCGCCCACTACGCCGGTGCGGTGGCGCTCGACCAAGCTTGCGCGTTGATTGTCGGGCAGAACATCGGAACGGCGACCAGTTCCGCACTGGCGGCGATCGGTGCGAGCACCACCGCCAAGCGATTGGCCGTAGCGTATGTGCTGTTCAAACTGATCGCTGCAGTGATTGCGCTGGTCCTTTTTCCCGCGCGATCGACGGCGTGACCCACCTGGCCGGTTACCATACGGCGTACAACGTCGCCGAGGGATCGAGGCAACGCGTGAGTGGCGACCCCCGCTCGGGCAGAATGTGCTCGACCAATCGCGTGAACCGGTGCATCAGCGGCAGCAGGACGACGACGCCGGCGGTCGCGCAACATCGTTGGGTAAGGCCCCATCATGCGCGCCAGCTGCCTCGGGCGGTACTGGCGCAAACCCCGATCTCGTTGGGGGAAGAGACCAGGTAGGTCAAAACGGCCCAGGTCCGGTGTCCGCCGCTGAATGAGGGGCGGACATGCCAGCGGCGGACCGCTTTGCATGAAGGTAAATGATCGTACGCACATTGAGCCCATAAGGAACTACGGTGCCGCAAGGCTTAGCCGCCGCGGGCAGATTGCAAAGACGTTGCGCCGGCGTCCGCTACCGATTGCTGACTCAGTTTGCGCGCGAGCCCGGATGATCGGTTTGCGGAGGAAACGTCGACACCATCCGTGACTATGAACGCATTGGCATTCTGCCCAAGGCGCCACCGGAGCGCCGGCGGACACATCCCGCCGTTGGTACCGAAGAGCAATAGACAGCAGATGCAGTGGCGTGGCGCCGGCGGTGAATCTTCGCATCACAGGTACCCGTGGCGTGCCAATAACGGCGGCCGCTCATGCAGCGAGCGGTCGTTGGTGTCCTGATCTTGTCGATGCTCGCCGAACCCAACCGGCTGCATGCCGTCAGGACGGCGCTCGGCATCGCAGCAACGTGTCTTGCTTTGCGCCCTGCATTGAGGGCAGGTGCTCAGCGCGCATGTTTGGCGTACATAAGGAGGCGTCGCAATGATAGAATGGTTCGACGATTTACGTGTCGGGATACACTTCAAAACAGGGGAAAAACTGGTTACCCGCGAAGACATCAAGCGCTTTGCCGCGGAGTTCGATCCGCAGCCGTATCACCTGGACGAGGTTGCGGCGGAGCGTTCCCCGCTTGAAGGCCTTGCGGCCTCTGGATGGCACACGGCGGCAATGGCTATGCGCCTGGCTTGGGACGCACGACCCTTCGGGCCGCACCCGCTGTTGGGCATTGGTGTAGATGAGTTGCGCTGGCTCGCTCCCGTTCGGCCAGGTGATGTGATCCATCTTGAAGGCGAAGTAACTGAAGTTACGCCATCGCGGACCCGGCCGCAGGGGATAGTGAAGGTCCGGTGGACCGCTATCAATCAACACGGGACGGCCGTCTACACGTTCACGCCGATCGGCATCGTACCGCGAAGGCCGACCGGAGGCTGATCCGGAGAGTTGAAGGGGTGCGGTCCATCTGCCGTGAATTCCAAGCCGGTAAAACCCCAGGTGCCCCATCCCTGTTCGGAGATCCGGGCCCATGTTTCCGCGCAGTACGCGCGCACGCGCGCGTTGGTGTTGCGAAGTGCGGCAGGCCCTCATGATCGGCATAGCGCTTACATAGCCAGGCGATCGTACCAAAGCGTGCGTGACCAAGAGGCTTTTGCCCTCAGCTCGGCCGTGCCGCCACGCGTCGAGATGCAGTGTGAGTGCGCCAGCCCGTTCGATCGCGTGGCGGCGGGCGTCATCGTTTCGGGTGTTGATGTCGCTCAAACGACGTTGTCTAGCATCGTCCCGCCAGCAGCTCTTCAGCCTTGAGTTCTCATTCCTAGCGTGCCCTCAAACCACAATCTGCGTGCCGATCTCGACCACGCGATCCGAAGGGATGCGGAAATAGGCGGCCGCGTCCTCGGCCGCTCCGGCGAGCCATATAAAGAGCTTTTCCTGCCAGAATGGCATTTGTGAGCGAGACGTTGGGCGTAGCACTCGACGCGAGAGGAAGAAGGACGTCGACGCAGGGTCGATGTTGAGACCGCGCCTGCGGCACAGCGCGAGGCCCTGCTCGACATTGGGCGTCTCCATGAAGCCGTAGGTAAGCGAGACGCTTGTGAACGTATCGGTGAGGTTCTCCATCTTGACACGGTCACTATTTGGGACGCGGGGCGTCGCAGCCGTCTTGAAAGTGAGCACGATATTTCGTTCGTGCAGTACGTGATTGTGCTTTAGGTTGTGGAGCAGCGCCGACGGTGCCACATCGGGATTGCCCGTCAGGAAGAGCGCCGTCCCACTGATGCGAGGCGGCGGCTTCTTCTCCAACTTGTTGACCAGCCAATCGAGGCTGGCGTCTTGCTTGCGCGAGACAGCATCCAAAATGGACGTTCCTCTCAACCAGGTGAGCATCACGAGCATCAGGCACATGGCGATGACTAGCGGCACCCATGCACCCTCGAAGATCTTTATGACGTTAGCTGCAAAAAACACTTGCTCAATGAATAACAATGGGACGATGAGTGCACCCGCTTGCCAGATGGACCAATGCCATCGCTTCCAAAACACGAAGAATGCCATCAACGAGGTTGTGATCATGGTCGCGGTGACCGCAACGCCGTAGGCGGCGGCGAGCGCGCTGGAACTCTTGAAAACGGCGACCAGGCGCAGAACCACGAAGAGCAGCAGCCAATTGACGCGGGCTACATAGATCTGTCCGGGCATTTCTCCCGAGGTGTGACGAATCGCAAAGCGAGGCAGCAACCCGAGTTGCACGGCTTGCCGCGTGATCGAATAAGCTCCTGTGATGACGGCTTGGCTGGCGATGACCGTGGCCGCCGTGCTGAGCAAGACGATCGGCCACAATGCCCAGCTGGGGTACATTAGGAAGAATGGGTTCTCGATAGCGGTGGGGCGGCCAAGGACCAGAGCTCCCTGCCCCAAGTAGTTGAGGGTGAGGGCAGGAAGCGCCACTGCAAACCAGGCAGCCTGGATTGGGAGGCGCCCGAAATGGCCAAGATCGGCATAAAGGGCTTCTGCGCCGGTTACGGCAAGGAACACCAGGCCGAGCACGGTGAGGCCGGTGAAGCCATTGTTGATGAGGAACGACACGCCATAGCTCGGATTGAAGGCGCGCAGGACGCTTGGCTCCTCAACGATGCAGATAACGCCCATCGTGGCGAGGGTTGCGAACCATACTAGGATGATCGGGCCAAACAAGGAGGCCACGCCGGCTGTGCCACGTCGTTGCATGGCAAAGAGCCCAATGAGAATCGCCAGCGAGAGCGGAACGACCGCCTTCTCAAAGGCGGGTGTGATGACCTTGAGGCCCTCGACCGCGGATATGACTGAGAGGGCCGGCGTGATGGCCGCATCGCCGTAAAGAAACGATGCTCCGGCGATGCCGAGTAGAAGGATGATGTGTTTGCTGCGTTGCGCCACCGATTGGGCGAGTGCCATGAGCGCAAATGTACCGCCCTCCCCGTTGAAGTCCGCTCGCAACAGGACGTAGACGTACTTGAGCGTGACAAGCAGGAACAGCGACCATAGGATCAGCGACAGGATGCCCAATACCGTATCCGGCGCGACCACGGCCTCACCCGCACCAGCGATCACTGCTTCACGAAAGGCATAGATCGGACTGGTGCCGATATCACCGTAGACGACGCCGATGGCACCCAACGTTAGAGGCAAAAATCGGCGAGCCGCAGCATCTGTATCCTTGGGAGCGGCCGCAGCTTGTTGTGCCATCGCAAAAGCGGTCTTCTGCTGGCTTGCCGCGTAGATGAGACCGGCTGACGCCGTTTGAGCTTCGCGACCAGGTTGGTATGCAAGCGATGGTCTACAGCGTTGAGCATATAAATTCCATGTGGTTCCCGGCCGTCAGGTATATATGGATTATAAAGATGCGAGCGGGCGACAGCCTATGACCCGAGCTTCGCCACGTTTCTGCCCCCACTCTATCGCTCCGCGGAGAGCATGCGCGCGGCGACGGGCGGAAGGTTGCTTCTCTATTTTCTCTTTATGAGAAGTCCGTTCGGCCCACCTGGAATTCCTATGTGCATTCATGCACATATCGACGCACCATTATTGCATGGGCGCCAACCGCAGTCGCGGTGACGGCGGGGATGCTCGGCGTCAAAGCAGCCCGTGGTCAACTGTCGCGCACCCAAGACAGCGCGAACGCAGCTAGCAGTTCGCCACAGTCACCGCGACGCAACTTAGGGCGCACCTCACATAACGAAGGACAGCGCATTGCCGCCCTTGCCGATGTTGAGCATATGATCGAGCGCCTGCCCGATGGCACGGTTGCGCTATCTGGATTGGCTGGGTGATTCGTGGCGGCGCGCGGCACGATCAGAACGCCCACCAGCGTCAACGCGAAG
>Ga0126382_10000625_pt1 | contig 13843 bp, 14 predicted proteins | sample PanSoiMetPlot_30_FD_92548 | JGI IMG/M metagenome (GOLD analysis project Ga0126382, IMG submission 92548) | Tropical forest soil microbial communities from Panama - MetaG Plot_30 | ecosystem: Environmental > Terrestrial > Soil > Tropical forest > Bulk soil | place: Panama | collected 2016-02-17 | reverse complement strand
CATCATCGGCAACGCGGCCTGAGGGTCCTGCGCCACCGCGTGCGGCCGGGCGGCCGCCAGGATCGAAGCGCTGGGAATTCCCACCGTCACGCTGACGCGGGCCGACTTCGTCGGCGTGATGAAAAATGCGGTGTCCGGGCTCGGCCTCGCGCCGGACGCGGCCATGGTAACGTTTCCCATCGAGATGTTCCTGCCGGGCAGCGACATCACGCCCGTGGAGGCGCGCAAGGCCGAGTTCTATGAAGGGCTAACCCGCTGGAGGTCTGAGCTCGCGGCCGACGGGAACGACGCCAGCCCTCTCGTGTCCGCTCGCGGAGCCACCTTCGAGGACGCGCTGGGTCGGGCGAACGACCTCATCCTCGCCCGGCAGTGGGGCGACGGCCTGCCTATCTGGCCGGCCACGCGGGAGCGCGTGGAGTGGATCCTTGCTGGCACGCCGCTGCCACGGGAGCACTCCCTCGGCACGTTTCCACCGCGAGGCGGAGTGGCCACGGTGGAGATCTGCGCGATTGCGCTGGCCATGGCGGGGGGGCGGCCCGAGTATCTGCCCGTGCTGGTAGCGGCGGTCGAGGCGTTTCTCGACCCCGCAGCGGGAAGCGAGCAGCTCCAGGCGGCATCCGGCAGCGCTTTTCCGGTGGTGATCGTCAACGGCTCGATCGGGCAGCAGATCCGGCTCAACTCCGGCTTCGGCTGCCTGGGGCCGGATCCGCAGCGCCCCGCCGGCGCCAGCATTGGCCGGGCGCTCAGGCTCCTGCAGCAGAACGTCGGCGGGGCGCGTCCCGGCGTCGGAACCATGGCGAACTATGGCGGGCTCCGCTACACGAACGTCGTGTTCGCCGAAGACGAGGAGAACCTCCCCACCGGCTGGCCGCCGCACGGTACGGAGCGACACGGCTTCGCCCGTGGAACCGACTCGATCTCGCTGGCCTTCGCCAACGGCGCCACCAACATCCGTCGCCGGGGCGCCAAGAAGGAAACGCCGGAGGAGGACGCGCTTCAGGGCATGCATCGCATGGCGGATTTCATGCGCGTACCCAACCTGGCCGGCCTCGCCGGCTACGAGCACGGCACGCCCGGCATCCTCATGATCCCCGGGGTGGTCGCCCAGACCATGGTGGGACTCGGCTGGACAAAGGCCTCCATCCGCGAGTTCCTCTGGGAGCATTCGCGGATTCCCGCGGAGCATCTCCGCCGCGCCGGCGGCTACGCGTGGATCGAAATCGACGCGAGCAAGGTGACGCGTGAGAGCGCCGCCCTCGATCCCTGGCCCATCACCTCCGCGCCGGACAACTTCATCCTGATCGTCGCGGGCGGGGGCCATCCGACCAACAGCTACTGGCTCCAGGGCTACAGCCCCGGCGTCATCGGTCGCGAGATGCGTCTCCCCGGGGACTTTGCCCGGCTCGTCGCTGAAGCGGAGCGCGACCTGTACGGAGAGGAGGGTGGGCGCGGCGGCTAGGGCGAAGCCTCAGCGGAAGCGCGCGATCATCTCCTTGCCGTAGCGCAGCACGTCGTCGGGGGTCTTTACCTGGGCGGGCAGGCCCGCCGCATTGCTGACGGGGACGGCCACGCGCGTGATGCCTTGCTGCTCCAGCGCCTCGATCTCCGCGGCATCGGCGGGCGCCGCCACGGTGATCTCGATCGCCTTCGGATCCCGTCCAGCGCCCTCCGCCGCCCGCCGCATTTCGTCGAGCAGGCCGGGAGAGGGCGCGCGGGCGGGAAAGTAGCCGTCGCCGAGTCGTCCCGCGCGCCGGGCGGCCGCGGCCGTGTCGCCTCCTACGATGATGGGGATGCGGTGCTCGGGCGGCCGAGGCCGGCAGAAGACTTGATCGAACGAGATGAAGCGCCCCTTGAACGTGGCGCACTCCTGACTCCACAGCGCGCGCATCGCGGCCACGTACTCGTCGGTGCGCGGGCCGCGGTCGGCGAACGGCAGCCCGAGCGCGGAAAACTCCTCAGCGAGCCAGCCCACGCCGATGCCCAGAAGCACGCGGCCGCCCCCGGCCAGGTGATCGAGCGTGGCCACGGCCTTTGCCGTCACCACGGGATTGCGCTGGGGCAGGATGAGGATGGCGGTGCCGAGCTTGATCGTGCGCGTGGCCGAGGCGATGAAGGCGAGCCAGATGAGGGGATCGGGGATGGGGAAGTCCTCGAGACCGGATCCCATGCGTCCCGTGGGCGAGTAGGGGTAGCGAGACTGATAGGCGTGGGGCACCACCACGTGCTCCACCGTCCAGATCGAGTCGAATCCGGCCGCTTCGGCCGCCTGCGCCAGCTCGACGGCGGCGGGACCGTTGCTGTAGCGGCCGAGGCTCGCGTATCTGAGTCCGAATTTCATGGTTCGTCTCCTCTGCGGGAAGGTGCCTGAGCCGTGTGCTATCCGCGGAGCCGCGCCGCGATGCGCTCGATCGCCTCGATGCTGTCGGCGCGCGAGCCGAAAGCGGTGACCCGGAAGTAGCCCTCCCCACTCGGCCCGAAACCCGATCCGGGCACACCCACCACCTGCGCCTCGGCCAGCAACCGGTCGAAGAAGTCCCACGACGATACGCAGGCGGGCGTGCGGATCCAGATGTACGGAGCGTTGCGTCCACCGTACACGGCGAGCCCGGCCCCTCCCAGGCCTTCGCGGAGGATGCGCGCGTTGTCCATGTACTGGTCGATCAGCGCCCGGACCTGTTTCTGGCCCTCCGGGGTGTAGATAGCCGCTGCCGCCCGCTGGACGACGTAGGGCGGGCCGTTCGACTTGGTCGACTGTCTCCGGAGCCAGAGCTGGTTGAGGCTCACCTTTTCTCCGGCCGCGGTCCGACCCTGAGCCTCGCGAGGGACGACGGTATGGGCCATGCGCAGGCCGGTGAAGCCCGCGTTCTTCGAGAAGCTGCGCGATTCGATGGCCACCTCCCGCGCTCCCTCGATCTCGTAGATCGAGTGCGGGATCTCGGGATCCCGGATGTACGCCTCGTAGGCCGCGTCGTAGACGATCACCGCCTCGTGGGCACGCGCGAAGTCGACCCAGCGCTTCAGCATCGCCCGCGTCATCACCGCCCCCGTGGGGTTGTTCGGATAACAGAGGTAGATGAGATCCACGTGGCGGTCGGGAAGCGCGGGCTGGAAGTCGTTCTCGGCGGTGCACGGCAGATAGACGAAGTCGGGATAGCGGCCGGTCGAGTCTGCGGGGCCGGAGCGACCCGCCATCACGTTGGCGTCCGCGTACACCGGGTAGGCGGGGTCCATCAGGGCCACCACCGCGTCCTGGGCGAAGAGCTCCTGGATGTTCGCGGCGTCGCTCTTGCCGCCGTCGCTGACGAAGATCTCGTCGGCGCCGAGCTGGACCCCACGGGCCCCGAAGTCGTGGGCGGCGATCTCCGCGCGGAGGAATTCGTAGCCGATGTAGGGGCCGTAGCCCCTGAGCGTTTCCGCCCGCGCTTGCTCCCGCGCGGCCGCCTCCAGCGCCTGCACCACCACCTCCGGCAGGGGCAGGGTGACGTCGCCGATGCCGAGGTCGATCAGTCGGGCGCCTGGATGCGCTTCGCGGTAGGCCTGCGTTCGCCGCTTCACCTCCGCGAAGAGATAGCTCGCCCGCAGGTTGAGGAACGCCTCGTTGATCCTGGGCACGTCCCGCCTCCTTTCCCCGGTGCGCGGCATTCTAGTCGATCGTGAGGAGCGGCGCCACGGCTCGCCTCGTCACCGTCCTGTCACGAAGTCGGCTACACTACGGACCACCATGCCCGCGCGACCGCTCGGCGAGCGGAATTCCCGAGTCCGGGGGCGCTGCTCGATCCCGTGAGCGACGCGCCCGTCGGCTCTGCGCAGAAGTGGGCGATCACCTTCTCGGTGATGCTCGTCACGGTGATGCAGGTCCTCGACACGAGCATCACCAACGTCGCCCTCCCTCACATGCAGGGATCGTTTTCCGCGAGCATCGACGAGATGTCGTGGGTCATCACGTCGTACCTGGCCGCCAATGCCATGGTCATCCCGGCCAGCGGCTGGCTGACGTCGGTGTTCGGGCGGCGCCGGTTCTTCCTCATCTGTACGGTCACCTTCACGGCGAGCTCGTTCCTGTCCGGCATCGCGCCCAACCTGGAGTTCCTCGTCGCCATGCGCATCCTGCAGGGTCTCGGCGGGGGCCCCGTGGTGCCCATGGCCCAGGCGGTGATGTGGGAGATCTTCCCTCTCGAGGAGCGCGGGACGGCCATGGCGGTGTGGGGCACCGGCATCATGCTCGCACCCATTCTCGGCCCCACGGTGGGCGGCTACATCGCGGACAGCTGGTCGTGGCGCTGGATCTTCTACATCAACCTGCCCATCGGCGTCCTCGCCTTCTTCATGGTGAGTGCGTTCCTGTTCGACGCGCCCTTCCACCGCCGGCCCCGGCGCGTGGATGTGGCGGGCATTCTCCTCATGCTCGTGGGCTTCGGCTGCCTGCAGCTCGTCCTCGACCTGGGTGAGCGCAACGACTGGTTCGACTCGACCATGGTTCTGACGTGCGGCGTCCTCGCTGCCTGCGCCCTGGTGGCCTTCGTGCTCCGGGAGCTCATGGCCACAGACCCCATCCTCGACCTCAGCGTGTTCGGCGACCGCAACTTCAGCGTGGGCACCCTCGCCATCTTCCTGGTCGGTCTCGGGTTCAACTCGAGCCTCCTCCTCCTCGCCCTCTACACGCAGACCATCCTCGGCTACGACGCGTGGACGGCGGGGCTGACGCTGGCTCCGGGCGGGCTCGGCACCATGATGGCCCTCATGATCTCCGGCCGCCTCGTCTCGCGCATGGACCAGCGACTCATGCTGGCGGGCGGCTGCTCGCTGGCCGCGCTGGCCCTCTTCTTCATGACGCGCGTCACCCCCACCATCGACTTCTGGAACCTGGCGTGGCCGCGCTTCCTTCAGGGTTTCTCCCAGGGGTTCATCTTCGTCCCGCTTCAGGCGTTGACTCTGGCGACCATTCCGACAGAGCGGCTGGGCAACTCGACGGCCGCCTATAACGTGGCGCGCAACATCGGGGGAAGCATGGGTGTGGCACTCGTCACCACGCTCCTGGCCCGGCGCAGCCAGGTCCACCAGACCACGCTGACCGGCCACCTCGATCAGTGGAGCTTCGAGATGGCGGCGCGGCTCCAAACGTGGACGGATCACTTCTTCCGCCACGGCGCCGACACCTTCACCGCCGCGCGTCAAGCCTTGGCCATGGTCTACCGTGAGGCGGTGACACAGGCGAACATCCTCTCGTATGCCGACGATTTCTGGCTGCTACTCACCATTTACTCATCCGTGCTCCTCCTGATTCCCTTCATGCGGCGCGTTCGCTCTCGCTCGCCCGCTCGCGGCCAACGCGACGCAGAGGAGAGCGACGCGACGGCCCGCGATCCCGGATTGCCCGCGCCCGCCGACTAGCTCCTGCTCTGCTCGAGGCGAAAGTTCCGGGCGTTCTTCCCGCGGCGTCACGATTCGCTCTCAGGCGGCCTTCCTCGTTCGGCGCTCAGCGACCGCTCGCCGCAGTAGGCGCAACGCCCTTTGGGAGGTGGAGCGGCGAATGCATCGCGCGGAGACCGGGATGCGGCACTGTAGCGAACGCGCGATGGATCGCGGAGGAGATCGCGAGGTGAACAACGAGCCGGTGATCGGTCGTGGATATGCTTCCCGAGCCCCGCCCACGCTGCTCCCTTCCTCGAAGCCACGCACATCTCACGAGGCGAACAGGAGGAGGACCCATGATCCAGATAGCCGTCATCAACGCTTCGACGGTGGTGAGCGATGTCGATGTGAAGACGATGGTCGACGCCATCCAGGTGCAGATCGATCGCGACTGGACTCCCGCCTGGGGCATTCCCGCCAAGCTCAACCTCGTGCCGCACGGACAGAAGCCACCCTCCGCCATGTGGTGGCAGACCATCTTCGACAACGCTGACCAGGCGGGCGCCCTCGGCTACCACGACCTCACGAGTGCGGGGCTGCCCATCGGCAAGGTGTTCGCCAAGACGACGCTCGACGCGGGCGATCGCGTGTCGGTCACTCTCTCCCACGAGGTGCTGGAGATGCTGGGCGACCCCGACATCAACTTGATGGTGCAGAAAGGGCCGCGGGGCTACGCCTACGAGGTCTGCGACGCGGTCGAGGACGACTCGCTCGGCTACGACATCAACGGGGTGCGGGTGAGCGACTTCGTCTACCCACAGTACTTCGAGACCTTCTGGCACAAGGGCGCCACCAAGTTCGACCACCTGGGCCACCTCTCCGGGCCTCTGCCGAGCCTCACCCACGGCGGATACATGTCGTACCTCGACTACGCCTCGGGGCAGTGGAAGCAAATCACCGCGCGTCTCGACGAGGGCAACAGCGCGCATCGAAACGACAGCCCGGTGCTGGTGAAGGCGCTGTACCGGGAGCGCCCGCACGTGGGTGCCCGACGCTATCGCCGGGCCCTCTCCCCCTCGACCTGGCTTGTGTCCACGGTGGCGAGTAGCTAGCGTCCATTCTGGCGGGCGGGCCGGCGCGCCACCTCAGCGGGCGCGCCGGCCGCGGCGAGAGTTGCTTCATGCCCTCTGCATGACTCGCTGATCCTGCCAGCGGCCGGCCAGCCATCGAACCGCGCGAGCCGTTCCGACGAATTCCGTGTGTACGGCGTCGGCATCGCACACCTTCACGCAGCAGCCGCAGTCCGCGCAGGCGCTTCGATCAATCGAAAAGCCTCCCGCCCCGTGCTTGATGGCCCCGACGGGGCACCGGCGGGCGCAGGCGCCGCACTGTGTGCAGTGTGAGCGGTCGATGACGGGCCGCGGCCTGAGCATCGTGTTGTTCAGGCGGCGAGTCATTCGGTCGACGACGGACGCGGAATGGCGAGCGACGTGCTCCGGGTGGCGGAGGCGTTTTTTGTCGAACGCTCGCCACTCGAGACCTTTGACCTCGATGCGAGCCATCTCGTCGACGCCGAGACCGACGGCGCGAGCGTGCTCGCTCGTCCACCGGGTCAGGCTCTCGTATCCGGCCGCGTGAGCTGCGATGGTATCCAAGGCGACGGGATCGGTTCCTCCAAGGATCAACCCGACCGGGCGGATGGCTTCGGCCACACCCTGGCCTTCGATCATCGTCGTCAAGTCCAGGAAGGAGACGCTAGGTCTCGTGACGCGATAGACGTCCACGATCACCCGTGCGAAATCCGAGGGATCAGGGAACAGGTTGTGGATCCTGAGCTTGCGGGCTCCCAGCATCGCCCCGAACATGTTCTTGATGGCGCCGCTCATCACCACCGTCGAGAGGGAGCGGCAGTTGGCTGCGTTCACGACGACGTCGGCGTCGAGCACCGCGTTCGTGATCAGATGCGTGCGGGGGAATCGCAGGAAGCCCCGGACCTCCCGGCCCCCCGCTTGTACGAAATCGACAAGGCGCGCCCCCGTGCGTCTCGCCACGTCGGCCATGCCCGTTCGTTCCCAAATCCGCTCGTAGTGCGCAGACCGCGCCACGTCGTCCCCGAAGGCGACGCGCGCCCCAACATCGAGCAGACACTCGAGGATCGCCTCGACGTAGGCAGGATGGGAGGTGACTCGCTCCTCGGGATCGCGGAACCCCGCGCAACCCATATTGACCTTCACGAGCACGTGATCTCCTCGTTTCACCAGGGAGGAGAGAGGAGGATCCAGATGCGCCACGACCGCTCTGACCGCGGCGGAGACCGCGTCCCCGTCGTGACGGTCGCTCGGTGCGGCGGACACGGTAGCGCGGAGAGGTGGGGCCAGGGACATGACAAGCTCCACAGGTCGAGGCCGTGCACGTCAGGGATGGAGAAGAGCCAACCGCTGCCCGAATGCCCGGGGCTCGGGCGAGCGAGAATCACCAGGTGAGGAGGCGCTGTCGATTCAGTTGACGCAGTCGCCTCGGCGGCCCACGGGAATGGCAAGCTCCGTGCCGAGACTACTACTCGAATGGATTCAGCGGTTTCGACTGCGCCGATATGTCGCGGTGCTTGCGATGTCAGAGACGTCGACTACAAGAAAACCCCTAGGTGGTCTCGAGGGGCGCAGGCTCGACGAGAATGCCGTCGGAGGAGTACGGACACGCATCATGGCGCGCGCATTCCGCCCCTCGAGAGCGTGTCCACGATGCGTGTCGGATCGAAGCTGATGAGGGGCGACCTCCGTCGCGTTGACCGTGTCCTTGCGGCTCGGTTCCGGATGGGGCGATCAGTGGCGCTTGAAGTACTGCACCTCGCGTTCGTGCTTCTCGGCGGCCTCGCGCGATTTGAAGGTGCCGAGGTTCCGCCTCTTCCCGGTCTTCGGATCCTTCTTCCTGGAGTAGAGTCGGTACCCGCCGGACTTCAGCTTCTCGATCATGTGGAGTCTCCTTTCGTGTTATCCGCACGGCAATACGTAGCAATGCCGATGCCAGTGGGCGATCGGTCGTTTCTTCTCACTCCGTCGTGTCGATTCGACGGGCGCTCATTCGACTATCGCGTGGACCATTCAGGATCGTTCCTCATGACAGGGAGGCGGGATGCAATGAGCGGTGGACGGTCAACCAGGACGCAGCCAGAGGAATCGGCCAACCAGGAGTTCATCTTCAGCCGCGAGTATCGGGCGCCCAAGGAGCTGGTCGCCGCCGCGTGGACCGATCCGGAGCGGATGCACCTGCCTCTCGACGAGCATGGCCAGCCGCTCTTCGGTGACCATCTCGCTCGGAGCCGCCCTCCTGGTATCGCGGGCTCGGCGCACTCATGAGCGCGGAGAGGAAGCGAAGCGGGTGGCCGCTCGTCGCCAAGGTGCTCGTGGCATTGGTGGCGGTAGCGGTGGCGCTGGTGATCGTCATCGCCATGCAGCCTTCCGAGTTCCGGGTCTCGAGGACGGCCAGCGTGGCGGCGCCCGCGCCGGTGGTCTTCGCCCAGGTCAACGATTTCCACAGATGGCCGGCGTGGTCGCCCTGGGCCAGGATCGATCCGGCCATGAAGCAGAGCTACGAAGGAGCCTCGTCCGGAGCGGGCGCCGTCTACGAGTGGGCGGGCAACCATGAGGTTGGCGAGGGGCGCATGACGATCGTGGAAAGCCGGCCGAGCGACCTCATCAGGATCAAGCTAGAGTTCTTCAAGCCTTTCGCCGGCGTCAGCACGGCCGAGTTCACCTTCAAGCCGGAGGGACAGCAGACCGTGGTGATGTGGAGCATGACCGGGCGCACGACCTTCGTGACGAAGGCCGTCCACCTCTTTCTCAACGTGGACAAGATGATCGGGGACAACTTCGAGAGCGGTCTTGCCCGCATCAAGTCGCTAGCCGAGGCCGAAGCCAAGTCGTAGCTCGCCGGCGAGGGGTTGCCGGCGAGCTCGAAGCTTGGGCCTCAGAAGAGGGGCGCGCCCGGCGCTCGTCGCTGCGGCGTCCCCGGGAGGCGAAGGACTCGACCCCGGCTCAGTGCCCCACGGTGTTGCGGATACTGTCCAAGTGCTCCTGCACGTGATTGATGAGCACGCCCTCGATTATCTGGTGCACGGACATGGGTGACATGCCGGTGAGCAGGGTGCCGCTCTTCTCCAGCTCGGCGTCCGAGAGCCCCCGCACCGTCTTGGCCGCGTCGGCCGCGCCCTTCTTGTGGAGGGCGAGCGTCTCGGCCTTGGTGCAGCCCGCGAAATCCTTGGCGTGCTTGGCGTTCATCTCGTCGAGCTGAGCCATGGTGAAGGGAGGCAGAGCCTGCCCGCTCGCCACTGTCTTCACCATGCCCGCGATGGGCTCGTGCGCGCCCGCCACGTGATGAGCCGTCACCCCCACCGGCCACTTCTCCGCCGAAGTGACCTTCTTCCAGTCGGCGTCGGACAGCTTCTCGAGGACGCTACTCAGCTCGCCCGCCTTGGATTCGAACTTCTTCGCCAGCCCTTCCGCTCGCTCACCCATGATGGCCTCCTCTGCGATTGATGATGGTCCAGCGTTCTGCGGCGTGAGCGCACCGTAGCACCGGCCGCCCAACCTCGCAATGACTTCAGAGGTAAAGGAAGGGCTTCGCGGAATGCCGTCAGACGCCCAGGTAGTACTGCTTCACGAGATCGTTCTCGCGGAGCTCCCGCGTGCTGCGGCCTTCGAACTCGATCTTGCCGTGCACGATGATGTAGCCGCGATCGGCGACCTTGGTCGCCTGGTTGAAGTTCTGCTCCGCCATGAGCACGGTGAGCTGACGCTGCTCCTTGAGCTCCTTGATCTTGGCGATGACCCGGCTCACCAGGATGGGGGCGAGCCCCACCGACGGCTCGTCCACGAGGAGGATGCGGGGGGAGGACATGAGAGCCCGTGCCACCGCGAGCATCTGCTGCTCGCCTCCGCTCATGCTGCCGGCGAGCTGACGCCGCCGCTGGGCGAGCACCGGGAAGGCCTCGAAGGACAACTCGAGGTTGGCGGCGATCTCTGCACGCGCTTGCGGCCGGTAGGCGCCCAGGAGCAGATTTTCCTCCACGGTGAGCTTGGGGAAGAGCCGGCGCCCCTCCGGCACGAGGGCGATGCCGAGACTCACGATCTCCTCGGTGGAGGCGCGCGTGAGATCGATGCGGCGACCGTCCGTCTCCAGCACGATCTCGCCCGCGGTGGGCGCCACCATGCCCATGATGCACTTGATGAGCGTGCTCTTGCCATTGCCGTTGGTGCCGAGGAGAGCCACCGTCTCCCCCTCGCGCACCTCGATGGACACGCCGTGCAACACGCGCACCGCGCCGTAACCGGCATCGACATTGCGCACGAGGATCCTACTCGCCAAGGTAGGCCTTCTCCACCGCGGGATTCCTCACGATCTCGTCGGGCGTGCCCTCGGCGATCCGCTCCCCCGCGTCGAGGACCACGATGCGCTCGGAGAAGCGCATCACCGCGCGCATGATGTGCTCGATCATGATGATGGTGATGCCTTGCTCGCTCAACCCGAACAGGATGGCGAGGATGTCGTCCACCTCGGCGCTGGACAACCCCGCCATGGCCTCGTCGGAGATGAGGAGCTTCGGGCGGGCGGCGAGGGCCCGGGCCAGCTCGAGCTTGCGCATCTCGATCTGGGTGAGCCCGGCCGGCTTCTGATGCGCCTTGGCCTCGAGGCCGATGGCGCGCAGGATCTCCATGGCATCGATGTCCGCCGCGTGCGCTCGCTCGTGGGCGGCGTACTCGAGGGGGATGTGCAGGTTCTCCAGCACGCTCATGCTCGTGAAGGGCTTGGGGATCTGGAAGCTCCGCACGATGCCGAGCCGTGTGCGCCGGTGCGCAGGGAAGCCGGCGAGGTCGTGTCCCTCGAAGAGAATGCGCCCGCCGTCGGAGGCCAGGGCGCCCGAGATGCAGTTGATGAGCGTGGTCTTGCCGGAGCCGTTGGGTCCGATCAGCCCGAAGCGCTCTCCCGGATTCACGTGGAGGCTCACGCGGTTGAGAGCGGTGAACCCGCCGAAGCGCTTGATCACACCCTGCACCTCGAGGAGGGGTGTGGCCACCATCAACGGCTCCGCAGACGCCGCACCAGGCCGAGGATGCCCTCGGGCGCGAGCACGACGAAGGCCACGAGCACGATGCCCACGATGAAGAGGTTCATCTCCGAGGAAATCGTGACGGTGGCGAGCTGCTGCGCCGAGCCCAGGAGCACGGCGCCGATCACCGGACCCACCCAGCTCGTGGTGCCGCCGATCATGGGCATGGCCAGCGCGTTCACCGCGTAGTCGAGGTTGAAGGCGGAGTTCGGCTCCACGAAGGTGACGTAGTAGGGAAAGGGCGCCCCCGCCACGCCGAGGAGGAAGCCGCTCACCGTGGTGGCGAAGAGCTTGAGGCGCAAAGTGGGCACGCCCATGCACTCCGCGGCCTCTTCGTTGTCGCGAAGAGCGGCCAGCCCGCGACCCACCCACGAGCGCTCGATGAAGCGCGCCGCCGTCACCGCGATCACCGCCAGGAGCACCATCACCGTGAAGAGAAAGGTGACGTAGTTGCCGAAGGGCGGCGAGCTGGGGCGGATGACGGAGAGACCCCGCGAGCCACCCACGTACTCCCAGTTGATGATCATGGTCTGGAGCACGATGGACAGGGCGAGGGTGGCGATGGAGAAGAAGACGCCGCGGAGGCGCAGGGTGAGATAGCCGATGGCGAGGCCGAGGAGAGCGGACACTAGGCCGCCGGCCACGATGAGCACGGGCAGCGGCGCCCGTATCGACTGGATGAGATACACCGCGGTGTAGGCGCCCAAAGCAAAGAAGGCCGGCGTGCCGAAGTTCACGTAGCCTGCGTAGCCGCCGAGGATGTTCCAGGCGGTGGCGATCACGATGTACTGCAGGATGACGTAGCCGGCGAAGTAGAGATAGGGATTGATACGGAGGGTGGCGAGGAGCACCCCCGCCACCACCACCGCGAGGCCGATGAGGAGCGTCCGTCCCGTTCCTTGCATCTAGCGGCCGAAGAGTCCCGCGGGTCGGATGGCCAGCGCGGCGAGGAGCACGCCGAAGGACACCGCCTGCGCCCACGAGGGACCGAAGAAAGTGGACATGAGGCTCTCCGCAATGCCGAGAATGATGGCGGCGACCAGCGTGCCGCCGATGCTGCCCATGCCGCCCAGGACGGTGATGGCGAACATACGCCCGATGTAGTCGCGGTCGGCGGAGGGGATGATCGGGGTGATGGTGATGAGCAGGGAGCCGGCCAGGCTCGCCGCCGCGATGCCAATGCCGAAGGCCACCGTCTTGATCTTCACGGGATTGGCGCCCATCAAGCGGAGGGCGACGCGATCCTGCGACACCGCCATGATGGCCCGGCCGTAGAAGGTGCGGGCGAGGAAGAGATAGAGGGCCAGGGTCATGGCGAGCCCGATCAGGCAGGGTACGAGGAGCCGGTACGCGATGCCGATGCCGCCGACCTCGATGGACTTGCCGACGTAGGCCGGCTGCGCCACCCGGTAGTCCACGCCGAACTTGAGGCTGAGGCTCACCTCGATGATGAAGAGGATGCCGAAGAAGAACACGAGCCCGCGCAGCGACTCCTCCCCGCGCCGCTCGAAGCTGCCGTAGTAGACGCGATAGACAGCGGCTCCCACCAGGTAGAACACCGGCGTGAAGAGCAGCCCCCACACGATGGGGTCCCAGCCGAAGGCGTTGTACATCACGTAGGCGGCGTACGCGCCCAGAATGAGGAAGGCGGGCTGCGCGATGTTGGCGATGTCGAGCAGCCCGAAGATGACGGAGACGCCGAGGCTGACCGCGGCGTAGACGCCGCCGAGCAGGAGGCCGGCGACGACGGCGTTCGCCAGCAGGTCCCAGGCAAACACGCGGCGCGGGCTATTTCAGCGCGGAAGCGTAGGGATAGACGATGCTCCCGGACTTGAACTCGTCGGGCCAGAGCACCACCTTCTTGCCCGGTCCGCGGAACTGCTCGATGGCCGTGCCCTGGATCTTCTGGTACTGCACCATGAGGGTGCGCCCGGTGGCCCACTCGCCATTCTTCCCGAACTTGATCTTGCCCACGATGGTGCTGAACTCGTTGGCGCGGATGTAGTCGGCGATCTTCTGCTGGTCGAGGCCTTTGGTCCCTTCCACGGCCTGGCCGAGCACCTGCATGAGCGCGTAGGAGTACGGCGGGAGATAGTAGCCGAGCGGATCGACCCCGGCCTTCTCCGCCCGCGCCTGGTACTCCTTGAGGAACTCTTTGATGCCGGACATCGCCATGAACGCGGGCTCCGGCGCCCAAAAGTCGTAATTCACCACGCCGTTCAGCATCGGACCCAGGCTGGTCAAGAAGGTGGTGAACATCAGGCCGACCATGCCCCCGCCGAAGATCTTGGGCTGGAGCCCGACCTCGTGGGCGGCGCGCAGCATGCCCACGGAGTCCGGCGGATAGGAAGCCACGAACACGATGTCCGCGTTGGTGGCCTTGAT
>Ga0126382_10000623_pt1 | contig 13864 bp, 26 predicted proteins | sample PanSoiMetPlot_30_FD_92548 | JGI IMG/M metagenome (GOLD analysis project Ga0126382, IMG submission 92548) | Tropical forest soil microbial communities from Panama - MetaG Plot_30 | ecosystem: Environmental > Terrestrial > Soil > Tropical forest > Bulk soil | place: Panama | collected 2016-02-17 | reverse complement strand
TCGCCATTCTCTTCGAGGTGGTCGGCCTGATCGCGCAGCCATTGGGCGATCTTCTTGCGCCCCCGTTTGGTGAATTCAGCCGCATTGCGGATGACCAGATTGGCGGTCGGTTTATCCACAGCCGAAACCATTGATTTACCTCACAAAAATAGCCTCAATACGCAGTATTGAGGTATACGCAGAAACAGCGTATAGAATGGGGCATCGAAACCAGAGGAGAGACAAGTGCTTACCACTGAAATGACTGACAAGTTGTATGCCTACCGCGCAACGCGCGACCAGATGTTCGCTGCGGTATACCGCAAGGACGGCATCATGCGCGCGAAGCCCGATTACGCCAGCCTCGGTCTCAAAGACCACACCGCCTGGGCTGCGGAATACGACCGTGTGCTGGCTCGCATCGAGGAGCTGCAGCGCGAATACGACCGTGTACTTGATCGCATCGAGGAGGAGCAACGCGACAAGGGAGCTAAGCAAATGAACTTCCGCACCGAATTCCCCGACTTTGACCCGGCGACGATGCCGGCCATTCCCGAGGCGTGGACCGACATCTCCTGGCACAATGATGCCTGCCCGTCGTTCGACACCGGCACCTGCAATGTCTTCATCGACTATGCCAACGAGGCCGATCGCGAGTTCCTCGGCCAGCCGCGCTTCTGCGTGATCGCGTATCCCGACCACGATGGCGAGAGCTTCGCCTCGGACAATTGGGACGCGATCATTGCCTTCGTGAATGACCACCAGCAGGAGGTCGCGTGATGAGCGATATCGACATTGCATTCTGCCGCGAGATGCTGCGTGAGGCGCATGCGTTGGTGAAACAGGCCGCGCCGTCGATCAATGTTCGTGCCGATGCCTGGGTTTATCACTTCATGCACGATCACTGGGAGTTCCACGGGCCGGATCAGTTCTGGTGGCACGGCAGCGCCGCGAACGCCTACGACGCCCGCTACAAGGGCTGGATGGCGTGGCTGCGCAAGCACCACCCGGCTGCGATCGGCGAGGAGGTCGAGTGATGACGCCCGCTCAATTCCGCAGCACCATTGCCACGCTCGGCCTCTCCCAGGAGGCCGCAGCCGTGTTCATGGGTCGCTCGCCGCGCACCGGTCAAAGCTGGGCGCTCGGCGAGCGCGATATCCCCGTGTCTGTCGCCAAACTGCTGCGCCTGATGATCAAGCTCAACCTGAAACCGGAGGACGTGAAATGACGACTGACTTCAACATCCGCATGGCCGAGCCGCTGGTCACTGCGCTCGCCGCCGAGGGGTTCGAACTGAACGCGACCTGACCGACGACAACGACGTCGCCACCAGGGCCGGCACCGCAAGGTGTCGGCCCTTTGCTTTAGCGCCGGCCCTTCTTGCTGCTCGCTGCCGGCGCGCGCTTAGGCAGTTTTCCTCCCTTGTCGGCGGCGATGAACTCCTTGCCCACTGACTTTGGGATGCCGAGCGTTGACTTGCCGGCTGCGGCTGCGCCCATCGCCTTGCGCTGCTGTTGCGATACCGGTGGCATGGGTGCCTCCCATGGTGATGCCGACGCACACGAGATGATGCCGGCGCAATAGCGCCTTGAGGATGTGACGCAGCGCGTGAATGTCGCGCACGTCGTCGGCGCCGCGCAGGCGGATGATGAAAACCGGAGCCATGTGGAAAAACAAAACGCCCGACGAGATTCCGCCGGGCGCGCAAGGTCATGCTGGTTTTTGACTACTGCGATTTCGCTTTGCGGTCAAGCAATTCACATCCGCCAGTGCAGCATGAGCCCGCGCAGTGTGCGCTTGAGACGCTCCAGGCGCGTGGTCGAACCGACCGCGCAGTTGAGCACCGCAGTGTCATCGAGGACCATCACGCCGGTCAGCGTGCCGGCGCCGATCGCAGCCTTGCGTGCTTTGTCGTGTCGCGTGAGGAACTCGAGGTCGCCCTGGTTGATCGCGGTCTCACCATCCACGCTCGGCCCATAGCCGGCCTCGTACAATGGCGATGCGGCTTGCCGGCGTGGCCAGCCATTGACCCGATCGGCGCGCCCCGACCATTCCGCCCAGCGATCGGCAGCTGCCGCCTCGCGATCAGTCAGTCGTTTGAAGAACACGAGCTGCGCGATCGATGAGCCCCAGCGTGGATCGATGATCTCGGCCTCGGCCAGGATCCTGGCGCGCTTCCATCGCGCGACTGCATCCGGCGGCTCGGGCTTGCGCTGCTCAAGCCGGCCGTTGATGCGCGGTCGATCATGCTTGCGTGCGCGTCCGTTCATGGATCAGAAGGCTCCTCGACAATCTCGGTGATGGTGAGCTTGGCCGGCGGCGGCAGCGCCACCGGTTTCGGGTTCATCAGCTGATCGAATGCCGCATGAATTTTCGCTATGGCGGCGCGGACGTTGGCGAGATGTGGCAAGGTCTCCCTGGTCAGCTCCTGCGCTTGGTCGATTGCTTCGAACAGCAAGGCCTCGCGTTCCATCATCGCGGTGCTGTAGCTGTCGAGTTCGCGGTGGATCTCGGCGACCGCTTCGCGTGGCGCCCGGAAAATGCCGGTGACTACGTCAGCAAGGCTGTCGATATTTGCGCTTGAACCGTTCGTTGCCATGATGCCTCCCAATCGGCCAGAGCTGGCCTGTGATGCGCGTTTTGTTTCGGGGTAGTTCGCTAGCCGCCGAGCGTTTTATCTTCTGTGCGGCCGTCTCTGAGTTTCGCTAAACTCGCTGGCCGAGGAGCTTGATCAATCTCGGCGACACGAGCGATGACGGGTCGAGGCCGGCGGCCTTGCATTCGGCCTCGAATAAGCGCCGGCCTGCATCGTGAATCGGTTTTGCCCGTTTTGCTTTCTCCCCTGCTTGCAGGCCCCAGGTCGGGCCATGCTTGGCCTTGAGTTCGTCGTAGCTCGGGCGCGTCTTGCGCTGCAGCTCGAGGTCCGCTGCCTCGGCGGCCATGCGCCGATGCTCTTGCGCAAACTGCCGGTCGCGCTCTTCGCGGTCGATCGGCTGTCGCATCTCCGCCGTGTGCTGGTCGCACCATGCGACAATGTCGGCGATCGTGGGAAGAAATCTCGTCGTGCGCACTATGCCTTGCTTGCGGCTGCTGCACGCCAGCGCCACGCTGCGCGGGTACTCCATCAGCACCGCCGCGAGCGCGCCGATGTAGCCCTGTGAATTTTGCGGCGCGCCATTCGGAAAGCCGGCCAGCATCGACGCAACGGCATCAATCGCCTCGGAAAGGATCAGGCGGTCGGCCAATGCCTGCCGCAAGCTCGCGTTTTCGTGCCTCGTCGGCAAGGTCGTGGGCGATTTGGGTGAGGTCGGGTTTTCCACGGCCGTTGGAAGTTTTTCCATGTCCGCTCTCCACCACCTTCCGGCACCAGTTGCGCCACGTTGCCGACCAGTCGAGCTTCACACCGCCCGGCCCGGCGCGGGCGTGCCAGTAGTCGCGGAATATGTCGCCTTCGGTTTGGATCTGCTGGCGCGTCAGGCCGATCTCGATTGCTGCCGCTTGGTCTGCCAACGACGGCATCCAATCATCGGGCAGCCGATTTCCGCGCTTGTGCACGCCGCGCGAGCGAAGCGAGCGCGCCTCTTTCTTCTCTGTCTCTGTCTCTGTCTCTGTCTCTGTCTCTGTCTCTGGGCAAGCACTTGCTAGCGCGTTGCTAGCATCCGCTAGCATCGTGCTAGCGCCCTCAAGAAAACCACATGCGATCAATGGCCTGAAGTCGGGTCGATGGTTGAGATAAGCAACCCGCTGGATGTAATCGGCATCGTCGGGAATGAGCCCTTGGCGGGTCTCGTCACGCGATGCGAGCAGCATGCAAGCAAGTGCTAGCACCCTGCTAGCATCGTCTAGCGCGACCCAGTCGCTCGATGACAGCAGCTCGTAATGGAGCTTGATCCACGGTGGGCTGCGTTTCTTGTAATGCTGGAACCGGGTCCAATTTTTCACGCGCAGGGTCATGCTGTCTCCTGCGGTGTCTCGCGTGCCTGCCGCTCTCGGTCGAGCAACGTCATGATGGCCGCGATATCAGTCGCGAGCTTGGGATCCTGGCGCAGCCGGCGCTTCATCTCCTTGATCGCGTAATCCACGCTCGAATGGTCGCGATGCATGACATGGCCGATCGTCATGTTGTTGTGCCATGTCAATTTGCTGGCGAGGTAGATCGCGACCTGGCGCGGCAACATCAGCCGCCTGATGGAGCGACGCGATGCAAACTCGATGAGGTCGATACCGTAGTGCTGAGCGACGGCGTTGCAGATCGAACGAATGGCCGGCACCTCGTCGGTGGCGATCAGTTGCCCCTCGCCGGCCGGCACCTCGGTGCTCGTTGCCTGCGTGATGATGTTCTTGAGGACTTGCGTCGACAGCCGCACCGGGCCCAGGCCTTGCAGCCACCGCAGCTCGACCACAGCACCACGCCAGCGATCGATCAGCGCAATCTTCTTCTCCGATCGATGCCGGCTGTCCTGCATGCCCTGCTGCTGGCGCTGATGCGCAGTGGTGCTCACCACCTCAAGCTCGGATGATTTCACTCCGGTTCTGGTCAGCCGGGCCAGCCGCAGCATGTGCTCGCGGATCTGCTCCTCGCGGGAGCGGCTAAATGGCGCAAGGTTCGTCATGCGCAATCCTCACTGGCTTGAATGGAACCGGCCGGTTCGTGCCTGGGAGGACCGACGAACCGGCCGGCAGTCGCCACAAAATCACAGCCCTCCGACGCGTTACCAACGGAGAGTTGACGTGTGGCGACATTCACGAGGACGTTGGCCCTATTCAAATGGTCATATTGACAATCTCGCCAATGTGTGGGCGCGTCGCTACGATCGGGAAAACGTGGCGTGGCGTGATTGCTGTACCTGCTATTGATTCGCAGATGGCGCCTGTGACATCCTCGTGTCGAGGGTGCGACAGAAAAACCAACATGCGGGTGGGAGCAATGCAGTTGAACCTGACTGTTGGGAGGAAGGCGATGAAATCGCTGGCGAAAGATCGGCTGGTCGAACCGTATGCTGTGCCCGAATACCATGTCAGTGGAGCCGGTGTGATCGAACACGTTGACGATCACTCCATGCGGCTGTTGATGGTGCAGGAAGAAACCCTGCCCGGCGACACCGCAAAATCGAATGTCGTGAAATGCGAACTCTCGATCGAGCGGGACAAGCTCCGTATCTTGCGCGACGAAATCGATGAGGTGCTCAAGCGCTAGGCGCCCGTGTCGAATTCTCGCATGCGATGAGGAACAGCGCATGGCTGTTCTTCCCTGCTTGCTTACGCTGCAATTTTTACGAGCTTGGCGAGGTCGGGCCGCAGTTCCGCGAGCGGAATGCCTGTCGTCTCGATGATGATCGAGCACCGCTCGGCATCCGGCCGGCGTGCGCGTGATTCCCACCGATTGATGGTAGGGCGCGACACGCCAAACATCTGTGCGAGATCAGTCTGAGAGAGCGGCGGAACATGACGCTCACGAAACAACCGCAGCGGATGTTTCTTCTTCGACATGTCATTAACTGTGCTCCTCGGGTACGACCATTGTCAATCTGTTCCCGTGTGGTACTATCCAAATATATGAAACGGTGATATTTTTTAGTCGATGACTTTGGCTCCTAGACGTGAACGTCAGCGCCCTGCCCGCATCTACCTCGGAGAGTGGATGCAAGCGATGGGCTTTGATGACGAAAGACTAGCGCGCGAAATTGGCGTAGCCCGCGAGACCGTCAACCGATATCGGCACCACCCGCACCGTCTCAACAGCACAACAATGGCCGATATTGCTGTGGTACTCGGTATTTCACCCGGCGATCTGTGGCGGCTGCCCAGCCGCCCCAGTGTCGACGCCATCCTACAGAACACTGACGAAGCCACTCACCAATCTGTGTGGCAAGCAGTGCGCGCGCTTATTAAAGACCGCCAGCAGTCCTAGAACTCTCACTCCGTACCGTTAAATTATTTTTCTGCCGGTACTCCCCCGGTATAGCAAGCGTTGACTCGCTCGTGCCCCAGGGGTACAGTTCTTAGCGCTAAAGATTGGTGGAGTGTTGCGTATGCCCACCACGAGCGATCAAAATTCCAATCTCTATCTGTTGCCGATGCATCCGATCCGCGCCGCCATCGTGAAAGCGATGGAGCGCATGGATCAGGACATCAGGCCGACACGTCTCGGCCAAACTCCGCGCGTGGTGCAGCTCGCCTGCATCCTGGAAGATCTGGCGAAATGGGCCGAGATCTCCGACGCCGTGACGCTCGCCTTCGGTGAGTACGTGCGCGAAAGGGTCGGCGGCATAAGTGACGCCGACATGCAGCAATGCTTCCGCAATCAGTTGTGGGGCGCGCTCGACGGCAACGCCACCACCGTCATCAGCAACGCTTATGACCAATGGCGGGACGACCAATGACTGAGAACACAAACAGGCTTGAGCTTGTGCCGGCGGCGCCACCTACGCCGCCCACGCCGATGGACATGCTCGATCGCGCCATCGGCCAGGGTGCCAGCATCGAGGTGCTGGAGAAATTGATGGCGCTGCAGGAACGATGGGAGCGCAATCAGGCACGACGCGCCTTCGATGCGGCGCTCGCTGCCGCCAAAGCGCAGATCCCCATCATCGCCAAGAACCGGCAGGTGGGGTTCGATTCGAAGAAGGCCGGCGCTGCGCGCACCGACTACTGGCATGAGGATCTCGCCGAGATCGCGCGCACCATCGATCCCATCCTCGGCCAGCACGGGCTCTCGTATCGGTTCCGCACCACGAGCAACGTCGGCGAACCGATCACCGTGACATGCATCGTGTCGCATCGAGATGGTCACAGCGAAGAGAACACGCTGGTCGGGCCGCGCGACGAGAGCGGCAACAAGAATTCCATCCAGGCGATCGGCTCGACCGTCACCTACCTGGAGCGATACACGCTGCGCGCTGCACTCGGACTGGCGTCTTCCAAGGACGACGACGGCGCTGCTGCCGGCACGCCAGTCGGGCCGGTTGGACCGATCACGCTGGGCCAGGTCGAGGAAATAAAAAAACTGACAGAGAATTTTTCCAGCGAACGCATGCAGAAGTTTTTCACGTACTTCGGCATCGAGAGCATCGGGAGCATGCCGGCAAAGGAATTCGAGCGCGCTCGCGCCGAGTTGGCGCTCGCCGCCAAGCGCGAAGCGGAGGAAGCACTCGCTGCCAAGCGCGAAGCGGAGGAACCCGCAACATGAAAACGCAGTGGGTCAATTTGAAGCCGCAGGCTCTTACGCAAGGCTCCGAGGCCTGGGTCAAGGCGCGCCTGGGCAAAGTCACGGCGTCGCGCATTGCCGACGTGATGGCGCGCACAAAAACGGGCTGGGGCGCATCGCGCGCAAACTATGCGGCCGAACTGATCGCTGAACGCCTGACCGGCGAACCGGCAGAACACTACGTCAGCGCCGCGATGCAGTGGGGCAAGGATACCGAAGCGGAGGCTCGCGCCGCTTTTGAGTTTTACACCAACAGCGACGTCGAGCTTGTCGGCTTTATACCGCATCCGAGCATCGCCATGGCCGGCGCCAGCCCTGACGGGCTCGTCGGCAGCAACGGCCTCGTGGAATTCAAATGCCCACACACCTCGACACACATCGACAGCTTGCTGGATGGGGCGTGGTCGAACAAATACTATCTGCAGACACAATGGCAGATGGCGTGCACCGGTCGGCAGTGGTGCGCTCTGTGCTCCTATGACCCGCGCATGCCGGCAGCCATGCGCCTGCTGGTGGATCGTGTCGAGCGTTGCCCCGACATGATCAGCGACCTCGAAAAAGCTGTTTTCGCCTTCTTGGTCGAGCTTGACGACAAGCTTGCGCGGCTGACGACGCGCTACGGTGCGCCAGGAGCACAGGCCGCATGAGCCGGGCAACCATCGTCATCCGCTGCGATGCCGATCGCAAACGCGCCGCCAGTTGGGCAATCGGAGCGCAGCATGGTGTGCGCATCACGTTCGTGGCCAGCAAGCGCACGCTGCCGCAGAACGATCGCATGTGGGCGATGCTCACCGACATCGCGCGTCAGCTCCCGTGGCATGGGATCCGTCTCACGCCGACCGACTGGAAACTGATTTTTCTCGATTCGCTCAAGCGCGAGCTGCGCGTCGTCCCCAACATCGACGGCACCGGCTTTATCAATCTCGGTCGCTCGTCCAGCGACCTCGACAAGGACGAGATGAGCCAACTCATCGAACTCATGTTTGCATTCGGCGCGCGCCACGGCGTGACGTTTCATGATCCGACTGCGGAGCAGGCAGCATGAGGCTGGAGTTCTCGGCAAAGACCAAAGAGCAAGCCTATCGGCGATCGGGTGGCCATTGCGAGTGCTGCGGCGTGCAGCTCGCGACCGGGAACATCGCTTACGATCACCGCATCGCAAATGCCCTGACGGGCGAGCCATCGCTGGAAAACTGTCAGTGCTTATGCCGCGCCTGCCATGCCGCGAAGACACGCCTGGACGTGGCGCACATCGCCAAGGCGAAGCGGCGCGAGCGCCGGCACATTGGCATACGGCCGCCGACCAAATTCCGGGGCTGGAGAAAATTCAACGGCGAGGTCGTGTACGCGCGCAATCGCCGGTTCTGAGGATTGATTGAATGGCATGCAAACACGAGCGACGTCACCGTGAGGATGCAGTTGCTGACGGAGTGTGCCCGCTATGTTTGATTGAGGAAAACCGGCGGCTACGACGCACACTGGCACGGCTGCTGGTGAAGGCTGATAAGCGGGCGGCACAAGAAGCGCGGAAGGCGACCGATAGAAGCGTGAGGGGATGAATGTCCTCGACCTGTTCAGCGGCATCGGCGGTTTTAGCCTCGGGCTTGAGCGAGCCGGAATGCGAACCGTTGCATTCTGCGAGATCGATCCGTTCTGTCGACGCGTCCTCGCCAAGCACTGGCCAGATGTTCCCATCTATGACGACGTGCGAGCCATCACAGGCGACCGATTGCGAGCAGATGGAATTGCCGTTGATGTCATCTGCGGCGGGTTCCCCTGCCAGGACATCAGCGTCGCCGGATGCGGCGCCGGCATCGAGGGCGAGCACAGCGGTCTATGGTCGGAGTACGCCCGAATTATTGGCGAACTACGACCCCAGTACGCAATCGTGGAGAACGTCGCAGCGCTGCTTAATCGAGGGATGGGCTCTGTTCTCGGAGACTTGGCCGCGCTCGGGTTTGATGCAGAGTGGCATTGCATACCTGCTGCCGCCGTTGGTGCCCCGCATTATCGAGACAGGCTCTGGCTTGTGGCCTACGCCGACAGCCGGCGACAGCAAAGCCAGTGGCTCGAGAAACACTCCGAACAGCAAAGCACATCCCGGCATCTCGTTGACCGATGCAGTGAGGATGGATGGCGGCCGAGGCCGCATGTGGCCGACGCCGGCCGCGCGCGACTATCGGTATCCCAACGCGACACCATACTCGGCGCGAGGTGGGGGATTGAAAGGCGAGCAATTGCCGAACGCAGCCGGTGGCCCGTTGAACCCGGCGTGGGTCGAGTGGCTTATGGGGTTCCCTCTCGGGTGGACCGATTGTACAGCCTCGGCAACGCCGTCGTCCCGCAAATCCCCGAGATCATCGGGCGAGCAATCATGACCAATCATGGAGCAACGACGATGACCGAAGCCGAGAAGCTCGCGTGCGCAAAGCGCGAGGTGACTTACCGGGAGCATGTCTACCCGCGCCTTGTCGAGTGCAAGCGCATGACGGCGAAGAAGGCGGAATACGAACTCGCCTGCATGAAGGCGATCGTCGCCGACTACGAGAAGATCGTTGAAGGCACGAGGCTGATCTGACAATGCCAAACCCTGATGGCACGCGAACACGCAACGAGCATCGAACCGAATTGATCCGCCGCATGCTGGATCACATTTACAACGGCGTTGATCCTGACGAAGCGCTGGCGCGCGCGAGCGCCGAATACAAAGAACAGATCCAACGCGAGTGGGCGCATAAGGAAGCCGAGATGATGAAATTCCTCGGCATCAAGATGCAGTGAACATGACCGAAAAAATGCCATTTACCCAGGCTCGCGTGCAGCGCGCCATTGCGGCGGCTCAGCGCATGGGTTTGCGCGTGATCGGTATCACGACGGAAGGCACCGTGCTCACCGACAACGGCGGCGGCCAACCCCACCCCCTGATACCACAAGAACCGGCGCCCAATGAGTGGGCGGACGACGAAAGCCCTTGATTACATGTGACGCCCTGGTACTGTACCCCACTGGTACACCACCGTAGGGGCTGAAATCACTATGCAAATCGACTTTAAATTCCTCAGTGCCGAGACTAATCGACACGGCGACGACGTGTTGTTCGTGCGTCGCTTCGGCAAGCGCGTGCGTATCAAGGAGGAAAAGGGAACCGAGGCATTCGCCGCCGCCTATGCCGCCGCCATCGCAAGGCTTTCCGAATATGCGCCGCTGCCGACGCAGGTGGCGCCAAAAAACCGCGAAGGCAGGAAGGGAACGTTGCGCTGGCTCGCACAGCAATACTTTGCGTCGGTGGAATTTTTGAGCCTTGTCGAGAAATCGCAGGGCACCCGCCGCCGCATCATCGAGGAATGCCTTGAGGAGCCGCACAGCGATAAGCACCCGGCCCCGATGGGCGATTGTCCGCTCGCCGAGCTTACGCCTGCGAAAATCAAGCGGCTGCGCGACATCAAGATAGCGGCGGGGCTCAAGGGCGCCGCCAACAATCGCAAGAAGTATTTCAGCGCTTTGTGCGGCTGGGCGGTCGAGGAAAGCCTGCTGAAGTCGAACCCGTGCCGCGACGTGAAGAAAGCTCAGTATGCGAGCAACGGGTTCCATACGTGGACCGAAGACGAGATTGAGCAGTTTGCCCAGCGTCACCCGGTCGGCACCAAGGCCATGGTGGGCCTGGGGCTGTTGCTGATGCTTGGTTTGCGCGGCCAGGACGTTGTGAGCCTTGGCCGCCAGCATCGCACCAAGGGCCGCCCTGACGCGCCCTACGGCACCATCCGCTACGTGCCGAAGAAAACCCGCTACAAGCGCGTGACGGTATCCGAGAAGCCGGTCATGCGGGCGCTCGCCGAGATCCTCGATGCCGGCCCGTGCGGCGACCTGACGTTCCTTGTGACGGAGTACGGCAAGCCGTTCACCGTGAAGGGGTTCCAAAACTGGTTCCGCGACCGGTGCAACGAAGCAGGACTGCCGCATTGCACCGCACACGGTCTCAAGAAGGCCGGCGCCACGATTTGCGCCGAGAACGGTGCGTCGGCGCTGCAATTGATGGCGCTGTTCAACTGGTCGAACATCAAGGAAGCGCAGCCCTATATCGAGGCGGCCAATCGCAAGAAAGCGGCACTGTCGGGCGGCGTGTTCATGCCCGGCATTGGGGTGAAGGGAGAACACGAAATTGTCGCACCTACCCCTTCCGCATTGTCGCACCTTAATGAAATCAATGGGTTATGAGGGGGGTGGCGGGAGCGACGGAGCTTACTTTCGCCAACAAAATCAATGGGTGCGACGTCCATGGAGGACAAATTCCACCCGCGAGAATGCAGAATAACCCGAAAGAATGTCGCACCTTTTGAGCACAAATTTCGGCCTGTAAGGCGTGAGCAGGCCCGGCGCCGTGGATGAGGCGGCACCGGGCCCTAACCAGCAAACCGATGGAGCGGTTCACATGGCTTCTGAAATCATACCCCTACACCAGCCTGTCGTCAGCCGGGCGCAAACCAATGCGGAGCGGCAACGAGCCTACCGCGCACGCAAGGCCGCCGAGAAGCAGAGCACGCCGGCCGCAGCTCCTGCCCCAGCCCCAGCCTCGGCGCCGGCTGTGGCCAAGACCAAGCCCGTAACGCCCGTAACGTCCGTAACGCCCGGCGTTACGCCGGGCAGGCTGCTGACCGTCGCCGCCTTCATGCTCGCGGCGGTCGGCGTCACCATGAACGGGTGGTTCGCTCATTCCCTGGGATCCAGCGATATCGCTGGATGGCTCTTTCTCGCGATTGGCGTGGCCGCTGATCTCGTGGCGCTGGCGGTGCCCGCCAATGCCGCCCGCCTCTGGCAAGCGCGCCAGCGAGTCTCTGCGCTCGCCGGCTGGGTGATCTGGTTCGCGACGTTCGTATTTGCCGTAACGGCCGGTATCGGGTTCGCCGCCGTGAACGTCACAGACGTAACAACGTCACGAGCATCGCGCGTAACGCCGGCTGTCACAACGGCACAGGCGGCACTGACCGACGCCATGGCGGCCAGGGATCGGGAATGTGCCGGCGGGGTGGGGCGAAACTGCCGAGCGCGCGAGGAGGCCGTGGTCGACCGCCGCCGGGCAATGGACGAGGCCTTGCGCGCCGTCGAGCGCACCGCAGATCCACAGACCGAGGCGGCGACCCGGATCGTGACTTGGCTCACCAGGGGCGTCCTGGCGCCATCGGGCGAGGACTTTGCTCTGGTGCGGCTGATGCTGCTGGCGCTCTTGCCCCAAGTCGGCGGGCTCTTGTTGATGGTCGCCCGCAAGGCGTGACAACGGCCCAGACGTGCGAAAGGATGGGGCCGCCCCTGGGCATAGGGGCGGCCCCATTCAGTTAGAGGCCACAGGGGGGCCACGATCAGGATGGCTTGGGCAAGCGCAGGTGACCACCGCTGCCGAGCACGAGCTGAACAAGGTACAGGATCACGACCAAAGCGAAGATGACCCAGACGATCTGGATCACCTTGGCGGGGATCGGCAGGCCGATGATGTCGCGCAGCACCCATATGACGAGATAAACGACGAGCGCCGCGACACAGACGTAGATCAGAAACCAGATGATGCTTTCGATCATGGTCATGGCTCCTTTGCGTCAGGCGGGTCAGGCGGATCGTCGCTCTGCAGGCGGAATTGCCGCTGCGATGACGAGAGTTTTTCGCGCATTGCCTCGCACGTCGTCTGCAATTCCTTGAACAGCGCTGTGCGGTAATCACGCTCGATCCGGTTCGTGACCGAGATCTCGTGTGAGAGCCAGACCATGAACGCCAAAAACAACGCGTTGACGATGATCAGGGCCAGCGCCAGCGGCTGCGATTTCAGGCTCTCGATTGCGCTCGCGGCGACCTTGCCGCCTTCCTCGACTGCGCCCATTCACACCTCCTCGGTGTGCACCACGACCTTGACGCCGGCCGGCGCCTGGATGGTGACGGTGACAACGGCTCCGGGCGTGGGCCCAGGCGATGGCGGCGCGACGCCGCCATCGACCCACTCGGCGCGCAGCTCTTCTTGTGTGCCGTCATAAGCGTTGCAATCGACCGGAGGATTGATGCCGGGCACGCTTCCGCTTTCCGAAAACTGCCACAGCCAATAGGCGTCGAACCCTGGTGGCAGCGTCGGCGATGACGAGTATTGCGCCAGCCACAATCGATACTTCGAGATCTCGGCGTTGGGTTTGCCGCCGAGCGCTTCCTTGAGCACATGGCCGGAATAGAGCGCGGGCTTGCCGCCGGTCAGCTGCTCGACCTTGCGCATGAACGTCAGCGCATCATTGAGCGACACGCCAGTGTCTTAATAGTCGAGAACGTAAAGCGTCGCAGCGTCGGCGACGCCAAGCGCATCGGCTTGGCTGATAAAATAATCTGCCTGCTGTTCGATCCGGCCAGGTCTTATGAAATGGTAGAGGCCCCACAACATGCCGGCCTCCTTGGTGAGAAAATAACGTGAGTCGACCTTATCGTCTGTGAACGATGTTGACTCAGTTAGTTTGTGAATGACGGCCCATACGCCGGCAGCAGCCGCTGCCTCAAGCGATACTGGAATGACATTGTGATGTGACAAGTCGATAACCCTGGTGGCTGGCATGGCGTTGCTCCTCAGTGATTATCCTCGGACGTGCCCAGTCAGCGTGAGATAGAAATAGCCCGTGCCGCCCCCCACAAAAGCCATCGGGGTGTAGACTACGT
>Ga0126382_10000622_pt1 | contig 13898 bp, 9 predicted proteins | sample PanSoiMetPlot_30_FD_92548 | JGI IMG/M metagenome (GOLD analysis project Ga0126382, IMG submission 92548) | Tropical forest soil microbial communities from Panama - MetaG Plot_30 | ecosystem: Environmental > Terrestrial > Soil > Tropical forest > Bulk soil | place: Panama | collected 2016-02-17 | reverse complement strand
TTGGCGGTTTCGGCGCACAGCTTTTCCACGTCCGCAAGCGTCGCGCGTCCGTATTTTTCCGGCTCGCGGGTGCCGAGCAGGTTCATATTGGGCCCGTTGAGAACGTAGATTGTGGATTTTGCCATGAATCCCCGTCCGCGCTCGTTCGATGCGCGTGAAACCAGCGCGCTTTATAGGTGGCTAGAAGGATAAGGGGAAGCCCGGATGATGCTCAGATTGAAGCTTTGCAGCTTCCCGACGCCTGGGTTTCCGCTGCCGCCCAATCGATGACGTCCTTGAGTGCCGTTAACCTTCTGCGGCCGGCGGCCGTGGCTTTTCTGAAGGTCGCGATCTGGCGGTCCGCGCTCGTGCCTTGGGCTGCGATGACGTGGAGATGCCTGATCTCATTCACGCAGTCGAGGGCAGCGGCGTCCTCGGCGATAAAATCTATCACCTGATCGAGCCATTGCACGAGCGTGAGCGGCGAGCGTGAGAACGGTTCTACAAACGTTGCGCCGATACCATAACGCTGGGCGTGCCACTTGTTCTCTTGTGTGATTGCTCGACCGACGCGGTCAAAGCCGGCATTCAGCGCGCGGTCACGATCAAGCGCACGAACAAGACAGCGAAACAGCGCGGCGACCGCAACGCCATCGTCCAGGCGCGTGCAACTGTCGGCGACACGCAATTCGATGGTTGGATTGTTGAGTGAAGGTCGGATCGCCCACCAGATGTAGCTTTCGTCCGGAATGATCCTGGCCCATTTGAGTGCCGCGACGAACTCGCGATAGTCGTCGTTGGTGCGAAACAACTCCGGCAGTCCCGTGCGAGGAAGTTCATCGTAGGCGGCCAGCCGGTAGCCGACGAGACCAGTCAGATGGCCTTGCCAGAATGGCGACGACGTCGTGAGCGCAAGCAGGAGCGGAAGATAAGCCGTCAACCGCATGATCAAGTTGATGCGCGTATCGACATCCGGCACCGCAACATGGACATGCATTCCGCACAGCATGTTGCGGTAACCGATCATCTGCAGGTCATCCATGATCGCGCCATACCGCGCCTTGCGCGTCATCACCTGCTCGGGCCAATAAGCGAGAGGGAAGGTGCCCATGGCGGCGAGGCCGAGTCCGTACTCGGCTGCAAGCTTTCCCAGCGCGCCGCGATAGTGCGCGAGATGGGTGCGCGCCTCGTGGGGGCTGTTGCAAGGAGGCGTGGCGACCTCGATCTGGGATTGCAACATTTCTGTCATAACGTGGTCGCCCAGTTGCTTCTGGGCGCGCAGCAGAAACCTCTTGTTGGCGCGGCGCACCGAATGGCGCGTCTTCGCGTCGAACAAAAAGTATTCTTCTTCCATCCCGAATGGGTACATGCGCGCGACAACCGCCCCGTCGGAACTTTGTTCCGTATCGTCTGACGCAAAAAAGACCGCCGCAGGTATGCCGCGGCGGCCGATAACCAAAGAGACTACGGACCGATGATGTCCGTCAGCAGGTCGGCCTGCCGCAGCGTGACGTATTGACCTTTTCTTTCAGCGCCTCGAGACCCACAGCGCCGACGACGACATTGTCACCGATCACGTAGCTTGGCGTGCCGTTGAGACCGAGGGCTTCGGCAACCTTGAAGTTTTCCTGAAGGGTGGCCTTCACCTCGGCGCTCGTGAGATCCTTTTCCAGGCGAGCCATGTCGAGGCCGATGTCCTTGGCCACCGCAAGTGCGCGGGCCTTGTCGGCCTGGCCGCGGCCGCCAAGCAGTTTCTGGTGGAATTCGAGATATTTCTTGCCGGTCTTGTCCTGCATGCGCACCGCAACCGCGACTTGGGCTGCCTCGACCGAGCCCGGCCCAAGAACCGGGAATTCCTTCAGGACGATCTTGAGCTTGGGATCATCCTTCAGCAACGTGAGCATGTCATCCATCGCGCGCTTGCAGTAGCCGCAGTTGTAGTCAAAGAACTCAACAAAAGTGACATTGCCGTCCGGATTTCCAAGAACGACCTGACGCGGCGAGCTGAAGATGGTTTGCGCGTTTTGCTTGATCGTCGCCTTGTGCTTTTCCGCGTCCGCTGCGCTCTGACGCTTGTCGAGCTCGGCCATCGCATCCTGAATGACCTCAGGGTGCGAGATGAGGTAGTCGCGCAAGATGCGCTCGACTTCACTCTTCTGGCCGGCGGTCAATTCATCGGCATACGAAATCTGTGGGATAGCTATCGCAAGAAACGCCGAGCAGGCGGCGGCGATCAGGTACGGTCTGAATGTCATTGAACTTTCCTCATTATTGCATTTTGGCGTTTGCGTTCGACTTGACGTTGACGATGTCGTCGGCACGCACCCACGCCGGCGAACCGATAGGTAGGCGAGTCTTGGCGCGCGAGGCCAACTGGCGGGCAGTCTTGACATCGCCGCGTGCGAATGCGGCTTGCGCCGATGCGAGATCGGCATTGGCAAGATCGCCTTTGCGGCCATAGGCCATCGCAAGCTGCGAGTAGGCATCCGGAGCTTCCGGTTCGCGGGCGATTGCCGAGCGAAGCAGGCCAACCGCTTCTTCGGCGAGCTTCGGGTTGTTGGTGGCGTTAAGCGCCTGCGCGAGCAGGATTTCGATCAACGGATTTTCGTGCGCAAGCTGCGAAGCCTGACGCAAGGGCGCGACCGCCTCAGCCGGCCGGCCTCCCTCGAGCAGCGCCTGACCTTTGAGTTCGTAGAAATACGGATTGTTCGGTTGCGCCTGGATCAGGGCGTCGATCTGCACAATCGCCTGGCGCAGATCCGAGTTGCGATAAGTCGCAATGGCGCGCGCATATCGCGCGGGAAGACTGTGATCGCTGGCTGGATAGCGGCGCGCAACGGTGTCAGCGCGCTCCAGGAAGCCCGACAGCTTCGCGCGCATCATGTCGTGACGCAATTGCAATTCGGGCGGATCCTTTTTGTCCCAATGCGGACTTGCCTTTGCGAGCGCCTCAAGCGCGGCGACGCGATCGGCGGGCATCGGGTGCGTCTGCATGTAAGGATCGATATAACGCGAATTGAACAACATTTCGTTGCTGAGGCGCTTGAACAGATCGACCATTCCTTTCGGCGACTGACCGGTCGCATTGAGGAATTTCACGCCGGCGTGGTCGGCCTGATCCTCCTGCGTTCGCACGTAAGCGAGCACCGAGCGCATGATGGCCGACTGGGGCGCCATGATTGCCGCCGCTCCGACGTCACCGCCAGCTCCGGAACGGGACGCGGCAACCGCGGCGCCCACTCCGGCGAGCAAAGCGATAATCCCCGCGGTTTGCGCGGAGGCCAGTTGTTCTCTCAGGCGCTGAAGGTGACCTCCGGCAAGGTGTCCGGTTTCGTGCGCGAAGATGCCGATGATTTCGTTCGGCGTCTTTGCATCGAAAAGTGCACCTGCGTTAACGAAAATGTGCCGGCCGTCCATGACGAAGGCGTTGAACGAACGGTCGCTGAGGACCACAACCCGCACGTTCTGCTTGGCCAATCCGGCGGCCCGCAAGATCGGTTGTGCATAGTCGCGCAGAAGCTGTTCGATCTCGGCATCGCGAATCAGCGGCATGCCACGCGTGACGCTGTCCTGGGCGCGCGCGGGCGTAAGGGCAGATCCGCCGCCTGCGGCCGCCACCGCGATTGCAGTGAGCAACGCGATTGCCCGGGCTGCTGGCGCCATGCGCCGCGTCCTGATAGGTGTGCCGTGCAAGGACATCCCGATTTTCTGCCAGACTGGGCGTGAACCTAGTGACGCCCTTGGAGGCGGTCAACGAGGCCGGCCATCACGACTGGGTCATGGTTGGGCCGTTCGCAAGCAATCTGCGGAATACGGCAACAGCGGGGCAGGACAAGGGGCGCGACGGACCGAAAAACGATGCTCGAGAAGGCAAAACAGCTCCTGAAACCGTCCAAACGCAGCGAGGTGCCGCCTTTCATCGTCATGGACGTGATGGCTGCCGCCGCACAGCGCGAGGCTCAAGGGGCCCACATCATTCATATGGAGGTAGGTCAGCCTGCGGCGCCGGCACCGGCAATGGCCATCAAGGCTGCTCAGGCCGCACTCAAGCACGGGCGCATCGGCTACACGGAAACCCTCGGCATCCCGTCACTGCGCGCACGGATCGCGCGCCACTATCAGGACGCATACCGCGTCGCGCTCGACCCCGCACGTGTGGTGGTAACGACCGGATCATCCGGCGGGTTCATCCTCGCCTTCCTGTCATTGTTTGAGCCAGGGGATCGCGTTGCGCTGGCAAATCCGGGTTATCCGCCGTATCGGCACATCCTGTCGGCGCTTGGTTGCGAGCCGGTGCTAATCGACACCTCGGCGCAAACACGCTGGGCACTATCTCCCAATGCGCTCATCGCCGCGCACCAGCGAACGCCACTCAAGGGCGTTGTAATAGCCAGCCCCGCCAATCCCACCGGCACTATGATAGATGCGGATGCGCTCTCGCCGCTGATTTCGGGGGCGGAAGCGGAGGGTATTCGGGTCATCTCCGATGAGATCTATCACGGGCTCGACTACGCATTCCCTGCGGAGACGGCCGCGAGCATTTCCGACCACGCACTGGTCATCAATTCGTTCTCGAAATACTTCTGCATGACCGGCTGGCGAATTGGCTGGATGGTGGTGCCGGACAACCTGGTGCGCACAATCGATCGTCTTCAAGGCAATTTGGCGATTTCGGTGCCGACGCTCGCGCAGTTTGCGGGCGAAGCTGCTTTCGACGGACGGGAAGAAATGGAGCTGGTCAAGCACGGTTACGAGGAAAACCGCCGAATCCTCTGCGATGGACTGCCAAAGGCGGGCCTCGACAAATTTTTGCCCGTGGACGGCGCTTTTTATCTCTATGCGGACATATCGCGATTTTCAGACGACAGTCTCGACTTCGCTAAACGGATGTTGAACGAGGCCGGCGTTGCTGCAACCCCCGGCATTGATTTTGATCCGGTCAATGGCCGACATTTTCTGCGCTTCTGTTACGCCGGTTCTGCCAACGAAATGCATGACGCCGTTGCGCGGATCTCGAATTGGCTCAAGCGCTAGAGTGCGGACGTTCGTCAAAATTCGACGTGACCACCTCGTCAGGTTCGGCCTTCGCGCCATCCAACCATTCGCGCATGGGCGGCATTTCCATAATGGTCGCGCAATAGGCAGCGCAATCGGTGTCGAGCTTGACGTCGTAGCTGAGAAAGCGCGTCACCACCGCGCGAACATGGCGTCCGCTATGCCTGCCTGGTCGCCGGCATTTTTGGCCTGCAGGTCGGCCGAGCAATAAGAGCCGGTCATCACAAAGACCGCCAGCAGAAGGATGCTCGCAAGCGCCGCCGAAGCGATCAAGGCAGGGACGGCTTCGACCGCCGAAAAGCTCCCTTTGCCGCGGTCGTGGCTTGCTTGTCATCGATCCGAAGCGCATGGACCTGTCCGCGAGTAAAATAAGATCTTCAGTTTGTTCGAAAATTCAGCCTCGACCGGTCGAGGATGTGTGAAGATGTCGGGTCAAATTGGAGGCATCGGGGAGAGGCATCTTTAATTTGGACCTGACCGTCCCTACATCAGGGCACGTTCAACAAAACCCCGAAAAACCAATGCTAGATTTTGCTTCGTCGTCCGATGTTGGGGACATCGGCGAGGCGGTGATTTCCGTCTCCGATACCGAAGTCCTCGACGCCTATTCCAATGCCGTCACCACCGTGGCCGACGCCGTCGGCCCGGCCGTGGTGCGCGTGGAGATTCGCAATGACAAGGGGCGCCCTGGCGGCGTCGGATCCGGCGTAATCATCGCGCCGGACGGCCTTGTCCTCACCAATTCGCACGTGGTCGAGGGTGCCAAAGAGGTACGCGTGCAGGATGCGGAGGGCCGCGTCATGGATGCTCGGGCGCTCGGCATCGACCCGGACACCGATCTCGCGCTTCTGCGTGTGGGATCGGCGCGTGATCTGCCGAGTGCCGCATTGGGAGATTCCAAAAAGCTCAAGCGCGGTCAGCTCGTGGTCGCGATCGGCAACCCGCTGGGCTTCGAATCGACCGTGACGGCCGGCGTGATTTCCGCACTTGGGCGCTCTCTGCGCTCGCGCACAGGGCGTCTCATCGAGGACGTGATTCAGACCGACGCTGCCCTCAACCCGGGCAATTCGGGCGGACCGCTGGTGTCATCGCGTGGCGAAGTGATCGGCATCAACACCGCCGTAATCATGGGCGCGCAGGGCATCTGTTTTGCCGTCGCAAGCAACACAGCGCAGTTCGTGCTGAGCGAACTCATCCAGCACGGCCGCGTTCGGCGCTCATACATCGGAGTGTCGGCACAAACAACGGCGGTGCCACGACGTCAAGCGCGCGTCGCCGAAATCGAAAATTCGGCCGGAGCGATGATTACAGGGCTTGAGTCGGACGGGCCGGCCGCTCTGGCCGGGCTGATGAGCCTCGACACCATCGTGCGTGCCGATGGCGTTCCCGTGACCGGGGTGGACGATCTGATCCGGCTGCTTAACGGCGATCGGATCGGCCGACCGATTGCCATCGATGTTCTGCGGCGAGGGACTCTCCGCCGGTTCGACGTGACTCCACTCGAGCGGCCCGCGGTGAGGGCCGCCTGAGTTACTGCGGTTTGGGTGCAGCTTTGGCGTTTTTTCGCGCGGGGGGCTCATAGTTACCTCCCGCCATGCACTTCTTGATGAAGGCGTCGCGCTTTGCGCCCTGCAGCTTCTGGCTCTCGGCGCCGACCTTACAGGTTTCCATTTTTTCTTCGGATGTAACGGCCGAAGCTGGCGTTGCCACAAGCGCTACAGGAAGAAGGGCAACGGCCAGGGCCAAGGTTCGCAACATAGTGTCGGCTCCTTATTGGTATCGATGCAGGATGGAGAATCGTACGCTTTCTGACAAGTGCGCGCGCTAGCGCAATGCCGCCGCGATGTTGCCGCCGTCCACGGTCGTGATGTTGGCGGTGGTCTTTAATTCAAGCGCCTGGTGCAGGAAAGCCTGCGCCACATCCTCGGCCGTGACTTCGCGCTGGAGCAAATTACCGCTCATATATTCTTTTTCGCTGAGCCCGCGCGCTTTTGCGCGCTGGGCGATGAAGTCCTCGGTCAGAATGCCGGACCGGATGCGATCGGCATTGACCGCGTTGGAGCGAATGCCGTCAGGACCGTAATCGAGTGCGTACTGTCTCACGAGCAGCAGTGTCGCCGCTTTCGGCAAACCGTATGGCCCGAAATCCGGTCCCGGGTTCACTGCCTGCTTGGAAACATTGAACAACAGGCAGCCGCCAATGCCTTGCTTGAGCATGATGCCCACGGCGGCCTGCGCGACCTTCTGGTGGGCGAAAAAATTGAGCTCGAAACTTTCACGCAACTTTGCTTCATCGACCTCGCCGATCTTGCCTTGCCAGGCAGCACCGGCATTGGACACCACGATATCGACGCCCCCAAATGCCTCGGCCACGCGATCAAAGGCATCGCGAACGGAATCCGTGTTGGTCACATCGCACGCGATTGCGAGCGCATCTCCGCCTATGGCCTTGGCTTGTTTGGTCGCCGCAGCGACGTCGATATCGAGCAATGCGACCTCCGCGCCGGCTTGTACCAATGCCCGCGCTGTTGCTGCACCGATGGCGCCGCCAGCCCCGGTGATGGCGGCGATCTGACCGGAAAGGGGCAACGGCTTGCGCTGGCCTAGCTTGGCCAGTTCCAGCGGCCAGTACTCGATATCGAATGTGTCGGCCTCGGAAATCGACGTGAACGCCCCGATGGCCTCGGCGCCCGTAATGCCTTCGACCGCAGCCTCCGCGACATCGGCGGCGACGCGCGCTTCCTTGGCGCTGGTACCCAGTCCGAACAGCCCGAGGCCTGGAACCAGCACGACGCGGGGCAGGGGGTCATGTATCGACGCGCCGTTTGCACGTGTCTTGTAACGCGCGAAATAGGCAGCGTAATCGTCAGTGAAAGTACGCGCGGCTTGCTGCGCGGCGCTTTTGAAGTCTGCGAGTTTGCCGGCCTCCGGCGCAGGCAGAACTAGAGGCCAGGGCTTGGTTCGGATGACGTGGTCAGGGGTAATCAGGCCAGCGCGCGCATAGCGTTTGACATCTTTACCGTTCACATAGTTCAGGACCGTTTCGTTGCTGCGGAAATCGAGGACGAGCCGCTTGTGCGCTCCCTCACTAAACGCGTCCCGCAGCGTGCAAACGCCTCGGATGATCGGGGCGACGTCCGACACCGTCGCAATCCGGTCAGGAAGTTTTGCGCCCGGTAATTTCGCATAGCCTTTTTTTCGCAGCCGTTCTTCCGCGAGCGTGACGAATTCGATCATTCGCTCATAGGCCTCACGTGCATCATCACCGAATGTGAATATGCCGTGCTTGTCGAGAATGAGCCCTTCGACCGCCGGAGCTTTCTCGAAAACCTCAGCGGCCTTTTTCGCAAGCGCAAAGCCCGGCATGATGTACGGTACGAAGCCGAGCCGCTGGCCGAAGGTTTCCGCGCACAGCACATGGCTATCAGTCTGGTCGATCAGGCTGAGGATCGCGGTCGCATGGGTGTGGTCAACAAATTTGTGCGGAAGAAACGCGTGCAGCAGGGTTTCCACGGACGGATTGGGCGAGTGCGGATCGATGAGCGCCGCGCGTTGCAGCCGCACCATCTCCTCGTCGGGCATCGCTGAGCGCGAGCGGAGCTTGCACAATGCCGCAAGCCGCACCGCTGGCATTCCAGCTGGTCCAATGCTGGCCATGTCCCAGCCGGACCCTTTGACGCAGAGGACATCGACATCCTCATCGAGGAGGTCTTTCACCCGTGCCTTCACCGAAGTGTTGCCGCCTCCGTGCAGGACCAATCTTGGCTCGCGGCCAAGCAGGCGAGTCGAATAGATTCGCAGCGCCAGGTCCTGGCCAATGCCGGCCTTTGCCCAATGATCGAAAACCGCCTTTGCGTCGCTGTCGACCCAGGCGGATTTCATCGAGGTCTAGCCCTTGTCGCCCAACAAACGCTTGCCCCACCAGCCGCGCTTGGGGGCGGCAGCCTCTTCCGCGCCGGTGCTGGAAATCACTGGAGTCGGCGGCGAAACGGGCGAGGGAGCAGGCGGAGTGTCGGATGCAAACGGCGCCGGCTCGCGGATCGTTGAGCGACGTCGTGGCGGTTCCTGCGCGCTGAACAAAGGAGCTTGCGGCTCCGGTGGGTGGGCCGGTTGCTGCTCGACGGGTTGCGAAAAGTTTTGCCCGCTATCGTAACTCATCGGGCTTCCGAATTCCTCGGCAGCCTGATGCAGTCCCGGCTCAGGCCCGTTTTCAGCCGAACGGATCGGCGCCTCGCCATTGCGCTGCCTGTTGCGCCGGCCGCCGCGGCGCCCGCGACGTCGTCGACGCCGTCCTTCGCGCGACTCGCCGTCACCCTGTGCGCCTTCCTGTTGTGGCTGCTGCTGACCGAACCCGTCTTCTTCGAGAGATCCGCCATCATGGTCTTCACGCGTGACTGCGTGCTCGGGCACGGTGTCGTGCGCGAAATTCTGTGTGTTCTGCACGTGTTCACGCGGCTCGCCACCGCGGCCGCGGCCTCCGCGACCACGCCGGCGCCGGCGCCGGCGGCCGCCTTCACGTTCACCACCTTCGCGCTCGCTGCCTTCGACTCGTTGTTCGGCTTCGGCGGGAAATTCGGATTCCTCGAAATGGTCGTCGACCTCAACCGTCTCGTCTTCCATTTCCGCGACGGGCGCCAACTGTAGCTGCTGGGCGGCGAGGCTGCGTGCGGCTTCGGGGGTGTGCACCTGTTCACCGCGGTCGATCACATAAGACTGCTGGCCGGTGACCGCCGGGTCAGCCGACACCGTAATGGAGATGCGGAACCGCTCCTCCAGCGCACGCAGGTGGGCACGCTTGTGGTTGAGCACGTAGAGCGCGACTTCGGCCCGCGTGCGCACAATGAGATTGTGCGTCGCGCCTTTGATCAACATTTCCTCAATAGCACGCAGCAACTGCAATGCGACTGAGGAGACAGAGCGAACATGGCCGCTGCCACCGCAGACCGGGCATTTTTCGGTTGAACTTTCGAGAACGGACGTACGGATCCGTTGCCGCGACATTTCCAGAAGGCCGAAATGCGAGATTCGACCGACCTGAATGCGGGCGCGATCATGTTTGAGCGCCTCTTTCAACCGCCGTTCTACAGTGCGGTTATTGCGGCCCTCGTCCATGTCGATGAAGTCGATGACAATGAGGCCGGCAAGATCGCGCAGACGCAACTGGCGCGCGATTTCTTCCGCCGCTTCACAGTTTGTCTTGAGCGCGGTGTCCTCGATGTGGTGCTCACGCGTGGCGCGTCCCGAGTTGACGTCAATTGCCACGAGGGCTTCAGCCTGGTTGATCACGATGTAACCGCCGGAGCGAAGCTGGACGACGGGTGAGAACATGGCATCGAGTTGACTTTCGATGCCGTACCGCGTGAACATGGGTTGGCTGTCTTTGTACTGCTTCACGTACTTGGCGTGGCTCGGCATCAGCATGCGCATGAAATCGCGCGCTTCCTTGAAGCCGTCCTCGCCGGACACGACGATCTCTTCGATGTCCTTGCCATAAAGATCGCGGATCGAGCGCTTTGTGAGCGAGCCTTCCTCGTAGACGAGTTTGGGTGCAGTTGAATTGAGCGTGAGATCGCGCACGGTCTCCCAAAGCCGCAGCAGATATTCAAAGTCGCGTTTGACTTCGGTCTTGGTGCGGCTCGCGCCGGCCGTTCGCAGGATCACGCCCATGCCTTCCGGCACTTCCAGTTCCTGGGAGATCTCCTTCAGCCGTGAACGGTCTTCGGCCGATGTTATCTTGCGTGAAATGCCGCCACCGCGTGCGGTGTTGGGCATGAGGACCGAATAGCGTCCGGCGAGCGACAGGTAAGTCGTCAAAGCGGCGCCCTTCGTTCCGCGCTCCTCCTTGACGACCTGCACAAGCATCACCTGCCGACGCTTGATGACTTCCTGAATCTTGTACTGGCGCCGAAAGCGCGGCAGTCGCTCCTGCACTTCCTCAAGCGCGTCCGCACCTCCGACGGATTCAACCGCTTCTTCTTCGGCATGCTCCTCGCCATTACCATTGGTGAGGTCGACGGGCGTTGCTTCGCTTGTCAGCGCACCTTCGGCAGCAGCGGATGGCTGCTCGCCTTCGGCGATCGTTGCCGCGCCCGCATCGGGAGGGGGCACAGACTGTTCGGCGCGAGGAATGTCGACGGTCTCTTGAATGTGTTCCTCGGCGACAAATTCGGACGGCGTCGGTTCGGCTTCCGGTAGGTGTGTCGCAGTCTCCTGCGCTTGCTCAGATATCGTCTCGGCAAAACCGAAATCACCAGGCGGGTTTTCGGTGACTTCGCGCGGCGCGTCCTCGCCGGCGAGTGGTTCACTTTGCACGACATCCCGATCACGACGACGCTCTGAACCGCGATGCCGGTGACGTCCGTGCCGGCGGTTTTCTGCGTCCGCTTCGGCGGCGCGTTGGTCGCGCTCTTCCTGGGCGATCAGAGCCTGCCGGTCGGCGACGGGGATCTGGTAGTAGTCCGGATGAATTTCCGAAAACGCCAGGAAGCCGTGGCGGTTGCCGCCGTAGTCAACAAATGCCGCCTGCAATGACGGCTCAACACGAGTAACTTTGGCTAGATAGATATTACCGCGCAGCTGTTTGCGGTTGGCACTCTCGAAGTCGAATTCCTCGACGCGGTTGCCGCGTAGCACGACGACCCGGGTCTCCTCGGGATGTGTCGCGTCGATCAGCATCTTGTCGGCCATTGTAAAATCTCACTAGGCCACGCCCCCGAGCGCGCTCGCGCACCGTAAACGGCGCAAGGTGATAAAACGGGATGCTGGCCTGATTGGTGTGGAAGGGAAGGGCCGCGTGGGCAAGCCTCATGCCTCCGCGCACCGTCCTTGCGACGGCGCGTGGGCAATCAACCTCAAAATACCTTTGCTGCGTCAGTGGCAGCATGAAACTTGCGACCCGTCGCGCTGCGGCCGCGCCTCACAGGCGCGAACCGAGGTTTTTCATCGCTTACGGCTAGGTCGCGAACGGCACTTCGACCGCGCGCTGATCCGGGTGTCCTTCACAAGGGTTTCGGCTCGTTTCGCTTGGCCGTCCGCCGGACCTCCTCGAGGGGGGCGGTACAGGACCGAAGTGGCCGGGGCCCGAACGCGGCACAACCGGAACTCTAACCGTCAGCATGTTCTACATACGGCCCCGGGCCAATACTGGCAAGGGAAGGCTTTGCCTTTCGGCCACACCCACGTAAGGAATTGCCTCCCGCTCAAGTTCCGTTAACCGAAGCGGTCCTTAATGAGTTAAAAAGGGGCCTAAAGGGTCCGGATTCGTGAAAACCCGCGCCACCGCCATAGCCTGCACGCTAGCCTGCACGTTGCTCGGCGCGCCCGGCATCGCTGCCGAAAGCGGCGCACGAGGGACGGCTTCGGGAGAATCGCTCTCCGCCGCCACCGACATCCGGGTCGGCGGAGACGACAAGCAGACGCGCGTCGTGGTCGATCTCAGCCGCAGGATAGACATCGCCGCTTTCACGCTCGCCGACCCTTATCGCGTGGTGGTCGATCTGCCGCAAACCACTTTCAAGCTTGCCACCAAAGCGGGCGAGCAGCCGCGCGGTCTGGTGAAGGCTTTTCGTTACGGCCTGATCATGCAAGGCGGCTCGCGCATCGTGCTCGATACAAAAGGACCGGTGCGTCTTGAAAAGGCATTCGTGCTCGACGCCGCCGAAAGTCAGCCGGCGCGTCTGGTGCTCGATCTCGTCGCGACCGATCGCGCCAGCTTCATGCGTAACATTGCGCTGGCGAATCGTCCGTCCCAGGCCGCGTCCGCTCGGCCGAGCGAAGCGCCGGCGAAAGTCGAGGGTGACGCGCGTCCGCTTGTCGTCATCGATCCCGGACACGGGGGCATCGACAACGGGACGAAAGGGGCCGGCGGAGAGCTCGAAAAGGACGTCGTTCTCGCCTTTGCGCTCGCCTTGCGCGAGAAGCTTGAAGCGGGTGGCAAATATCGCGTCGCCATGACTCGCGCGGAAGACGAGTTCATTCCTCTCGGGGAGCGCGTGCGTTTCGCGCGCTCACGCAGCGCGGCGCTTTTCATCTCTATCCATGCCGACGCCTTGCCGAAACGGGAAGGGCAGGCCGAAGGCGCGACCGTCTACACGCTCTCGGAAAACGCGTCCGATGCCGAAGCAGCGCGTCTGGCCGAGACGGAAAACAAGGCTGACGTCATCGCCGGTGTCGACCTGACTGCCGAGCCTGACGATGTTGCGAATATTCTGGTCGACCTCGCCCAGCGCGAGACCAAGACCTTTTCGGCGCAATTTGCGCGAACCGTTGTCGACGAGCTCAAGAGCGCTGCACGGCTGCATAAGCATCCGCTCAAGTCAGCCGGTTTTAAGGTACTCTTGGCGCCGGATGTCCCTTCGGTGTTGGTGGAGCTCGGCTACATGTCAACCAAGGACGACCTCAAGCAGCTCACGTCGGCAAGCTGGCGAACCCGTACCGCGCAGGCACTGGCCCAGGCGGTGGATATCTACTTTACACCCAGGGTGGCAGGGGCCGGGGGACGCAATTGATGGCTAACCGGCCTCAGTTTCAACATAAAACAGGGCGACCACAGGGGTGCCCGGTGGCGACGGCGGCTTTGTAGGGGTAATATGTCTGCCGGTTCGGGGGCTTCTCGCGACAGCGGATGATGCCTGCAACCGGGTGCGCAACGGGACCATTTGACCATGAAGCTCGTGTTACGCTTCCTAGGCTTTCTGTTCGCAGCGGGCACAATCCTCTTTGTGGTCGGCGTGGCCGCGGCTGCCGGCCTACTGGGGCACTTTTCCAAGGATCTGCCTGACTATTCGCAGCTGCAGGATTACGAGCCTCCGGTGATGACCCGCGTGCACGCGGCGGACGGATCACTGGTGGCTGAATATGCGCGC
>Ga0126382_10000621_pt1 | contig 13898 bp, 14 predicted proteins | sample PanSoiMetPlot_30_FD_92548 | JGI IMG/M metagenome (GOLD analysis project Ga0126382, IMG submission 92548) | Tropical forest soil microbial communities from Panama - MetaG Plot_30 | ecosystem: Environmental > Terrestrial > Soil > Tropical forest > Bulk soil | place: Panama | collected 2016-02-17 | reverse complement strand
TGTCATGCACGAGCTGGCCGGCGACGGGGGGAGGGCGTTCCGCGGCGTCCCGCAGGCCGAGATGATGGGCCGCATCCGCGCCGACCTCGACAAGATGATGGGCATCCTGGAGCCGCTGACCGCCGAGGAATGGGGCGGCCTGATGGCCCCGCACGCGTACATGGGGCCGGTGCCGGCCTTTGTTTACGCAGGCGGCCAGCTGATGGACTACGGGGTGCACTCGTGGGACATCCGCGAGGGCATCGGGCGCGCGCACTCGCTGTCGGCCGACGCCGCCGACCTGCTGGTGCCGTTCATGTTCATCATCTGGCAGTCGACCGTCCGGTCGAGCGCCGACCTGACCCCCTTCACCATCGGCGTCACCGTCAGCGGGCGCAACGCGGGCAGCTACCGGGTCAGCATCTCCGACAAGGGCCTGGCCTACGAGCCCGGCGAGGTCGATGACCTGCCCGCCGTGATCGACTTCGACGCCGGCGGCCTCGTGCTCACCGCGTTCGGCCGGATCAACGGCGGCAACGTGCGCGGCGACCAGGCGCTGGCCGAGCGCTTCCTGAACCTGTTCTACCGCATCTAGGGTTTGACACCGTCTGGCCGTCGGGCGGTGTGGCCGAGCCCGTTCGTGCCCGCCGCCTCGCCGGCCGGGGGAGCTGCCCGCGGCCCACCCGCGGCCGCACCGCGTCAGGGATCAGGAGGCCGCCTCGGCGTCGTATTCGCCCGGCGGATGGCCGGCTGGGAGCCGGTGCTTGGCCACGCGGGAGGTCGGGGTCCTGGGCAGCTCGCCGACCGCCTGCCAGTAGCGGGGCACCTTGTACGCCGCGAGCAGTCCCGCGACGTGCGCGCGCAGCTGCGCGAAGTCGAGCTCAGCGCCCTGCGCGGGGACCACGAACGCCTTCACGTCCTCCTCGGACAGCTCCGATGCGACCCCGACCACGGCGCATTCCAGCACCGCGGGATGGCTGGCGAGCGCCTCTTCCACCTCGGCGGGGGACAGGTTCTCCCCCCGGCGGCGCAGCACCTCCTTCTTCCTCGCCACGAACGTGTACGTGCCCGTCTCGTCCACGGTGACGAGGTCGCCGGTGTGCAGCCAGCCGTCGCTGGTGATCGCTTCGGCCGTCTCCTCCGGCATCCCCCAGTAGCCCGGAGTGATCACGGGGTTGCGCAGCAGCAGCTCACCGGTCCGGCCCGCGGGCATGTCCTCCCCATCGTCGCCGATCACCCGTGCCTCGTTGACCGCGCCGAGCCGCGGGTGCTGGCGCAGGCTGCCGAGCGTCTCGTAGGGACGGGAGCCGTGCGGCCAGATGAGCCCGTACGGGCTCTCGGACATCGCGTAGCCCACCACGATGCGCAGGCCGAACCGGTGCTCCATCTCCCGCTGCCTCTCCCGCGCCGGGGCCGGCCCGGTGTAGCACAGCCGCAGCGGTGTCTCGGCGTCGTCGGAACGGGCCGGCTGGCGCATGAGGATCTCCAGCATCGCCCCGATCGCGTTGAACTCGGTCGCCCCATGCCGGCGCGCGGAGTCCAGGAACGTGCTTGCGGAGAAGCGCGGCAGGAGAACAAGGCCGGCGCCGCACGTCAGCGAGCCCATGACGGAGTAGGCGGGAGCGTTGATGTGGAACAGCGGCAGCGAGGTCATGAGCCGGTCGGCGGCGGTCAGCCCCATCCAGTACGGGAAGCCCTCACCCGCCATGGCGTAGGCCCGGTGTGTCTGCGTGACCAGTTTCGACCGTCCGGTGGTGCCCGAGGTGGGGATGATGACCGCCACGTCGTCGTGGCTGACCCCGGCACCGGGGGACGGGAGCGGTGCGCCCGCGCCCGCCGGCCGGGGGTCCGCCCAGCCGCGGGTTAGCTCATCGGCGTCCAGGACACCGAGTTCGCCCGTCTCCGCGATGCCTGCCTCTGCGATCAGCCGGGTCAGGCCGGCGTCACTGATGACGGCACGGGGCGTGGTCTGCTGCGCGAGCCCGGCCAGCTCGGCCGGGGAGCTGCGCGGGTTGGCGGAGACGGTGATGGCGCCGATCGAGGCGAGGGCCAGCCAGCAGAGCAGGTAGGGCGGGGTGGTCCGGAGCGTGACCATGACCAGGTCGCCGCGGCGTATACCCGACTCGTGCAGGGCCAGCGCGCAGGCCGCCGTCTGCGCCAGGGCCGCGCCGAAGCTCAGGGAGCCCTCGTCGCTGCGGACCCAGATGGCGTCACCGTAGCGGCCAGCCGCATCGGAGAGCACCACGGGGATCGTCCGGTACGGCGAGGTCCCGTCAGACATGCCTATGACGATACGGCCGGGCCGGCGCCGGCGGGCGGGAGGCCGCGTCGCAGGAACTCCAGCACATCGTCGAGGACGTCCTCCGGAACACGGCCGCCCGCGGTCCAGTCGGCCCAGCGCATGCCGATGAAGTTGCCGATCCCGGTGTAGATGTAGGCGATCACCTCCGGGTCATACCGGGCGTCGACCTCGCGGGCAAGCTGGGCCTGGCGCACCCCCCGCGCGTAGCCGCGGGCCAGGTGCTCGTAGTACTCGCGGAAGAGCCCGGGGTCAACGAACTCCGACTCCCGCACGATCCGGTCCATCCAGGGGCGCTCCGACAGCATGTCGAAAAAGGCACGGAAGGCGGCCCGCTCGCGTTCCCGCTGGCCCTCGCCGGCCTGCTCGATCGCGGACCTCATCGCCTGCCGCAGGTCGGCGTTGATCTGGCGGACCACGGCGGCGAAGATCTCCGCCTTGGAGCCGAAGTGCGCGTAGAAGCTGCCGGTGGCGATGCCGGCCCGGGCGCAGATCCCCGCCACGGTCGCGCGCCGGTAGTTGGACTCCCCGAACAGTTCCTCGGCCGCCCGCAGCAGCCGCTGCGCGGGCGGGAGGCCGGGGCCCGCCGCGGTCCGGCGGTTGCCTGCGACCGTCACCGGAGATCATGGGCGCGCGGCCCGTCCTTTAGCAAGCGTTGCGGCGCACCAGGGCACGCCCGTGACCCGCGAACCGCCGGCGCGGCCGCGGGCCACCTGGAATCTCCGCCCTTCCCGGGCCGGGAGGATGTCAAAGCGGTTACTCCCGTTCGGCGCGCATGCCGGGTACCGCGCCAGCCAGGAACCGGCCGTCCGGCTGCCGGTTCCTGGCTGGTTCGCATGATAGTGGCCGCTTACTAGGGCGATGTCCTACGGCATCCCGCTTCCGGGCGCCGCCTGCTCGGACCCGGTGTACGCGGTGACGGCCCCGGTCGGGGTGGCGTCGGTGACATAGACGGGGCCCTGCTTCGCGACGACGCCCTTCTTGATCACGCCGATGTAGGCCCCGGTGGTCCCGCTGTGGTTGCTGGCTGAGTAGGCGTAGGGCGCCACCGCCGGCCCTTGGGGAGCCCGCCGTTGATCGCGCTGACCAGGTCCGCCCGGGTCGGGTTCTTGCCCGCCTTCATCATGGCCTGGACGAACGCGTAGGCGACCGCCTCGCCGTAGAGCACGTTGCCGTCGAACGGCGCCTTCGCGTCGTACTGGTCGTGGACCTTCTTGAACAGCGCGATCCAGCTGTTGCCGGTGTCGCCGAGGGTGGGCAGGTAGCCGTCGGTGATGATCCCCTGCGTGAGCGCGTTGCCCGAGACCGTCGCGCCGCCCTTCTTGGCGAACGCCTCCAGCAGCCCGCCGAGGGTCATCGGGTCGGTGCCCACGCTGCTGGCCACCAGCGTGGGGCTGAAGCCGAGCTTGAGGCTGGCCAGTTTGAGCAGGGCGTTGAACGCCGGGATGGCGAACGACACCACCACCTGGGCGCCGGACGCCTTCAGCGCGGCGACCTGCGGTCCTACGTTGACGTTGGTCGGCACGTAGCTCTGCCTGCTCACGACCTGCGAATGGGGGATCTCGTAGTCGAGCCCCTTCACGCCGTCCTGGCCGAACTCGTCGTTCTGGAAGAAGTAGCCGATCTTCTTGCCGGCGAAGTGCTGCTTGATGTAGGCGCCGAGGATCTTGCCCTCGCGGATGTAGTCAAGCTGCCAGCCGAACGTCTGTGGGTACTTGGACGGGTCGTTCCAGCAGTCGCAGCCGGACGCGACGAAGACGTCGGGCACCTTCTGAGAGTTCAGGAAGCTGACCGTCGCCAGGTGGGTGGGGGTGCCGAGGCCGTCGAAGATCGCGTACACGTTGTTCTGGAGTACCAGCTGGTGGACGTCGCTCACGGTCTTGGCCGGGTCGTAGCCGTCGTCGAGATAGGTGTACTTGATCTTGCGGCCGTTCACGCCGCCGTGGGCGTTGACGTACTGGAAGTAGGCATTGGACGCGGGCGCGATCTCGCTGTAGCCGGGCGCGGCCGGGCCGGTGAGCGGCTGGTGGCTGCCGATGAGGATCTGGGTCGCGGTGACGCCCGGTGCCGACGCGGTGGCCGCACCGGAGGACGACGAAGGCGACGACGAGCTGCCGCAGCCGGCGGCTACCATCGCGGCCGCCACCGCGGCGGCGGCTATGGCGGGCACGCGCAGCCGGTGTGATCTGTTCATGTAGTGCCTTCTTCCTGGTGTTCGCTGGACGGCGGACGCCGGCGCAAGGAATTGAGCCGGGCAAGCGGGACCGCGGCGGTCGGCGGGGGGAGCCCGAAAAGCCGGCGCACCCCTCCCTGGATGCCGTCGGGGAAGACGAGAATCACGACGATGAGGACCACCCCGTACGCCGCGACGGGGATGTTGGCGGCGACGGTGCTGGACAGGCCGTGGCTGGTCGCCACGTTGGTCACATAGGTCGGCACCAGGACGACCACGAGGCTGCCCCACAGCGCCCCGGCCAGGCTGCCGAGCCCGCCGATCACCGCCCCGGTCAGCAGCGCGATCGACAGCGTGAGGGTGAACGAGCCGGGGGAGACCTGGGAGGAGTAGGCGGCGAGCATGGCGCCGGCCAGGCCCGCACAGGCCGCGCTCACGACGAAGGCGAGGATCCGCAGCCCGGCCACGTTGAGGCCGGCCAGGGCGGCGGCCGTCTCGTCGTCCCGGATGGCCTGCCACGAACGGCCGATCCGGCTGCGGGCGAGGTTGGCCAGCAGCACCAGGACGATCAGTGCGGTCCCCGCGTTGACCCAGGCCAGCCACCGGGTAAGCGGAAAGGCCGCGCCGAGCGCGGCCGGGGGGATGACGGTAACGGGCAGCCCCTGATCGCCGCCGAACACGCCGGGGAACTGGGTCGCGAGCGTGGGCAGCGCGACCGCCAGCATGAGTGTGGCACCCGCCAGGTAGGGCCCGCGCAGCCGGGCGGCGGCCACGCCGACCGCCGCCCCGAACGCCGCGGCGATCACCGCGCTGGCCGGGAACAGGGCCCACAGCGGCCAGTTCAGGTGCATTTGCAGCAGCGCCGTGGCGTAGGCACCGACCGCCATGAACGCGCCGTTGCCGAGCGAGATCTGGCCGCTGAGCCCGATCAGCACGGTGAGCCCGGCGATCGCGACCACGTAGACGGCGATGTCGGCCATCTGGTAGTCGCGGAAGGAGCCCAGCGAGACCGACAGCGCCCAGACCGCCACCGCCGCGACGAGAGCGCCCCCGACGTGGCGCGCCAGCGTCATCCTCACACCTCCCGGCCGGTGCGGGAGGAGAAGAGGCCCGAGGGCCGGATCATCAGGACCACGATCAGCGCGGCGAGCCCGAACAGCGACACCAGGTTGGAGCCGAGATAGCCGCCCACGTAGTTGAGCGCCACGCCGAGGATGAGGCCGCCGACCACCGCGCCGACCGGGCTGTCGAGCCCGCCGATCACCGCCGCGGTGAAGCCGAGCACGAAGATGGAGTCCATGCTGGCGGGGTACAGGAACGTCGCGGGCGAGACCAGCACCCCGGCCAGGGCGCCGATCAGTCCCGCGAGCGCCCAGCCCAGGGTGAGCACCCGCCCGACCCGGACCCCGAGCAGCCGCGCCGCGTAGGCGTTGAAGGCGGCCGCCCGCAGCCGCAGCCCGGCGGAGGTGTAGCGGAACAGCACGGCGAGGCCGAGCGCGGCTGCGAGCACGGCACCGGCCACGAAGACATCGTTGCGGGAGATCCCGAGCGAGAACGATCCGGCGCGCAGGCCGGTGATCGAGAAGGCGGCCGGGAAGGACCGGTACTGGCCGCCGTAGATGATGCCGGCCAGTCCTTCCAGGAACACGAGCAGGCCGATCGTCACGACGACCGCGTTGAGCGGCGGCTTGTTCTCCACCGGGCGGATGACGGCCCGCTCGATGACCGCGCCGAGCACCAGGCCGGCGGCGAGCGCGGCGGCGAACCCGGCCCAGTAGGAGCCGGTGTGGCCGATGACGGTGAAGGCGATGTAGGTGGTGAGCATCGCCATGGCGCCCTGCGCGTAGTTGAGGATGCGGGTGCCGCGCCAGATCAGCACCAGGGAGAGCGCGATCGCCGCGTAGACCATGCCGAAGCCGATGCCGCCGAGGGTGAACTGGATGAATTCCCGCACCGCTGGCAACCTCCCTGAGACGCCTAGAACCCGAGGTAGTGCTTGCGCAGCCCGACATCGGCGGCGAGCACCGCCGCGTCCTCGGCGGCAACCACCCGGCCGAGGTTGAGCACGATCCCCCGGTCCGCGATCGCGAGCGCGCTGCGGGCGTTCTGCTCGACGAGCAGGACGGTCAGCCCGGTTTCGTCGCGCAGCCGCCGGACCAGGCCCATGACCTGGGCGACGATCTTCGGCGCCAGGCCGAGCGACGGCTCGTCGAGCAGCAGCACCCGGGGCCGGGCCATCAGGGCGCGGGCGATGACCAGGATCTGCCGCTCCCCGCCGGACAGGGTGCTGGCGCTGCGGCCGCGCGCCGCCGCCAGCAGCGGGAAGCGGTGATAGGTGCCCGCGAGCGCGGACGCCCGGTCGGCGTGCCCGCGCCGCCAGAGGGCGCCGAGACGCAGGTTCTCCTCCACGGTCAGCTCGGTGATCACTCCCTGCCCTTCGGGAACATGCGCCAGCCCGGCGCGGGCGATCTCCTCGGGGCGGCGTCGGGTCAGGTCGGCGCCATCCAGGGTGATCCGCCCCCGCCGGGGCCGGACGAACCCGCTGATGGTGGTCAGCAGGGTGGTCTTGCCCGCGCCGTTCGCGCCGAGCACCGCCGTAATCGTGGCGGGCCGCGCGGACAGGGAGACGCCCCGCAGCGCGAGCACCCCCCCGTAACCGGCGACGACGTCCTCCACCGCGAGCGCGGACTGATCAGCCATCGGCCGGGTCACCGTTCCCTTCGCCGGTGTCTTCGGCGCCCAGGTAGGCGGCGGTGACCGCGGGGTCGGCCTGCACCGCCTCCGGCGTCCCGTGCGCGATGAGCTTGCCGAAGTCGAGCACGGCGATCGCCTGGCAGACCGACATCATCAGGTCCATCCGGTGCTCGACCACCACCACCGTGGCATCGGCCGCGAGCTGAGTGATCAGGTCTCCCAGCTCGGGAAGCTCGGCCTCGGACAGCCCGCTGGCCGGCTCGTCGAGCAGCATCACCCGGGGCCCGGCGACGAGCGCCCTGGCGAGCGCGACCCGCTTGCGCCGGCCGTAGGCGAGCTGGTCGGGCAGGCGCCCGGCCTCGTCGGCCATGCCCACCCGGTCGAGCGCCGCCAGCGACCGCTGCCGCAGTGCGCGCTCGTCCCGGTCGGAGCGGGGAAGGCCGAGCAGCGCGGGCCAGAACCCCGCCCGGGCGTGGCAGGTGGCCCCGGCCATCACGTTCTCGAGCACGGTGAGCCGCCGGAACAGGCCGACTCCCTGCAGGGTGCGGGCGATGCCCAGGGAGGCGAGCCGGTGCGGCGCCAGCCCGGTCAGCGAGGTCCCGCCGAGGCTCACCTCCCCCGACTGCGGCCGGACGAAGCCGCACAGCACGTTCAGCAGGGTGGTCTTGCCGGCCCCGTTCGGGCCTATGATCCCGGTGACCTGGCGAGCGCCGGCGGCGAGCGTGACACCGTCCAATGCGGTGAGCCCGGCAAAACGGACCGTGACGCCGCGGACCTCGAGCACGTCTGGACGCTGGCCAGGCGGGGGGAGAGCCGCCTCAGTCGATGAACCATCATTCATCGCACTTGCCCTGCTCACGCTGCCGATAGGGGCACATTGTGAACCCCAATTCAAGGCCAGGTCGGCACGGCAGGCAAGACCCGGCATGATTCGTGGCCGAACCGATACCGCAGCCCGGTACCCACCTTGACGCAGAGCTGGCGTCAAAACGACGCGGCATGACTTGTAATGACGTCAGAATGATGTCATACTGGCGTCATGGAACTCACGCCATATGTTGACACTCTCCGCCATGAGCTTGCGGTGGCGGCCGATGCCGGCGGGGACGACGCCCGTGCGCTGGCCGAACGGCTCACCGCGCCGCTGGAGTCGGCGGCGCGGCTCGTTCTGCTGGAGGCACTGTCCGCGGCGGCGGCGGAGATCACGCGTGACCTCGCGCCGGGCTCGGTGGACCTCCGCCTTCGCGGGCGCGAGCCCAGCTTCGTGGTGACCCCCCCGCCGGCCGAGCATCCGGAGGAGCCGGGCCCGTCCGTGACGGACGCCCCGCCGCCGGCCTCACCGGAAGGCGACGAGGGCGCGATGGCGCGGATCAGCTTCCGCCTCACCGAGCACCTCAAGGGGCGCATCGAGGAGGCCGCTGGTCATGCGGGGCTGTCGGTCAACACCTGGCTCGTCCGGGCGGCCTCGGCCGCGCTCGAGTCCGACGACCATGGCCGCCCCCCCACCCGGCGCGCCCCCTGGGGCGGGCAGCGCTACACCGGCTGGGTGCGCTAGCACCAGGCCGCCCAGCGCCACACCCATGACAACCCGATCCCGAAAGGAATCATCATGCCCACCTTCGACACCCCCGAGCCGATCTCTGCCGACCTCGACCTGGTCGTCGGGGACGCCCGCATCGCCGCGAGCGACCGCAGCGACACGGTCGTGGAGGTACGCCCGAGCGATGGCTCGCACGAGCCAGACGTGCGGGCCGCCGAGCAGACCCGTGTCGAGTACACGGCAGGCCGGCTGCTGGTCAAGGCGCCGAGACAGCGCGGTCTCGGCCTGTTCAGCAAGCCGGGGTCGATCGACGTAACGATCGACCTGCCGGCGGGCTCGCGTGTGCACGGCGACGCCTCGGTTGGGGCGTTCCACGGCGCGGGCCGCCTCGGCGAGTGCCGGGTCAAGACCGCGGCCGGCGACATCCGGCTCGAGCGCACCGGCCCCCTCGACCTCAACACCGGCGCCGGGGCCATCTCGGTGGACCGGGTGGCGGGCTCCGCCGAGGTCAGCACCGGATCCGGCAGGGTGCGCCTGCGCGAGATCGACGGCACCGCTGTGATCAAGAACTCCAACGGCGACAGCTGGGTCGGCGAGGTCGCCGGTGACCTGCGGGTGAACTCGGCCAACGGCAACATCTCAGTCGACCGCGCGGACGCCGACGTCAACGCCAGCACCGCCAACGGCGATGTCCGGGTCGGCGGGGTCAGGCGCGGCTCGGCCTCGCTCAAGACCAGCCTGGGCGAGATCGAGGTCGGCATCCAGGCCGGCACCGCCGCCCGGCTTGACGTCCACACGCAGTTCGGCCGCATCCACAACCACATGGACGCCTCCGACGGGCCCGGGCCGTCCGGCGACACCGTCGAGGTGCGCGCCCGCACCAGTTACGGCGACATCGTGATCCACCGCTCATGAATCCCCGAAACGGACACCGAAAGGAAGAGCGATGACAACCCTCACCGCCACCCGGCCGGCGATCACGGCGGCCGGGCTGCGGAAGTCGTTCGGCGACAAGGTGGTGCTCGATGGCATCGACCTCGCCGTCGCCGAAGGGACGATCTTCTCGCTGCTCGGCCCCAACGGCGCCGGGAAGACCACCATGGTGCACATCCTGTCCACGCTGATCACCGCCGATGGCGGCGAGATGCGCGTCGCCGGCCACGACCTGGCCGGCGATCCCGACGCCGTCCGCGCCGCGATCGGCGTGACCGGCCAGTTCTCGGCGGTCGACAACCTTCTGACCGGCGAGGAGAACCTGCTCCTGATGGCGGACCTGCACCATTTGGGGCGGGCCGAGGGCCGGCGGCGCGCCGCCGGCCTGCTGGACCGCTTTGACCTGGCCGACGTGGCGCGCAAGACGGCGGCGACCTACTCGGGGGGCATGCGGCGCCGGCTTGACCTCGCGATGACCCTGGTCGGCGACCCGAGCCTGATCTTCCTGGACGAGCCGACCACCGGCCTCGACCCGCGGGCCCGCCGCACGATGTGGCAGATCATCCGCGGCCTCGCCGCCGACGGAGTAACGATCTTCCTCACCACGCAGTACCTGGACGAGGCCGACCAGCTCGCCGACCGGATCGCGGTCCTCGATCAGGGACGGATCGTCGCCGAGGGCACCGCCGACGAGCTCAAGCGCCGCATCCCCGGCGGGCACATCCGGCTGCAGTTCGCCGACCCGCACGATCTGGAATCGGCAGCCCAGGCCCTCGGCACCTCGTCGCGGGACGACGAGACCCTCACCCTGCAGGTGCCCAGCGACGGCAGCCTGCGGTCGGTGCGGGCCATGCTCGACCGGCTCGACGGCACCGCGACCGGCGGCGGCAGCCTGTCGATCCACACCCCCGACCTCGACGACGTCTTCTTCGCCCTCACCGGCCACCCCAGCACCGAGAAAGAAACCCAGCAATGAGCACCCTCTCCTATGCCCTGACCGACTCGGCAACCATGCTGCGCCGCCAGCTCAGGCACATGCAGCGCTACCCCTCGATGACGCTGCTGATCCTCGGCCTGCCCGTGGTCTTCCTGCTGCTGTTCGTCTACGTCTTCGGCGGCACCCTCGGCGCCGGGCTCGGCGGCGTGGCACACAGCCGGGCCGTTTACGTCAACTACGTCACGCCCGGCATCATCCTGCTGACCGTTGCCGCCGCGGCGCAGGCAACGGCGATATCGGTGGCCATGGACATGACCGAAGGCATCATCGCGCGGTTCCGCACGATGGCCATCTCCCGCGCCTCGGTGCTGACCGGCCACGTCCTCGGCAGCATGATCCAGAGCATGCTCGGCGCCGGCATCGTCATCGGTATCGCGGCGCTCATCGGGTTCCGGCCCACCGCGGGCCCGGCCACATGGATCGCCGCCATCGGCGTCCTCGCGATGATCAGCTTCGCGCTCATCTGGCTGTCGGTCGCCCTGGGCCTGGTCAGCAAGAACGTCGAGACCGCCAGCAACCTCCCGATGTTCATGCTGCTGCTGCCGTTCCTCGGCAGCGGCTTCGTCCCCACCGACTCGATGCCGACCGGGCTGCGCTGGTTCGCCGAGTACCAGCCCTTCACGCCAGCCACCCAGACGGTGCGGGGACTGCTCACGGGCACGCCGATCGGCAGCAACGCGATCATCGCGGTCGCCTGGTGCGCCGGTATCGCGCTGCTCAGCTACCTCTGGGCGAGGAAGCTCTACAACCGCGACCCCATACGGTGACCGCCCCCGGGTGCCGCCGGCGCCGGTTTGCACGATGCGGGCCGGCTGGCCGAGGATCGCAAGATGGGCCACGCCGAGCACGCCGCAGGAGCCGGCGCCGTGCCGCCGTGGGCACGCGGCGCGCCGGCGGTCACGGTGCTGACGGGTGCCGGGATCTCCACCGACTCCGGCATCCCGGACTTCCGGGGGCCGCAGGGCGTCTGGACCAAGAACCCCGGTGCCGAGAAGCTGTCCACCTACCAGGCCTACGTCAGCGACCCGGCGGTGCGCCGCCGGTCCTGGCTGGCACGGCGTAACAACCCGGCCTGGCACGCCGAGCCCAACCGCGCGCACACGGCGCTGGCGGGCCTCGCCAGGTCCGGGCTGGTCACCTCGGTGATCACACAGAACATCGACGGCCTGCACCAGAAGGCGGGCACGCCCCCGGACAGGGTGATCGAGCTGCACGGAACCATGTTCAGTGTGGTGTGCGTGTCGTGCGGCGACCGGTCCCCGATGGCCGGCGCCCTGGCCCGGGTCGAGGCCGGGGACGACGACCCCCCGTGCACCAGGTGCGGGGGCATCCTGAAATCCGCGACCGTCATGTTCGGCCAGCCGCTCGACCCGGACGTGTTCGCGCGGGCCGGGCAGGCGGCGACGGCCTGCGAGGTGTTCCTGGCGGTCGGCAGCACGCTGACCGTGGAGCCGGCCGCATCACTGTGCGGGCTCGCCGTCGGGGCGGGTGCGGCTCTGGTGATCGTCAACCGTGACCCCACCCCCTACGACCCGATCGCGACCGAGGTCATCCGCGATCCGATCGGGGAAGCCGTGCCGAGGATCGCCCACCAGCTGCGCGAGGCGCCGGCCGGTGGCGCCGGGCCGGGCTGACGACGGGCTAACGCCAGCTGACCATCACGCGCGGCCGGGTCATGCAGCGCCTCGTCACGTCCCGGACGGGCCGCAAGCGCGGGCCCGGTCCCGCAGGACGGTGCGCTCGCGACCGCCGCGGGCCAGCGCCGCGGCCCGCTCGAACTCCCGGCGGGCCTCGCCGGGCCGGCCAAGCCTGGCCAGCAGGTCCCCGCGGAGGCTCGGCAGCAGATGGCAGTCCTGGAGCGCCGGCTCGCCCGCCAGGGCGTCGGCCAGCGCGAGGCCGGCCGGGGGGCCGTACGCCATGGTGAGCGCGACAGCCCGGTTCAGCTCGACGAGTGGTGACGGCGTCACCGTGGACAGCGCCTCGTACAGCGTGACGATCCGCACCCAGTCGGTATCCGCGGCGGAGGCCGCGCGGGCGTGGCAGGCGGCGATGGTCGCGTGCAGCACGTACGGCCCCGGCGCCCCTCCGAGCGCCTCCGCCCGGGCGAGCGCCGCCAGGCCGCGGCGGATGAGCGGCTGGCTCCAGCGGCTCCGGTCCTGGTCGAGGAGCAGGACCGGCTCCCCGCCGGGACCGGCCCGGGCGGCGAACCGGGCGGCCTGGAAGTTCATCAGCGCGCCGAGGCCGAGGATCTCCGGCTCGCCCGGCGCGAGCCCGCCGAGCACGCCGGCAAGCCGCAGCGCCTCCGCGCACAGATCGGGGCGCGTCGTACCGCCGGCCGTCGCGGCGGTACGGCCCGCGTTGAAGATGAGGTAGATGACCTCCAGCACGGAGGACAGCCGGGCTTCCCACTCGGCTCCGACCGGCGGCCCGGCCGTGGCCCGTGCCTCGGCGAGCGCCCGCTCCGCCCGCCGGGCCCGGTCAGCGACGGCCGGTTCGGGGAGGAGCAGGCCCCGCGCGATCTCCGCGGTGGTCAGCCCTCCCAGCCGGCGCAGCATGAGGACCGCCCTGTCCTCGGCCGGCGAGGCGGCACGGCAGATGGCGAAGATCAGCCGGAGGGAGTCATCCAAGCCATGCCAGCCCGTGCTCACCCAGGCGGCGGCCCGCCGGTGCGGAGCGAGCGCCGGATCATGAACGCCCCGATGATCTCGAAGATGCCCATCACGATGAACCAGATCCCGAACAGGACGGCCAGGACATCGAGCGAAGACACCGGGGTGGCGGTGACGACGATGCCCGCGATGATGCTGATCACGCCGAACGCGATCCACCAGCCCCGGCCCTCCCGCGAGCCACCCGAGATGCCCGCGATCAGGGCGACCACGCCCTGGATGATCCACGTGATCCCGATGAGCAGGCCGATGATCGCCCTGGTCAGGTGGAGATGCCGGATCAAGATCACCCCTGCCACGATGAACAGCAGGCCGGCGATGCCGAGCCAGCCCCGGTGCGGCTCGCTGGTGTCGAACACCCGGATCAGGTAGAAGATGCCGGAGATGATCAGGAGGATGCCGAGCAGGACGGCGATCACGTTGAGCGAGCCCGTCGGGTGGGCGGCGATGATGATCCCGAGTATCACCGTCACGATCCCCGCGAGCAGGCTCGCCTGCCACGACCTGGTCAACAGGGCGGCGGAAGGCGACTGAACCGAAGGCCCCTGGGTTTGCATGCATACAGCATGCTCGAGTGGCCGGTGTGGCGCCAGAGCCGTGGGGCACGTTGTGGG
>Ga0126382_10000619_pt1 | contig 13912 bp, 13 predicted proteins | sample PanSoiMetPlot_30_FD_92548 | JGI IMG/M metagenome (GOLD analysis project Ga0126382, IMG submission 92548) | Tropical forest soil microbial communities from Panama - MetaG Plot_30 | ecosystem: Environmental > Terrestrial > Soil > Tropical forest > Bulk soil | place: Panama | collected 2016-02-17 | reverse complement strand
GGAATTCAATCAGGATGTCCCACAGAAATACCTGGGCATCGGCATACGGATCGAAGATGACGTGCTGGTGACCGAAAACGGCGCGCGGGTACTAACTCACAAAGTGCCGAAGGACCCTGAAGAGATCGAACAGTTAATGGCGAAGTAGCATAATTGAAGCTCGGCTTAAGCAACAAATTCGAAGGAATTCTGGACTTCGATTAACCTTTGCTTGAGCGCCAAATCGTAATAGAGCTTTAGCCCCTTCTCCATTTCTCCATCCAGGCGGAAGACGATGTTTTCCGTTAAATACCGCTTCATGTCTTCCTTAGAGAGGGTTAATTCGTTTCGATAGTCAGTAACGATTCGATCAAGATCATTCAGCGCTTCGTCCCGGGCCGCAGCAAAGTTTATCCCATGCATCCTGTTGGTGCGGTCAGCCCGCACCATCCACATAGCGAATACGAATCCCAGTCCGGTGAATTCGTGCCAAAGCGTCGCAAGATCGAAAACTCGAAATTGGTCGCGTGGGATGGTCATCGCAGGATCGCCGATGATAAGCGCCGCGTCTGCTCGTCTCAGCATCGACTTTAGATCCGGCGGAGACGTTATCCATTCCGGTTCGAACCCGAGGAATTTGCCGAAGAGTATTTTCAGCAGCACCGCTGACGTGCGTGATGAATCGTCTAGTGCAACCCGCCTGACTTTCTTCAGATTGTTGAGCTTCGTGGCAAGGACCACGCTACGTACTCCGGATCGCGAGCCAACACATACGTCAGGAACGAGCAGGAGGTCAGAAAGGCGTTGATATTCGATTACCGGAACCAGCGCGGCATCGACTTCGCCGCTGGCAAGCATGTCTGCGCATCGCGCGGGTGCTTTGTCAGTAAGAAGTTCGACAGTCCCGCGGCGTGAGCCGTGAATAAAACTCCAAATCAACGGGGCCGTGTTTAAGTAGCTTGACGCTGCGATACGCGGCCGTTGCCGTCGTTGAGTCATTGAATAGATGCGGATTGCGCCGTCAGAATACTGACTTTAATCGGGTTTTCGTTCGAGCGCAAAAGCCGAACCCGAAAGTTCAATCCTGTAACTGCGCTTTGCTCGCGCCTGTCTTTTGCGTTTTAATTGTGCGGCACAATGCCTATCTACGACATCACCGTTCCTGTTCGCACGGGAATGCCTATCTATGACGGCGACCCGGCAGTTGAGATCAAATCGTGGAAATCGCTCGTTGCAGGCGACTCAGCTAACGTTTCGCTGCTCCAGCTTGGCGCTCACACGGGAACGCACGTGGATGCGCCGGCCCATTTCATCAAGGACGCACAAACAATTGACGCGCTGCCACTGGAAAAGCTGATTGGCCCGGCTCGGGTCGTTCGGGTTCCTGATCACGTCGATGCGATTGACGTTGAATTTATCTCAGGCTGCAATCTAATCGGCACCGAGCGGATCTTGTTTCACACGCGCAATTCGTCTTTTTGGAGCGGGCCATTTCGCAAGGACTTTACGCACTTGCTGCCGGATGCGGCCCAAAAACTAATAGATTCAGGCATCAAGCTCGTCGGCAATGACTACCTTTCGATCGAGAAATTTCATTCCGGTCATCACCGCACACATCTCACGCTGCTTTCGAATAATGTCGTGATTGTTGAGGGTTTAAATCTGCACGATGTCCCGGCCGGCAATTACGAGCTGATTTGTTTGCCTTTGAAGATTGCTGATGGGGCCGGCGATGGCGCACCGGCGCGCGCGGTTTTGCGAAGCCGGCAGTAATCAATCGACCTCTCCTTCCGGGATAAGCAAATGACCGACACTAACTCAAAACCTGATCGCAAATATCGCGAGCGTGTTTATCAAATCGTGCGCCGAATTCCGCGCGGCCGCGTAATGACGTACGGGCAGATTGCTTACATCCTCGGCGAAGGTTACACACCGCGCACGGTTGGTTTTGTCATGCATAGTGCTAATGCGGACCTGCCCTGGCATCGCGTTATCAATTCGCAGGGCCGTTGCTCGACAGCCCGCGTGGTCCTTCCGGCCGACAAACAACAGCGGATGCTGGAGATGGAAGGGGTGGAATTCGACAACCATGGAAAATGCGAGTTGGCTGAATACCTCTGGCATCCCGCAGAGGAGAAGAGAGTTAAATCCGTCGCAGATCGTGATCCGAGCCTATTTCGCCGGCCCAAGCAAAGGAAGAAAACATGAACATCGATCCGTTGCCGCAACGCACTCCCTATGAGGTCAGTCCTCGACAATATTCAGTATCGCACCAAATGGTGACGACCGCTTTTGAGTTACCGAACTTTCGTGTCACGCAAACGCTTGGCGTCGTTCGGGGCATTGTTGTGAGATCGCGAAACGTGTTTGCGACGCTCGGTGCGGCGTTCCAACAATTAGCGGGAGGTAACATCACGATTTGGACGAGGATGTGCGAAGAGACCCGGCGTGATGCCTTTGAGATCATGATTCAACACGCCTCGGAAATCGGCGCAAACGCCATCGTCGGTATACGCTACGACACCACCGAAATCTCGACGGGCGTCACCGAAGTGCTTGCTTACGGCACGGCGGTAATCGTCGAGCCGACCGATTCAAGTTATCGCTCATGAGCCAACCCTCGCTGGATGTAGATCGCCTGCAGCGAATTCGTGACGCATTCGCGCGTGTACCGTACGCACATCTGATCGGGCTCGAAATCGGCGAAATGTCGGACGGCGTTGCAACCGTTAATCTCAAGGTTCGTGACCAGCACAAACAAAATCTAGGCGTGGTTCACGGCGGGGCAATCGCCTCGCTAATCGATACTGCATCAGCCTTCGCGGTTGTGACTCAGCTCGAACCAAATGAACAGGTGACTACGACTGATCTCACGATTCACTACTTGCGGCCAATCACCGACGGCTCGCTGTCGGCAAAGGCCCGCGTAATTCGCCGCGGCCGGCGCCTTTTCGTAATCCAGGTTGAGGTAACGAATGACCAGCAACTGCTTCTTGCGACAGCGGTTACGGGTTACATCAAAATCTCTTACAAAGACTCCGCAACCTGAAAAAATCTAGACAAGCTGCGTCTCAAAATGCCAGAATCGCTTTGGCCGTCTCCACCACACTCCGCCGGCCCCCTTACCTGCTTTCCGCATGCCAATACTTTACGACGCACTGCTTCGGCAGCACCCTCGCCAGTTGAATCCTGTTGGTTGCGCACGCACGACCATTGCGCAACTTCATCGCTACATCGAGGACGTCGTACTCGAAAATAATTTGAGCGCTCTGGTGATCGAAAGTCTTCCCGGAACCGGCAAACCTTCACCGAGAGAGAAAAACAGAATCTGCGAGCTGGCGAAGAGCAATCGGAGCACATTCTTTCTCGTAAGCGATCCCGACGCCTACCAGAACATCGTTGAGTCAGCACCTCCGCCCGAGCACCTGCCCGTTTTCCTGCAGGACCATAACAGTAACACTGCTGAAGAACATTTTGTCGTCGTCGCGGATACACGTTTTTCTGCGTTGCTCGCGACGGTTCGCCCTCGCGACCGCATCACTGCCAGCGACGACGTGATCTGGACCTTTGAGCCAGACGTGGTTTACTCGGCGCTCGAATTCATGATGGCGCGAATTGCCGCCGAGCATGTGAATCACTCAGATGTGTTTGAGACTGCCGTGCGCAGGTCGATGCCAAAAGCCACTTCGTTACAACTTACATTGGACGTAACAACTAAGCTTGCGCACCTGCTTCAGCAACAGGCCGGGCGCGAGATTGCCGTGAACCGAATCGCCACCGCAATTCGCGAGTCTTTGGAACTGGGGGTGGTACTGCAAAAGACGGTCGATGAAGTTGCGGCCGCACTGGCTGTCCCTTATTGCGTGTTGCGTCTCGAGGCACATGCTGACGAAGAAGCACTCACGTATTTCCATTTAAGCGCCGACCGTAACCAGGAAAGCCTGCAACATGAACAGCCGGTCACTGAATTCCAGGCCCATGACAATATCATGTCAAAGGACCGGCAAGTCGTAACGCGTGATTGTGACCACGGCAATCTGCGCGAGGGAAAATTGCCCCTGGCGATTGTTCCTTTGTGCTTCCAGGAACGGAGGTTGGGGGCATTGTTAGTGATGACTGACGACCGCAAACGGGTCTGGGACGAAAATGAGTTGCTCCTGCTGCGGACAGTTTCGGATCAAGTAACTGTGGCTGTGAATCAGGTGCGGCTCTTTACGCAGATCCAGCAACAAGCGATGACGGATCCATTAACCGGCTGTCGCAACCGGCGCGCCTTTGAGATGCAATTAGATCACGACCTGCAGATGGCCCGGCGCCTACATCAACCCTTGTCGCTTTTAATGCTCGACATCGATCGGTTCAAGCAATTGAACGATTCAGTTGGCCACGATGCTGGCGACGAGGCGTTACGAAAACTGGCTGAAACGTTCCACCGGGAACTGCGCAACGTTGATTCAGTTGCGCGTTTCGGCGGGGACGAGTTCGTCGTAATTTTGCCGCAAGCAGATTCCGAAGGCGCCCGGCTGGTTGCCCAACGTTTGCATGCTCGAATTAACGACATCGAGATTAACGGATTTGGGAAACTTCACGTGTCAATCGGGATAGCAGCATTCCCTGCCGAGGCCAGCTCACGCGCTCAACTGGTCACAACCGCCGACGCCGCCCTCTATGCTGCAAAGCGCACTGGCCGCAACCGTGTGTGCGCTGCGACGATGTTGCGCCAGGTTGTCGAAGATGCATCAGTAGCCGTAATCCCAAATCAAAGCCACGAAGCTCCGCTCGAATCAGTAATCTGAGATCGTCCGAACGTTAGCCGTGCGGTCGTCAGTGAATCAAGTCACTGCCTTTGCCACGCTAATCGATCTCCCTTAGAATTTTTGGCTCCAAAGCTTATTTGCGAACGCATGATGATTCGCTGCGGCTTTGTGTATGCAAATTATGGGGGACTTGCGAAGCCTGTTTCGTTATTTTCATCCTTATCGAACTTCATTGGTCTTCGGCATCGCCTGCATTATGGCGGGCGTAGTTTTTAACCTCAGCATTCCTCTGATTGTCGGGGGCGCGATTGATGCGAACTGGACTGTAGTTACCTGGGGCAAACTGACGATCGCCGCGGGAAAAGTTCTGGGTGCGAGCGCGATGAGCGGTCTATTTCTGTTTCTGCAGCGACGGATCCTCATTGGCATGTCACGTCACATCGAATATGACCTGCGCAACGATTTCTACGCGCATCTGGTGGACCAGCCTTTGTCTTTCTTCCAGGAACACCGCACCGGCGACTTGATGGCCCGCGCCACCAACGATCTCTCGGCCGTACGGCAGTTGGCTGGACCGATGATCATGTACAGCCTGCAGACAGTCTTTGTCGTGATTGCGGTGTTGCCGCTGATGTTTCTCATCAATTGGAAGCTGACACTGCTCTTGTTCGTGACGATGCCGCTGGTGTCGCTAACAGTGAAATTCTTCGGGCAGCAGGTCCATACGAGGTTCGAAAAAATTCAGGACTTCTTCGCCCAAATCACCGCCCGGGCGCAGGAAAACTTCACCGGCGTGCGAGTGGTGCGGGCATACGCTCAGGAGAAGGCCGAGATTGACGCATTCAATGAATTAAACTGGGAGTATGCGCAAAAGAACCTGGCGCTGGTTCGGATTGATGCCGTAATGCGGCCGCTCATGACCTTCCTCATCGGGTTTGGCTTTGTGCTGATCGTCTGGGTAGGTGTTCCCCTCGGGGCCCGCGGCGAAATAACTGTTGGGCAGTTCACGGAAATCAACATGTACCTGTTCCGTCTGATCTGGCCACTAATCGCGATCGGGTATGTCGTGAATCTTTATCAGCGCGGAACGGCGAGTTGGAAACGGATGCAAGCCATCATGCGGGTGAAACCCCTAATCACCGACGTTCCAGACGTAGCCTTGCAACCACCGATTCGCGGGCAGATCGAATTTCGTGACCTGACTTTCCGCTATAACTCAAACAGCGAACCCGTTTTGCGCAACATCGACTTGACGATTGAAGCTGGCCAAACTGTGGCGTTTGTCGGCCGTACGGGCAGTGGAAAATCAACGCTGGTAAATCTGGTGCCGCGGGTCCTCGATGCTCCCGGCACCAGCGTGCTGATAGATGGAGTGGCCGTGCAAGACTATCCGCTCGGACAACTGCGCGGCGCGATCGGATATGTTCCGCAGGAAACATTTCTTTTTAGTAACTCGCTTGCTAAGAACATTTCGTTTGGGGCCGATAGAGCCGATCGCGCCGAGGTTGAATGGGCGGCTGAGATCGCTGGTCTGACCAACGATGTGCGTGAGTTCCCCGATGGATTCGATACGCTGGTGGGCGAACGCGGGATTACACTTTCCGGCGGCCAGAAACAGCGGACCGCGATCGCCCGGGCGATTCTGCGCGAGCCTAAAATCTTAATCCTGGACGACGCGCTTTCATCGGTTGACACCTATACAGAAGAAAAAATTCTGGCGCAGCTGCGCGGCATCATGCGCGAACGCACCAGCATCATCGTTTCCCACCGGATTTCGACGGTGCGGGATGCGGATCTGATTTGCGTGCTCGATGAAGGCCGCATTATCGAGCGTGGTACTCACGATCAGTTGCTTGCGCTCGGCGGTGAGTATGCCGCGCTTTACGAGCGTCAGTTGTTGGAAGAGGAACTTGCCGCAACTTAGGAGGGGTCGGGATGAAAGCAAATCAATTGATCAATCCACAGGAAGCCGAAATAACGGTCGGGGCCCGTTTTCGCGTTCTCCTGATTCTCTGGTTCGGGATCTTCGCCAGTCTCGGTTTTCTGTTGTTGCTTGCGCTTCTTACGCCGGGCTCTGGCCAGCCAAATCAAACTCTAACGTTCGCTTTTCTGGGAATCGGGTGTGTAGTAGTGACCGTGTCGGTCTTCATCAAACGCACTTTCACAAACAAAGCTATCGCGCAGCATGACGCCGCATCTCTGCAAAGCGGTTACATTGTCGCGTTCGCGTTGAGTGAAGCGGCCGGGCTGTTCGCGTTACTCGATCACTTCATCACCGGCTCGAGCTACTACTATTTCGGATTCGCGATTGCGGCCATCGGAATGTTATTAAATTTTCCGAAGAAGGACGATGTGCGTGCGACGATATAAAAACATTGGCAATTGCCAATTGGCTTCCGAGCAAAGGAGCGAAGCTTACAGAGTTAGCTGTGTGGTAGGTCAAATGCGGATTCGCAATCCGGATTTTTTAAATCGCCAACAATTGGCAATCGACAAATAAACTAATGTCCACTGCAGTAAAACAGTTTCACGAAGAAGAGGCGATTGGCAAGACCTACGATTTTCAGATTGCGCGACGGTTGTTGCGGTATCTCAAACCGTACATCCGCCTATTGATTCCCGCTTTGACGCTGACCCTGACCTTAAATCTGCTGGGCATTCTCCAGCCCAAGTTCACCCAATACGCGATCGATTGGTACATCATCCCGCGAAAAACAGATGGCATTACAGTGTTTGCGCTCGTTTACGTCGGTGTGCAGCTGGCAAGATTTGTATTCTCGTACTTTCAGAGCGTGCTCCTGAACAGCGTTGGCCAGTATGTGATGTTCGATTTGCGGCGCGAGATTTATTTCAAGCTACAGCACCAGGAGGTCTCTTATTACGATCGGAATCCCGTGGGCCGCATCATGACGCGACTAACGGCCGACGTTGACGCGCTGAACGAGCTATTCACCTCAGGCGTAACCGATTTGCTGGGCGATCTTGTCATGATCGTCGCAATCATCGCGGTGATGGTCTGGATGGACGTTCGGTTGACACTTGTCACCTTGCTGACCGTGCCAATGCTGTTTGCCGCCACCACCTGGTTTCGCAAGGGCGCTCGTAAAGGCTACGACCTTGTCCGTACACGCATCGCACGGATTTTTGCATTTCTCCAGGAACACTTTTCCGGAGCCCAAACTGTACAAATCTTTAATGCGGAAGCGAAATCGCTACGGCGTTTCGCCAGGATTAATGACGAGCACCGCCAGGCAAACATCGATACGATCTTTTATTACGCCGTCTTTTTTCCGCTGGTCGATTTCATTGGGGCTGTAGGGATTGCTCTCATCATTTGGTATGGCGGCTACCGTGTAATGCAGCACGCCCTGACACTGGGCGCGCTGGTGGCTTTCATCCAGTACTCAGGATTTCTCTTTCAGCCGATCCGCGACATCTCAGATAAGTACAACGTCCTGCAAGGCGCCGTGGTAGCTTCGCATCGCATCTTCAAGGCGCTCGACATTCCGATCGCGATTACCAGTCCGCCGCATCCTTTGAAGCGCGGCCGGGCGGAAGGGCGCATTGAATTCGAGAACGTGTGGTTCGCTTACAACGAGGGAGAATGGGTACTAAAAGGCGTTTCTTTCGTGGTGCAACCGGGCCAGTCAATTGCGCTCGTCGGGCATACCGGATCCGGTAAAACGACGATTACTAATCTGTTAATGCGTTTTTACGATGTTCAGAGGGGGCGGATTCTACTGGACGGTGTTGACGTACGTGATTGGGACTTGCAATCGTTGCGCGAAAACTTTGCGGTCGTACTCCAGGACATCTTTCTATTCACCGGCACGGTCGAAAGTAACATCCGGCTGGGCCGCACAGACATTTCTGATGAACGCGTCCACTGGGCGGCCAACGAAGTGCGCGCTGACAACTTCATTCGCCGGCTGCCGCTCGAATATAAGTCAGAAGTGCGCGAACGCGGTGCCGGGCTGTCGGTTGGCCAAAAGCAATTGATTTCGTTTGCGCGGGCGCTCGCGTTCGACCCGGCGCTGCTGATTCTCGACGAAGCAACCAGTTCAATCGATACCGAGACCGAGCAATTGATCCAACAGGCAATCGCCCGCGTCATGCGTAACCGTACTTCCGTTATCGTGGCGCACCGTCTTTCGACGATTCAGCGCGCAGATAACATCATTGTGATGCATCACGGAGAAATTCGTGAGCAAGGTTCACACCAGGACTTGCTCGCGGTGCGCGGCTTGTACTGGAAGCTTTACAAGTTGCAGTATGCCGATCCTTCGCGCGCTACTGCTGAATCGGAGCGCGATGAAGAGGAGCAGATTATTTATCGTCCGCGCCGCCCAGGTTTTTCATTTAGCGAGGGGATGGGTTGACCGCTGCTGATAACATCATCGAAGCCCAATACATCGCGAACGATTTGCCGCGCGGTAACCCGGAAAGTCGCGACTGGGAAAAGTCCATGCCCGTGGAAATCACGCAGTATTGGTCCGGAGAAAGTGCGCCCAATTCGCGCCGCGCCAGTGCGCGAGCCCTCTGGTCAAAGAAAGCGTTGTATGTCCGCTTTGTTTGTCGTCAGGGTGAACCACTCGTAATCAGCAATCAGCCGGTAACGGACAGGAAAACAATGGGCCTGTGGGATCGCGATGTGTGTGAGATCTTCATCGCGCCCGATCCAGGTGTCATTGAAAGATATTTTGAGTTCGAGGCGGCGCCGACCGGTGAATGGCTGGATGTGGCGCTTCATTGGACCCCCGAAAAACGTGAGTCAGACTGGGGTTTCCATTCGCATATGACAGCGTTAGGGTCGATCACCGAAGATCGCGTGACAATTGCGATGCGTATTCCGTGGAACCAGTGGATTCACGAGCCACAGACAGGCGAACGGTGGCGCGTCAACCTTTTTCGCTGTGTCGGAAAGGATCCTGACCGGGGCTATCTGGCGTGGCAACCTACGCGCACCGCAAAACCAAATTTTCACGTGCCGCAGGCGTTCGGCTGGTTAAGTTTTAAGTAATTGCCAATTGGCGATGTTCGTCGCCGGCCAGGGCGTGTGCGATGAAACTTTCAATCCGTAAGCGGTCCTCATCGCTGATCCCTTTGATCCTCACTCCGATTAAGTAGCTGCATCCAAGTTCCGACTCATCCAGGTATTCGTAACGCGCGGGCTCAACAACCAACGACAATGGGCCGCCGGGCAGCTCGAGCACGACATTCATTTCGCGTCCTTCGGTCGCCAAATGATGGCCGTCGAGATGCACCTGTGGCAGCAATAGCCCAAGTCCGGTGGCGCTGATGTCTCGGGTGTGCCCTTTCAAAATCCGATCGCGTTGGATGGTGCTGGTCACTTTGGTTTTTTGGCGAACTGAGACGGTAAACAATAAGCGGGCGCGAACTCGGGGCGAGCGTCGCCGGTCTTTGACATAATTCCGCATTCGAGAGACTACCGATCGGATCAACTCTGGCATGATCTCCGGACCTTTCTGTGCGGAAGGACAAGGATTGCGATTTCTCGTCAAGGGATGGGAACAAGAAGGTAACCCCGACGGCTCGCGGTTCACTTTTATTCTAGCCCTTTGCTAAAGGCGACGGCAATACTGAATTTACGACGCTTTTGGCGCATTCACCTGGGTAGCTGGCAGGCCCGTGAAGGCGATGTTACTTACCCGGGCTCAACGGTTTGCCCTTATTGTCGAGATTTTTCAAGTTTCCGGACTGATCCATCCAATATGAGAGTCTGCCCGTATGGCCATACCGGGTCGGTTCACCGGCGGTGACGAACGCCTTCCCGTCCGGGTTTAATACCAGCCGTAAATTATAGCCGGTGATTCTAGGGTCTACGGCGTCCTCAGACAGCAATCCGCTTTTGATCAAAGCCGCAAAATCACCGAACACCCCGTTGTGCTGAGCGGCGTAAATCGCTTCGACGCCAATTAGACCCTTCAGGAAATCTTCGATACTGCCTTCGTTTTCGGTAATCAGGGCATCGAGAAAATAGCGCCTGCCCGCTCTTTTAACGGTTGCGGCATCGGTGTCAGTTCCAATAATCCACGCTCCATTACTGAGTATAAGTGTCACCGGTTGTGAAGTGACCTGCGGCGTCGCTTCGGCCGAAGGAACCTTGACGAACACTGTCGCGGTGTTGTTCGTAATTTGCTCTCCCATGATCTCGACTTCTTGCGGAATTTGGGCAGCTCGGGATTCAAAAATCCCGCGTAGATCTTCCATTTCCTCAGCCGTCAAGTCTTCCACCGCAGGCTTGTAAATGGTCATAGCCCATGCGTCTTTGAACCGTTTTTCACGCATGGCTTTATAAAAATCGCGGACCACTTCGGTCGGCGGACGTTGTGGCGCATTTGTTTGCGCCCGAAGCGTGGTGAGGAATCCGAAAGGGATTAGGGCGACGGCGGCGATTGCGACTAGTTGAAATGAACCGGCTTTCCGGCAATCGGATAAATTCATCGCATTATTCCTCGTGAATGTTGAGGCGCGTCCCCCATTGCGGCGCGCCTCGAACATCTTACACAAATATTGCTGTGATTTGATTACCTCTTTGCGGTCTTGCCGGACAAGATCAATTCGCGGCCGGTGGCATAGAGAATCACGATCAGGATCACGAAAGGGATCAAAGACAAAAGGTCCGCATGGATGTGTGGGTTCGCATAAGGATTAGCTTTCTGGAAATCCTCGCTCAAGGGGAAGAAAGGGTTGTGTCCTTCTGACCAGTTCGTGATCTTATCGGTAAACGGTTTGATTCTTGACCAGCCGGTCATTAGCGCCACGACAATTCCGGCCAACGCGCCTCCGGCGATATAACCGGAAGCCATCAACACGCCAGGACTCTTGTCACCTTCGGCTTGCAGCTGTTCTTCAGTGAGCTTCTTATGGGCGAGTTTGCGTTTGTGGTACTTGTCTATCAGCAAACGAATCATGCCGCCGATGAAAATCGGACTGGAAGATGACAATGGGAGATAAACGCCGACAGCGAAGGCTAGAGACGGAATGCCGCTCATCTCCAGCACGATGGCGATCATCACACCTAACAACACCAGTCCCCATGGCAAGCGTCGATCGAGAATGCCTTTGATGATGTATGACATCAAAGTCGCTTTGGGCGCTTTGAATTTGTCGACCTGCGACCCGTCGGGACGAACCTTTTCCTTTCCGTTAATGCCCGGGTCAACCTTGTAAACGGGCACGCCCTGATCGTTCACCAGGTATTTCGTCGCCGTCCCTGCTTCGGGATCGATTCGTTGCCAGATCCCATAGGTGTTCTGATCTTTCTCAGATTGTGGGCCGGCAAGTTTCTCGGACCCACTAAGTTGTGATTGGTCCACGTGCGTGGCAGCCACGACCGGATCTTTCACCGGTACGTAAACTGTACCGGCACTGTTCAGTTTTAGCAGAATCGGACCCAGGAGTAACGCGGAGGCGAATGCTCCGATGAGAATCGCAATCTGCTGGTTTCGTGGGGTCGAGCCCACAAGGAATCCGGTCTTCAAGTCCTGCGAGGTCGTGCCGCCGTTTGAGGACGCAATGCACACGATTGCGCCGATCGAGAGCGCCGTAACGTAATAGTTCGGACCGGTCCAGCCAACCACCAAAAAAATGAGGCACGTCAGCAGCAAAGTCGCCACGGTCATGCCCGAAATTGGATTTGACGATGAGCCAATTTCGCCCGTTAGGCGAGACGATACCGTCACGAACAGAAAACCAAAGGCAACAATCAAGACCGCGCCGACGAACGCCACGAAAATGTTGACCTGCAAGCCAAGCTGCGGGAAACCCATGATCATCGCGATCAGCGCAATGATTCCGGCCAGCACGAACTTCATCGACATGTCACGATCTGTTCGTAACATGGCCGTCCCCGAAGCTACTCGCGAGCCGCGCAAATCCTTTAGCCCTTCCTTCAAGCCATGCCAAATTACCGGCAGCGAACGTCCGAGGCTGATGATTCCGCCAGCGGCTACGGCACCTGCGCCGATGTACAGCACGTATGCGTTGCGAACATCGTCAGGCGCCATCTTGCTGATCAAGTCGTCGCCCGGCGGAAGCACGGTAGTCAATGAGCTGCCGAAGAATTTAATCGCGGGAATTAAGACCAGATAGGCGAGTACGCCACCGGCACACATGATTGACGCGATTCGTGGGCCGATGATGTAGCCTACGCCGAGAAGCGCTGGATTTACTTCAACCGATGCTGAACCGCCAGTGAATGGTGCGCCGAACACTCTCTCAGGTGTTTCCTTCCACGCGCTGAATGCTTTCATCAGAGTTGCATAAACGAAACCGATCCCGAAGCCGGCGAAAATTGTCTTCGCGCCGATCTGTTCCGTCTCGTCCACAACCTTTTCGCCCTGATGCGCCGCGGCACGCGACTCGTCATTCGCGCCGGCCTTCAAAACTTCCGCGCAAGCCGTGCCTTCAGGGTATTTGAGATATCCGTGTTGGGCGACAATCAGAGCGCGCCGCAAGGGAATCATCATCAGGATTCCCAAAAGACCTCCCAGGATCGCCACCAGCATTACGCGGGTAATTTCGAGATCGAATCCCAGGATCATGATGGCCGGCATGGTCACGCCGAGGCCGAAAGCAATCGATTCTCCTGCCGAGCCTGCGGTCTGCACGACGTTATGCTCCAGAATGTTCGCATCCCGAAGTCCGACTTTTGACAGCAGCCGGAACAGAGTAATTGAGATAACTGCGACCGGTATGGAGGCGCTTACCGTCAATCCCACTTTCAGCACCAGGTAAAGCGAGGAGGCACCGAAAATGATTCCAAGAATCGTGCCCACGACGAGCGGCATGACTGTCAGCTCAGGTATGGCCACGCTGGCAGGAATATATGGCTGAAAAGTCGCGAGATAAGGATTCTCAGGTTGAAATCCGACGCGGTCGGGGTATTCCTGTGCAGCCGCGGCTTTACCCGGCGTGATGACTTCAGTGGACATCAGTTTTTCGACCTCCGACTGGTTTTGCAAAGCGGGGAGTTAGTTAGGGATTATGACGAAATTACTTTACACGGGGGCTGTATAGTAGAGCAAGGAAAAGTAGGCAGTAGGCAGTGGGCAGTAGGCAGTAGGCAGTAGGCAGTAGGCAGTAGGCAGTAGGCAGTAGGCAGTAGGCAGTAGGCAGTAGGCAGTAGGCAGTAGGCAGTAGGCAGTAGGCAG
>Ga0126382_10000618_pt1 | contig 13924 bp, 12 predicted proteins | sample PanSoiMetPlot_30_FD_92548 | JGI IMG/M metagenome (GOLD analysis project Ga0126382, IMG submission 92548) | Tropical forest soil microbial communities from Panama - MetaG Plot_30 | ecosystem: Environmental > Terrestrial > Soil > Tropical forest > Bulk soil | place: Panama | collected 2016-02-17 | reverse complement strand
TATCGCCTGGCGCGGGCGCTCGATCGCGGACACCCGGCGCTGGTCAAGCGGCTCGACCAGGGGCGCGAGACCACGCCGCAGAGCACGCTCGCGGCGGCGCCGAGCCCCGACCAGATCCATCCCGGCGTGCAGCGCTATCTGCGCGAGATCGGGCTGATGCGCTGAGTGAGGTCAAGCGTCCTTCTTGAAGGTCCGCGCCACGTAATCGCGAATGCGCTCGAGCGTCTCCGGCGCCGTCCAGATCTCCTCGACGGCGGCATCGACCGCGCGCCCCACGCTCTCCAGCCGTTCCAAGGCCGATTGGCGGGTCTGCCGCTTGGTCAGGACGAAGACGGCCGGCGGCAGCGCCGCAAGCGTCTTGGCCGCGGCGACCGCCCGGTCGAGCAGCACGACCGGGTCGACGAGCTCGTTCGCCATGCCGCGCACGACCGCGTCCGTCGGCAGATAGGTTGCGCCGCTGAAGATCGCGTCCTCGAAGTATTGCGGCGCCGTGGCGTGCCGCATGATCTCCATCGCGATCGCAGGAAACGGTACGCCCACCAACAGCTCCGTCACTCCGATCCGCCCGGTGTCGCGCGCCATCAGGCGCTTGTCCGCCGCGCAGGCGAGGACGCAGCCTCCCGCCACAGCATGGCCGTTGATCGCGGCGACGACCGGCTTGGGATGCGAAAACACGGTCTCGAACATCGTGCTCAGGGCCGGCAGGAACTTGCGGATGTACGGCCTGCCGCCTTCCTGCAGTCGCAGCAGGTCCACGCCCGCGGAGAATATCTTTCCGCTTCCGATGATGACCACGGCGCGCGCCGAGGAGGTCCTGACCTCCTCGAAGCGCTCGGTCATGGCCTCGCAGAAATCGATGGTCATGGCGTTGGCCTTGCCATCCGCCATCCGCAGGATGGCGACGCCATCCTGGTTGCTGAGCTCGATCATGTCGGCTGCTCCCCGCCGCGCAGCGCGGCATTGGCGACAGAAGCGGGCGCCGGCCGTCGCTCCAGGCGTTCCGCATGCACCACCGCGATCGCGAGCACCACGATCGCCATGGCCTGATGCAGCAAGGCGAGCGCAAGCGGCGTCTGGTGGATCAGGGTCGCGATGCCGAGCGCCGCCTGCAGCGTGACCGCGCATGCCAGCGCAAGCGCGGCGGTGAGCACCGGCCCTCCCCGCACGGTGCGCGCCACGTCGGCCGCGTGCAGCACCGCGATCAGCCACAACGCATAGGCCACCATGCGGTGATCGAACTGCACCGTGAGCGTATTCTCGAAGAAATTGCGCCACAGCGGCGTCTCGAAGAACAACCGCGAGCTGTCGGGGATGAAGCTGCCATCGATCAGCGGCCAGGTGTCGTAGATGAGGCCGGCGCGCAGCCCCGCGACCAGCGCGCCGAGATAGATCTGCAGCGCGACCAGGGCGAGCAGCGCCAGGGCGCCGGCGCGGATGCGTCCGGGCACTGCGATGGGCTCCTTCGGAGCGAGGCCCTGCGCGGTCCACAGGATGACCGCGAAGATCACGCAGGCCAGCGTCAGGTGGAACGCCAGGCGATATTGCGACACGCTGACGCGGTCGGCCAGGCCGGAGGCGACCATCCACCAGCCGACCGCCCCGAGCGCCGCCCCCAGGGCGAAGATCGTCCACAACCGCGCGCGCAGCTGCGGCTCGACCCATCCGAAGCGGAGGAAGCACAGGAACGGCAGCAGAAAAGCGCCGCCGACCAGCCGCGCCAGCATCCGGTGCGTCCATTCCCACCAATAGATGGTCTTGAAGTCGGAGAGGGTCATTCCGGCATTGCGTTCACGGTACTGCGGGATGGCCTGGTACTTCTCGAATTCGGCCTGCCAGGCCGCCGCATCGAGCGGTGGCACGACCCCGGTGACCGGCTTCCATTCCACGATCGAGAGGCCGGACTCGGTGAGGCGGGTCGCCCCGCCCACCACCAACGTCGCCACCATCAGTGCGGCGACCGCGAGCAGCCACAGCCGGATGGCATGGCGGCGGGTCGCGGGGGTGGCTGGAACGCTGGTCATGCGACGATCAGGTCACGCGCTTTGCCGATTTCGGCGCGGAACATATATTTGTGGACCCGTTCTCGCAATCGAGCCCAAACTACATGCCCATCCGCCTGCGCAAGCTCATCGGTGCGGTCGCGCTCATCGTCCTGGTGCTGACGTGGGCGCTGGTCGCCATGGCGCTGGCGCAATCGCCGGTGGTCAAGGCCAACGGCCTCCTCGAAGTGATCTATTACGTGGTGGCTGGGCTCGGCTGGGTGCTGCCGGCTATGCCGCTGGTGAAATGGATGTCGCGATAAGCGAGAGTTTATCTAGGCGGCGTCGACCCGCCGGAAGCCGTTCCAGAGCGCGGTTGCCGCCCCCGACATCAGCACCCGCACATAGCGCAGCTGCTGGTGCTCGCCGTTGAGCGAGACGCGCGGCAACGCCAGCAGGTGTTCGCGGTGCTCGGGAAAGAGCACGCCCGGCCGCGTCGTCACGCCGGTCTTGAAGCCGAGCTCGGCGGCGATGCGGAACTCGCGCGGACCGGCCGAGGTCGGATCGCCGACCGGATAGGACAGGTGCTCCGGCCGCACGCCGAGCGCGGCCTCGATCACCGCGCGGCTCATCTGCATCTCGGAGCGCGCCGATTTCTCCGGCACCTTGGCCAGCATCACGTGATTGACGGTGTGGGCGCCGATGGTGACGAGCGGGTCGTCGGCGAGCTTGGTGAGTTCGTCCCAGTCCATGCACAGCTCTTCGCAGAAGGCCGCGATGTCAACGTGGTAGCGTGCCGCAAGATCGCGGATCACATGGCGCAGCTCCTCCTCGGTCGCGAGGCTGCGCAGCCAGCCATAGAGCTCCTCGAACAGGTGCCGCTTCTCCGCCACCGTGGCGCAATTGAAGCCCTGCTCCGTGTCGCCGATGAGGAGCCTGATGCGCGTATTGCGGGCAATCACCGCCTCGAGCGCCAGCCACCACAGCTCGCCCAGCCGATCGGGAAAGCTGGTTGGGATGTACACCGTGAACGGAACCTGATGCTTCTTGAGGATGGGATAGGCCCACTCGAGCGTGTCGCGGTAGCCGTCATCGATGGTGATGCAGACAAAGCGCCGCCCGCCTTCGAAGACGAGGCCCTCGGCGAAGCGGCGATACACCTCGTCGAGGCTGATCAGGTCCAGGGTGGAGCGCCGCAGCCAGCGCACGACATCCTCGAGAAAGCTTGGCGTCACCTCCAGAAGCCGGTTCGGTTGGAACCGGTCGAGCCGGGGTGGGCGCACGTGATGCAGCGTGAGGATCGCGCCCACCCCGGCGACGAACGGCCGCATGAAGTGGTGCGCGGCGCTGAAATAGAGCGTCTCGAGGCCGCCGCGAATGATCGTTTTCTTCAATCCGGTCAACGCACTAAACCCCTATTCACTGTCGGGGATCATCCCAACTCTTTATTGATAATTCTTTGCCACTTTCGCTGCGCTTTCCGGTTGAGTGGCCACCCATCCAGCCGAAACCTTCAGCGTCAAGACTTGGGCAAAGACTTGAGCGTAAAAGACTTGAGCGTAGAAGCCCTGGACGCAAAAGCTTGGACGTAAAGGATTGGGCGTCAAGGCTCGTCGCATCCCTGATGGAAATTGCCGTAAGCTACGACCCCGACAGAGAATGGACGGCGTCCGCGCGGCCGCGGCGCACCGACAAGGTGGCTCGGGTCGACGTCTTCGAGGACATGATGTCGCCGGAACCGTTCTGGCGCCACCTCGAGTCCGGCCGTTCGCTCGCCACTCCCTATCAACGGTTCGATCTCCTCTCCGCCTGGCAATATCACGTCGGCGCACGGACCGGCATGACGCCTTTCATCGTCGTCGGCTTCGACGACGCCGGCGAGCCGCTCTTCCTCTGGCCGTTCGGGCGCACACAGACTGGCCCGTTCAAGGTCGTGCGGTTCCTGGGGTCGAAGCACGCGAATTTCAATGTCGGATTGTGGCGGCGCGACAGCCTCGCTGCGATCGGCGCGCGCGAGCTGCTCGACATTTTCGACCGCCTCACGGCGCGCGGGCACCGCGTCGATCTCGTCGCACTGTTCAACCAGCCGCTCACCTGGGACGGCATTCCCAATCCGTTCGGCCTGTTGCCGCGCCAAGCCTCGGTCGATATGAGCGCCCGCTTGACGCTTGATCGCGCGACCGAGGACGCAATCAACGACGGGCTCAGTCCCTCGATGCGCTCGCGCCTGCGCGCCAAGGAGCGCAAGCTGCAGAACCTGCCGGGCTACCGCTACCTGCAGGCAGCCACCGACGCCGACGTCGACCGGCTGCTCGACAGCTTCTTCTCCTTGAAATCGACCCACATGGCGGCGCAAGGCCTCGGCAATGTCTTCGCCGAGCCCGGCGTCATCGAGTTTCTGCGCGAGGCTTGCCAGCGCAAGCTCCCCAACGGCCGACGGCTGATCGAAATCCACGCGCTCGAGGGCGGCGGCGAAGTGCTGGCAGTGTTCGGCACCACCGCGGACGACTACCGCTTCTCCTCGATGTTCAACACCTACACGCTGGGCGAAAACGCCCGTCACAGCCCCGGCCTGGTCCTGCTCACCCACATGGTCGCGGACTGCGTTGCCCGCGGGGTGCGCAGCTTCGACATCGGCGTCGGGCGGGCGTACTACAAGTCGGTCTTCTGCCGGGAGCCGGAGCCGCTGTTCGACACGTTTCTTCCGCTGACACGACGCGGCCGCCTCGCCGCCGCCGCCTTCGGGGCGACCTTCGCGATCAAGCGCATGATCAAGCAGAACCAGGCCTTGTGGTCGGCGGTGCAGGCCCTGCGGCGCGTCCGCGCGCGCAGCTGACGGCGTTCACGGCGGCTGGATCACGCCGCGGCCTTGGCGCCGGCGGCCCCGATCTCCTGCGTCCGCGACGCCTTGACCAGCACGCTCACATTGGCAAAGCGCGCCTGCAGCATTTGCTCGCGCGCGAGCTCCGTCTGCGGATCGTCGAGCTGCGGCGCCACCAGCACTGCGCGCGGCGCCAGCCGGGCTAGTTGCTCCAGCGACGCCTGTGACGCCGCGCCGGCGTCGATCACGACATGATCATAGCTGCGTCCAAGCGCCTCGATCGCGATCGACAGCTGCTGTGAAGCCATGATCGCGACGGCGTCGAGCGGCTCCTCTGGCCGTCCTCGCCCTGCCATCACCAGGTGCACGCGGGAGTAACGGTCGCGCGTGATGATCTGGCCGAACGACGCGGAGCCCGCCACGAGCTCGGCGAGGCCCGGGGCGGCCGGATCGCTGGCGATGAGGGCAAGGTGGGGCGCACCGAGCGTGAGGTCGACCAGCACCACTCGCGACTGCTGGCTCAAGCTGCGGGCCAACGCGATCGCAGTCATCGTCGCCCCCACATCGCGCGTTGCACCGACGACGGTGATCCGCCGCGCCCCCTCCCCGGCCGCACCGAGATCGCGCGCCAGCCCTTCGATAACGTCAGGCGCCGCTCCCACCTGGGCGGGCGCGGCCTCGACCACCCGTACCGCGGCGGCGAGATTGCGGCCGCGCCCGACCGGCTCCGCCGCGGACACCGGCGCCCCAGCGGCCGCCGACTGCGTCGGCAACGCGCCGAGCAGCTCGCCGCTCAAGACGATGCCGGAGGAGAGCACGAGCATGGTGAGCGCCGCGACCAGGATGGTCGGCAGCTTCTTCGGCCACGATGGCGTGTTCGACACGACGGCCGCCGAGATGATGCGGGCGTCGGGCGCGGCCGCGCCGATGCTGTCGCGTGCGGTCGCCTCGCGATATTTGGCCAGGTAGGACTCGAGCAGGTCGCGCTGCGACTTGGCATCGCGTTCGAGCGCGCGCAGTTGCACGTCCTGCTCATTGGTGGACGCCGCCTGCCGCTTGAGCTGATCGAGCCCGGCGGTGAGGCTCTCCACACGCCCGCTCGCGATCTTGGCGTCGTTCTCGAGCGAGCGCGCGATCCGGTCCGCCTCTCCGCGCAGCTGCCGATCGAGGTCGGCGACCTGCGCGCGCAATTCCTTGATGCGGGGATGTTGATCAAGCAGCGTCGAGGACTGCTCCGCGAGCTGCGCGCGCAGCGTCACGCGCTGCTCGGACAGCCGCCGCAGCAATTCCGAATTGACCACGTCCGAAAACTCGATCGGGCCGCCCGCCTTCAACGCATCACGGATCAGCTTGGCCTTCGACTCCGCCTCCGCTTTCTGTGCGCGTGCGGAGGCGAGCTGGCCGTTGAAATCGCCGAGTTGCTGGTTCGACAGCGTCGTATTGTTGTTGCCGACGAAGAGATTGGTCTTGGCGCGATACTGCTCCACCTTCGCTTCCGCTTCCGCAACGCGGGTCCGCAGCCGGTCGATCTCGCCGGACAGCCAGGCGCCGGCGGCGCGCGTCTGCTCCTGCTTCGCCGCCTGTTGCAGGACCAGATAACCCTCCGCGATGGCGTTGGCGACCTGCGCGGCCAGCACCGGGTCCTGCGACTCGAACTCGATGGCGATCACGCGGGATTTTTCCACCTGGAAGGCCGACAGCCGGTCGAAGTAGCTTTTGAACACCCGCTCCTCGGGCGTCATGGCCATCGGATCCTTGATGATGCCGGTGAGGCTCAACAGTGTGCGCAGCAGGTTCGGGCCGGCCAGCACCGGATCGAATTCCGGTCGCTCGGCGAGCTTGAGCTTCTTGATCACCTCGCGCGCGAGGTCGCGCGACAGGATGAGCTGGACCTGGCTCGTCACCGCTTCCTGGTCCACGGTGGTGCTGCGCTCGATCGATCTCTCCGCATCCGGCCGGAAGAAGATGTTCTCGCGGGTCTCGATCAGGACCCGCGCTTCCGACTTGTACTTCGGGGTGATGAGATTGACGGCGGCAAAGGCGATGGCCGCGGCCAACAGGGTGAGTCCACCGATCAGCAGCTTCCTGCGCCAGAGCGCGCGACCCAGCGCTCCAAGATCGATCTCGCCGGTCGGCAAGATGCCCGACCGACCATCCGACTGCACGCCCGCTTGCATAACCATCTCACCCAACGCGCGTCACGCGCGACTCGTAACTCAATTCCAAACGATTATGGTTGATGCCGCGTTAAAAAACGGCGGTTTGCCGCGTCACCCCGGCGTAGCGAAAAGCTTTGTTAACCACGGCCGGCGCTAAGCTTTCCGCGTGTGGAAAGGGCGGATGGCGGCAGGGCTCATGGTCCCGCGCGCATCGTTAAGAAATCGTGAATTCGAGCGTGGCAAACCAAGCATCCGGTAGCCTCAACATCCTGCATGTGCTGCGCGCGCCGGTCGGCGGCCTGTTCCGCCACGTGCGCGACCTGGCACGCGGCCAGATTGCCCGCGGGCATCGCGTGGGCCTCGTGGCCGACGCATCGACCGGAGGGGCGCGGGCCGAGGCGGCGCTTGCGGAATTGGCGCCCGAGCTGGCGCTCGGCCTCACCCGGGTCGCCATGAGCCGGCAGCTCGGCCTGCGCGACGTCGCGGCCTCGATGCACGTGGCGCGACGGGCCGCCGATGCCGACGCCGATGTCGTTCACGGCCATGGCGCCAAGGGCGGTGCCTACACGCGGATTGCGGGCGGAGAACGCGCCCTGCGCGTCTATACGCCGCACGGCGGCAGCCTGCATTACGATTGGCGTTCGCCGGCGGGCTTTCTCTATCTCGCCTCCGAGCGGCTGCTGATGCACAGCACCGACCTGTTCCTGTTCGAAAGCGCCTATGGCCGCGACGTGTTCCGCGCCAAGATCGCCGATCCCGGCGCGCGCGCCCGGGTCGTGCACAACGGCGTCGCGGAAGCCGAATTCGCCCCCGTCGTGGCCGATGCGCAGGCCACCGACCTCGTCTTTGTCGGCGAGTTGCGCCTGCTCAAGGGGGTGGACGTGCTCCTCGAGGCGCTCGCCGCGCTGGCGCGCGACGGACGCCAGGTCACGGCGACGATCGTCGGCGACGGCCCGGATCGCGCCGCGTTCGAGGCCGCGGCAAAGGGTCTCGGTGAGGCTGTCCGCTTCGCCGGCGCCATGCCGGCGCGCGACGCCTTCGCCCTGGGGCGGCTCCTGGTCGTTCCCTCGCGCGCGGAATCGCTGCCCTATATCGTGCTCGAAGCCGCCGCCGCCGGCCTCCCCCTGGTCGCGACCGATGTGGGCGGCATTCCCGAAATCTACGGGCCGGATGCGGCGAGCCTCGTTCCCCCCGGCGACCCCGCCGCGCTCGCCAAAGCCATCGGCACGATTCCCACTGCCGACTTGACGCGTCGGCTGCAGGCACGGGTCCGCGCCGAATTCTCCGTCGATGTCATGACCGACGCCGTCCTCGCCGCCTATGTCGAGGCGCTGGCGTCCCGACATGGTTAAGAATCGTCGGATTTGCGGCTTCCGCCTAAGCATTTCTTGAAAGTTTTCCTCTACCTAATTGCCGGTGGAAGGAGCCGATCCTCGGCTCGTTCGGCTCAGGCTTACGATGCTCGACATCAACGCGCGCAAGATCATGGGTGCGGCGACAGCCGCAGTCAGCACCTCGGCGGCGCCGGCGGCCGCGCCGAGTGCTTCAAAGACGCTGTCGCCGGCGGCGCTCGACGCGGTGGGGGAGCCAGCCACGCCGGCCTGGTCTCCGATCGTGGTCGCCGGCACCGTGCGCATGATCGAGTTCGCACTCACTGCCCTCGTCGGGTTTGCAATCTACTTCGCCTATGTCGTTCCGATCGAAGGCTTCGAGTGGCACTATGCGGGCGCCATTTTCGGAATCTCCGTATTGGCGATGCTGGCGTTCCAGGCCGCCGACATCTACCAGGTGCAGGCGTTCCGCGGTTATGAAAAGCAGTATTTCCGTCTCGCCTCGACCTGGTCGGTGGTCTTCCTCATCGCCATCGGCGTGAGCTTTTTCAGCAAGGCCGGCGATCAATATTCGCGCGTGTGGCTGGGCGCGTTCTACGTGATCGGCCTGCTCGCGCTCCTCGCATTCAGACGAACGCTGTTCCTGCTGGTGCGCCACTGGACGCGGGAAGGCCGGCTCGACCGCCGCACCGTGGTGGTCGGCGCCGACGAGCGCGGCGAGGCGCTGATCAAGTCGCTCGCCGCCCAGCACGACTCCGACGTTAGCATCCTCGGTGTGTTCGATGACCGCGGTGACGATCGGGCGCCGACCGCGATCGCAGACCGCAAGAAGCTCGGCACCGTCGACGACCTGGTCGAGTTCGCGCGCAAGACCCGCATCGATCTCGTGATCTTCGCGCTGCCGATCTCGGCCGAGAACCGCATCCTGCAGATGCTCAAGAAGCTGTGGGTGCTGCCGGTCGACATCCGGCTGGCCGCGCATTCCAACAAGCTGCGGTTCCGGCCGCGCGCCTATTCCTATATCGGCAACGTCCCGGTGTTCGACGTCTTCGACAAGCCGATCACCGACTGGGACGTGGTCATGAAATGGCTGTTCGACAAGATCGTCGGCGGCCTCATTCTCATCGCCGCCGCGCCGATCATGCTCATCACCGCCATCGCGATCAAGCTCGACAGCCGCGGACCGGTGTTCTTCAAGCAGAAGCGCTACGGCTTCAACAACGAGCTGATCGAGGTCTACAAGTTCCGCTCGATGTACGTGGACCAGTGCGACGCCACCGCCTCGAAGCTGGTGCAGAAGGGCGACCCGCGCGTCACCCGGGTCGGCGCCTTCATTCGCAAGACCTCGATCGACGAGCTGCCGCAGCTCATCAACGTGGTGTTCAAGGGCAACCTCTCGCTGGTCGGCCCGCGCCCGCACGCCGTCCATGCCAAGGCCGAGAACCGGCTCTACGACGAGGCGGTCGACGGCTACTTCGCCCGCCACCGCGTCAAGCCCGGTATCACCGGCTGGGCGCAGATCAGTGGCTGGCGCGGCGAGACCGACACCCACGAGAAGATCCAGCGCCGCGTCGAGCACGACCTCTACTACATCGAGAACTGGTCGGTGCTGTTCGACCTCCTCATCCTGGCGAAGACGCCGCTCGCTCTGGCCAGGACCGAGAACGCCTACTGATGCCGGCCACACCCGCAACCTCGGTCGCGGGGCCGCTTCTCGCAACGGAGTCGCTGCGCGGCGCATTGCTCTGGCTGATGGGCTTCTCCGGCGCCTTCGTCTTCATCGAGCCGAGCCCCTACGAGATCGTCGGACTGATCGCGATCGTCCTGTTCGTCATCACGGGCCTGTCGCTGCGCGCCGCGCTGGTGCCGCTGGTGCTGCTGCTGGTGCTGCTCAATGTCGGCTATGCGAGCTCGGTCGTGCAGGTGAGCGACCAGACCAAGCCGGTGATCTGGGTGATGGTCTCGGCGTTCCTGGCGACGACCGCGGTGTTCTATGCCGCCATGCTCGGCACCAATACCCAGTACCGGCTCGACCTCCTGATGCGCGGCTATCTGGCGGCGGCGCTGGTCGCCTCGCTGGTCGGCGTCGCCGCCTATTTCCGGGCGTTCGGCGGCGCGTCCGACCTGTTCCTGCTGTACAGCCGCGCCCGCGGCACGTTCAACGATCCGAACGTGCTCGGGGCTTTCCTGGTGCTGCCGGGTCTGGTGGTGTTCCAACGCATGCTGGCGGGGCGCCTGGTGATCCGCAGCACGCTCATGCTGCTGGTGATGCTGGCGGCTTTGCTGCTGTCGTTCTCACGCGCGGCCTGGGGTGTGTTCCTGTTCGCCGCGGTCCTTATGATGGGGCTGACGTTCCTCACCAGCCGGTCGGTGAACGAGCGGCTGCGCATCGTCATGGTCGCGGTGCTTGGCCTCCTGGTGATCGCGGCGTTCGTGGTCGCGCTCTTGTCGGTCGGCCAGGTCGCCGACCTGTTCAAGGAGCGCGCCGCGCTCGAGCAGAGCTACGATGTCGGCCGCTACGGCCGGTTCGGGCGTTATCTGCTGGGGGCGGAGATCGCGCTCGAGCATCCCTTCGGGATCGGGCCGCTGCAGTTCGCCAAGCTGTTCGTCGAGGATCCCCACAACACGTTCCTCAACGCCTTCATGTCGGGCGGTTGGTTTGCCGGCTTCGCCTATCTGACCCTCTCGGTGGTGACGGTCGTGATGAGCACGCGCTTCCTGTTCGTGCGCACGCCGTGGCAGCCGACCTACCATGCGGTCTATGCCGCCTATCTCGGGGTGGTGGCGGAGAGCGTCATCATCGACATCGACCACTGGCGCCACTATTTCCTGATCCTCGGCGTGCTCTGGGGCCTGATGGCGGCCTCGCGGCCCTATCTGATGCCGGCGCCGGCTGCCGGACGTGCCGCGATCCGAGGGTCTCCCGCCTGAGCCTTCCGCCCTTGCACGTTCGGCGGCATCATCGTAGATGACGGTCGGCGGAGCGTAGCGCAGCCCGGTTAGCGCACCAGTCTGGGGGACTGGGGGTCCCGAGTTCAAATCTCGGCGCTCCGACCAACAAAATCAAAACAAGTCCTTGGCGTTTTCCATGATGGACCGCATGGGCCCCGGAGCAATCGAGGCGAGCCGACGAACTGGTGACAAGCGTTCATGAACATTCGCCTATGAGAACGGCGGGATCACGATGTCCGACCTTGACGGCTGGACCTTCACACCAGGATGAGCATCACAGCCAGGCTCTCTCGACACCAGCTTCGGCCAGCAGTTGAGCCATGCGGGCCCGCGCGTAGAACATACGCGTTTTGACCGTGTTTGCCGGAATCCCGACGACCTGAGCGACCTCCTCTATCGATTTTTCATGGTAGTAGACGAGGTCGATGACCTGGCGGTGTGCCGGCGCCAGCTTCGTCAGGCACTTCCTAACGAGCGCGCTGCGCTGCGTGGCGTGGAGTGTGATCTCCGGATCGTCCGATGGATCTTCGATTACGGCCGCCTTCTCATCGTCGAGCTGCTCGTGCGAGCGGCGCCTGAGCGCCGACATCGCCTTATACCGCGCGATCGCGAGCAACCACGTCGAGACCTTGGATTTTGCTTCGAAGGTGTCCGCTTGCCGCCAGACGTTGAAAAATACCTCGCTGAGCAGGTCCTCGGATAGCGACACATCGCCCGTCATTCGCAGGATGAAGCGATAGACGCGCACGCCATGTCGCGCGTAGAGCACTCGCATCGCATCCTTATCGCCGCGAGCGATCGACTCGACCAGATCCTCGTCCTGGACCGTGGCGGCGACTGCTTGCGAATAGCTCGTCGCTTCGCCGTGTAATGCGTATCCGTTTTGCATCGCCAAGCCTCCCCGTTGATTAACCATGAGGCTAGAGCGGAGGACACGACCACTCCATTGTACGTGGGGAGGATGTCGTTATGAAAAGAGACGGGCGAGCTATACCTAGGTTTAGGGATCCGGCCCGCGCCGCAGCGCCTACTCGACCCTGTTCTGGTCGCTGTCGGCAAGCGCCCGGTCGAGGCAATGGATCAGGCTGTCGTCGCTGAAAGGTTTGCTCAGGAAGCCGAACGCCCCTGCTTGCAACGCGCGAGCACGAGCCTGCTCCTGGGGAAAGGCCGTGACGAAGATGATCGGGATAGGGCGGCCCATCGCCCTCAAGCGGCTTTGTAGTTCGAGCCCGTTCAGACCGGGCATCTGGACGTCACTGATCAGGCACGACGTATCGTTCACGCGCTCGGAATTCAAGAATTCCTCGCTCGATGCAAACGTCGCGGCGACGTAACCCAGCGACCGCACCAGTCCCTTCGTTGCTTCACGAACGGATTCATCATCATCGACGATTGAAATCACCGGCACCTTCGGCAAATCGGCTATCCCCAGAGATGTCTACATGACGCGGGCCCCCCGCGCCGCCCTACTCGTGTAAGAATTGAATATCTGATGGGATCAGGCACACTATACTTTGGTGTAGTGTCGTTACGACTTGGTATGACGAAGCGCCAGCACATCCGCCATTCGCACCAGCTCGGCCAACGACTTGGCACCCATCTTCCGCATGACGTTGCCGCGATGAACCTTGACGGTGATCTCGGACAGCCCCATCTCGGCCGCGATCTGCTTGTTCATCAGACCGCTGGTAACGAAGGCCATGGCCTCCTGTTCCCGGGCCGTGAGCTGCTCGAAGCGAGCTCGGAGCTCGGCATCCACTGCCGCCCGATCCCGTCTGGCTCGATCGCGGTCGAGTCCCGTCTGAACGGCGTCGAGCAGATCCTGGTCCCGAAACGGCTTGGTGAGAAACTCGACCGCTCCCGCCTTCATAGCCTTCACGGTCATCGGGATGTCGCCGTGGCCGGTGATGAAGATGATCGGGACATGGATGTTCGCCTTGGCCAATTCGGTCTGGAATTCCAGCCCGCTGTGCCCCGGCAACCGGACGTCAAGCACGAGACAGCTCGGAACGTCCGCCAGCCTGCTCGCCAGGAATTCCAGGGGAGCTGCGAAGGTCTTGACCTGCAAGCCGATCGATCGGAACAGGCCGCTGAGTGCCTCGCGCACGGCAACGTCATCGTCGATGACGTACACCACCGATTGGCCGTCGGACCGCTCCGCCATCGTGCATACCCGAGTAGTCGAGAGGCCAGATGCCAGAAGGCCGCCCCCTAGGCCGAACCCACGGTTGAGCGGGCCGACCACATTTTCCTTCCCAATGAACGCCGTGGAAAGCAAACTATAGGTCGTGTCCGAAGGCAATGCATGGGGGCCGTGATCGAACATGACGGCCATTGTCACCTGGTACGAGATGATCGTCGGTACCATCCCCCTCCCACTGCTGGAGGTGTGGGGGCGCTTCGCCTACATCGTAGGCCTCTTCCTGGCTCTCTGCGCCTTCGGCGGCTTCACGTTCCGAATCGGGGAGCATTGGGGCTTCGGCAGGGCGCGGCAGACGTGGAATGCGAAGGCATTCCTGAGCGTGCCGCTGACGTTCGTGCTGATCATCGCGAGCGGCTACATCGGATCATTCATCGTGCTGGTACCGGGCGCACAGACGTTCGAGTCCCTGAAGGATCTGGTCATGCTGCTGAGCGTCGTCCTTCTGGGCTACCCGGCGCTTATCACGATTCCGTTCGCAT
>Ga0126382_10000617_pt1 | contig 13925 bp, 13 predicted proteins | sample PanSoiMetPlot_30_FD_92548 | JGI IMG/M metagenome (GOLD analysis project Ga0126382, IMG submission 92548) | Tropical forest soil microbial communities from Panama - MetaG Plot_30 | ecosystem: Environmental > Terrestrial > Soil > Tropical forest > Bulk soil | place: Panama | collected 2016-02-17 | reverse complement strand
TCGTCCACACGTCGGGCACCTCGGAAACCTACCTCGCCGGTCAAAGTAAGATCTATCACCAGATCACGCATGACGAGCCCACCGATGCAAAACTGGGCTACCAGCCGGAGACGAGCAAGCTTGCGGGCCTGGTCATGCAGGCGTTCGGGGACTTCCTTGTTGAACTGGAAGCAATCAAAGAGGGAGAAAAGACGCTGCTCGACAACAGCCTGGTATTCGCGTTCAGCGACACGGGCTATGCCAAGATCCACTCCATCGAAAACATACCGATGTTCCTGGCTGGCGGTGCGGCTGGCAGGCATAAGGCCGGACAGCACATACACACCACCGGCGAGTCGGTCACTCGCGTTTCGCTGACTGCGATGCGACTCGTCGGAGCGCCTGTGGGTGAGTTCGGTTCTGCCTCTATGACGACCGCGCGCCCAATCACCGAAGTCATCGCTTGAGATAGGAGGCTGCATGAAACGGCACTTGATCGCAACCGTAGTGATAGCGATATCCATCGCGTTACCGGGATCCGTCACGTCGCAGCAGCCATCCAAGTCCGGCAAGTGGACCAAGACCTGGGTCGTCGAATGGAACGAGCCGGCTATGTATTACGGCGCCAAGTCTGGCGTGATCGATCCGGGAACCGATTGTCCCGCAGGAACCAATCCGGAGATCGACTGGGTTAAAGTTTTGGTCGATGCAGGGTATACGTTGGAAGAAGCCAAGTGGCTACGCAACCCTGCTAACCCCACGCGCAGCCCGCTTCACGGGCAGAATCAGATGGCCTTTCGGGGTAAGGATCGGGCGAACGTCTATGTGAATCCAACCTCAACGCCAGACCCCGGTCTGGTGGGCGTGTCAGGCACAATCGGCGAAGGCATAAATCTGGATGGCGACGAGAAGAACGGCTTCACCAGCCCGACCGGCGAGAAAGGGATAGACAACACCTTCTACAAAACGTGTGGCTGCTGGAAGACCTATCGCGGCCCGCACAGGCTTTCGAGCGGAGCATTGCAGTTCAACGACTCGATGCGGAATGGTGCGTGGACTACGGTGATTGTGGTATCGGGTGAAGGTCGCGATCCGATGAACGACGACCGCGTCAAAGTCGGTTTCTATGTGAGCAACGACAAGATGGTGAAGGATGGAAATGGCAATATCGCATGGGACTACACTTTTCGCATCACGCCTCACGCGAGGTATGAAGGCATACTGCCGGCCCGCACTGTCAACGGGAGGATTGTCTCAGCTGCACCCGCCGACATCATGTTGCGAGACCCAGGGTATACGCGGGATCTGGAACTTCTGCGCGCACGAGTCGATCTGCAGATGAAGACTGACGGCTCGCTGACCGGCTACGTGGGCGGGTATCGGCCCTGGGAGCCTGTATATAAAGGATGGGTGAACGCGCGCGGCACGGTGATCGAGGTGCTTACGTGGGTACAGTTGCCTGCGGTCTATTACGCATTGCGACGCAATGCAGACTTCAGCCCAACGGGCCCGGGCGGAGAGAAGACTCACATCTCGTTCGCGCTTCGAGTAGACGCGATTCCTGCCTTTGTGATGATCCCGGACGCGAGCAAGGAAGTTGCTTCTGTCGAGTCTTACAAGCAGATCGCGCCTAAGGAGACGACAAGAGCGGCTGCCGGCACATACATGGTGGTGGATGGCATCGTTCCCGATCGGACGGGCAAGTATCAGGCGGGCCCGAATGCTGTGATTCTTCCGCCCAAGAGTTCCAACAACTGACGCTGTCCGGCCGGCCGTTCCTGAACCTCTTCTTAGAAGTCTTTAAAGGAATTCACCGTTCGTACTTAGAAGAGTTTCCAAGTAGAAAATAGTTCTGAAACGCAGCGGTTTTGACCATCCACAGAACAATCTACATCGCTTTTTACGTTAGGTTAGAAGAAAAACATGTATTGTTAATCCACCGATATGGCAGTGACAGCAGGGGTGAGCTATTAGCAATCATTCGAACTCATGCGGAATTGGATTTGGAATTTTAAGGCTTTGCTCAGCTGTACACCCGCGCACATTTCGGCGTTTGAACTAAGCCGGTACTCGAATCACGTTTATACGGCAGCGCGGTATGCACCATTCAAATAGCTCGCAGGAAATGTTTTGCATTACATCAATGCGCCCTGCTGATGCAGTGCATTCGCCACGTCACTCGCAGGTGGAGAAAAAATAATGTCCAGGGAACGTCGACTAATGTACATCGAGTTTAAGGGGGACAACATTGTCGGACCAGCTCGGATCGGCTGGGCTACTTTTTCCAAGTCTGGTAAATCGATCTACTACGATGGCCGTCGCTTCGAGAAGATTTCGGGTTTTAAGAGCAATTACTGGGATGCTGGGACCCATGAGGAGTACTGGATCTCCGGCTGCAAGCGGGACGGATCGGACGCACTATATTCGACAACAGTCGAGATCGACGTGGATGCGCGAGAAGAGTATTGGGTCAATATCCGAAACCTTCCTAAAAACAAGACACAAAGGTCGTTTAAGTGTGTCGGAAAGTACTCGAAGTAGACCGCGCTAATTCGCTCTCTCGATGCGGAGCACCTAATAGAATACGCGCCTCAAAGCTGCGCGGGCTTGAATGAGTGTCGGGTGGGATTAAGGATACTCGTGAGACGGGCTCGCCTCGTGATGCTGATGGAGGGCGTGACTCATCTCGTCTGCCCTTCCAATGACATTGCAAGGAAAGGCAAAAGGGAGCTTTCGGCTCTGCTTTTCCTTTTACCTTTCCTTAATTCCAGCGCGCCTTTTCAGTATTTGATAACACCGTCCGCTACGACGTCGTATGTCCCATCCGTATTAACATCGACTTGCCAGGTGGTCATGCCGGTTGCATTCTGAAACCGTCCCGTGCCTCCCTCCCATTCATAAACCAAAACTGCGTGGCCGGTTGCGGGGTTGAGGGTGCCCTCGAGGCCGGTTCTGAGCTCGTCACCATTGGGCGCTACAAGCGTCGCTTCTCCCTCTACGTCCATCAATCCCGATCCATCCGTTGCCGGTGTGAGAGAGAGCGTGCGGTGCACGATGATAGAACCAAGGTGAGTCGCCGTTCCAGTTCCTTCGGCAGTGAAATGACCCTGTTGATTTGGAACCGGTGTCAACGTACCGTGCTCTACAAGATGAATGGGCCTGGTATGGGCCAGCACCGTCAGCGCGGTGAGGCTCACCAGCGCGAGTATCATCAAGCTGATGCTAATTTTGGTTAGATAATGATTCATGGATATTCTCCTTTTATGGTTTCTAGATAGGCTACGCGAACGCGAGGCGTCCGAGCCCGATGACGGAGGTTGCTTTTTATTTTTGTCGCTCAATATCTATATCGATAAATTGGAATAAACCGTCTCATCTGGGAGACAATTGTTTTTGACAGGCAAGTTGGTGAACTAGTGGAGCGTAACGGAGAAATCGCTGGTCTGTACGGGTGGCGCTCCGTGGCCGCCCCTCTTTGATAACCCTAATCGCCGCACGAAGGGGCGGCCACGGTGGGCTATGCGTACAGGACTGAGTGCATGGGCTACTTGCGATATCACAAGCCCACCAGAATCTATCGCTGGCGCGCAATAAAGGAGTGCACCACTACATCAGGTTAGGGCGTTTATTAGAGATATGAGGGAATCACAAGTGTACCATCGACGCCAAGCCGTTCCTATTTTTGTTTTGTTAATCCTGTTCGGGGCGTCTGTTCTTCAACTCCCACATTCGTTTGCTTCACAAACGAGCAACCCCGGCACACAGCGAGCTCAAACCACCCCGGTCCCTTTTGCGCGCACCGAGGCGATGATTCCGATGCGCGATGGCGTTCGCCTTCACACGGTCATTCTAACGCCCCAAACTCAAGCCGAGCCGCTTCCGATTATCATCAACCGCACCCCTTACGGCGTCAAAGAATGGAACAGCGACATGCTCAATGAAGCTTATAAAGAGCTGGTTGCCGACCGATACGTCTTCGTCTTTCAGGACATCCGAGGAAAGTTTGATTCCGACGGGCAGTTTGTAATGGTCCGGCCCCCGCGGGACAAACACAACCCAAGCTCCGTCGACGAGAGCACCGACACTTACGATACGATTGACTGGCTTCTGAAGAATGTGCCGCGCAACAACGGGCGCGTCGGGATCTTTGGGGGCTCCTATGATGGCTGGCTCGCTACCATGGCGCTGATCGGACCACACCCGGCGCTAAAGGCCGTTTCGCCGCAAGCCCCGGTCGGCGATTTCTGGATGGGCGATGACTTTTTTCATAACGGCGCGTTCCGACAGAGCTACGGCTACGAATATGTGAAGTTGGTAGAGTCGTCAAAAACCCTTGAAGTAGTCAGCTTTGATCAAGCGGACGCTTACGACTGGTATCTCGCTCTGCCCACACTCTCGAATATCACAGCAAAACTTGGCGGGAAGCTGCCGACGTGGAACGATTTCGTCGCGCACCCGAATTACGACACTTTTTGGAAGCAGCGCGCCGTCAAGAATTATCTCAACGCGGCGACGGTCCCGACTCTCCTTGTCGGCGGTTGGTGGGATCAGGAAGACCTGTACGGCCCGCTGGTCACTTACCAGGCGCTACAGAAGAAGGACAAGAAGGGGTTAGTCTTTCTCGTCGAAGGCCCCTGGAATCACGGCGGCTGGCGGGGGAAAGGGCGAAGCCTGGCGTCGGTTGATTTTGGGAGCGATACCGGAACCTATTTTCGCAAAGAGATCGAGGCACCCTGGTTCGCCTATCACTTAAAGAACAGGCAGGGTTTGAAACAGCCGGAGGCCACCATCTTTCAATCAGGCATGAACAGGTGGATGACGTACGATTCCTGGCCGCCGCGAACGAATGTGCGGAAAGCCGATCTCTATTTACAAGCGAGCGGGCGGCTTTCATTTGATGGGCCGGACACCTCCAAGGCCGCCGAAGAATTTGATAGCTACACTTCCGACCCGGCGCATCCGGCGCCCTATAGGAAGCGCCCGGTTCAGGCGACCTACGAGCCGAAAGGTTCAGGCTGGTATTCCTGGCTGGCAGAAGACCAGAGTTTCCTGGGACAGAGACCCGATGTTCTGAGTTGGCGGACAGAGCCGCTCGAAAAAGATGTGATCATCACCGGCGATATCGGCGCACATCTCTTCGCTTCGACTACAGGTACTGATAGCGACTGGGTGGTCAAGCTGATTGACGTTTATCCGTCGGAAGACGCAAAGATGGCCGGATACCAGTTAATGGTCGCGAGCGAAATCTTTCGCGGGCGCTATCGTAAAAGTTTTGAGACTCCCGAAGCGGTTGAGGCGGGCCGCGTGAACGAGTATAGCGTTGATTTGCACGGCAATGATTATGCTTTTTTGAAAGGACACCGGATTATGGTGCAGGTTCAGAGCACCTGGTTTCCTCTGTATGATCGCAACCCCCAGAAGTTTGTCAGTAACATTTTTCTGGCGCAGCCGGGCGATTTTCAGACGGCGTCGCAACGAATATACCGGTCTTCGCGTTACCCCTCGCGCGTGACCGTTTCAGTAACGGTAAGAAAGCAGAATTAAGGAGATGATTAGCGAATCTAAGAGAGCACGGTTCCACATAATAGTGGGCTGTATCAGAAACTTCGCTAGTGTCTGGTTGAAGCCTCCACCGACCCCGTGGTCAGTGGAGTCGTCGGTGCCGAAACTGGCGAAATCACTGATACAGGCCACTAGTATTTAGCTCTCCCGCAGGTTAGCGATGGCATTAGAGTGCTCGCCGTTAGTCCCAATACCAACACCGAACTCGTACGGTGTGTCGTAACGTATGGCCTCAGGGAGGTGAAAAACATGTTTTGTTCATCCTGCGGTATGGCGGTGACACCGGGCTTGAGCTATTGCAATCACTGCGGAGCCAGGTTGAGTGAGGCAAAAGGCGATCGCATCACCGAGTCATCAGAGGTGAGGCCTGAGACGCTGGTGGGAGCGATAGGAACAGTACTCATCTTCGGCCTCGTAGCTATCATCTTCCTGATGATGGCGATGAAGATGGTGTTCGGACCTGAAAATATGCATCTGGTTATCTCAGGCACCTTGCTGGGCTTTCTGCTGTTGCTGGCGGTCGAAGGGGCGTACATTTGGAAGTTTTTGGCTCTCAAGAAGGTTGCTAGAGAAACAGGTGACCCTGAGCGACTTAAGAAACAAACCGCGAGAGGGCTTGGTGAGGCAAACGCCCATACGCTTCCAGAAACAGCGATGAGCGTCACCGAGCACACCACACGTACACTCGAGCCAGTAGACATGAAGCATAAAACAGAATGACGTGCCGAAGCTCCAAGATGCACATCAAGACCAACAAGTGCATCAACCGAGGCGCGGCGAAACATGTGGTTTTATTGTTTGCTTCCTGTTCCGTACAGAGTTTGGCACGGTTGCAGAAGGGAAGCGGGCAGATCTAATTCTTCTAGACCGCAATCCGTTAGATGATGTTTCCTTTGCATCACGTCGAGTGGGTGTGATGATTAAAGGACAATGGCTTCCGCAATCCGAGCTTCAGAAAAAACTTGATGAGATCGCATCATCAGATCAACGAGACAAGTAATGAGTTTGCTGCGAAGGCGCGAACGGAATAAAGCGTTTGCCGTTCGCGCCTACGCCGCCGAGCTATGAGCCTGGCGCGTGTGAGTAGCGTCTCTACTCCTCCGGTGGCGGTACCGAGATGATTAGAGAGAAACGGAAATTGAGATCATTTCTGCGGTTGAAGGTGATTCCTCCGTTGGTGGACAAGAACGACCGGCCAAAGATGGGCGCTTGAGTGCTAAGACCGATGAGCGGAGGCTGACCACTTACGCCCGCGAATGGTTGGGGCGGAATCTTAAGCAAGAGGAAAAGATTCTGGATGGTACCCGCATTGATGCCCTCTCGTACCAGCTCGCCGATTACGTGTGGGTTCTTGAAATAGAACGGAGCGAAGTCGGTGTCCTGAGCAAGAAAGCCAGTGGCTCGGTCGAGCGGGTTTACCAGATCTATGGTTGCGGTGCCGTCTGCGTTGATCACACCCGTCGTCAAAACGGCCTCGGCGAACAGCACCGGAACGGAGGCGTCAACCACGGTTGTGTCGAACAAACCTGCCTGTATGACGATCTCTCCAGCCGGATTGATGGCGCTGATCTGCGAAGCCGCGTAAGCCACAGCATAGATGAAGCCGCCTGCCGGTGGGTTTATAAACCCGATGGCGTTACGCCCCCCAAAGTTGCTGATGTTGAAGACGCTGTTGGTTACGATATTGACCCCGCTATGGGTATGGCCCGGGTTAACAGCTACGTTTTTGGCGTCGCCGGGCTTGCGCTCGATGACCGCCTCTTCATCGCCGTTGAAGAACTCTTCGATGAAATTTTGCTGGCCAAAGAAGTTGCCGATCTGGCAGGTGAAATTGATATTGCCTGCCGCCACGGGCGATCCGTCTACTGCCTCCACGCCGACCGAATAGCTGCCTTTGGGCACCGGTATGACGTAGTTGCCGTTCGGAATGGCATCGGCGACGGTGGGGATGAAGAAGAGGCCGCCGGTCATCGGGTTGAACGAAAGGTTGGTCGTCCCGCTGAAGGCGCTCGCGGTAATAGTATTCGTCTTGCGGTCGACGGCAAAAAGGCTTCCGCCCGCCAACGGCTGGTTCAGTACGCCGTGGCGCAGCTCGCCGGTGATCAGGCCGTACACACTATCGAAAGCCACATCACCTGGTTGTAGCGCCGCCGGGCCTGAAGCGGCCGAGCCTTCGGGATAGAAGTAAGAGGCAAAGGCAATGTCGTCGTTGTTGGGCGTTCTTTGCGCCAGCTCCGCGGCCGGGTCGCCCGTGTCGATAAAAGGAAACATCGTCGCCCCGCTACCGTCCGTGGCGCTATCCTGATTGTTGAGAACGTGCGAGAGACCAAATGAGTGGCCGAACTCATGCACCGCGACGCACATCAGGTCTACAGAGCGGGTGACCGTGTCCACCTGAGCCGGGTCGACGGTGAAGCGGAGCCCGTTGCTGACTTTGGTGTTGAATTGCACATCGTTATCAAGAATCGTCCCGGCTTTGTAGAACCCGGCGGGGAACTCTATATCGCCGTCTCCGTCAAAATCCTGTGCCGTGGTGATCGCACTCGACACATCGGGGTCGCCATCGCCGTCGATGTCATCTCCGTCATTAAATGTTACGTCAGATATCAGGTTCGTTGACGGGGAGGAGGCGATGGCGCCGAACCCAGCGGCCGTGCGAAACGAGAGCTCGTTTACGAAATTGAAGCCGACAAGTCCGAGGTTATTCGTAGTGCCGACGATCTGCGAATCGATGTACGAAGTGGGAATCGAGTTCCATTGATCGAACGAAGCCTGCAGCGCCGTAGTGGCATCTGCCACAGATAGGAACGCCGCGCCGAGCGGGTTAGGTATGGGATTCAGCGTGTTGTTGACGCGGTACTGGACAGGGATGCATCTGGCATCCCACCTGATGCCGATAACCCGCGCCAGAAGATGGCCTGGAATCGGCGACGGCGGTGCGTTTGTGATGTCAAAGCTTTCGAGAGCGCCTCCTGCTCGAGTCGTCGCGGCGACTGCAAAAACCATCCAGATTGCGATGCAAAAGGTAGTGAATCTCTTCTTCATATGTTCTCCTCACGGCCACCTCCCGTTTCGAGAGGCAGCCTGTCATCGAATCCTAAGTTCGAGCGTTAAGGGTTCGCGGCGTGAGCCAGAACACTAACGTTTCTGCAGTTGACGCACGACCTGGTTCTTCAGCTCGGAAAGAGGCGTCTGACTGATCGTTCCCCGGCGCAGTCCGTTCTTGCCTTTGAGCGCAGTGCGGGTCAAATCTCGGGAAACCACTTCCTGGCCTTCCTCATCTTTTGCGATGGAGAATTTGCCTTGTGAGAATCCGGTTATCGTATATCCACCAACAACCTGGTCGTCGATGGTGAGAAACAGGAATACTTCTTCAATGGGAATAATGCGCGGTGCACCTGGATAGGTCATAGCGACGGGAAACTTTCGATTCGCGTCGACGCCACCAGGAAGCGCCACCGTTATCGTCGAGCTATTGTCACCTTTTAGTACCTCTCGCACGGAGATGGTCGCAAGCGTGACCAGGCTGCGGTCCACCCACACGCTGTGAGTATCGAGACAAGTTCCGACGACGATAGCGCTTGACTGGTTGACCATGTCTGCAATCGACAGATCCATAGCCAGGCTGATTTGCGAGGGATCGATGACATCCTTATCCTTGGAGGTTCTGGCGGGATTGTTTGCCCACATTGCAGAAACCATCACGGAAATCAGAACCAGACAACAAATTCCAATGATTATCTTTTTCATACTCTTCGTTCCTTTCAATGCTCCCTTGTCAGGAGAAGGAGGAGGCTCTACAGAGAGCGACAGTAGTAACCCGCTCTTCCGATCCTGTTGTCGGAAAAGTTGGGCAGGCATCTTCTGCCTTAATTGATAGAGCGAAAGAGCTGGTGATACCGAAGTAATTCAGAATCGGTTCGAATCAACTTGGTATCTGAAAAGGCGGCGTTTGCGAGAGTCGTCAATGAAACCCGCAGGGGGGTGGGACGAAGCCGCCGGGTGAATTTCTACATCGAGATTTGAATAAAACGCAAGGAAGGGAAGTTGTCCTAAAGGCGTGTTGCCATGGTTTACACGTTAGGTGCCTCGCAACCGCGTAGCTGTGTCCTATCGATAGCTCGTGTGATTGTAGATCTCCTGGGCCGCGTAGCGCTTACCTCGTTGCATCCAAAACAAATAACTCGATAGGTAACCGCTGCGCGGCCCCGGAGATCCCACAATCACGCAAACTATCGAGAGGACACCGCTGCGCGGTTATCCTTGCTTTGTGGAATTTGGCGAGTGCAAGGCTGACCCGCGTGTCGTCCTCATTGTCGGTCCTGAACGCAGTGATGATCTCTACGTTATTTACTCATACCGCAGCGCAATTATCGGATCAACTTTTGTCGCCCGACGCGCAGGTAAGTAACACGCTATGAGCGCCACTGCCGTGAGTAGCAACGCGATCAGCAGGAACGTAGCCGGATCCGTCGCGCTCACGCCAAACAGAAGCGTCTTCATCAATCTCGTTAGCGCAAGCGAAGCTATCAGGCCAACTGTTACACCAACCAGTTTGAGCTTCACTCCCTGCCCGACCACCAGACGCAGCACATTGCTCGTGGTCGCGCCCAACGCCAGCCTGATGCTGAGTTCCTGTGTTCGCTGCGTTACGTTGTAGCTCATCACGCCGTAGATTCCAATGGCCGCGAGCAGCAATGCGAGCATGGCGAATGAGCCGAGCAATCCTGCAATGAAGCGATCCGCTTGCAAAGCATCAGCGGTCAAATCGCGCATTGTTCTGATCTTTGCAATCGGCAGCAGCCGATCCAGGTTGCGCACTTCATCGACGACCGCCGGCGTCAAAGCAGCCGGGTCACCCACGGTTTTCACTATCAGATTCATCGTCCATAACGGCGGGTCGGCGGTGTTTACGTACGGATAAAACATTTCTTCCCACACGCGGTTGTCTACGCCGGGCTGAATATGGTTTGCGACAACGCCGACAATGGTTGTCCACGGCGGATCTCCGTAGCCGACTTTGATGCGTTTGCCGATCGGGTCTTCATTAAGAAAAAAGTGCCGCGCAAACGCTTCGTTAACGATTATGACATGCGATTCCCGCCAGACTTCCTGCTCGGTGAAGGCGCGTCCGCGAAGAATGTTGATGCCCATCGTGCGGAAGTAATCGGGCGAGATACTGCCGCCTCGCAGGACCGGTTCTTCACCTTTAGGAACAGGAGGACGGCCCTCGATCACAACCGGATCAGTCGCGCCATCCCCAGTCATCAACAGAGAAAAGCAAATGGCCGCCGACTGTACGCCTGGCAATTGATTAAAATTGGCAAGCGTCTGCTGAAAGAGATTCACGCGTTGCAGTGGTTCGGGGTAGCGACTGTTTGGCAGGCGTAGGCTCATTGCCAGCAGGTTGTCAGGATTGAACCCTAGTTCGACGTTGCGCAAGTTGGCGAAACTTTTCAGCAATAGCCCCGAACCAACGAGCAGAACGAGAGCCAGCGCGACCTCCAGCACCACCAACGCGCTGCGCAACGGCTGGCGGGCTCCGCTGGTACTGACAGCTCGCGCGCCGCTCTTGAGCGCATCATTCAGATCAATTTTCGATGCCCCAAGTGCCGGAGCAAGACCGAAGAGCAATCCGGTCAACACAGCTAACAACGATGTAAAGCCAAACACGCCGGCGTCTAGTTGCACTTCCCCCATCCGCTGCCAGGCGTTGGGAATGAATTTAACGATCGCCGCCACCAGCCAACGCGCAAGAAGCCAGCCGGCCACCGCGCCCCCCACCGCCAACAACAGGCTTTCCGTTAACAACTGCTGCACGATGGTGAAGCGACTGGCGCCGAGTGCCGTGCGCACTGCGATCTCTTTTTCACGTTCCGCCCCGCGAGCGAGCAGCAGGTTCGCAACATTTCCGCAGGCAATCAGCAGCACAAAAACTACCGCGCCGAACAACACCCACATTGCGCGCTGTGCATTTGGATCAACTACATAATCCCTCAGCTCAGCCGCATAGATGCCAATCTCGGAACCGTGCGTTTCGGGATAGGACTGCTTCAACCCCTCCATCACCGTCTCTAATTCGGCTCGCGCCTGGTCGAGCGTTACGCCCGCTTTCAATCGAGCATTCACGCGCACCACGCGGCCAGGATTGTTTTGTGCCTTTGCCTCATTGACTCGAAACGGCGTCCAAATGCTGCGCCAACCAACCTGACCGCCAATACCTTGATTATTGAAGGCAATCGGAGGCATTACTCCGATGATCGCAAGACTCCTTCCATCAACGCGCAGCGTTTGACCGAGGACATCGGCTGTTCCGCCGCACATCTGCTGCCACAACTCGTAGCTAAGCATTTACCGTCGGCGTCGCATCGGGCTTGCTATCTTCTGGCGTGAAATCGCGTCCAAGCATTGGCTGCGCACCCATCACCTTGAAATATTCGTGCGAAACCTGAGTCCCGATCACGCGAACAGTGCCATCATCGCGCTCGATATCAGGATTCCAATTCAGATAGGCCGCGACACCTTCCAGCGTCTGCGTTTGATCACGCAGAGCAAAGAACGAACGCCACGCCATCGGATTCGAATGACCTTCTCCGACTTTGCTCTCGCGGATGCCAATGAGTTGTTCAGGGCGAAGAAATGGAAGCGGCCGTAGTAGCACACCGCGAACGATGCTAAAGATCGCCGTGTTCGCACCGATGCCCAGTGCGAGGGCAAGCATTGCTAATAACGAGACGCTAGGGTTCTTGAGTAGCATTCGTGCACCGTAGCGCACATCCCGCCAAATGGTCTCCAGTCTATGTCCGGGAAAATCAGTTCGGTTCATTTTTATTGTTATTTGCGATGGGCCATATTAAATCAGAAAACGAAGGCCGACCAAGTTTCCGTCTTTATTTGTCGTCATCCAAGTTTCTCTGAGACCGGAAAAGCTGCCTACAGACGGCGCTTCGTCGCCGTCTAGGCACGCGTAGTATGTTCCCTGCAAATATGGCCCTGTGGAGAAGACTGAGTACATCCTGGACGGAAGTGCTTTCGCGACCCTTGAGGAATTCTCGCAGCACTTCAGCGAGAGGGTTCTACGTGGATACCAGTGGCACGGGAATCTGGATTCCCTTAACGACATCCTCCGGGGTGGATTCGGAACGCCCGAGGCTGGATTTGTGCTCGTGTGGCGAGACCACGCGCTTTCACGATCGAGACTCGGTCACGCGGAGATGGTGAAGCGCCTTGAGCGAATCCGTCAGACGTGCCACTCATCCAACGTAGCTCGTGTGGACGCTGAGCTTTCGTCGGCGCGGAAAGGTCTCGGTCCAACGATGTTCGACCTCCTGGTGGAGATCATCCGCCGTCACGGCGAAGGTGGCAGCGAGGCGGAAGACGGGGTCGATCTGGTCTTAGCGTGAGCCGCACAACCCATCATTCCAGTTGATAAGTGCCTCATCGTGCCAAGAAACTCACCGAGCACCGAAAAGCGCGATCAAGCCATCAGCCAGAACGCCCCGCCAGCTCAAACCGTCGTGGCCGCCGACGAACTGTTGATAGTGAACCTGATACCCTTTGGCCAGCAACACGTCACGCAAGTGTCGCGTGCTTTCCAGAATGTTGCCTCCAGCACCGTCCCTGTCAATTTCAAATGTCCCCGCTGCAAGATAGAAACGCACTGACAGTTTCGGACTCGCGAGGAAGTCTCTGACCAGGAAATTGCCTTCGGTGGTTGCGTCCCTCGAAGAGTCTCCGCCAGTCCCGCCTGAATCAGGACAGCGCGGACCGCATACTCCCCCGTGGTGCTCAAACGACCACCAAAAAGCACCGGATTGACTCAGCACGTTTCCAAAGACCTCAGAGTGACGCAGCGCAACATATGCTGACGCGAGCCCACCAGCGCTATAGCCAGTCACAACAGTTTGCTTCGCTTCCTTTGTGACGTTGTAATGAGAACGAACCCAGGGAACAAGTTCCTTTGCCATAAAATCGGCGAACTCTGGATTCGCGACGAGATCTACCAGACGACGACGCGAAACGTTCTCGACAAATACCGCTACTGTCGGCGGAATTTTGGAAGCTGCAATAAGATTGTTCAGCGTCGTCACTGGAGACGGATCGTCCGGCAAGTCTTCGCCGTCGAATAAGATCAACAAGGCGTTGGGTGGACCATCGGCTTTGTAGTTGGCGGGCGTGTAAACGGAAAACGGACGCTCTATTTTCTGAATGGAGCTCTTGATGGTTTGTTTCTCGACGCGCCCTTCGGCTATTCCAGGTTTTGCGACGAGCCATGGTTGAGGTGCGGCTCCGGGCAACTCCGCTACGCTTTGACATCTGAACTTGCTGGTATTGGGCGGACATTCCGATCGATGAGGGTTGAATGGATCGGCTTGCCTCGTAGC
>Ga0126382_10000616_pt1 | contig 13943 bp, 27 predicted proteins | sample PanSoiMetPlot_30_FD_92548 | JGI IMG/M metagenome (GOLD analysis project Ga0126382, IMG submission 92548) | Tropical forest soil microbial communities from Panama - MetaG Plot_30 | ecosystem: Environmental > Terrestrial > Soil > Tropical forest > Bulk soil | place: Panama | collected 2016-02-17 | reverse complement strand
TGGCGCTGGTGCGCGCGTGTGACGCCAACCCGAACCGGCCGGCCGGGGTGCGCGACAAGTCGCTGGTGACGCTGGCGTGGGATGTGCTTGCCAAGCTGGACGACCTCGTGGAGCTGGACATCAGGCATGTGCGGCCCACCCGCGATGGCCTCGACGTGCTGATCGGGGCAGACACCATCACCGTGGGCCACGACCACGAGCCGCCCGAGCTGTGCGCGGTGGAGAACACCGCACGGTGGATCGCGTTGCTGGCCTCCCGCGGGGGCAAGTCCGGGCCGCTATATCGGCCGATCGACCGGGCCGGGAACATCGGGGGCTGCGAACACAAGGCGGGCACGACCGGCGTGGGGGGGCGCATGACCGACCGCGCCCTGCACTACATCTGGGCCCGGTTGTGCACGGCCGCGCAGCTACCGCCGCTGACACCGTTGGCGATGCGCCTGGGCGGTGCCGCCGATGACCTGTCCCAGGGAGACGAAGTGTCCGCCGTGATGCGCCGTGGCCGATGGTCGGCCAGCAGCATGCAGGCCATGATGGGGTTGGCCATGATCCAGGAGCGGCAACGGCTGGCCGCCGTCCCGGATGCGGGGGATAGACCGTGACCCGCGGGTGCGGCCCTGCCCGGGTCGACGGGGTGCACGTCCTGAACGGGCGGTGCGACACCTGTATCTTCCGCCGGGGCAACCTGATGAGGCTGCGCGCCGGTCGGCTGGCGGAGATGATCCGGGCCGCGCGGGAGCGCGACACGGTGATCGTGTGCCACGAGACCTACGACGTCGAGCAGGCGGTGTGCCGCGGGTTCTGGGACACCCAGCGTCAGCACGTCTGGCCGTTGCGGTACGCGCAGAAGCTGGGGCTGATCGTGTTCGACCCCCCGCCCCGTCCCACGGCTGTACAGCCGTGAACGGGTTGTGTCGGCACTGCGCGGCCCACGAGCACCAGCGGTGCGCCCGCTACCTGGCCACGCTCGGAATCGGCATGCTCCCGGCCGAGCAGGCGTGCCGGTGCGGGTGCCACCTGCACGACGGCAGCCCGCACCTGACCCGCGCCGCCGTGGAGGACATGGCCACGCACGGCACGCTGGCCGCGTACGTGCTGGACCGGCAAGCTGTCGACAACAGCTCACTGAACTGGCATTTCGGCACCCCATGCCCGCGCTGCGCCGACCGCACCATCAACACCCGCGGTGCCCAGGACAGCCTGTTCTAAAACTGTTCGAAAGGAGAGACCCGATGGAAGTCCTACACCTTCCCGCCCCCGCCTACGACGGCCCGGACGCGTGCGACACCTGCGCCGGCCGTGGAGTAGTGGGGGAGCCGCTGCTGCTACACCGGGCCGCGGATCCGCTCCAGTTCGCCGTCAACGCCCTGTGTGGGACGTGCGGAGGATGCGGACGCAACCACCTGCACCACGGCTGTACAGCCGTGAACCATCCGGACTGGCCGGCCCCCGACGACGACACCGCAACCGGCTGCCCGCAGTGCGAAGGGCGCCGCTGGTGGCCCCTGGTCGTGTTCGCCCCCCACGGCGGACTCGCCCGCCTACGCATGCCCTGCTTCTGCGCCCGCCCGGCGCTCGTACCCATCCACATCCCCGACCAGGCAAGGACCCCCACCCATGTGTGACGCTCTCTCGTTCGCCCCCGCCCGCGGCCAGTCCACCGACACCCCTACCGCCTCCCGACCCCACACCCACAACCGCACCCAGCAGATCTACGCCGGCACCCCCATGACGGTGCCGACCCTGTTCCTGGACCTCGACGGCACCGTGCGGCAAGGCCGCGACGACGCGCTCGGCAAGTTCGTCAACGGCCCCGAAGACGTCAACGTGTTCCCCGAAGCCGTCGTGATGATGCGCCGCTTCAAAGCCAGGGGCGGCCGGATCATCGGCATATCCAACCAGGGCGGTATCGCGCTGGGTGTGGTCACCTACGAACGGGTCAAAGCGGCCATGGCCGAGACCCAACGCCAGACCGGTGACCTGTTCGACATCATCCTGTGGTGCCCCCACCACCCCGCCGCCGAAGGCGCCGTCGCGTGCTCGTGCCGTAAACCGGCCCCGGGACTGCTGTTCGCCGCCACCGCGCATCTCGCCTTCGATCACCACGAGCTGGCCGACATGGACACCGCGCGGATGGTCGGCGACCGCCCGGAGGATCGGGAGGCCGCCAACCGGGCCGGGATCGGCTTCCAGTTCGCCGCCGAATGGCGCGCTCAGGCCGCGGACCGGGAGGAGACGGCATGACCGGTACCGATCCCGCACAGGTGCGCGCGGTGCTGGCCGCCGGCCTGTCGTGGCTGTATGACACGGTGCAGCCGCACGGTGCCATCGTCAGCCACCACGGCGTGTTCCGGATCCTGGGGGAGCGTTCCTACCGGTTCATTCCCGCGAACATCACCAACCCGGGCGGCCTGCCGGTCGTGGTGTGCGCTGTCGCCCGACCTCACTTCGATGAGAACAACCAATGGCGGCTGACCAACCCCATCGACGGACCGGCCGAGATAGACGCGTTCGCCGCCCTGCTCGCCGAGCTCGGGCCGCCGGTCGTGGACCGCTGGAACGGCCAGGAGGGCTGCACGTCTGGCAGTCTGCAGCTGGGCCGCCGCGCCCATCCGACCCTGCTCGCCGCGGTCGACACCTACCACGCCGGCTGCCTGGAGCACCCGCAGCACAGCGTGTTCTGCAGGTGCGGCTGGTATCAGGCCGGCACGGCGCTGTCCGTCGATCCGGTGTGGCCGGTGGAGGTGGCCGCCGATGCCGCCTGACCCGAAGGTGCTGGAGCTCGCCCGCGACGCCCTGCTGGCGGCCATGCGCAAACAGGTGGACGACACCACGGAGCATCTGCGCGCCCTCATCCACGACCACCCACGCGGTATCCAGACAGCGTTGCTGGCCTGGTGTGACACCGTCGCGCAACACCTGGGCGTCGACCCCGACGACGGCACCGTGAAGACCCTCACGTTCTGGGACACCGAATCCGGCCACATATCGGATCTCAGCCAGGTGGACCCGGTTTATCGGTGGGCCGGGCGGCTGATCACCGCCCGCGCCGCCATGGACCAGGACGCCTACGCCGCGCTGTGCGCCATCGTCGACGACCTCGGTCCGCAGGATCGGGGCAAGCACGTTATAGCCGTACTGAACTGCGCCGCCATGACCATCAACGGTGTCCCCGCCGGAAGCGCCCGGAGCACGCCGTGACCGGGCCGCGACGCGCCCGCATCGAACGGGGGATCGTCCATATCGGCCCCGACGACGGGGTGTGTTCCGTCAACATCGTGGGCTGTGGCTACTGCCACGGCCCGTGCAAGCTGCCAGTCACCGCCGAGCGGCCACCCATCACCTACAACCCTGAGGCACCGCAATGAAACTCACCGCCCGCTGTCCGCACTGCGGACTCGAAGACGCCCCAACCCGTGGCCCGCTGGACAGCGACGCCACAACACCCCGATACCTGGAACGGCACTACCCGGCCGATAGCGACCCGCAACGCGATCCGGGCCACGTCATCTGCTACGGCTCCAGCCTGCAGGTGGGGGAGCCGTGCGGCCACATCGGGCCGTCCGGGCACTGCATCGGGCAGGCCCCCACGCTGGCCGCCGCGGTGCGGCTGACCCCACGGCTGCACCGGGTCCTCGGAGAGACCCACGCCGACCTCGTGGTCCGGCTGCCCGGCAACGAATCGCGCTGCTACGACGCCAACGGCCTGTACCGGTCGGTGAACGCCGAGATCGGGGAGCTGCTGGCCGCCGCGCTGGTGTGGACGGGGGGAGCAACCCGCTGGCTGCCGGCGCCCACCCCGCCGTTCCCTCCGAAGGCCCGGCTGTGGCGCCCCACCCTGGCCGGCCGGCTGGCCTACACCGAGCATCAGGCAGCGGTCCATGGCTAGCCGGCCGCCGCATACCCCGTGGCTGGACCACCTACGCCACGACCGGCGCGGCCTACCGGTGCCCTACATCAACGCCTGGGGGCCGCAGACCGTGGAGAACACGACCGTGGAGCACTGCCCCTACGCCACCCAGGACGCGGTGTTCATGGCCGACGACTTCGATGCCGGCCCCGACTTCACCAAGCAGTCCCCACAGCGCCAGCGCCGCTGCATGGTGCTCGGGCTGTGCCAGGTGTGCGCGAAACCGGTGCCCTGGTCGAGGCGCAACCTCGTGGTGTCCGGCGATTCTGTGGACTTCGTGTCCGAGCAGGGGCACCGCATGGCGCTCGTGCACGAGCCGTGGCTGTGCGATCGGTGCGCCCACATCGCCGTCACCTGGTGCCCGGCGCTGATCCGTCGCACCCGCGAGGAGCATCTGGAAGTCATCCCCGTGCGGTCTGCGCGGGAAGTCCTCATGCGGGTGTCGCACGGCTGGATAGCCGGCCCGCTGGAGGCCCAGACGCGCGCCCGGCCGGTGGCGATGTACGTGAAGGCGCAGCTGCTGCGCCTGCAGCTGGAGCCCGCCACCGGGTGGACCGTCATCGAGGGGCGCCGGTGACCGGGGGAGCGCTGCGCCGCTGGTGGCGGGCGCGCCGCCAGCGGCGCAGCTGCTTCCACCATGACTGGCGTACCGGCACCTCGTGGATAGACGACCAGTTGATCGATGTCGGTATGCGCAAGATGTTCTGGTGCCGCGAGTGCGGCCGGTGCTGGTTCACCTGACCGCCACCCACCGTGGTTTACTACATCACGGGAAGAGACTATGATTTCGGGTAGACCGGCGCCCCGCTGACCGGGGTTCCCGAAGCACGCACCCTACCGAACCGCGCCGCGAAAGGAGGCCCCGCGCATGTTCACCCGGCTGACCGTCTGCGAGCGATGCGGCAGCTCCACGCCGGCCGCCGAGGCCCGCTACTACTCGGGCGGCTGTCCGCGCTGCACCCGGTTGCGAAGCTGCCCCGGATGCGGCGCCTACGTCCCCACCGGCCGACTCCACCTGATACGGCACCTGATCACCGCATGGCACAGCCCCCTGGACTGGCCGCCTCCCGGTACGTGGCTCGGCATGCTCGCCGTCGCCGCCGGGTTCGCCGTCGTGTTCGGCACCCTGCGTCTGCTTGCCACGATCCTGTTCGGATGGCCGTCGCGATGACGTCGATACGCCGCCGCACCCCCGCCGAGCAGCGCGCATGGCTCGAACGGCTCGAAGCCGAAGCCGCCAGCGGCGCACCGGTCCCCGAAAATTCGGATGTAGCCCGCTGGCGGCGCATGTCCCCAGACGTCCGCGCGCTGGCCCGGGAGCTGATCGGCCGTCCGGAACCCGAAGAACTCACCCTTACCGTCGACGATCTGGCTCGGGAGCTACGGGCCACGCTCGACCTGATCGACGCACACATCGCCACCATCACCCCCGCCGAGATTGAACAGCGGCTGCAAGACCTGCTGCTGCGCCACAAGCACCCGGACCGGGGGACGCCCGCATGAGCTTCGACCCCGCACGCACCCTGGCCGACTTCCGCGACCGGATCCGCCAGCACGGATGGATCATCACCGGCGACGCCGACAACCTCGTGTTCTACACCGCCGGCCTGACCGCGCTCGGGCTGCCCGAACTGCTCATGCGCAAGATGCCCACTCCCGTTGCCCACCTCACCCTCAACACCCTGGCCGGCCGCTCCATGGTGGAAGGGCGCCTTCACCCGAACCTCGCCGAGACCGTCGAAGGCATATTCGGGCTGGAGTTCCGGGTTAGGGAACTGCCGTGGGGCCCTCAGGCACCCATCCGCGGGGGGCTGCTGCACAGCCTGTACCCGCACCTGCCCATTTCACTCCAGGAGGTACACGGCGTACCCCTGTTCGGAAAGGACTGACATCAGCATGCCTAAACCCATCATCATCGAGCCGCCGCGCACCCATTCCTTCTGGTGGCAGGTCGTCACCATGCTGGCCTGTATCGGAAAGAAATGTTCCGATCCCGACTGCCGGCGCCCCGCCGCGTGGATCGAATTCGAAGGCGGCAACGCAGGGTGGAAGCCTTTCAAGAAGTGCACCTACGGATGCGCCTATCACGGTTTGCCGGACAGGCCCGAGACCCAGGAATAGCGGTGGGCGCCAACGTCCTCGGGGGCCGCAAGACCCGCGCCATCGCTGTGGCGACCGGGCTACCGGTCATCTGGGCGTGGGTGTGCTCCCACCACAACAGCGGGCGCGTAGCCATGTGCACGACCGCCGACCATCAGCACGGCACATACGACCGGCGCACCGGCGAGTGGGAACTGATCAAGGATCCGGAATGCACGAGCTCGTGCCGCATCCTGTTCGCCTACAACGCGGACCCCGCCATGGCCACCGCCCGCGCCGAAGGAATGCGGCGCAATGATGACCGCGATTGGATATCAAAGCCTCTCACGCTTGGAGGAGTAACCGGTGGAACTTGAGAATGCGCAGTGCTCGAAAACCACACCTCATGACGCGCACTGGTGGGACAGTGGCACCAAATGGTGTGGCGGGGTGGAGGACGACGACGGGAACCTTCCCACCACCCGCTAGTTGACATAACGTCGATTATCGCACCCAATGGGAGGTGCCGCCCATCATGCTCTCACGCAAGACCACCATCCTGGCCGTCATCGTCGCCATCCTGCTGGTCGTCAGCGGCTTCCAACTGGGCCGCATCTGGGACAAACCCCCGACGGCGCTCACCATGGTCTTCTCCTCGATGGGCTTGATCATCAACATTGCCGTCTGGTTCAGCCTCGGGTACCTAGTGGCGCGAATCCGTCATAGACGCAGGGCATCATGAAGAACGTTCCCGGCTGGTGTGTGCTGGCCGCCGTCCTTATCGACCTCGTGATGCTTGTCGCCTTGTTCGCTCTCGACCTGTATGCGGCCGGTGCCGCGCTGGCTGGTGTCTTCGCCGTCGTCGGGTGGGTCGAACGCCGCGCCGTCCACGAATGGTGGCGCTGGCTCATCACCGGCGTCGACGATCCGGCGGACAGCTCATGAGCGACTATCTGTGGTGGCTGTCATTCGTCGATACCGCCCGTGCCGCACCCCCAGGCCACGGCGTCCCCGGCGGTCCGGCGTTTCAGGGCGTCGCTATCGTCGCCGCCGATACCGCGCCAGGGGCCGTATTCGAAGCACATCGTCTCGGCTGTAATCCGGGCGGTGAGGTAGCCATATACGGCCCTTTCCCGCCACGCTCCATACCGCCCGAATGGCTGAACAGGCTTCTGACCGCACAGGAAGCCGACCAGGTCCCCGAACCATCACAGCCCCCCGAAAGGTCCGCTCAATGACACTGAGACAGTCGCCTGCGCACCTACGTATGGTGGCTCCGTGGATTGCCATCATGGTGATTTGGCTGAGTGCCGCGGCTATGGTGGCCGCGTGTGCCGTGTGGCTTCCCGACTTCACTTTCACCGGAAGCAACGGTGGAGGCTTCATCATGATTGTCCTGGCGATCGTCTTCGCCTTCTGGTCCACCTCCAAAATCGTCAAGTCCCAGTAAACAGCCCCACCATCAGCAAACACCCCGAGAGGACACCCCGAGTGAACCCTGACCGCCCCGACCTCCGCAAAGACGTCTGTCTGTTCGGCGAACCATGGCCGACCTTCAGCGGCGATCTTGCCCTGAAAGACCCCAGCGCGCTGGTCGGCCGAATCATGACCGCCCTGCTCACCAACGGAATCGTGCTCATACACATCACGGTGAAAGACGTCCGGGTTGATGACGGACGTATACGTCTGATATACCAGCAGCCCGGATGTTTCGGTGAATCCGCGGTCGGCGTCAGCAGCATAGGACACCTGCATATCGCGGGCACTGCGGATCAGCCGTTGCCGGCCTTCTCCGCCGAATGGCACCTGCACCACGGCGACATTCCGCAGACGCTGGTGGATGACGCGATCGGGATTTGCCGTGCCGCCGGTCTGATCACCCACACCCACGCCGATGATTGCCGCCGTGGCGAACCGGACCCGATCCCGGCGCCGAACTGAGCGCACCGGGTCTCAGCAAATAACCCCCCATTCCATCCCCCCGTAAAGGAGAAAACCGCATGGGCCTCTTCGGTAGCAACAAGGATGAAGAACCGCCGCCGTTGACCGATCAGGAAAAGACCGACCTGACCATGGATGACCACATGCGGCGCAACCGGCCGCCGGCATCCAAGACCGAGCAGGTCTTGCACAAGCTGGAAGAGGGCACAGAATGGTCCGCTGAAGGCCGTTAGACCTTTTCTGCGCGGCGCCGGGGGTTACTCCCCCGGCGCCGCGTTGCCGCCCCAACTCCGCAATCGACTAAAGGAAGCTTTATGCCAGACACCTTGACAGATCACGCCCGGCGCGCCCTGGACCAGTTCGACGGCTGTATAGCTGTGGACCGGGTCCTCTATGACGCGCACCGCGCCGCGTTCGAGACGATGATGGCGCACGGTCCCGCACAGGGGATGGCCGTCGCCGACTGGATCAGCGAGGCCCGTAACGCCGACCACGCCCTCAACATCACCGAACCGTGGTGGGAGAAGCACGGCGACACCGTGATCGCCGCACTGACCGAAAGCCGCCTACCCGGGCGGGCGCGCACGCAGATCGTGTCCAGTGCCCTGTACGCCTGCATCGCGGTGGGTCTCGTCGAGCCGGACCGTGACGGCGTGCTCTACGTGATGCTGATAGCGGTGCGCGCCGGCTGGTGGGCGGCCGGACATCTGGAAGCGCAGGGCTGGCAGCCCGGCACGGACCCCGGGGAGCCGCACGACGACCCGGCCGCGTCCGGCGCGCAGACGTTCACGGCCCGGTGGACACCCGCGGCCCCGCTGACCCCCCGGGAGGCCGCGCAGATGCTCCAGCTGCTGCCCGCCACCCGCTGGCCGCTGCCGATCCACCACGGCGTGAACGGCCCCGTGGTGGGGCACGTCACCGCGGTACGGTCCGAAGACGACGCGATCCTGTGCGAGGGCACGTTCACCGGCGCGGGCCGCGGCCTGTTCGGGCTGGATGAGGTGCTGCACTGCTCGCTTCAGCCGCTGCTGGGCGCCGCCGAGCTGGCCGCCCACCGCTCCCGGTGGGCCCCGCGCAGCCGCGTCGGGAGAGACCGTGACTGACCCCGCCTACGTGACGGAGGGAGACGACGCCGGGGGCGCCACGCTGGCCATGCCGCCCGTCCGGCGTCGGTTCACCGCGGCCCCGGCCGGCTACGTCGACACGCTCACCAACGATGGCCGGATCCTGCTGTCCCCGGCCGCAAGCCTGGGTTGCTGGGGGCTGCCGCGCGCGGATGCGGAGGGCATCCCGGTGGTGTCGCGCGCCAGCCAGAGCGTGATCGGCGCGGTGACGCTGGTGCAGCTGCACGGCACGGCCCTGCACGCCACCGGCTATCTGCAGGCCGACCTTGCCGAAGCGCAGCTGATCGTGGAGGCGGCCGGCACCCCCGAAGGGTGCCCGGTCCTGCTCGACCTCGGGCTGGCTGAAAAGGCCGACGTGTGCCACTACATTCCCGCCGACCGGCACGACGCGCCCGAGCATCCGATGATCAGCGTGTGGTACCGGTGGAAGGTCCGGGCGTTCTGCGTCGATCCGTGGGGGGTCGCCGCGTGGCCTGGGTGCGTCCTGAGACTCGACCCGGGCGAGGAGTGATCCGGAGTGCTCGACACCGAAGACGTCGTGGATGACGGCTGGGACAACGACCGTGAGCCGGACTGGTATCTGTATGAGCGTGAGCCGTCCTGTGGCGCATGCGACGACCAGGGTGTGGTGGGTTCCCGGTGGTGGGGGCGGCTGCTGGGCCGCGCCTGGCGTAGCTGTCCACACTGCAACGCGAGACGCCTGCACCATCTACTGTGGAGGGTCCGTGAGATGCTGTCCCGTCGGGGCCGCGGCTATGACGACGAACCCCCGTTCTAGCAACAGAAAGGCTCCGTCTCATGATCTGGCTGCTGGCCATCCTCGGCGGATCGTTGCTGTCCTCGATCGTGGTCTTCGTGATGCGCTACCGCGGGGTGCGCCGCATGCTGCGGCGCGTTCCGGACAGCCAACGGTTCGAGCTCATCGGGCGCCTGTCGCACGCCGACAGCGTCACCCGCTGGTGCGTCGATGCGTGGCTGAGGTTCGAAGACCGGGGACATACCCGCGAGGCCACGAAACTCCACAAAGCACAGACAGACCGGGAACGGCTGCTGGCCGCGATCTTGCAGCATCTCGACCGGTGTCCGCACGGGCGGCACGCCATCGACGACTGCTGGAGCTGCCCGCAGGGGCACAGCATCGGGAACCCGTTGCTGCCCGAAGGGGCCCGGATCGGGACGACGGTGCACGGTAACGGCATCTGGATGCCGCCGCGCGGGCACTGTCACGAGCCGGCCGCGTGGCTGACCGACCCCGCCACGAGCGTCCTGCAACCGGTGGACCGGCGTGGCTAGCCGCTGCTGCTGCCATCACTGGGGCCTGTGGGGGGATGCCGGGCCGCGGATGCGGTCGCTGTGTGCGGCGCCGGCCGAATACCAGCGCGCCATCGACGGCCGGCCGGTGTGTGGCGGCTGCCTGTCGTGCGATCCGGACTGCTCGCGCGGATTCAGCTTCACCCCACGCCTCGACCTGCCCCGGGAGGAACACGCCCATGCCGTCGTCCGCTAACACCCTGCACCCTCTGGCGAGGCTGTGGCAGGACACCGTCGTGGAGCCCTTCGACGGCAAAGACCCGGTGTGTCTGGAAGAGCTCAGCGCCGCGCAGCTGGCGTGGCGTGGGGTGCTGCATCTGCTGGCCACCCACGGCGACACCCTGACGCTGCCGGCCGCGTTCGTCGACGCCGGCCAGGAGGTCTCCCAGGCGATCCGTACGGCCGCCTATGCGCAACCGGTGACGCTGCCGGCCGCGGTGTTCTCGCGGCTGGATATCTCGATAGCGGCCGGCTGGTGGTATCTGCCGTCGCTGACGTTCGACGGGTCCCACGTGGTGATCCGGTGCAGGTTCGCGCGGGACACGTTCGGCAACTGCCGGAAACCCGACACTGCTGCGTCCGGGAAAGCCGACACCGGGTAGCGGGATCATGCCCGGTTCTGGCATGGTGTCACAGCCGCCTTACAACAGCCTCCCAGGTGGGCGCGGGTTCCGAGCGAGAGCGGGATACCGGGTCCGCAAGGAATGGGAGGTTCACCCGCGGGTTGTAAGGCGGCGCCTCATTGCGTTTACAGCCCACACCACACCCAACAGTGAAGGTAATCTATGTCTAGGTTTGCGAAGACGTGGCTCGCCTGGATGGCCGGAGTCCTCGCCGCGCTATCGTTCGCCGCGCCGGCCGCCGCCACGGGGGGCGACCGGGGACAGGTGACGGTCCGCTACACCGCCGGATGCGACAAGACGGTCACGGCGGTGTTCACCAACACCACCCGCGACGACGCCAAGGTGCGGGTGACCGGCCACGACGGCGACATCACCGTGCCGGCCCGCACCGGCGGCACCCCCGGCACCATCACCGTGGCGACGACGGCCGGGGACGACCTGAAGGTGCAGGCCGAGATCAAGATCGGCCGGGCGTGGGTGCACCTGGGCGAGTGCTGGACGTGGAAGCCGCCACACCGCAACTGCCTGCAACCGCTGATCGACGTGACGCACCCCAGCTGTGAGCACCTGATCCAGACGGTGACCGTGTCCAACCCGGCCGGGAACCTGCAACCGTTCGCCGTGGTCTTCGACACCGACGAGGCGGTGCAGGTGGCACCGGGCGCGTCGGCCGACAAGTCCGCCACGGTGGACATCACCGTGACCATCGACGACGGTAAGCCGACCGTGTACCCGTACACGGCGCCGACCGGCTGCCCCTCCCCCACGCCGTCGGCGAGCCCGTCGACATCCCCGGCCACCTCCGCGAGCGCGTCGCCCGCGCCGGGCGCCGGGGGCGGTTCCCCACACCTGCCGGTGACCGGCGCACGGGTCGGTGTGCTCGCTGCCGCCGGTGGTGCGCTGATCCTGGCTGGCGGCGTGCTGTGGCTGATGCTGCGCCGCCGCCGCACCGAGTTCGTGGCCTAACCCGCCGCGCTGCTGCCCGGCCCCCCGGGTGAGAAAGCCGCCCCCTACCGCTGGCCGTTCCAGTGGTGGGGGGCGGTTTCATGTCCGCGAGGATGGGGCGCGTGAGGATGCCTCCCTGCGTGCTGCCGGGCTGCCACGCCACGGCCCGGTTCGTGTACCTGCTGGACGTGCCGGCATGCGTGGCCGGGCTGCGCTGGGCCGCGGGAGACGTCGTGCAGCTGTGCCCCGCCCATGACCGGCGCTGGATACACGTCAGGGCCCCGGGCAGACCGTGCCGGGACCCTGACGGGAGAAACCCGGCCCATCCCCCGATGACGGCCGGCCTTCCCCTTAACCCCCTGATTTACCGCCCCCGAAACACGGGGGGCCACGGATGACGGTAAATCCCGACCGCCGGGAGGTAACCGATCCACCCCTTAGGTCGCCCCCGATCCTAGAACACGTGTCCACCGGGCTGCCGTGGGCCGGGTGGTTGTTTCGGTATGGCCGACTCGCTGTGCCTGGGTGAACGACCAGACAGCGGCCGGTACGCCTAGACTCGATCATGTGATGGGACGTCGACGCGTGCAGCGTGGGAGCGCTACGCGCGCCGTCGTGTCCCGCCCTGATCGGGCACAGGGATGGAAGACGTTTCCGGCGACCGGCGTGCGCGGCCGGTGGCAACGGTGGTGGCTGTACCGGCCGTGGGCCGCACTCATCACCGCGGGCGCGGCGCTGGCAGTGGGGTCTGCCGCCGCCGTGGTGATCATTTCCTGCGGCCGGTCGGGCGGGTAGAGCCCGGCGCGGTTCGCGCCCCACGGTGGCTGGTGCTCGTGCACCGGGCCCCGGGGGTGGCGTCCACTGTGGGCTGTCCCGCCACGCGTTTGTGCACCGGACGGTTCCACGAAGGGGGGACACCACCATGATGACCGCCGTACCCGATCCCGCGGCTGTAGCGCCGCCGCCTGCTGATCCCGGCAACTCGCCGCCCGAGCAGTGGACCGGGGGTGAGTACCGCAGCGCCGAACTCGACGTGCTCATTTGCGCCGCCGCGGACCCACACACCCTCGACCCGCTGACCGCCTACCTGGTGGGGGGTGGTGTCGATGGCGTGTAGCTGCCAGCAGCCACCCGCGCTGACCCTGGAGATCGCCCGGCTACGGGCCCTGGGCGGCACATTCCTGGGCATCTGCGGGGACACCAGCCACACCTACGGATTCCATCTGCCCTCGTGCAAGCTGCCCTCGACGGACTACTCGCTGCGCTACGGCCGCGGGAACCCGCTCTACGCCGCGGCGTTCGACGCCGGCATGGACTTCCCCGGCTGCCGGCAGTGGCTGGCGTGGATCGTCGCCGAAGCCACCGCCGGCCGCAAACCGGGCCTGGTGGAGATCATCGGCAAACTGGACGGGCATCCCGTGCTGTACTGGGCGAAGTGGCAGGGCTGGCGGGCGCAGACCTACACCGGCGCCGACCACGCCACCCACACCCACCTCGGGTTCGACCGCACCGCCCTCGCCGCGGCGAAAGACCTGCACCTGTTCACCTGGACACCGCCGAAGCCCGCCGACTGGACACAGGAGATGATCATGGCTTTGCCGACGCTGAAGGAAGGCGCCGGCATGACCGGCAACCCGAACGAGGACGTCGACTCGGCGCAGGCCCTACTCAACGCCCGCGGCCGGCGCACCACCATCGACGGTCGTTTCGGCCCGGCCACCACCGCCCAGGTCAAAGGGTTCCAGACCTCCCGCAACATCGCCGCCGACGGCATCATCGGCCCCATCACCTGGCACCATCTGCTCAACCAGCAGGGGCTGCTGTGACCCGTACCGCCCACAAGGATCCGCCCGCGGCCGGCGTCGGGTTCGTACGGCCCGAGCTGGAACACCTGCTCGTGCCCATCGGTTCGGTCACCCCCTACCCCGGTAACGCCCGCGTCGGGGACCACGACCGCATCTCGACCAGCCTGGACAGCCACGGCCAGTACAAGCCGTTGCTGGTGCAGCG
>Ga0126382_10000614_pt1 | contig 13973 bp, 15 predicted proteins | sample PanSoiMetPlot_30_FD_92548 | JGI IMG/M metagenome (GOLD analysis project Ga0126382, IMG submission 92548) | Tropical forest soil microbial communities from Panama - MetaG Plot_30 | ecosystem: Environmental > Terrestrial > Soil > Tropical forest > Bulk soil | place: Panama | collected 2016-02-17 | reverse complement strand
TCGCCGCCGTCGGCGACCTCGCCGCGCTCGAGCAGCACGTCGAGGTCCGAGCGCATGGTCTCGACCGCGGCCTCGAGCCGCTTGATCTCCTTCGGCACATCGTCGGCGATGAAATTGGTGATCACCACGCGCGGCTCGTGCAGCACGACGTGGCCGAGCGCGATGCCGTCGTTGAGCGCGGTGCCGGTGAGGTGGAGCGGGCGGCGGGCGGCAGGCTCGAGGCCGGGCTTGGCGATGGCGGAGAGCTCGCCCGAGGCGATCATCTCGGCCAGCACCATCGCGGTGGTCTGCAGCGCCTCCTCTTCCTCCTCGGTATAGGTGCGCCGCGCCCGGTTCTGCACCACCAGCACCCCGAGCGTATTGCCGGCGCGCAGCACCGGCACGCCCAGGAAGGAGTGGTAGATTTCTTCGCCGGTCTCCGCCCGGTAGGAGAAGGCCGGGTGATTCTGGGCTTCCGAGAGGTTGATCGGATTGGCTTCGCTCGCCACCAGGCCGACCAGGCCCTCGTCCGAGCGCAGCACGGTCTGGTGCACGGCCTCCTTGTTGAGGCCTTCGGTGGCGTAAAGCTCGAGCGTGCCGTCCACGCGCAACACGTAGACGGAGCAGACCTCCGCCACCATGTTGGCGGCGATCAGCACCACGATCTTGTCCAGGCGCTCCTGCGCGCTGACCTGCTCCGCCATCACCTCGCGAAGCCGGCGCAACAACACGCGCGGACCGCCGAGCGCGCCACGCATGACGTGATCCCTCGGACGGCGGACGCGGCCGGGACCCCAACCCCGGCGCTACGCAATCAAGCTGAAGAGTGTCCGCAGGGCCCGCGGCCCACGGCAGCCTCTCACCCATGGCCTATAGCGAATGCCACATGCAAACTGCAAGCCAATGAAGGGGGAGGGGCCGGCCAGATCGTCGGAAATAGGGCCGTTTTCTGTTTCCTGGCCCTACCAGGCATAACTGGCGGATATCCGCCCGCAGGCCACGCGGAATTGGTCGCTGTCGATGAGCGCGACATAGACGTCGCGCAACCGGGGGGCGCCGGGCAGGGTCAGGTCCGACGCCGACAGCGAGGCATCCGGCCCGAACAGCCGTTCGACCGCGCGTGCGATGTCGTCCGCAGAGGCCGGGCTTTCGAGCGTTTGCAGAGCAATATCGGCGGTGAGCAGCTCCAGCAGGACGCCGCGGTCGAGGATCGGCAGCTGGATCATCGGGGCCTGAGCCAGGAGCGCCGCCAGGCGATGATCGGGATGCGTGTGATCCGTCAGCGCCGGTTTTGCGTTGCGGAATTGAAAGACGTCGAAGGACGCCGGCGCCGACGCAAAGCAGGGCGCGAGTTCGGCTGCCTCGTCCGCGAGGTAATAGCGATTGAGGCTGTCGAACAACACGTAGCGATAGCCGTGCTTGGCCATGAACGGCTCCCAGGCCTCCCAGGCCGGCGCCAGCGTGTAGGGCGCCAGCGCCTCGACCACCACCACCTTCGGCCGGTAGCGCTGCCAGTCGCCGTTGAGCAGCACGTCCGGCTCGGCTCCTTCCACATCGACCTTGAGGAACTCGAACGACGCGGGCGCGTGCTGCTCGCACAGCTCCTTGAGCGTCGTCATCGGGACGGTGATCGCCTGCGAGGCCTTGCCGAACTGTGTCTGCGCCGCCTCGGCGTGCGCCGCGATCATGGTCGAGAGGCCGTGATATTCGTTGACGAGATGGAAGGTGACCTCGCCCGTGGTGGCGCCGATGACTCCTTCGATATGACGATCGCGCACGCGTACCGCGCGGGTGAGCTGCGAGAGCCAGGGATTGGGCTCGACCGTGATGCCGTGCCAGCCCTTCAGGTAGAAGGCGAACGACATGTTGTCGTAGACGGGATGGCCGGAGCCGATGTCGATGTAGAAGCCGTCATTGCGCTCGCCGAAGCAGCGCATGAGGTAGAGATCCTCGAAGCGCTGGGCGTACGAGACGGCGGGTTGCGGCATGCGGCAACAGCTTAGTTGTTACTTATCCAGATCATACAGCGAGTGCAGCGTGCGCACCGCGAGTTCGGTATAGTTGGCGTCGATCAGCAGCGAGAACTTGATCTCCGACGTGGTAATGGCGCGGATGTTGATGCCCTTCTCGGCCAACGCCTTGAACGCCTTGGCGGCGACGCCGGCATGGCTGCGCATGCCGATGCCGATCACCGAGACCTTGGTGACGTCGGTGGCGCCGTCGATGCGCTCGTAGCCGACCTGGCCCCTGGCCTTGACCAGCACGTCGGTCGCGCGCTGATAGTCGGAGGCGGGGACGGTGAAGGTGAGGTCGGTGGTCGCGCCGTCGCCGGAGACGTTCTGCACGATCATGTCGACATTGATGTTGGCCTCCGCCAGCGGGCCGAAGATCGCGGCCGCGATGCCGGGCTTGTCCTGCACGCGCCGGATGGAGATCTGCGCCTCGTCCTTGGAGAAGGCGATGCCGGTGACGACCTGCTGTTCCACGATCTCCTCCTCACCGCAAATGAGCGTTCCGGGCGGCGTCCCGTGCGGATCGATGTCCTCGGGTTTCTCGAAGCTCGAGCGCACGAAGATGCGCACATTATGCACCATGCCGAGCTCGACCGAGCGCACCTGCATCACCTTGGCGCCGAGCGAGGCGAGCTCGAGCATCTCCTCGTACGCGATCTTGGGCAGGCGATGTGCGCGCGGCACCACGCGCGGGTCGGTGGTGTAGACGCCGTCGACGTCGGTGTAGATGTCGCAGCGCTCGGCCCCGATCGCAGCCGCGATCGCCACCGCCGACGTATCCGAGCCGCCGCGTCCGAGGGTAGTGATGCGGCCAGTGTCCTTGTGCATGCCCTGGAAGCCGGCGAGCACCGCCACCTCCCGGCGCTCCTTGAAGCGCTTGACCAGCTCGGCGCCGTTGATGTCGAGAATGCGGGCCGAGGCGTGGGCGTTGGAGGTCAGGATCGGCAATTGCCAGCCCTGCCAGGAACGGGAGTTGATTCCCATGCCCTCGAGCGTGATGGCCAGCAGCCCGGCGGTGACCTGTTCGCCCGTGGACACGACCGCGTCGTATTCGCGGGCGTCGTGCAGCGGTGCGGCATCGCGGCACCACGCCACCAGCTGGTTGGTCACCCCCGACATGGCCGACACGACGACCGCCACCTCGTGGCCGGCGTCGACCTCGCGCTTGACGTGGCGGGCCACGTTGCGGATGCGCTCGATATCGGCGACCGAGGTGCCGCCGAACTTCATCACCAGACGAGCCATAGGGGGCGCCAAAGACCTCTGCGGCAGGATGTCAGGCGAGGAACCGCAGATCGGCAAGCCCCCGCCCAAAAAGGCGGGTATACATAACGGCGTGGCCAGATGGCTGCAACCGCGCATTTGGAGTGAGGCATGGCGACCAACACGAAGCCCCGTGGCTCGACCGTCGATGCCGCCGAGGTCGAGCGCTTCGCGGCGTTGGCCACGGAATGGTGGGACCAGCGCGGCAAGATGGCGGTGCTGCACCGGTTCAATCCGGTGCGGCTCGGTTTCATCAAGGAGGCGGCCTGCCGGCATTTCGGCCGCGACAGCAAGCGCCTCGACGCGCTCGCTGGCTTGCGCATCCTCGACATCGGCTGTGGCGGCGGCATTCTGAGCGAGCCGCTGGCGCGGCTGGGGGCGGCGGTCGTGGGCGCCGATCCAGCCGAGCCGAATATCGAGGCCGCCAAGCTGCATGCCGCCGAGGCCGGCTTGACCGTGGACTACCGGGCGACGACCGCCGAGGCATTGGCCGACGCGGGCGAGCGCTTCGACGTCGTGCTCGCCATGGAGGTGGTCGAGCACGTGGCCGATCTGGGCCTCTTCGTCGGACGCTGCGCCGAGATGGTGAAGCCCGGTGGGCTCCTGATCGCTGCCACCCTCAACCGCACGCTCAAGAGCTTTGCGTTGGCGATCGTCGGCGCCGAATATGTGCTGCGCTGGCTGCCGCGCGGCACCCACCAGTGGGACAAATTCGTCACGCCGAACGAGCTCGAGGCGGCGCTGGAGCGCCACGGCCTCAGCGTGATCGATGAGACCGGCGTGATCTACAATCTGCTCGCCGACCGCTGGCAGATCTCGACCGACATGGACGTCAATTACATGGTGACGGCCGAGAACCCGGCGGCGTGACCTTTCACGTCACTCCGCCGCCTTGCGGGCGGCGCGGTTCTGCCAATGCTCCCACGCGCGGGAATGGTCCTGTGCGCCGCCCAGCGCGTCGCGCGCCTCGCTCCAGAGTCCATCGACCAGTTGGAGGACCGGCGCGTCGACGCCGATCTGCTCGCCCAAGTCGGCGGCAATCTTCACGTCTTTCGCCAACAGCCCGAGCGCAAACCCGGTGGCGTAAGCCCCACTCAGCACATGTTGCTTGATCAGGTTCTCGCTGACGAAGCTGCGGCCGGTCGAGGCGTTGATCACATCGGCCATGATCGCGGGGTCGAGCCCGAACTGGCGCCCGATCGCGATCGCCTCGGCGCCGGCCGCCGATGAGGTGGCGGCGAGGAAGTTGTTGAGTGCCTTCATGGCGTGGCCGCAGCCGGGTCCGCCGACCTCGAACAGCTTCTTGCCCAACGCGGCCAGCACCGGCTTCACCGCGGCGACGGCGACGGGATCGCCGCCGATCATGACGGCGAGCGTGCCGTCCTGCGCGCCCGGCACGCCGCCGGACACCGGCGCGTCCACCAGTGCAATACTGCGACGCGCGAGCTCGCCGTGCAGCACGCGCGTGCCGACCGGGTCGGCAGAGCTCATGTCGATGATGATCGCGCCGGGCTTGAGGTTGGCGACCAGCGCGCCGCTTTGCGCCTCGACGAGCGCCTCGCGGACCTCGCGGCCGCTCGGCAACATGGTGATCACGATCTCGGCGTGACGAGCGAGCTCGGCGAGGCTGTCGGTCGCCCGTGCCGCGCGTGCCTGCGCAACCTCGCGCGCGCGGCCGGCAGCGACGTCGTAGCCCATGACGTCGTGGCCGCCGCGCACCAGATTTCCCACCATGGGCGCGCCCATGTTGCCCAAGCCAATGAAGCCGACGCGTTTTGCACTCATGTTGACGTACCCATGGCGCTTGATCTCCCTGTCGAGCCGGGATCATGGCGCGTTTGCGCGGGCGGCGGAAGCCTGCCATTCATACCGCTACAGGTTTCGCTTCGCGGGAGGGCGTACGTGCCGGATACCGGCTGGCTCTGGGCGTTGTTCACGGTGATCGCCGCTGCGGCGCAGACCGTGCGCAACGCGACGCAGCGCGAGCTCACCGCCAAGCTCGGCACGGTTGGCGCAACGCACGTGCGCTTCCTGTTCGGCTTTCCCTTCGCGCTTGTCTTCCTCGCCGCAGTCATGATTGCGCTCGGCCACGGCCTGCCGAAGCCGCCGCTTGTATTCTGGCCCTGGGTGGTGCTGGGCGCCCTGGCGCAGATCGCCGCCACCGCCCTGATGCTGGCGGCGATGAACGACCGCTCCTTCGTCGTGGTTTACGCCTACATCAAGACCGAGCCGGTGCAGGCCGCGCTGTTCGGGCTCATCTTTCTCGGCGACTCGGTGACCCTGGGGACGGCGGCGGCGATCATCATCGCCACGACCGGCGTCGTCATCATGGCGCTCAAGCCCGGTACCGCCATGGACGTGCGGGCGACGCTGCTCGGGCTTTCCGCCGGCGCGATGTTCGCGCTGTCGGCGGTCGGCTATCGCGGCGCGATCCTAAGCCTCGGGCTCGAAAGCTACGTCATGGCCGCGACCTTCACGCTGGCGACCGGCCTGTTGCTGCAATCGGCGTTGCTCTCGCTTTATCTGCGCCTGCGCGATCCGTCGGTGCTGAAGGCGATCATCCGGGCCTGGCGGCCGTCGCTGTTCGCAGGCTTCATGGGCGCGCTGGCGTCGCAGTTCTGGTTTCTGGCTTTTGCGCTCGCCACCGCCGCCAACGTGCGCACGCTCGCACTGGTGGAGGTGCTGTTCGCGCAGGCGATCTCGAGCTTCGTGTTCAAGCAGGCGACGACCGCACGCGAAGGTATCGGCATCGTGCTGATCGTGGCAGGCGTCGTGCTGTTGCTGTTGGCCTATTGAGGCCGGGTTCGCTCGACTCGCAGAATTGTCTTTGACGCGGCGCCGACCTCGGCCCGCACAGCGTCACCCTCGCTCACAGCCAGGAACACATCGCGGAGAGTGTCGTATCGCTTGTCATCGATGACGATGGAAAATGTGTTGAGCTCCGATCCTGAATGCGAAACACTGCTAACTCTCCCGTGCACGATCGATCTCGGAAATGCCAGGTCCCCGATCACCCAATATGATCCAAGAGGGATCAAAACCAAGCCGACCAATATCATGAGCGGACGGACCAACGCGGGCGGCAGCCACGTTGGATCGTAGACTGCGATCGCGCTTAGTCTGTGTGACAGGCCGACAACAAGGACGCCCGCGCCGAACAGCACCATGAGCAATTGAGAATTCAATAGCAGCAGGCGCGTCCAGTAGACCATCCATATGAACGTAACGAGTCCAGCAAACCAAACGAAAATCAGGATAACGGCTGCGACACCGACCGCGCGTGGCAGGGCGCTCGCACGCATCGCGGGCGCACGGTGACCAGTCCAGCTGCCCTCCAAGGCAATGGTCGCTGCCGCCTTTCGATTGAGCGCGCGCTGCAACTTCGCAAGAAAAAATCCGGAAAGGATCAGGGCGATCGTGAGCAGCCACCAGGCCACAAGTAGCAGATCCGGCGTGCTCATAACGAATGTACCAATGCACAGGACGGCAAATGACTGCGGAGGCGACTATGACAAATCGCACGCGCTCCCCGCAATCGGCAAAGCGCACAGTGAGAATTTCCGGCTGTACGGCGCGAACCGCCGGCTGCCGTCAATTCCGCTCGTCGGGCAGCACGGGCAGCGGGTGAAACTCGATGCCTTCGTCGTGCAGCTCCTTGGCCTGGTCGGGCGAGGCCTCGCCGTAGATCGAGCGATGCTCGATCTCGCCATAGTGCATCTTGCGCGCTTCCTCGGGAAATTTCTGACCGACATAGTCGGCGTTCTTGGTGAGATGCTCGCGCAGCTCCTTCAGCTTGGCGCGGAGCTCCCGCTCCTGCGGCGATACCATGGCAACCGGGGCCGGCGTCGCGGGCGCGGGGGCGGGGGCGGGCGCATCGGTCGCCGGCGCTGGCGCGGGCGCGCCCTTCTTCGTGCCGGACAGCCGCGGCGCCATCAACGCCTTCTCGACCTTGGCGGAGTTGCAGACCGGGCAGGTGACGAGCGAGCGCTTGACCTGCTTGTCGTAGGCGGCCGAGTTGGCAAACCAGCTGTCGAACGTGTGCCCCTGGTCGCAGGCGAGCGTGTAGAGGATCATGCCGGACCTCGCACGGCGTGCAGATGAGCCGGCTCCGCCATCGGCTCGATCACCTCGAAGCGGCGGCCATGCTGCAGCGAGGGGATTTTCGCGCGCGCGGCGGTGACCTCGGCGGGATCGATCGTGGCCAGGATCACGCCCGGCTCGGTGCCGCCTTCGGCGATCACGCGGCCCCATGGATCGACCACGAGCGAACGGCCGAAGGTCTCGCGGCCATTCTCGTGCGCGCCGCCTTGCGCCGCCGCCAGCACGAAGGCGCCGTTCTCGATCGCGCGGGCGCGGACGAGCACGTGCCAATGCGCCTCGCCGGTCTGCCGGGTGAAGGCCGAGGGAATGGCGAGGAACGAGCAGCCGGCTTCCGCCAGGGCGCGGTAGAGCGACGGGAAGCGCAGGTCGTAGCAGACCGTGAGTCCGAGTCGTCCCCAGGGCAGGTCGGCGGCGACGGCGATCTCGCCGGGGCGATAGTTGCGGGACTCCCGGTAGCTCTCGCCGCCCGCGAGGTCGACGTCGAACATGTGGATCTTGTCGTAGCGGGCGACGATGTCACCCTTGCGGTCGATCAGGAACGAGCGGTTGGCGGCCTTCTCCGGCAACAGCTTGATGGCGAGCGAGCCGACATGCAGGAAGATGCCGAGCTTGCGCGCTAGCTCGCGGAAGGTCGCGAGGCTGACGTCGCTTTCCTCGGGCGCGATCGCCGCGAACAGCCGCTCGCGCTTGACCTCGAGGATGTTGGTCATCTCCGGCGTCTGCACGTAGTCGGCGCCGGCGCTCTTGGCTTCGCCGATCAGCTTCACCGCAGCGTCGAGATTGGCCTGCGGCGAAAGCCCCGAGCGCATCTGCACGAGGCCCGCCTTGAAGCTCGCAGCCTGGCCGCTCATGTCGAGGGTCCCCCGTTGGCGCCGACCGTGCCGTGGCCGTTGAGCAGCGGATCGAGCTTGCCGGCCTGCTCGAGTGCGGCGAGATCGTCGTAGCCGCCGACATGGGTCGTGCCGATGAAGATCTGCGGCACCGTCGTACGGCCGTTCGCACGTGCCACCATGTCGTTTCGTCCTTTCGGATCGCCGCTGACGTCGATCTCGGTGAACTTGGCCCCCTTGTGCGTCAGCAGCCGCTTGGCGGCGTGGCAATAGGGACAATACCGCGTCGTATAAATCTCGATCGAGATCATGATGTGGGCCGGACCTTACCTAATTCTTTATATGGGACCGCGGCCCGCCGCCACAACCCGGGCGAATACCAGCACGTCGACCGAGGCGGCGCCGGCGCGCAGCAGCACGCGCGCACAGGCATCGACGGTGGCGCCCGAGGTGAGCACATCGTCCACCAGCACGAGCCGTCGCCCGGCCACCGCCGCCTTGCCGTCGGCCGGCACGCGGAAAGCGCCTTGCACGTTCAACGCGCGGGCCGGCTTGTCGAGCCCGACCTGCTGCCGCGTCGCCTTTACCCGGGCGAGCGCACCGTGGACGACGGTGCGGCCGGCGGCCTTGGCGGCGATCTCCGCGAGCAGCGCCGACTGATTGAAGCGCCGCGCCCAGAGCCTGCGCCAGTGCAGCGGCACCGGCACCAGCGCATCGGCCTCGGCAAGCAGCTGGTGACCGGCATTGGCCATCCAGCGTCCCATGGTCGGGGCGAGGTCGAGCCGGTCGCCGTATTTCAGGGCGTGCACCAGCGTCTTGGCGATGTCGTCGTAGCGCACCGCCGCGCGCGCACGGTGGTAGGCGGGCGGATCGGCGATCGCCTCCATCGACAGCAGCCCCGCTCCGTCGTCGAATGGGAAGGGAACGCCGAGCCGCTCGCAATAAGGCGGCGCGATGAACGAGAGCTTGCGCCAACAGACCGGGCACAGCCCGGCGCCGTCCACTGGCTCGCGGCAGGACGCGCACAGTTGCGGCAGCGCGACGTCGACGACATGGCGCAGCGCGGCGCGCAACGCCTCGCCAATGCGCGCAAAGCGCCTTGTCGGAACCGCGGCGTCGATTTCCCCGGGCATTGGCGCCCACGCTATCGCTCCTACCCGTGAACCTCAACTGCTCCACATGGTAGTATGGCGGATGGTTTCGTCGCACCCGCCATTGTTCGATCACCACCTGCTGCGCGCGCGCCGCGCCCGTGCCGCTGCGCTCGGGCCCTCGACCTTCCTGCTCGAGCGTGCGGCGGACGACCTGTCCGATCGGCTGGCCGCGGTACTGCGCCGGTTCGAGCGCGCGCTCGATCTCGGTACGCCCACGGACGCGCTGCGTCGCGTGCTCGCCGCCAGCGGCAAGGTCGGCACCATCATCGCCGCCCACGCGCCGGGCGTTCCCGTCGTCGATCGTGCGAGCCTCGCCCTCGTCATCGACGAGGAGGCGCTGCCGTTGCGCGAGGGCTCGCTCGACCTCGTGGTGTCGGCACTGGCCCTGCAATTCGTCAACGACCTGCCCGGGGCGCTGATCCAGATCCGCCGTGCACTGGTGCCCGACGGCCTGCTGCTGGCGGCACTCGCCGGTGGCGATACGCTGACCGAGTTGCGCCAGGCCTTTGCCGCGGCCGAGGCCGAGATCGAGGGTGGCGCTTCTCCGCGCGTCGTCCCCTTCGCCGACGTGCGCGACATGGGCGCGCTGTTGCAGCGCGCGGGCTTTGCGCTGCCGGTCACCGACGTCGACCGCGTCACTGTGCGTTACCCGTCGCCGATCGCGCTGCTGCAGGATCTGCGCCGCATGGGTGCGGCCAACCCGCTGATCGAGCGCAGCCGGCGCCCGCTCAAGCGGGCGACCCTGACGCGGATGGTCGAGCTCTACGGCGAGCGTTTTTCCGATCGCGACGGCCGTGTGCGCGCCACGTTCGAGCTGATCTGGCTCTCCGGCTGGGCGCCGCACGCGAGCCAGCAAAAGCCGCTGGCGCCCGGCTCGGCGCAGGTGCGGCTCGCGGATGCGCTGGGGACGAAAGAGATTCCGACCGGAGAGAAGGCGGGCAGTTAGCAAGCGGCGTCAGAACAGCGCGGCGAGCTTGTCGTAGAAGTTCGCCTTGAGCCCGGAGCCGACGCCGAACACCGTGGCCGAGATGAAGGCGCCGACCGACGCCGCAATCAAGGCATATTCGATCGCTGTCGCGCCTCGCTCATCGGTGATGAGGCGTACGCATGCGGGTGACATGATCGAGCGGAGTCTCGATGTGGATGTCTTGATCATGTGTCTTCCTGCTCGCCCTTCTGACCTTGCACTCACAACAGCGACATCAAATGGGAGATCAGCGGCTCGTCGGCGGGCGGCATCGGGTAGTCCCGCAATCGGTTCGGTCGCACCCAGGTGACACTTTGTCCTTCCAGTGCCGTCACCGTTCCGTCCCACCGCCGACACACATAGAGCGGCATCAGCAGATGGAAGTCGGGATAGGTGTGGCTCGCGAAGGTCAACGGCGCCAGGCACGCCTCGTTGACGACGATCCCCAACTCCTCCTTCAGCTCGCGGATCAGGGTCTGTTCGGGCCGTTCGCCCGCTTCGACCTTGCCGCCCGGAAATTCCCACAGGCCGGCCATCGGCTTGCCTGCCGGACGCTGCGCGATCAGCACGCGCCCGTCCGTATCGATCAGGGCGCAGGCGGCGACGAGAACGAGTTTCACGCTTGCAACCCTGCGGGAGACGATAGAAAAGCCACAGTTAAGAACGGCTCAATGTGATTGCGTAGATTATAGCTTTCGCCGCGCTGGTTAACGGCGGCTTGCGGCGATCGAATACTGTTCGGCAACGGCGTCACGAGCGGTAATCGCCGTTGATCGCCACATATTCCTTGGTCAGGTCGCAGGTCAGCACGCGGTCACGTCCGCGTCCGAGCCCGAGCGCGACCTTGAGCGTGATCTCCGGCTTCTTCATCGCCGCCGAAACCTCGGTCTCGTTGTAGGCCGGGTCGCGCTCGCCCTTGTGGGCGACGCGAATGCCGCCGAACCAGATCGAGAGCTTGTCGCGGTCGGCCCGCTCGCCAGCCTTGCCAACCGCCATCACCACCCGGCCCCAGTTGGCGTCCTCGCCCGCGATCGCGGTCTTCACCAACGGCGAATTGGCGATCGAGAGCGCGATCCGGCGCGCCGACGACTTCGAGGTCGCACCCTCGACGATGATCTCGACCAGCTTGCGTGCGCCTTCGCCATCGCGGGCGACCTGCTCCGCCAGGTTGGCGAGGACGGCATCGAAGGCCTTGCGGAACGCCGGCAGCCGCGGGTCCGACATGCTCGCGATGGCCGGCACCCCGCGCCGCGCGGCGGCGCCGGTCGCGAACGCCATCAGCGTGTCGGAGGTCGAGGTGTCGCCGTCGATGGTGACGGCGTTGAAGGTGTCGGCGACCCCCTGCTTGAGCAGCGCCTGCAGCACCTTCGGTGCGACCGCCGCGTCGGTGAAGACGAACGAGAGCATCGTCGCCATGTCGGGGGCGATCATGCCGGCGCCCTTGGCGATGCCGCAGATGGTGACGGCGGTGCCGCCGAGCCGCGCCATCGCCGCAGCGCCCTTCGGGAAGGTGTCGGTGGTCATGATGGCCTTGGCTGCTTCGTGCCAGGCGCCGGTCTCGGCACTAGCCGTGAGCTGATCCATCACCGTGTCGAATTTCGCCGCATCGAGGGGCTCGCCGATCACGCCGGTCGAGGCGAGAAAGACCTCGGCGGGCTTGCAGCCGACCGCCATGGCCGTGATCTCGGCGGTAAGCTTGGTCGCCTCGCGCCCGGACTTGCCGGTGAAGGCATTGGCATTGCCGGAATTGACCACCAGCGCGCGCGCGGACCCTCCCTTGAGCCGCGCGCGGCACCAGTCGACCGGGGCGGACGGGCACTTCGAGCGGGTGAACACGCCGGCTACCGTCGTGCCGGGGTCGAACACGGCGAGCAGCACGTCGGTGCGGCCGGCATAGCGGATGCCGGCGGCGGCAGTCGCGAGCCGCACGCCTTCGATCGGCGGCATGTCGGGAAATTGCGCGGGCGCGAGCGGGGAGACGGCAGTGGTCATGGCTGTGCTTCTTCGTCACGGCCGGGCATAGCGTGTCGGAAGACGCGCGTAGGTGCGCTCATGTCCCGGCCATCCACGTCTTGGCTTACGGCATAAAAGACGTGGATGCCCGGCACAAGAGTTACCGGCACAAGAGTTAACAGTCGGGCCGGCCGAAAGCCGGGCCCGGGTGCCGGGCATGACGTATTGAGGGAAATCTTCCCCGTCAGTTCTTCTTTGGCTCGGCCGGCTTGTCCAGACGCTCGATCTTGGCGGTCTTGCGCAGGTTGGCGACGAACTCGCTCTGCGCCTTGCGCGCCACATAGGCCTCGATCTGGTCCTTCACCTTCTCGAATTCCGGCGGCTGTTTGGTGCGTTTGTCCTCGAGCTTGATGATGTGCCAGCCGAACTGGGTCTTCACCGGGTTCGAGAGCTGGCCCGGATACATCTTGAACGCCACGTCGGCGAATTCCGGCACCATCTGGTCCTTGGTGAAATAGCCGAGGTCGCCGCCGTCGGCGGCGCCGGGGTCCTTGGACTTCTCCTTGGCAAGGGCGGCGAAATCTCCGCCGCCCTTGATCTGGTCGAGGATCGCCTTCGCCTCGTCCTCGTTCTCGACCAGGATATGGCGGGCGCGAACCTCTTCCTGGCCGCCCATCGATTTCACGGCTTCGTTGTAGGTCTGCTTCAGGGCGTCCTCGGTCAGCGCCGCCTTGGCCTCGTCCTGCAACTCGTAGCCCATAAGCAGCTTCTTGCGCAGGAAGTCGAGCCGCCGCTTGAAGTCCGGATTGTCGGCGAGCTTCTTTTTCTCGGCGGCCTGCGTGACCATGATGACGTCGGCGAGGTAGGAGATCAGATGCTCGCGCTTGGCCTCGGGCGACGCCGCCTGCATGTCGGCGCCGACGTCCTCCTCGGCGAGCGCCAGATCGCTCTGCTTGATGTCAACGCCGTTGACGCGGGCAATGACCGGATCCGGTCCGGAGGCGGCGGTAGCCTCGGACGCGGAGTCTTTCGAGCAGCCGGAGACGGCCGGCAGGACGATGAGCAGCGCCGCCACGGCGGCGAATGCGGTCGAGCGCCGGCGGGGCGCGGGCTGGAAGGGAAAACCGGAGGAGATCATAGGGGTGGTCCTGCGATAAAGCGGCCGTCGGCGGCGGCGGACAGTCGCGTAAAGAGCCCCGCTTGGCAATCGCTTAGGGGGCGATTTTGACGAGAACGTGGGCAGGCTCAGGCCAATTGACAAGGGTCCGACCCCCTCCTATCTCTCGACAAACCGGGCCGTTCCGGCCACACACATAGCGTTTTCCGGTGAAGTGGGACCGGTTCGCCGCAGAAAACGCGCCCGTACCACGAGGGACGTCATCACAAGTGCGGCATTTTCCGCATTTCCGCGGCCATCCATGAACGTGTGCCCGGCCCGTCACGACAAAAATCGGTTCTGCTGTGGCGTTCGTCTCCAACGGATTTGGTAGGGTGCGACAGCGGCATCTGACAGGACCACAAGGACTTACCGCATGATCGGCGTCATTGCCCGCAAGCTGTTTGGGTCATCGAACGAGCGGCGGATCAAGGGGTATCTGCCGCGGGTGGCGGAGATCAACGCGCTCGAGAAGGACCTCGCGAAACTCTCCGACGACGCGCTGCGGGCGCGCACCGAGGCGTTCAAGAAGCAGGTGGCGGACGGAACCAGCCTCGA
>Ga0126382_10000613_pt1 | contig 13975 bp, 13 predicted proteins | sample PanSoiMetPlot_30_FD_92548 | JGI IMG/M metagenome (GOLD analysis project Ga0126382, IMG submission 92548) | Tropical forest soil microbial communities from Panama - MetaG Plot_30 | ecosystem: Environmental > Terrestrial > Soil > Tropical forest > Bulk soil | place: Panama | collected 2016-02-17 | reverse complement strand
TTGGGCTCCAGGGGCTTTCCCGGTGGCCGGTTCACAAAGATGTAAAAATAGCGGCTCAGCGGGTAGCGGTGGGTGTAGACGTTTTCGACCGTTGGGTCCGCGAAAGGCTCTCCCGGATTCTCCGCGAGCGGCACCACCTTCACGTTGGGAGTTACGTTCGCCAGCAACGCATAGGTGAGACCGCCAGGGTGTTGCCCCATGTCTTCGGCCGCAACGGTAAAGGCATGCACGCCTCCCCGGCCCTTGACGAACTCAATGCCATCCTTGTACTCGCCGCCTTTGAGCACAACCCGCTTGAGGTACTGTTCGATGCCGTTGACCGGCTTGAGGCCGTAGAGGTGGATGGGTTTCGTCGCCCACTCGCCGGTGAGCCCCAGATCGCCCCACGTTTTGATGTCCGAATGTCCACGGAGGCGGGTTTTTGAGTAGATCGCATCGAGTTGCGCCAGCGTCAGCCCCTTGAGCGGGTTGTTCTTGTCGACGAGGACGATCGAAGCCGCGGTTTTACCCAGGGAGCCTCGACTGCCGGTGGCGACCCGCACCGCAAACGGCTGATATCCAAACTTTGCGACGAAGGCCTTTTCCTCCGGCGGAAGCAGCTCCCGGCCGACTGGTGCCAGGTGCGCGCGTCCCTCGGTCAGCGCGGGACCTCCCGTGCCCGAAGCCCTTGCTTCCATCGTGACGCTCAGCTTGGGGTACGCCTTTCGAAACATCTTCACCCAGCCGAGAGTGATCTCATCCATGACGTCAGCGCCGACTAGGTTGAGCTCTTCTTCAGGGGCAATCGTGAGCGGGCCGGGTTTCCAACTTGGGATTGAGGGGTCCACGCTCAAGTGATGCTCGGGCTCCGCGTACTTGAGGGCGAAGACAGGCGCAGCAAGCAAACTCGTCAAAGCAACGACCCAGCCGAATTGGACTTTTGTGGATAAGTGCATGGCGAACCTCAAGGCCCCTAACCGGCGCTGGCTTTGGGCGAGCCGGTGACCGGTTTAAACAACGCGGGGTAGTTCGGAATCTTCTTCTGGAGGTCGTCCCGCAGAGCGGTGGCGGCCAAGAAAAAGTCGGTTTCAGTTTTTCCACTGTTCGGCGGGTTCTTGTAGGCGAGCACCAACAGGCCGAGGTGACCACCGCCGGCATCGCGCAGGGGCATCATCATCACGAACTTCTTGACCGGGTCATTCTTATGCCAGCGTGGATCCACGATGGTGATTCCCTTAGTAATCACGTCGACATCATCGGGATCGTCCGCGTTACCAATGCGCTCCGGAAAGGAACCGGCAAACATCGTGTACACCTTGTCCAGCCCCGGAGGCACTCCGTGGAAGGTGACGCTGACGAGCTCGGGGTGCTTGGCCATGATCTCGTCCGACAGCGCCTGTGCGTAGATCTTCGTCGCCGGCGGGGTCCAGTTCTTGGGTTTTGGCGCGGGTGCGGCGGGCGTGGTCCCCTGCGCCCAGGCCGCGGACGACAAACAGGCGATAACTAACAGCGACTTCACCATCATTTTCATTGGGTGCTCCTGGAATGTCCGAGCCGGCCGGCGCTTGACTGGCGCCATGCGGGCTTTGGTTTGGAGGGGAGTCAACATTGACATGTTGTGTCGGGAGGCTACGGACCCAAGCTGAAGACAACCTAAAGCGAATCTGAAATACTGTTCATGTACGCGGGGAGACCCGCGGTACGCCTTCCATCCCACTGGAGGGAGGCGCGGAGCAGCAGAATGCATCGCCCGCCGAGTAGGGGAGGTCGACCATGAAAGTCCTGATCGTTGAAGACGACCGACGCCTTGGCGAGTTCCTGAAACAGGGCCTTCTGGAGTGCCGCTACACCGCGACCTGGGTCCGCACCTGCAATGAAGCTTCCGACGCGCTCGCCGAAACGCCTTTCGATGTGATTGTCCTCGACCTGAGCCTGCCGGATGGAGATGGCCTCGACCTTTTGCGTCAGTGGCGTAAGAGCGGATTCAACGAGCCCGTGCTGATTCTGAGCGCCCGAGACTCGCTCGAGGATCGCGTCAAGGGCCTCAACCTAGGGGCGGACGACTATTTGCCCAAGCCGTTCAGCCTCGAGGAGTTGCTCGCCCGAATCCGTTCCCTGGTGCGCCGGCAGGCCACCGTGAAAAATACCGTGTTGGAGCACGCCGGAATCCATCTCGACCTGTTGGGCCACACCGTCCAAGTAAACGGCCAGCCAGTTGACCTCACCAGCCGCGAGTACGCGTTGCTGGAGGTGTTCATGCAAAACCATGGGCGGATCCTCCCGCGCACCCTGATCACCGACAAAATCTGGGCGTCGAGTTACGACGTCGATACCAACCTGCTCGACGTCTACATGAGCCGGCTGCGCACCAAGCTCGAATCGATGTCCGGCAAGCCGCTGTTCAAGACGGTTCGAGGAGTCGGCTACCAGCTGATATGAGGTCGATTGGAACTCGGATGGCGGTCTGGTACGCGTCCGCCGCTACAATCACTCTGGCGTGCCTGTTCGTCGCCGGGTACGTGCTGCTCGAAAATCAGCTGATCCACGGCGTCGATCTGTTGAACGAAGCGGGCTTTAGGCAGATTGACGCGCATCTTGGCCAGGACTACCGGACGTTGGATGCCCCGTCGATCGAACGACGGATTCGAGAGATTACCGATTACGCCTCCACGCTGTTTTACATCGACGTGCACGTCCACGGACGAGGCCCGATTTTCCGATCGACCAACCTGAGCGGACGGGACATCCCCGATGTTCCGGGCAAACGCTATTTTACGGTACAGGCCGGCGACCTTGGCGAGTTGCGGGTAGCGGAATTCCTGAAGATGCCTTTCGAGGTGAACATCGCAACTCCGTTGCGCCCGGTGCGGGAAGTGATGAAGAGCTATGTCCAAGTTTGCCTGCTCCTGCTCGCGGCGATGCTGGCGGCGAGCCTGGTAATCGGTCTCGGGGTGACGCGACTTCTGCTTTGGCCGGTGCGGCTGATGCGAGACACCGCAAACCGGATTCGCTCCGACAATCTCAGCGAGCGGATTCCCGTGCCCGAGGTCCGCGATGAAATCTCGGATTTGGCGCGCCTGCTTAATCAGATGTTCGATCGGCTTGAAGCCTCGTTCATTCAGATTCGACGCTTCACCGCCGATGCCTCACATGAGCTGAAAATGCCGCTGTCGCTGATTCGCCTGCACGCCGAGAAAATGCTGGTGGACGGCAGCTTGTCCCCCGCTCACCGAGAAGCGGTCCAGGTGGAGCTCGAGGAAATCGGCCGGCTCAATCGGATCATTGACGAGCTGCTGTTTCTGGCGCGGGCTGACGCGAACGCCTTAAAGCTCGAGCTCAAGTCGCAGAGCCCGAATGCCCTGTTGCACATCTTCGCCCAAGATGCCTCGGTGCTGGCCGAACACCACCGGCGGCGGTTTAGTTGGGAGCACCAAGGTGAAGGAACGGTGGCGATCGAGGCGAAGTGGATTCGCCAGGTTCTCTTAAATCTGTTGACCAACGCGATACATGTCTCTCCACCCGATGGACTGATCACCCTCAGGTCATCACTAACGGAAGGTTGGTGGCGCGTCAGCGTGGAGGACGAAGGGCCTGGATTGAGCGCCGAACAACGCAAGCGTCTGTTCGAGCGATTTGTCAGATTGGTGACTCCGGATCATGAGTACCAAGGCACCGGTCTCGGACTGGCCATCTGTCGCAGCATCGTCGACCTGCACGGCGGTCGGATCTCCGCCGCTCCAGGCAATCAAGATCGCGGCCTACGCGTCCTCGTCGAAATACCCGCGGTGACCGCCGATCAGCATCGGACCGACGAGACGATGGCGCATGCTTCTGGGGTGCAGGCGGCGCTTGCTCAAGCGGGGCACTGACCAGAACAGCAGCCTCTGCCGGAGAATTGGAGCAGGTTTTTCCAGAACAGTTGAATTGGGTTTGAGCTCCCGGGACTGTCTCGAACTTTCCCCATCCGCCGCGTTGCGATGACGCCGCCTTGGAATTTTGGCAATGCGAGCCGCCAGCGCTCTTTTCAGCGGTGCCTTCGCCAGGCCGACGAATAGCTCGTTCGGCAGCAGCGCGTGCTCCATGAACTTCAACCGAATGTCGGCGCCGCGCGGTTGACCGTCGCAACTGCGTTTTTCGCTAGAGCTCGAAATTGTCAGCTAAATCTTCGGAAGCTCTTGATGGAACTAAGGAAATTCGAAAAAAAGGATCACGTGATCTCTTTTTTCGCAATTCCCCTGCAAAGTTACGAGCTTGGCGATTTTTTACTGACAAATCTCGCTTCTCGACCCGTTCGAACGCTGGGCGCGTTCATTCCGGCGCCTCGACCGGCGTGGCTGCGTCGCCGGCGGGGTCGGCGCTCCTAGCTGGTCCCGGTTGCTTCGCGACTTGGGCCAGGATGTTTTTGAACTCTTGCCCCGCGGCCCGGAAGTTACGGCCGCGTCGTCGGGCTTGCCTACCCTGCGCCCCTGTTCCTTCGCTTCAACCAATGTTGCGTGCTTGCGCGGAGTCTCATGGCTCCCCCCGTGGCGGCACATGGTTGTTCTCGATCACGCGTCTCAGAGGATTCATTCGGATCCGCCGTCGCTCCGGGGGAAGCCTTAGTTGATGCGGTTTCTGTGGAACCTCCCGCCTTTCATGATCGCCACCAGCGATCGGTCCGGCTTCGCCAGCAGTTCGATTTCCTTAAGCGGATTCCCCTCGATCACCAACAGATCGGCGAACGCGCCCGGTCGAAGGCAGCCGAGCTTGCCCTCCTGACGCACCACCCGCGCGCCGATCAGCGTGGCGGAGCGGATGATTTCGATCGGGGACATCACCTCCTTGCGCAGCACGAATTCGCGACTCTGCTCGGCTTGGAGCTCTCCCAGCAGGTCGGTGCCATAGGCAACCGGGACTCCGGCGCGCTTGCAGATTTCCAGCGACCGCAGCCCACCCTCGATCACCAATTCGTTTTTGGCCAACAGGTCGGCGGGCATCCCGAAGGACGAGCCGCGCTCTCGCATCGCGTAGTAGGTGACGAGATTGGCGATCAGGAGCATGCCCTTTTGCGCCATCAGCTTGGCAGAGGCCTCGTCGATCAGGTTTCCGTGCTCGATGGTGCGCACGCCGGCCTGCGCGGCCCGTTGAATTGCCTGCGGCGTGTAAGCGTGGGCGCAGACATAGCGGCCGAAGGCCTGCGCTTCTTCCACCGCCGCGCAAACCTCGCCAAGCGAGAACTGGAGGCTGTCGAGAGGATCATAGGGGGAAGCGACGCCTCCGGACATCATGATCTTCACCTGATCGCAGCCTTGGCGCATTTCCTCCCGCACCGTCTTGCGCATCTCGGGTTCGCCGTCGGCGATCGCCGTCACCATCGCGAGCGCATGGCAACAGCCGCAGGGCGCGGCCGAGTCCGTTCGTCGTCGCATATCGACGTGCCCTCCGGTGGGGCCGATCGCGCGGCCGGAGATGAACAATCGGGGTCCTTCCAGCAGGCCCTGATCGGCGGCCGCTTTCAATCCCCAATCGGCTCCGCCGGTATCGCGAACCGTGGTGAACCCGCGGTCCAGCATCGCTCGCATCGCCACCGCGGCGCGGGCAGTCATCAACGTCAAGGGCACTTGCTCCAATTGTCGAATCATCACCTCACTCAGCACCACGTGCGCATGGCAGTCGATCAGGCCTGGCATCAGGGTGCGCCCACCGCAGTCCACGACCGAGGCCTCTCGCGCCTGGATTGGTCGTGCCGAGACTTCTCGAATCCGGTCTTCCTCGACCAGGATTTCGTGGCCCCCTGAGAGCTCGTCTCGTTCAGGATCCAGCATTTGGAAATTTTTGAACAGGACTTGGGTCATTGGCTCCTCCCTGCGTATACAGTTCGGGCAGGGGACCTTAGAAGAACCGCGAGGGGAACACTATGGGTGACCAAATCGCGCTCACTCAGGTCGAGCTGAACGTTTTGAAGCGAATCGAACGCCTGCCCTTCAGTCGCTTTCACTGGCGGCTGCTGTTGATGGGCGGGCTCGGCTACACCTTCGATGCAATGGATGGGGCGATGATCGCCTTCATTCTTCCCGCGGTGACCGCGCTCTGGGGGTTGACGAACCAGCAGACCGGGCTCCTGGCGAGCTCGGCCATGATCGGCTTTCTCTTCGGGGCATTTTTCGCCGGTGCGCTGGGGGATCTGATCGGACGTCGAGCGGTGATGATGTACGCGCTCGCCATTTACTCGATCGCCACCTTCATCGCGGCGTTTGCGCCCAGCTGGCAGTTCTTGTTCTGGTGGCGAGTGGTCGCGAGCGTTGGCACCGGCGCGGAGAGCGCGATCATCGCTCCGTTCATCGCTGAGTTCGTGCAGAAGAAGTACCGCGGCCGGTTCCTGGGATCGCTGTCCGGGTTCTTCTCTTTCGGGTTCGTTTTCGCGGCTCTGCTCGGTTACTTCGTCGTGCCCTCCTCGCCGGAGGGCTGGCGAATCGTGCAGATCATCACCGCCTTGCCGATCGCGATGCTGCTGTGGTGGCGCCGATCGTTACCGGAATCGCCCCGGTGGCTGCTTCAAAGGGGCCGCTCGGTTGAAGCCGGCGCGCAAATGGATCGAATCGAGGCCGACGCCACTCGGCGTGGCGGGGCCGCGCTACCTTCGCTGGACACGGTGGAGGTTCCGCCGGTCACCCGACAGGAAACGACAATCGGCCAAAATCTCGCCGCGCTGTTGGAGCCTCCGATGTTGCGCACCACCCTGATGCTCTGGGTTTTATGGATCACCATCACGTTTTCCTACTACGGCTTTTTCACCTGGATCCCGACCTTGTTGGTGAAGCAGGGAATGACGGTGACCAAAAGCTTTGGCTACAGCATCGTGATCTATCTCGCCCAGATTCCGGGTTACTACTCAGCCGCTTTCGTTTCCGAGAAGCTGGACCGCAAGTGGACCATCGTTTCTTACATGCTGCTTGGAGGCGTCGCCGCGTACATGATGTCCCAGGCCCATACCGGCTCGTCAATCATGCTTGCGGGTTTTTGGATGTCATTCTTCATGAATGGATCCTATGCAGGCATCTACGCCTATACGCCCGAGCTGTATCCGACCGCGTTTCGCACTACGGGAATGGGCGTTGCCTCAGCCTTTGGCCGGATCGGCGGTCTCTCTGCTCCAATCGTGATCGGCTACACGTTCGCACGCATCGGATTCAGCGGGGTATTTCTGATCACCACAGTGGCGCTCGCTAGCGGAGCCCTCGCGGTGGCGCTCTTCGGCATACGCACTGCCGGCAAGAGCCTGGAGCAGATCGCTGCCGAAGGGCTGGGACGGACGAGCACCGAAGCAAGCAAGACCGCGCCTGCGTCGAGTCAATCGGTATCGTAGGGCCCAATGCCAGCGCCGGTGGTGGTGGACTCGAACGCCCCGATGTCGATCGCCGTTTCTCGAATTCGATACATCCGAGTCACGGTCTCATTCTGGAAGTACTCGCGATCGGGAAGTCCGCCCACGTCGGGGCTCGCGCCGCCAATCGCAGTAGAGTCCGGGGCCAGGGTGAAATCGCGGTTGTCGGGATCCGTGAAGGGATTGTCGCCGAACACCGTACTGGACAGCGTTCCCGGATTGGTCCCCGTCGGCATCCAGTTGTTCGTGCCAGCGACTGAACCAAAGCCCTGGTTTTCTGTGAGGTACGGCCTTCCTCCCGAGATCAGGTTGTTGTCCATTTCAACGTTCATCACAGTCCGATCGGCGTTCGAGAGGTGGATCGCGATTCCCTGCGGCCGTGTCACAACGATGGTGTTGTTGATCATCGTGAGGTCGAACTCGAAACCGGGTCGGCCCGAGTCATTGTAAAGGGCGACAATTTGACTGTGGTTATCGGGGTCCCCCTGGTCGATCAGATTCCCGCGAAGCAGCATCGATTGGGGCGCGCCGCTCGAGAAATCGTCGTCGCTCATCAAATCGCCCGCATAGCTCTTCGGGCGAGCAAACCAGTTGTATTCCAGGGTCGAGTCCTGCGCCCGAATGTGGAAGTTCTGCCCCTGAATCGGATCGTGCACGTACGAGTACCGCAAGGCGAACGTACCGCCGTAGATGTAGATGTTGTGAGTCAGAGACGACGCGCTCAGGTTTCCGTTTGAATCGAATTCGCAAAACTCGGCAGTGAGCTCACTCTGTTGGGTGCCGCCCGTGAGGCCGTTGTCGTTCCGACGGAAGGTGATGTCCTTGAGCTGGATACCTTGCGACCCGTTGTAATAGCGAAGCCCCGCGGAGTTGTAAGAGCGGGTGTGGCACTCCTGAATGATCAGTCCAGAGATGCGCAGGTTGGTCGCACCGCTGAGCTGCCAGCAGCCGCGGCCGCGATCGCCCGCGCGATAGCTTCCAGGTGCGTCTTCGACGTAAGTCCCAGAGAGATCCCACACCGGTGGATCGTTGGGATCCATCGCGCGAATCACGATCGGCGCCTCGGGGGGCGCGGGCTGAGTCAGGTACACGCGAAAGGTGTAGACGCCCGGCGAGATCACCACTTCATCTCCCGGACGGGCGGCCTCGATGAGCTCGTATGAATCCTGCGGCGTCACCACGATGGTGTCTCCCCTTGCAACTGTCCCCAGAAGAGTGAAAATCCCACCGATCCCGATGGTCCACCACGTGCGCATGATCGGTTCCCCCTTGCGATGAGCTTACCAGCGATTTCTCTTTCCATGGTGTGGACCTGTTGCGCCAGTGCGGCGGATGCAGGACATGGGGTGCACTACGATGTGCAACATCTCCCCGGCGGCATCGACCGCGTCATCCTGAGCAAACGGGACGATGCGCGAAATCTCTGCATCCAGGTGACGCTCGCCTCGCCCGCGATGCTCGACGTAGAGGTACCCGCCGGACAAGTCGAGCTACCCGCAGGCTGGGCGGTGGAACGCGCTTTCCTGGTGCGAGATGCATCGGCTTGCCGAGGTCTGCTCCAGCGATGGCCAGAAGGTGCTGTCCACGTCGCCGAGTTGAACGGCTCTGTTCGTTGGGGAAAGTCGCCCACCGAGAAGACGGCGGTTGATTTACGGCTCTCCTTTGCGGCCCAGGGCTCGGAGCCGGCCTTCACCGAACGCCTTGCATTCAAGCGCTAGTACCTTTCCGCAGAGGTGTTGATCGATTTAGGCAGGATGGCAGGTGCTCAGGCGCAATGAGTGGCTCAGTGCCATGAGTCACACTCTGTTTGCGTCTGATGAGTTTGTTTCGCTCAAGGGCCAGCACCATCCTGATTCAGCCGCGGCTTCCCAGCCGTAGCGCGCGGCGCACGGTGCCGACAAACTCCTCGCCGCCATCATCGTCGAGGTCTCCCTGAGTTACCCGTAGCGGCGTCCATCCGTATACTTGCAGACGGTTGTAACGAGCGATGTCTCGCTCCCAAGCGCGCCGCCCGGAGTGAAACTGAAATCCCTCCGCCTCGACGAGGACCCGCTCCCGTGGCCATGCGAAGTCCACATCACCCAGGGACCTCCCTTTCTCCTTCACCGTGTATTGGCACTCGGGCTCGGGCAGGTCGTAGTCCCGAAACAGCTTCAGCACTTGGCGTTCGAGTTCGGATTGAAGCTCGGGACGCAGCATTCCAGCTTGCAGCAGCCTCTTCAGAGTGCCGGTTCCCGCTCTGCCTTGCGCCGGCACCGACGCTAAAGCCCGCCACAGACTGGACATGGAAATAATCTTGCGGCGAAAGGCGTGCTCCACCGCCCTCTGGAGCGCTGCTTCGTCGACGGTTCCGGCCAAGTCCACCAAGGTTCGCGAGGGAGAGGTTACCGCCAATCCATTCTTGGTATGCCGCTCCGCGCGCGGCAGCGCGGGCGACCTATGAGAGCGAAACCATCCGGCTTTCACTCGAAGCCGCTTCGGCGCGATCAGCTCCACATCCTCGGACCTCATTCCATCCAGCTCCCAAAGTCGCCCGGCAGCGCGGTGTGAAATCACAGCCTCGGTCCCGCCCCACAGCGAAGCGCACCAAACCCGCTGCATCCAGGTAGGCTCCGCCCAACTCAACCGCCATACGCCCGGCAGCAGGCGGACCCAGTCTCCGGAGCGCACGCGCCGCTTGATTTGTAGCCGATTGAAGCCGAGGCGCTCCAGCTGAGGCCAACAGATGGCTCCGGACTGTGACTTGGCAATCTTGTGAGCCTCGAAGTCCTGCTTCTTCATGCGACGTTCTTGAGCCTTGGGACGAGAGGGTGCATTTTTCGCACCCTCCCGGCCCAAGGTTTCTGGGAGGCCGTACTTCACGCCCTTTTAAGGGTTATGCGGTCGCTTAAAGGGCTGGGGCCCGCCGTTGAGGCGTCCCGAAGTCGTCCCGAAGCTGGAAGTTCCTCCGGCACGCTGGACTCGAAAAAAAAGAAAGTGAGGTCTGGGCCGCCGATCGCGATTTTGCGTTTTGGTGGCGCCTGAATCTAGAGGCGCGGGCTAAGATGGGCCGTGCCTATCCAGCCGTGAAGGCAAGGCAGCCAAAAGAGCGGCCGCCTGAACACATCACCGTCTCCGGGGAGCGCTACTAGTTGGGCAGCGGAGCGCGTGCGACGACCTGCGTGGTGGCGATGAGATGCCCATCTTGCCTCCATGCGCCGACGCCTGCTTTGGATGCTGCGCCGAAAAAGCACTTGCGACGTTACACCTTGTGGTGTAATGTTTCCGCGTGGATCAACTGACGGATGTGCTGACAGCCATTTCTCATCCCTCTCGACGGGCGATCATCGACCAGCTCGCAAGGGGGCCCGCACGGTTCCTAGACGTGGCTAGGCCCTTTGATACCGCTCTCAATTCAGTGACCAAGCACCTAAAGCTCCTTGAGAGAGCGGGGCTCATTGAGCGCCGAAAGCAGGGTCGTGAGGTCCTCATCTCATTTCGAGGGGAACCACTTCGGCAGGTGGCGGGGTGGGTGCACGAGTATGAGCGGTTCTGGAACCAGCGCCTCGACCAGTTTGAGCAGTACTTTAAGGTCAAGAAAGGGAAGAAGGAGAAAAAGCGATGAGGAAGTCCACGAACACGCTTGAATTCAGGTTTGAACGAACAATCCCTGCTCCTCCAGGTGAGGTGTTCGACGCTTGGCTGAATCCCAAAGTGCCGGGCACTCCCTGGCATGAGGCTGACAAACTGATTTTGGACCCGAAGGTAGACGGGTTCTTTTACTGGCTCATCCGGGGGACTCCCCACTACGGACGGTTCACGGAGACCGATCGACCGGATCGCATTCAGCACACGTGGGTGTCGCCAAACACCTTGGGATACGAGTCGATGGTCACGGTGACCTTTGAAAAAAGGGGAGAAGCCACGCTGATGACCCTCCTTCATTCCGAGCTACCGGACGATGACTTGGCAAGGTCGCACGAGAAAGGCTGGCCCTACTTTCTAGGAATTTTCACTGAGCAATTCGGGAGAGGAACAGGCAGATGACTCAGACAAAGAACAACTCAACAATCTTGCAGGGGAAGCGCGCTGTGATCTTCGGCGCAGGGGGCTCGGTCGGGTCAGCTGTCGCTAGAGAATTCGCGCGGGAGGGCGCTGAAGTGTTTCTTGCCGGTCGAAGCAAGCCCCACCTGGACGAAGTTGCCAAAGAGATCTCAATGGCAGGAGGCCTCGCGAGTGTTGCCGTGGTCGACGCGTTGAACGCGCAGGCCGTGGATGAGTACATTGACCGGGTAGAGCGGGATTCGGGAAAGATCGACGTTGAATTCAACGCCGTAGGCCCCCGGGCGATCGACTTCGGAAGCGGAAAGCCGGCTCTGCAGCTAAGCGCTAATGAGTTCATGGTTCCGCTGACGACGATCGTAAAGTCTCAGTTCATCACCGCTCGCTCTGTAGCTCGCCACATGGTTAAGCGACGCGAAGGCGTAATCATCTTCCTGACAGGAAGTAACGCGCGCGGGCACAACGTTGGTGCAAGTGCCATCGGTACCGCCTTCGGTGCTGTCGAGACCTTCATGGAGAATTTCGCGTTCGAGATCAGCCCTCACGGCGTTAGGGCCGTTTGTCTGCGCACTACGGCGAACGTCGACACGAAGGCAATCCAGGACACGCTTCCCCTCATGGCTGCCGCGCTGAAGATGACAAAGGAGGAACTCCTCAAGGGGATTGGAGACGCGAATTTCCTAAAGACCCCAGCAACGACGTCGGATACCGCGAAGCTTGCCGTGCTTTTGGCTTCTGATCGGGTCCGCATGCTCACGGGGACGGTGGTTAACTCCACAGCCGCTGCCGCGATGGACTAATCAGGAGCGGATCGGGGTGCTGGAGGATCCGTTACTCCGACCTTTCTGAATTGGTTCGCGCTCCTTCGTTTAAGGTGTCGGCGGGCGAAACCTGTGGTCTTCGCCGGCCCACCACTTCGGCGGCTCCGAGACCCGCGCGCTGCTGTTCGAACGTGGCTTTAGCATCTCGCGCCGAACGCTTGCCGGCGTGGAAAAGCGAAAAGCGCATCGCGAGTGCTCCCGCGATACCGAGCACCCCTGCGACTCGCCGCACCCAAGTGCGCTTGGGCGCGGCCACTGAGAGAACGAGGCTCGCGGCGGTCGCGATCTGCGCGCTTCGCCAAAGCGTTCCCGTAAAGCCTGTCTTAAGCGGTCGCGCAACGCGCGACACCAGGGCGACCTCGCGTTCCAACGCGACCGTCATCGCCAGCTCCGTTACTTTGGCCACGATGCCAACGCGGTGAGTAACCTCCGCCCCTGGATCGTCCTCGCCCAGCAGATCGAAGACCGAGGCTAGCGATGCCGCGCCGGAAGAAGAGAACAAGACGGGCAGCGAGCGCCGAGCACCTTGCCAAATAGGCACAGCGGTGCCGGCCAGGAGCACGCCCGTATAACCGGTCATGGGCAAACCGACGAGGCCAGCTCCGATCCACGCCACATCGCCGACCCGTCGCAGCGATGATGCTGTTGGAAATAGCGCTGGGAACGCGGCCAGACCGGAAAGGGTGCCGAAGGCGGAAAGAAACCAGGTGCCGACGTTCATCGGCGAGCTGGGCCGGAACACGCGCAGCATGTTGAGAAAGCGCGCTGGACGACCGAGGTCCGCTATCAGAAGGGCGGCGCTTGCCGCGGCGCCGGTTGCGGCAATGATGCGACACTGACGGGAGAGGCGACTCATGCCGCGGTCTCCGAAGAGATCGGCGCTAGCTCCCACGACGGCGGCAGCTCCCGAAAGTCCACCCACGTAGAAGTAGGCGGGGATGTACCATTTCCAGACCGGCTCTTTCAGCGCCGGCACCCCATAGTAGGTCGGGATTTCCTCGGGGGGCGATGGCAGGGGCTCCGGCCACACGCGGGGAGCGACGGGCGCCGGTTCCGGCTCCCGCACGCGTTGAAGGGCGCCCTCACCGGCAAGTCGGCCCAGCTCGGAGTCGATGTTCCGCCCATCTTCGGGCGGAATGGTCCCGCGGCGAGTCTCGTCGAGGAAACGCTTCACTTCGGGCTCCTTGCCGAGAGCACCGCGCCGATGGCAACGACTCCGAGCCCGATGATGCCCGATGCCATGGCCCACCAGCTGTCGGCGATCTTCTTTGTGGGCACCACTGGATCCGGTGGAAGGTTGTAGACTTCGGGCTTGTCGCAAAGCAGGAAGAAGGCGTTGAGCCCCTCGGTGCCTGGTTGATGGGAGGCATCGGCGCCGTACAAGTACGCGTCCTTGACGCCGCGCGCGTGCAATTGCTGCACTCGCTGCTCGGCGCGCGTCTTCAGCTCGTCGATGTCTCCAAACTGGATTGAGGCGGTTGGACACGACTTGGCGCAGGCCGGGACCATGTCGCCCTTGAGGCGGTCGTAGCAGAGGGTGCACTTCCAGGCCCGACCGTCTTCCTCGCGCCTATCCACGACGCCGAACGGACAGGCCGAGACGCAATAGCCGCATCCGTTGCAGATGTCCGGCTGAATGTAGACGGTGCTGAACTCGGTTCGGATGATGGCGCCGGTTGGGCACGCTTCGAGGCAACCGGCCCGGGCGCAGTGCTTACAAACGTCGCTCATCATCAACCAAGCGAACTGCTCCTGACCGCGCTCGGTCGCC
>Ga0126382_10000610_pt1 | contig 14050 bp, 14 predicted proteins | sample PanSoiMetPlot_30_FD_92548 | JGI IMG/M metagenome (GOLD analysis project Ga0126382, IMG submission 92548) | Tropical forest soil microbial communities from Panama - MetaG Plot_30 | ecosystem: Environmental > Terrestrial > Soil > Tropical forest > Bulk soil | place: Panama | collected 2016-02-17 | reverse complement strand
TTTGTAAACAATGTCGCCAAGCGTCCTTCGGAATTGAGCCGACGTGCCCTCGGCGAGATCGATACGAACGAGCGGCATGGAGATATCCTTCTAATAGAGCCCGTACTCAAAAATGGTTGGCACGCCACCGTGTTTTCGCCAATTCATATTTGCCGTCGTTTCAATGTTTGTCATGAATGATAGGAACTTGACAGTGACTCGCCAAATCGCTGCAGACGCCCTATCTCATGTCGCGGAGGGAGCCATGGATCAAAGCATCTCCTCGCTCATCGACCGCGCGGGCCTCGACCGCGGGAAGGTCCGCCAACTCATTGGGCAGGGGCTGGAGGGCACCGACGATGGGGAATTGTTCCTCGAATACCGCCAGGCAGAGGCTCTGACTTTCGACAATGGCCGGCTCAAGCAGGCAACTTACGATACGGTCCAGGGATTTGGGCTGCGGGCAGTAAAAGACGAAGCGATCGGTTATGCCCATGCCTCGGATCTCTCCGAAGGCGCGCTCGGGCGCGCGGCCGAAGCGGTGCGCGCTGTCAAAGGCGGGCATAGCGGGACTTACGCCGAGGCCCCGGGCCGGACAAACCGTAAGCTCTACGACGACGACAATCCGCTGGGCTCGCCTGCGTTCGAGTCGAAGGTAAAGCTTCTGGAGTCGATTGATGCCTATGCGCGCGAGAAGGATGCGCGCGTGCGGCAAGTGACTGCCAGTGTGTCCGCCAGCTGGCAAGTCGTGGAAATATTGCGTGCCGATGGCGCAGCCTATCGCGACATACGCCCGATGGTGCGGCTTAACGTATCCGTGGTAGCGGGGGATGGCGATCGGCAGGAATCCGGTAGCTACGGTTTTGGAGGGCGGGAAGGCTATCAGCGGCTCATCGGACCGCAGGCCTGGCAAGGCGCTGTCGATGAAGCAATACGCCAGGCACTCGTCAATCTTCAGGCCGTTCCCGCCCCAGCAGGCGAAATGGATGTTGTGCTTGGCTCCGGCTGGCCGGGCGTCATGCTGCACGAAGCGGTCGGACACGGCCTAGAAGGAGACTTCAATCGCAAAAAGACGTCGGCCTTTGCTGAGCTCATGGGTCAGCAGGTTGCGGCCAAAGGAGTGACCGTCGTTGATGACGGCACCATGCAGGCCCGCCGCGGCTCACTATCGATCGACGACGAAGGTACGCCAACCAACCGCACGGTGTTGATCGAGGACGGCACCCTGGTGGGCTACATGCAGGACCGGCAGAACGCCCGTTTGATGCGAATGACGCCAACCGGAAATGGCCGGCGTGAATCGCACGCGCATGTGCCAATGCCCCGCATGACCAATACGTACATGCTCGGCGGCAGCCGCGACCCGAAAGAAATCATCGCGTCTGTAAAAAATGGGCTTTATGCCGTGAGCTTCGGCGGCGGTCAGGTCGACATCACTTCGGGCAAATATGTGTTCCAATGCACCGAGGCTTACAAGATCGAGAACGGCAAGGTGGGCGCGCCGGTTAAGGGCGCTATGCTGATCGGCAACGGGCCCACCGACCTGCATCGCATCAGCATGGTTGGCAACGATTTTGCACTCGACCCCGGCATCGGCACCTGTGGCAAGAACGGCCAGGGCGTGCCTGTCGGGGTTGGCCAACCAAGCCTGCGCATGGATAGAATCACCGTGGGCGGAACGGCATAGTTCGATGGAGCAAAGCGGCATGTGGGAAAGCTCGCGGGTCGGTCGATGGATCAGGAATATCGCCGATATCGCTGTTATCGTCCTAATCGTTCTGGCGGCAAAGACCGCAATCGCCGAACCGTTCTATGTGCCGTCCGGCTCGATGGAGCCCACTCTTCTGATTGGCGACGAATTGTTGGCGACAAAATATCCATATGGTTACAGCGCCGCCTCTCTGCCCTCTTTCCTTGTCCTTCCCAAGACGTCGCGCGTCCTTGCCGCGTTGCCCAAACGAGGCGACGTTGTCGTATTTCGATGGCCAGGTGACCGATCGCAAGTCTGGGTGAAGCGTGTGATCGGACTGCCCGGTGACAGGATCGGGTTGCACAACGGACAAGTGTGGATCAATGGCATTCCGGCCGGTCTCCGTCCCGCTGGCAGAGGCGAAGCAGAAATCGAGGACCGTGGCGTTGCATCGGCAGCGCGCTATATCGAGACGCTGCCGGGCGGATACGAGCATCCAATCTTCAAGATGGTTGCACGCGCTCAATACGATGAAACGTCGGACGTGGTCGTGCCGTCCGGCCACCTTTTCGTCATGGGCGACAATCGTGACAACTCCGCCGACAGCCGCGTTCCGGTCCGTGCGGGAGGCGTCGGATTGTTGCCCGTTGATGATCTGGTCGGGCGCGTGGATGCCGTGATAGGTTCGTGGGATCTCGCCGTCAAAAATCAGCCTGTGAAGGATTGGCCTTCTGGCTTGAGGCTGTCGCGGTTCTTCACCGCAGTGCGCTGACCGGCCGCTACCGTACGACGCCGGAAATGCAGCACGGCTTGGCGCGTGGACGCGTGATCTTGTCCTTGAGATAGCAGCGCGCGACAGGGCTAATATAACCCGGCCTCACATAGGTCCAGGCGCGGCATTTGTTGTCTGCCTCGCACGCTGCCTTGCAGAGCGCACCGGTTGCATCGTTTGCGATGTCAAGATTGCGGTAATCGCCGCCTAGACGATCTATAGAATATTCGATTGGTCCCTTACGCGGCTCAATTACGCCGGCGCCGCGGACACCCGAAACGCAGCATTTGTCCTCGGTCCGTGGCGGCACCTGATTCTTCAACCAGCAAGTAGCTGCCGCGTTGGCCGTGCGCGGATATGAGAAGCTCCAGGCGTGGCAACGCGCATCGCGCTCGCAGCGGGCGGCGCACACGGCCGGATCACCAGTACGGATCTGGAAGTTATGGTAGTCGCCACCGCGGCGATCGAACCCACTCTGAGCGTGTGCTTGGCCAGCCCATTCTAACGCCGCCAATACAAGCGCGGCCCACAGCTTGATCGGAGTTCGCATGCGCGCCCGCTCGATTTCAAGAACAGGTAGCTTTGCCCCGGCCGGATGTTAACGCACCAGTCGGCGATTGTGCAGGCAGACAGGGAATGAGCCTTTGACGGGGCTGTCTCCCTCAATAAAAGCGCCCGCCGGAGGGGCCGACGGGCGCGGATCCGGCCGCGAGAGGGGATGATCGCGGGTGTCGGATCGAGCGGCCGATGGGAGGGGATCGGCCGTTTCATTAAATTCGTTATGCTGGTCGGCGAGTGGGCGAGTCGGCAGGCGACTGATCGGCATAACTCCTACTCGTCGCGTAATTGAGCCGACGCTCGAGCGCGCGTTCTCGCAGGAGCGCTGTCGGATCGTCCCAAAACGGCTCTGAAAATGCGTCGCGCACGTCGGCGCGGGTAATGCCGATATCCGCGAGCATGTGCCGATCAAGACCCGCCAATAGGTTAGCTTCACGGCGGTGCCGGCGCGCACGCGCTAGCTCTTTGAGCCAGTAGGTCAGGAACGCCAACAAGGAAGCAAAACCCCGTATCAGGGCGCTGCCACCAAGCGGCAAAATGGGATAATTGGCACTCATTTTCGTCTCCATTCCAGTTCATGAATACGGCTCCAAAATCGCTTTAGACACCGCCCAGAACGACCCGAATTACCCACCCGATTCCGCTGGAAGGCTGATTTTATATGCACCGCGGGGATTGATTAGTGAAACGAATGTTTTTAATCTGACCGATCATGAATAGTGATATAATCAGCCGGTTATAGTTCCGGCCTACTTTGGGAACCACCCCATGACCGCAATGCTCGATACCGACCAGTTGCGCACCTTTATCGCCATCTCCGAAACCGGCAGCTTCACCAAGGCGGCCGAAGTCGTGAACAAGACCCAGTCCGCAGTGTCGATGCAAATGAAGCGGCTGGAAGAACGGTTGGAGCGTCCGATCTTCTCACGCGATGGCCGTGCCTCGAAGTTGACGGAAGATGGGCAGCGCCTGCTCGACTACGCGCGCCGTATTGTGAAGCTCAACGTCGAGACCTTGGCCGCGTTTTCGGATGGTGAATTATCGGGCCGCGTCCGGTTGGGTGTTCCTGACGATTATGCCGACCGCTATCTGCCTGAGATCATGGCCCGCTTTTCGCACAGCTACCCCGCTGTCGAATTGAGCGTCATCTGCGAGCCATCGGCCGACCTCTTAGAGCGCATCGATGCCAACGAGATCGATCTCGCCATCGTTACCAATTGCGAAGGCAAGCGCGCCTCGGAAATCTTCCGTCGCGAGCGCCTATTGTGGGTGACGTCGAATCGCCATTCGACTCACATGGAGGAGCGCGTACCACTCGCGCTAGGGCGCCCGACCTGCGTATGGCGTCGCACCGCGATTGAGCGGCTCGAGGCCATCGGTCGTCCTTTCCGTGTGCTGTACACAAGTTCGAACGCTGGTGCCGTTGCTGCCGCGGTGCTTGCCGGTCTCGCGGTATCGGTCCTGCCGGAATCAGGTCTGCGCCCCGGCATGCGCGTGCTTTCCGCCTCCGATGGCTTTCCGGATCTGCCGAGCTGTCGTATCGGCTTGGTACGCAACGCGCACGAAAGTTCGGCGCTGGCTGATGCCCTCGCCGAGCACATCATCTCCTCGCTCGACAACCTGTCGGAAGCAGCGCAGGCGGCCGAGTAAATCAACTACCTCTCGGCGTCGTGCGCAGGCTTGACCCGCGCATCCATGACGCATTGCCGCTTATAAAGCAGTACTGGTTTCGTTTGGTGAATTACATCATGGATTGCCAAGTCGAGCGCAGCAATGACGGAAGTTTAATACGCATACTCTTCAAAAATCGGCTCGACCGAGTCGTTCCATTCGCCATGGAACTTCTCAAGCAATTCTTCGGCCGGTGTAATGCCCCGTGTAATCGATTCTTCCAGTGGTCGCAGATAGCGCGTCTCGTCGCGGCCATTACGATCGAGCCGCTTGCGCCGCGCCAGTCCGCGTGAACAGAGCCGCAACGTTTCGTGTGCCAGGGTGAATACATTGTGGTTGCGGATTTCAGCCTTGAAGCCAAGTTTCGGGACATCATCGCGAAGTTTTTGGCGCTCCTCGGCGGTCCAGGGTTTCACCATGTCCCAGCAGGAATTGAGCGCATCCTCGTCGTAGAGCAATCCAACCCAATAGGCTGTCAGTGACGGTAACCGGCGCCATGGACCGCTGTCAGCACCCCGCATTTCGAGGTACCGCTTGAGCCTCACTTCGGGAAAAATGGTGCTTAGGTGATTGGCCCAATCTGAAATCGTCGGACGCTCACCTGGTAGCCCCGGTAGTTTGCCGGCGAAAAACTCGCGGAACGATCTGCCGGAGACATCGATATATTTGTCGCCCCGTTTGACGAAATACATTGGCACATTGAGTGCATAGTCGGTCCAGCGTTCGAAGCCCATACCGCTCTCGAACACCCATGGCAGCATACCGGCGCGCTGACTGTCGGTATCACGCCAGATTTCCGAACGAAACGAGAGAAAACCGTTTGGCTTGCCTTCGGTGAATGGTGAGTTGGCGAACAGTGCGGTTGCGACCGGCTGCAATGCGAGTGACACGCGCAGCTTCTTGACCATGTCAGCTTCACTGGCGAAGTCGAGATTCGCCTGCACCGTGCACGTGCGATACATCATGTCGAGGCCGTGCGAGCCAACCTTCGGCATATATGCGGTCATGATCTTGTAGCGGCCTTTAGGCATTTTCGGCATGTCGGCGCGAGTCCAGTTTGGCGTCATACCGATCCCGAGAAACCCGATGCCAAGCGGCTTCGCCACCTCCCGCACCTGGGCGAGATGCGCCATGAGCTCTGCCGCCGTCTGGTGCACATTGTCATACGGCGCGCCTGAGAGCTCAAACTGCCCACCTGGCTCGAGCGAAATCGCGCCGCCGCCGGTCACATCGAACATACCTATGATGTTGTCGCCTTCCGTGATCGACTCCCAGCCGAGCAGATCATGCATGCCTTCGAGCAGTGCGCGGATGCTGCGCTTGCCGGAATAAGGGACCGGCCGATGATCGGCAACGGTGAAGGCGAATTTCTCGTGTTCGGTTCCAACCCGGAATTGCGCCTTCGGCTTGCAGCCCGCTTCGAGCCAGGCGACAAGTTCGTCGCGCGTGTCGATCGGAGTCATGTCGATCTGATCACGGGCCATGCAAAGTTCCGTCGCCGCGAAGGGCCGCGACGTTAAACATGCTGCGCCGCAAAGGGCAATGCGGCTGAAAGCAGGTCGGTGTTCTGGTTTATCGCGCGCGACTCGCCGGCTTTTGGGCGGAATTTAATAGCGCGTACGGTTAGGATTTGTATTTAGGAATATTATCTTGGGCAACCTGCCAGTTCTTATTTTGTTCTTCCCGTTAAACGTAGCATGCTTTATTGCTTAATCCACATGACGCAATTCACTCCCCACCAGGAAAAAGCTCTTAAAGCGGTCGCCAACTGGCTCAGGGCCAGGCACGGGACGACCGGCACGTCTCAGGTATTCCGCTTGTTCGGTTATGCAGGCACCGGCAAGACCACGCTTGCCAGGCACATTGCCGATGAAGCTGACGGCGAGGTGAAGTTCGCAGCATTCACCGGCAAAGCCGCATCCGTCATGCGCGGCAAGGGCTGCCGCGGCGCTTCCACCATCCACGGCCTGATCTACAGGGCGCGCGAAAGCGGAAAAGAAATACCCAGCTTCGATTTGTGGGACGAAGCGCCCGCCTCCAAGGCCGAGCTGATCATCATCGACCAATGCTCGATGGTTGATGCGGAGCTCGGCCGTGATCTACTTTCGTTCGGTGTGCCGGTGCTGGTGCTCGGCGATCCCGCGCAACTGCCGCCGATCCAGGGTGGTGGGTTTTTCACCGCGGCCGAACCCGATGCAATGCTCACGGAGGTGCATCGGCAAGCCCAGGACGACCCGATCGTGCAGCTGTCGGTGGCTATCCGCGCCGGCGAATACATCGAGCCCGGACGCTACGGCGAAACAGAAGTATTGCACAAAAGCGATCTCGATCCGCAGCGCGTGCTCGAGGCCGATCAAGTGCTAGTGGGACGCAATGTCACACGGCGCGCATACAATGCCCTCGTGCGCCAACGGCACGGCTTCGCGGACGAAATGCCGTCGGTTGGCGACAAACTGGTATGCCTTCGCAACAACCGCAAGAAAGGCCTGTTCAACGGCGGGCTATGGACGGTGAAGGAACGCGGTGAACCAAAGCGAGGCACCAATGCCGGCATCCTGTCGATGCGGCTCCTGCCGGACGATGAAACAACCACGCGTGGCGTGAAAGTGTCTGTACGGCCGGAATGTTTTTCAGGAGGAATCGAGCAGGTCGATTGGCAGCGGCGGAAGCCCTACGACGAATTTGACTACGGTTACGTTCTTACCGTGCACAAGGCGCAAGGTTCTCAATGGAACGACGTGGTGTTGTTCGATGAATCGTTTGCGTTTCCCGAGAGCCGGGAGCGCTGGCTTTATACGGGCGTAACCCGCGCGGCAAAAAAGCTCACGATGGTGATGTAATTGTTGCCGTCCCAAGCGAATGTCAGCGAGTGAGCCAGGACGACAGACTCCTACAGCAAGCCCTTGCTTCCAAAATTCTTCTAAAAATTTTCACGTTGCGGCGATTGGGTGGAGCCGACATCGAAAAGATCGGTGAGCAGCGGTACCGCACCGACGACACTCGATCGTCACATTTACGACGAGGCGCGTGAACATCTTCGGCACAACGAGGCGATACGCCTCGCAAAGGAGATAGTGGGACAACGCCGACATCGCGGCATCGCCAATGCCGGGGAAGAAGCGGCATGACCGCCTCGATTCCAAAGCGGACATTTGTGTCACGACGGATGTGGTGGGAAATCACGAGAGCATGTCGATGCGCTCCAGTGCCACGAGGGGACGTGCGATCGTCGCAACCGTAGATATGATGTGCATATTCGCTTGCAAACGATACGGCTGCGCGCGCTGACACAGTCAGCAGTCGAGCGGCTCTAAGCTGCTTCTGTCCGTTTCGTCGGCGCGAAGCGCTGATAGAAGCCCTCGCCTTTCGCGGCGAGGTCTATCAGCAGCTTGTTGGGCGCAAAGCGCGAGCCGTATTTCTTTTCCAGCTTGCGGCACAGAGCGACGAAGGTCTTGGTGCCGATCATGTCGATCCAAGACAATGTGCCGCCAGAGAAGGGCGCAAAACCGAAACCAAGGATCGAGCCGACGTCTGCCTCGCGCACGTCGATGAGGACTTTCTCCTCGAAGCAGCGGGCGGTTTCGAGCGCCTGGATACCAAGCAGCCGCAATTTCAATTCCTCGATGTCGATTTTTTCGGGATCGAGCAGTTTCTTAGGCTGCAGGTCGACAAGACCAGGCCATAGTTTCTTCGGTCCGATCGCCGGATAGTCATAGAAGCCCTTGCCGTTCTTGCGACCAAAGCGCCCGCGCTTCTCAACCATCTCTTCGAGTAATTTCTTTTGACGCGGGTCGATCGCCTCGGCGCCAAGATCGGCTTCAGTCGCCTTGAGGATTTTCCACGCAAGATCGACCGCCACCTCGTCGTTAAGCGAAAGTGGACCGACCGGCATGCCAGCCATGCGACCGACATTCTCGATCATTGCCGCCGGTACACCTTCGGTGAGCATGAGATGCCCTTCGCGAATAAACGTGCCGACGACGCGCGAGGTGTAGAAGCCGCGCGAGTCGTTGACCACGATCGGCGTTTTGCGAATAGCACGCACGTAATCGAGCGCGGCGGCGAGCGCCTTGCTGCCGGTTTGCTTACCGAGAATGATTTCGACGAGCATCATGCGATCGACCGGCGAGAAGAAGTGGATACCGATGAACCGTGCCGGGTCCTTAAACTCGGAAGCGAGCGACGTGATCGGCAGGGTAGACGTGTTGGACCCGAAAATCGTATTGTCACCGATCACTGCCTGAATTTTTTCAATCACGTCGGATTTTACCTTGCGATCTTCGAACACGGCCTCGATGACGAGATCGCAATCCTTCAATGTAGCGTAGTCGGCGGCGGGCGAGATACGTGCCAGTTGTTCGTCGCGCTCCGCGCCCTTCATGCGCCCTTTCATGACGCGGTCGCTAAGCGCTTTATGCAGGCCCGCCATTCCCTTGTCAGCGGTTTCCTGATCGCGGTCGATCAGAACCACTTTCAACCCGGCCGCCGCGCTCACCTGCGCGATGCCGGCACCCATGAAGCCGGCCCCGACAATGCCGATTTTTTTTAGACTTGTCGGTGGCTCGTTTGTGGGCCGTCGTGCGCCTTTATTGAGATCCTGCATCGATACGAAAAGCGACCGAATCATAGCGGCCGCTTGCGGCGAGCGCAGGATCTTGGCGAACCAGCGAGACTCTATGCGAAGTGCCGTGTCGAATGGCACCTGTAGACCTTCATAGACGACCTGGAGAATGGCGCGCGCCGCCGGATAGTTGTCGTAGGTCTCGCGCCGGTAGATCGCGTTGGCAGCTGGGAAGGTCATCATGCCGGCCTTAGAATAAACCGCTCCGCCCGGCAGACGAAAACCTTCGGCATCCCATGGCGCCTTGGCCTTGCCGCCAGCCTTGATCCAGTCCTTCGACGCCTTTATGAGATCCACTTCAGGGACCACGGCGTGGATTAGCTTCATTGCCTTAGCGCGGTCGACTTTGAGTTGGTCGCCTTTGAGCAGGAATTGCAAGGCGTCGGCCGGTTGCAACATGCGCGCGACGCGTTGAGTACCACCGGCACCAGGAAACAAGCCAATTTTGATTTCTGGCAGGCCGAGCCGCGTCTTCGGATTATCAGCGGCGATGCGATAGTGGCACGCGAGCGCGAGTTCGAAACCGCCACCCATGGCCGTGCCGTTAAGCGCGCAGACCCAGGGCTTGCCGGAAGTTTCGAGTCGCCTGTAGAGCTGCGACAGTTTGCGGCTTTCCTCGAATATGAAAGCAGCAGCTGCTTCCTCACCTTTTGTACCGACGAGATTGGCAAACACGGCGCCCATGCCTTCTAGCATTGTCAGATCAGCACCAGCGCAGAAGGCGTCCTTTCCAGAAGTGATGATCACGCCTTTGATGGCAGTGTCGGCAGCGATCTTATCAACCAGCGCGCCCAGTTCCTCGATTACGCTCGTATTGATGACATTCATCGAACGCTCGGCCATGTCCCATGTAATGAGAGCGATGCCGTCGGCATCGGTGTCGAGTTTGAAATTCGCCATGGCTGGCTCCTCGCTAGTATGGCTCGCCGTTCTTCTTGGTGTAACGCGGACCTTTTTCGTCGCGCACCACCATCATGTCGATGTCAGAATAGTGCGCGCGCTCGGAGGCGGCGCGCGTACCGATCTCGATAAAAACCGCATCGCGATTCGAGCGATTGACCAGACAGTGACCGTTCGGCACGCCGGCCTTCCAGGCTGCCGCATCTCCTGGCTTGAGCACGATCTCGCCGCCGTCCTCGCGCAACACCACTTCACCCTCGAGCACGTAGACGAGCTCGTCCTCGCCCTCATGCCAGTGGCATTGCGATGACGCCGCGCGCGGTTTGAGGGTGCAGATGTTGACGCCGAAGTGCGTCAGGCCGGCACTCCGGGCGAGCCGCTTGCGGGCCCGCCCTTCAACGGCCTTGTTGAAGGGCGGGGGATAGCCCGTCGACGTGTCGATCGGGATCTTGTCGATGTCGATCTTCGGCATCAAACGCGCTCGATAATCGTCGCGGTGCCCATGCCGACGCCAATGCACAGCGTTACGAGTGCGGTCTCCTTGTCCTGCCGCTCCAGTTCGTCAAGAACGGTGCCAAGGATCATCGCACCGGTAGCGCCGAGCGGATGGCCCATGGCAATGGCGCCGCCATTCACGTTGATCTGGTCATGCGGAATGTTGAGCGCTTGCATGTAGCGGAGCACCACGGAGGCGAATGCTTCATTGAGCTCCCACAGGTCTATGTCCTTCTTCGCCATACCGGCCTTTTTCAGCACTTTCTCGGTGACCGGAATTGGGCCGGTCAGCATGATCGACGGCTCGGAGCCGACATTGGCGAACTGACGAATTCGCGCGCGCGGTTTTAAGCCGGCAGACTTGCCGGCGGCCTTGCTGCCAATGAGCACTGCTGCGGCGCCGTCGACAATGCCCGACGAATTGCCGGGGGTATGAACGTGATTGACCGTTTCGACCTCAGGGTAGCGTTGCACCGCAACCGCATCGAAGCCGGCCATATCGCCCATCTGCACAAAGGACGGCTGCAAGGCTGCCAATGTCTGCATGGTCGTGCCCGGCCGCATATGCTCGTCTTTTGCAAGAATGGTGAGCCCGTTAACATCCTTCACCGGCATCACGGAGTTCTTGAAGCGTCCTTCATCCCAAGCCTTGGCGGCGCGCTTCTGACTTTCGACTGCATAAGCGTCGACGTCGTCCCGTGAAAAGCCGTATTTCGTCGCAATCAAGTCGGCGGATATGCCCTGCGGCAGGAAATAGGTCGCGACCGCAATGGAGGGATCAACCGGCCAGGCACCACCCGAAGCGCCGATGCCGACACGGCTCATCGACTCGACTCCGCCTCCTATCGTCATCTCGTGCTGACCGGACATGACTTCGGCGGCGGCGAAATTCACCGCATCAAGGCCGGAAGCACAAAAGCGGTTGATCTGCACACCAGGGACGCCGTCGCCGAAGCCGGCAACCAATGCCGCCGCGCGCGCAATATCTCCACCTGCTTCGCCTACCGGATCTACACAGCCAAGCACGACATCGTCGACGAGAGCGGAATCGAGCTCGTTGCGGTCCTTTACGGCCGCGAGCGTCTGCGCGGCGAGGTAGAGCGCGGTCACCTCGTGCAGAGATCCGTCGGCTTTGCCGCGCCCTCGAGGGCTACGGACGTGATCGTAGATGAATGCCTCGGGCATGGGTTTCGTCTCCATTTTCTCGGCTGTCGCGAAACCGGGACCGGGCCTCGCGCTGCGCGCGCGCCCGGGCCGACGGCAATCGATTACAGACTCCTCGCGATCAGCACCTTCATGATCTCGTTGGTGCCCGCGTAAATGCGCAAGACGCGCGCATCACGGTACATGCGTGAGATCGGATATTCATCCATATAGCCATAGCCACCGAACAATTGCAGGCATCGGTCGATCACTTTGCCTTGGGTGTCGGTAAGCCTGTATTTGGCCATCGAGGCGGTCACAGTGTCGAGTTCACCTCTGACGTGCCGTTCGATGCAGTTGTCGAGGAAAACTTTGGCGATTGTCGCGTCGGTCTTGCACTCGGCGAGCTCAAATTGGGTATTCTGGAACTCGATGATTGCCTGGCCGAAGGCCTTGCGCTGCTTGACATAGTCGACCGTCAGCGCCAGCGCACGCTCCATCATCGCCACCGCATGCACCGCGACGATCAGACGCTCCTGCGGCAATTCCTTCATCAACTGATAGAAGCCCTGCCCTTCTTCGGTCCCGAGCAGACTCGACGCCGGCAACTGCACATCTTCGAAAAACAGCTCAGACGTGTCAGCTGAATCCATGCCAAGCTTCTTCAGCTTGCGACCGCGGCGAAAACCTTGGGCGTCGTCGGTCTCGACCACGAACAGAGATGTACCCTTCGCACCCGCTTTCGGGTCCGTCTTGGCCACAACGATAATCAGATTGGCATGCTGCCCATTTGTGATGAACGTCTTCGACCCGTTTAGCACATAACCATTGCCAGATTTCTTCGCTGAGGCGCGCACGCCTTGCAGATCCGATCCAGTACCGGGTTCGGTCATGGCGATCGCGCCGACCAGTTCGCCGGTAGCGAGCTTCGGCAGCCATCGCTTTTTTTGCTCTTCGGTGCCGTAGTGCAGGATGTACGGTGCAACGATTCCGGAATGCAAGGGCGCGCCGAAAGTATCGAACCCAACCAGTGCAAATTCGCGATTGATTACTGCTTCATGGGCGAAGGTGCCGCCGGCGCCGCCATAGTCCTCCGGCATCGAAGCGCAGAGCAGGCCGGCCTCACCCGCCTTAGTCCAGACGTCGCGATCGTAGATGCCGGCTTCATGCCAGCGGTCGAGATGAGGAACGAATTCGCCGGCGATGAAGCGCCGCGCCTGCTCCTCGAGCAGAACAAGATCTTCGCTCATCCACGCCGGTCGCGGCAGATTTAGTGCATCCATCGGTGACTCGCTTTTTGCTAACCATAAAACCACCCGCGCCTGCACGCGAGGGGGGTTCTGTGGCGGTGGCCCCCGCCGTTGACTGAGTCTATTGCGCCGCGACTGTTGCTATTTTGCTGGGTTCTTGACGTTCTCGACCTTGTCAAACTCGACATTTCGGGTCGTGCCGTCGAGTTTCTCGACCCGGCGGATGTACACGTTCTGAACGATATCGCGCGTGTTCGGATCGATCGAAATCGGTCCGCGCGGGCTCTCCCATTGCATGCCCTTGGCAGCCGTAATCAGCGCCTCTCCATCGGTCTTGCCGTCACCAGCCGGGCATTGGTATCACTCGGCACATCGTCGTCGCTGAAAGCGATGATGAGGCACGAGCCATCGCGAACGCAGCCTATCCGCGCTGGCGCGACGCCATCGAATATCTCTGGCGGCGGTCAAATATGGAATTTGTCCTGAAGGAAATCTATCCACGCGATTTCCTCACCTTGGAGCGTATCGGTCATGGCGTCGCCGGCTCGCCCGCGACGGTGCGCGATTATCTTGCCCGTCTGCATACCGAGACCGGCGTCAAACCGTTCTTTGCCAGATGATTTTTGGCGACATGCACTTTGCCGATGCTGCTCGCTCAATCCGAATATTCGGGCGCGAAATCATCCCAGCGTTCTTTTAAGCGCATAGCGCGATCTGGATTACTTCTGACGGTGGTGTTACCACCGCGGTGATAATGCCGGGTCTTCATCAATGAACGCGCAAACGGGTGCGAAACCCGGCGATATTGAGTCATCTTACGCATGGCTGCGCCTCGCCGTTGCGGTAACAATATCCACCATCGGTGGCGTCGGCATGTGGTCGGTTATGGTGGCGCTGCCGGCCCTCCAGGCAGAGTTTGGCGTGACCCGGGCCGATGCCTCCCTCCCCTTCACGATGGTGATGTTTGGTTT
>Ga0126382_10000609_pt1 | contig 14054 bp, 15 predicted proteins | sample PanSoiMetPlot_30_FD_92548 | JGI IMG/M metagenome (GOLD analysis project Ga0126382, IMG submission 92548) | Tropical forest soil microbial communities from Panama - MetaG Plot_30 | ecosystem: Environmental > Terrestrial > Soil > Tropical forest > Bulk soil | place: Panama | collected 2016-02-17 | reverse complement strand
TTTGGAGTTCTTACGCTCGAACGGGCTCCGCCTGGTCGAGGATTACCGGTGGCAGCCGATCACTAACCGCTGGCTCGAGCGCTGGGACGTGCCTCACGGGGGGCCTGAGCCCAGGACCTGGACGGAGGCACCGTCCGTGCGTCCCCTCGGGTCGGCCTGACCTCGGAGGTTCGAGCCTTCGGCGCTCGCGGGAATGGCCACCCTCACCTCTTCCTGTCCGCCATGAACAGCCACGGTATCGCATAGACCTTCGACATCGTAAGAAGGATGGGCAGCGCGATGCCGAGGCGAGCGCCGTCCCCGGGAGGGGCGCCGAGGACGTTGTGAAACAGATACTCGAACGCCAGGAGCCCGCCGCCGATGCCGCCAGCGAAGCTCAGCGCGTTGCAAAATGCGACGATGGGCAACACGAGCAGCATCGGCACAAATGGCACGTCCAGATTCAAGGCGTACGCCAGGAAGCTGGCGGCAATCGCCCAGAAACCATGCCCCAGCGTGGAACACGCCACGGCCCTCCACAGATGCGGCCCACGGCTTAGCTGCGTCATCACGCGCAGCAGTGTCGCTGCCTTGTCGCCGGCGGGCACTGCGCCCAGGATTCTCCGACCCAACTGACTGGCGGGGCCGTGCAAGAAAACGACCGCCAGACAGCCTGCCAGACAGGTGCCGGATAACCCTACCAGCAGAAGGATGACGCGCAACAACTGCTCGTCGGCCAGGATCAGCCGAATCTGCGCAACGGACGCCAGCAGCGCGAACACGCATAACCCGAGCAACCCGACCAGTCGATCGGCGAGCACGGTGGCGACCGCCGTGGCACGGCTCGAGCATCGGCCCACATAAACGGCTTTCGCCAGATCACCGCCGAACACAAACGGCAACGCCAGCTCCGCGATCGCCCCGTAGAACGTGAACGACAACGCCTGACCGAGGGTGCAAGACGCACCCATGCTGCGCAGCACGCATTGCAAGCGTACCGCCGCGACGAAATACACGGGCAACAACAACCCCAGTGCCGCCAGCGCCCAGCGCCACTCGAGCCCGGCGCGGCCGAAGTCTTCGAGACGCAGGCGATCGAGATACCACAGCCCGAAGAGGATGGCGAAGGCGATGCCGTAACGCACGAGCCGCCGCGGCCAGGGTGTGCGCGCAGGTACCGGCATCGTCGTCGGAGGCGGCGCATCTGGGGTCACTCGGTCCACCGCTTGAGTGGATGAGCTGACGGCCATATCCCGTCAGTCGGCCCCGGAGGTAGGTTTTGCGGACGTACCAGTTGCCGCGAGCGTGATTCCCCGGCTCTTCTGGAGGTAGCACCGCATCTTGAGCATCCCGATGATGCTTTTCATGATGCCCGACGGCGTTGCCACCTTCGATTTCCCGCTCAATCGCGGGCAGACCGCCATCTCCCCGTGCGCGAGTCTAACTTGCCGTTCCAGGCTCTGAAAGTAGAGTTCCATGCCCACGAGGCCCGTTCGGGAGCAGAGAGGCACAGAGCGAAGATAGGAGCCGCGCACCATGTAAATGCCGGTGAAGTGGCTCGGATAAGCCCCGAGACACGCGCGACACAGAATGTGCATGCACCAGCTCAGGATTCTGCGTAGACACGGCCTGTTCTCTGCGCCGGCTTCAACGGTCACCGCCACGCGACGGGTGGTAATGAAGTCAGCGTTCTCAGCGATGTTCAGCAGCTTCACTGCCTGTTCCGCCTTTACCTGACCGTCGGCCGCGATCCAGCTGACAAATTTGCCGCGCGAGTGGGAAAATCCGGTCCGCAAACCGACGCCAAGTCCTTGGTTCGTCGCATGATGGAATACACGAATATCCCGGAATCGCCTGGCGTAATCATCGGCGACTTGCCCCGTGTCGTCGGTGCTGCCATCATCGACGACTAACACCTCAAACGGCTGAGCCTTGGGCGATTCGACCAGCGTGGCCAGCACATCGTCGAGCACCGACGACAGGTTATTCCCTTCGTTATAGGCGGGGATAACCAGTGTGAAGATGATTTCATCCGTTGGCGTGGCCGCCGTCATATCGTCACGACTCCCATGAGAACGACGCCGTATGCCTCCGGGGGTTCACCACGCAATACCAGGAGGGAATCGACAAGGCAGTTCGCCAGTTCCTTCATCCCTCGGGATTTCCTTGTACACATCCTGAGGCGACACGGCCCGTACGATCGGCAATGCCGCGGAACTGGCACGCCATCGGTTGCGGCGTATCTCGCACGGCGCTATCGTCGGTGCAGCTCTTTCAGGTTCTTCCATGCGTCCGGGTAAGGTGCGAAAGCGGATTCCACCGCCATGTGCGAAAGCATAGACGGGCGCGAAAGCGCGCAATAGCCCACATTGACCCACACGCCGACAATGACGGCCCACGCCAACCAGCGGTGCCGCCCATTCGTGTGAATCCACATCATCGCGTAGGAGATCAGCAACGTGACTCCCACAATCCCGAAGTAGCTGTGGTAGCCAAGAAACGGCGCGCTGTGCATGGGACGATACTTGACCAGCATATGCGTGGCGCCTGGCATCAGCGTCATCAGCAGGAAGAGAGAGTTCGCAACGTTCGTGGTGCTGACCTCGCGCCAAGCCGCGCCGAGAGTCCTCCAGAGTCCATACAGCAAAGCCGCCACCGCAAAGCCGGCGTAGAAGCGCCACAGAAACAGGTGGCTGTAGCCTACCAGGTACGCCCTCTGCTCGTGATAGCCATGTTGCAGCGCGATCAGCTCTTCGGTTCCGTAGCGCCACGAAGAGATCGATCCATTGAACAAGATGGGTGGTGAGTAGGTCGTGATCGCGATGAAGACGAGCGTGAACCAGTTCGCGATCACATCCTCAAGAGCAATCACGGCATGTTGTAGACCGTAGTTCATGACGACGTCGGACTCGCTGCCGGGTTGTTGGCCGAAACCGAGTTGCGTTTTCACAACCACATATCCAAGGACTGCGACCGTCGTGACCGCGACTATAGCAGCGGCGACCTTGACGCGCTGATAGTCGGCTGCGCGATACGCCAGAACGATCAGAACCGGATACGCCAGCCACATCCAGGCGACACAATCGAGCCAGGACTCGTATGCCAAGGCGTACACGACTAGCGACAGCAGGCCCGCCGGTGCCCACACCCTATAGTTACATCCGGGTTGCATCAACTTGAATTGACAGAACAGAAAACACAATAAGTAGCTCACGATGAGCGGCAACGCCACCGAGCCGGAGATGACATACACATGGTGGTTAAAGGTGGACCACGCGAAACAAAGCGTGAACGTGACGGTGAAGACCTTTGAGCGGAATACGTTCCACGAGAGACAGTAGCAGGTCACAACCAACACCGCGTTGGTGAAGTAGAAGACCTCCGCGGGGCTGCTCAGAACATGTTCCAGAGCGTGCACCAGGAGAAGGCTGGTCGTCTGCCAAGCTCCCGTGAGGGCCTTCATGGGCAAGAAATACGCCCACCACGGCTGCGCATACACCTCCGCCAATGCGTTCGGATAGTTGGTTTCCAGGAACGACTTCACGTTTGTACCTGCCCTGTCCAGGAGACTGCGCACGACGAAGTTGGATCCCACGATGAGCAAGAGGATTCCCAGATGAACTGCCCAACCGAGGCGACTTGCCGGCACACCGGCCGCCGGCGTAGATCGCGGGGTCCCGTCGGTCGAGTTGGTTGCCGGTTCCGGATTCTTCAGTGTGTCCAACGTGGCATTCGATGCAACCACTCGGTCTGGTGCCAGACTTTCGTCTGCCCTCATTCCAACGATTCAGCGACCGCCAGCCCGACGCCGTCCTTGCCGTAGTGGTTCCCATTGTAGAACATGAACCATCGGCCATCCTGTTGCACGATCGCGGGATGGGCAATCATCTGCGAATCCCAGCCGCTCTGCGAGAGTTGGATTCCAGCACGGTGATCCTGTCGTTGCCAACTCAAGCCGTCATCGGATTCGGCATAGCCGATGCGATAGCCTGGGCCGCGGTTAAAAGCGTACCACGCGCGATAACCGCGTCGATCCTTCATCACCCAGGCTCGGGCGATGTTCCTTTCGTCTTCGCTAGCATGCTCGATCGCCACATGACCCGTCGGCTTCCAGTTCACTCCGTCCGGAGACTCAGCAAGCTTGATCTTGTAGTACGAAGCGAGAACGCCACCCACGTCGGTCCATCGGTAGCCCGAGGAATACCACATTCGCCACCGCCCGTCCTCGAGTCTCACCGTCGGCATGGCCACGAAACATGGATCGTACTCGGATCGCGCCATGATGGGCGCTACGCTGTAGCGGTAAAACCGCTCGCCGTCATCGCTGATGGCAAGGCCGATTGAGTTGTAGTTCATGGAGGGTCGTTCGCCGCGAAGCCAGCAGCTCGTATAGAGATAGTACCGCCCCTCCCACAACACGATCGATGACGGATACACGCCGTGCTCATCGTGCGTTCCCAATGGACCTGGCGCCAGCACCGGGTTCGCCGAGACTCGCAGCACCTGGAACGGTTCCCGCAAGCGCAGATCGAAGAACCCGACATGCGCGCAATTCTGATTGTCCCGGCTGGCGAAGAACACGCGAAACGCATCCTCCGCTATGCGCATCGGAACCGGCAGACACGCATGGCTGAACATCCAGGGCTTATGGGAGTCCGGTCTGAAGATGAGCCCCAGTTTCTTCCAAATCATGACATGGTCCTGGAGGCGCATCTACTTGATCACAATGATGGTCCACTCAAACAGCGGGTAATCGTGCAGGAGCGCAACTTTGCGTGACACGTTCCTCTTGCAGAAGTCGAAGTACTGGGCCGGATCCGCATAGAAGAGGTGCGGCTCCTTCCAATCGACGTAAGACGTGAGCAGGTTGAACGCGAGCCCGCGCGTCGATTGCTCTGCCACGCGCAGGATCATGTCCTTGACGAACGTGTCCCAGTCCGCGTTGCTCGTGTGAAGCTTGACGTTGAAGGTGCCGCACACGAACGAGTAGTCCGCACTCCGCTCCGGGGCCTGCGCTTTGAGGATTTCGAACCGATCGTCGTTGGCCACAAAGGTTCGAGATGCCTCGATCATCGCGTCGCTGATTTCGTAACCACAATAGTGGGCTAGTCGCTTGCCGAAGCGTTCATCGAGATACCGAAACATGGCGCCGTACCCAGAGCCGAGATCGTTGACGGTGAACGGCTCGCTGGAGGCGTTCGGAATCAAGCCCTGAACAAGCTTGTCGAAGCGCAGCCGATGGGTGGCCTCGTCCCGCCAGCCAACGCTCCTGGGGTCACACCCATGCCGCCGAATATAGTCGCTGTAGAGCGATTCGACGTCCTGGAATACGGGCCGATCATTGTCCGTCATGGCGTGCTCCCGGTTAGACGTTCACTCGATCGCTGGTGCGCTCTTCTTGACGGTTCGCGGGGGCACATAGACCTCGTTGTCCTGGCATGGCCGCATGATCACGGATCCGGCGCCGATGACGCACGACTGTCCAATCGTGATCGAGTCTCGGATGGTGGCGTTGACGCCGATGAAACAGTATGCCCCAACCTTCACATGGCCGGCGATCACCACGTGTGAGGAGATGAAGCAGTGATCCCCGATCGAGACATGGTGCCCGATGTGGTTGCCGCTCCACAAGCAGACGTCGTTGCCGATGGTCACGAATGGCTGCAGGGTATTGTCCTCGAGAATGAAACAGTTGTCGCCGATCTTGGTATCGCCCCAGTGCGTGCACTTGGAGCTGACGTAGCTGATCAACTCGTAGCCTTTGCGTTTCGCTTCGCCGTAGACACCAGCGCGGACCGTGTTCACCTTGGCGTAACCCACGGCGACGAACATCTTGAAGTCTGCAGGCGGATGCGTCTGCTCGAGGGTTTCGAAGGGAACGACGGGCAGGCCCTGGAAGTTCGATTCTCGAATGAAACGCAGGTGGACGGTGCAGGCGACCACGTCGTGCGGACTGTCCCGCGTGAGGTAGAAATGGGCGATCTCCGCCTGGCTGCCGGCGCCGAAGAGAACGATCTTGCTCATGTCGTCGCCCCGTGGCGCGGGTGTAAGCTCTGGCACAGAGCGCGGAAGGGGACTACGTACGCATTCGGGAACCGGTCCAGTATTTCGGCAGGGGTGTGCGTGAGCAGCTCTGGATCGTTGACGCACGTCGTGTAGGTGTAGCGCATTTCCTTAGCCGCCCATTTCTTCTTGAAGCGATACACGCCGGTCTGGCCTTCCCAGGTCGCGCCCCAGTTCCAACGCGTGTGGCCACGCTTGACGGCAGCGCCGACGGCGGTTGCGATCAGCAGCGGCAATGCCTGCAGTTCACGGTGGGATGCCTCGACCACCGGCGTGAAGTATTCCACGCTGCGATTGAAGTAGAAGAGGAGCAGGGCTGCGATAACCCGCCGTTCATGCGAGGCCACGTACAGTTCCCAGTCCCGCCCCGCTTCGAAGCACCTCGGCACCAGTTCGAAGAAGTCGTCGCTCTTCGCGCGTCCACCGATGGACGCCATGTTCCGACGATGGATGTCGCGCAGCGCAGCCATTTGCGTCGCATCCGCCGTCACGGTGATGTTCGACTCGAGGGCCTTGCGCACGTTGCGTCGTGCTGACGAATCGACGCGCGCCAGGAAAGCGTCGAGATTCGCATCGCTCGGCTCGAGATCGATCCACTGGGCAATGCGCGTGTCCTCGTGCGTTTTCACGTAACCCGTCACCGCCGGCTCGAACGGGTTCGGCACGACTGTCGCCGCCGCGACGTTGGGCCGCGTCACCCGCTCGTTGTATGCTTCGACGAGCATGCGGGTCGCCTCGGGTGTGTTCGCCGTGACCCCGCCGTTGCTGCCGTAGTAGGGGAGCGAGTTGTAGAAGCACTTGCCTTCAACGTCGAGCTTCATCAGCGGCAGGATCCCCTCGATCCGGTCGTGCTCGACGGCGAGCAAATATTCGTCAGAGCAGTGCAGGAGCGCTTTCAGAAACGCACGATACTTCAGCGATGCGTAGAGCAAGCTGTCCGGGCGCGCGCGAACGAATCGCGCGTAGGCTTCTTCGCGGGATTGGTCGAGGACGACGACGTCCACCGTGTCTCCCCTAGCGCCCGCTACGAATGGGCGACCAGTTCAGCAAGCACTTGGTCGCCCGGCCATTCACGATCCTCGATCGATCGGGGCGCGCCTTCATGGCGGAAGCGGCGGCCGACTCTCCAGCAGTAGCGCCCGCGTGTCCTCGAATCCGCAATGCATCAGCGCATCGATGATCGACAGCCCCGGGACAAATTCCGCCGCGCCTCCCTGCGGGTACACCGGGTGCCGGAACCCCTGATCGACGACGCCGAGCCCGGCGGCCGTAAACGCTGCGTCGTCCTGATAGCCCGACGATCCTCCTCCAGCGAGATACACCGTGCCGTCAATGGCCTTCACCAGCGAGACGAGTCGGTCCGTCGCCGTTCCATCGACATCGAGCGACGAAGCAAGCACGAGCTTCTTCGGATCAAATCGCAGCCGTTCCGTGAGCGCAAGCACGGCCGCAACGTTGTACTCGACGACCCGATCGGTGGGCGTCCGGATCAGCTCGCTCAGCACGGGGAAGACTTCGGAGAAGTGCGTGGAGCTCGCGTACGAGCTCTCGACGATGCGCAGGACGTCGTTGCGCCACCGTGTCGGTACGCTGGTCATCTCCCGGATGAGCCGGACGCCGTGATAGGAGCGATCGACGGGCATGGTGACCCAGCCGGGCTTACCTCGAACGATCATCTTGACGCGGTTGGACCACGTGCCGCCGGTCTTCTGGGACTGGACGTTGTCCAGGATCACGAAGACATCCGCGAAGGCGATCTTGTTGAAGTAACCCAGCCACGGAAAGAAATTCGGCTGGTGGATTGCGACGAGCCTAGATGCCGGCATGCTCCTCCCGAAGGATCCCCATCATGACGACGTCGACGCGCTCTCCGTCGATGTGCGCAGCCTTCCGCAGGACACCTTCTCGCGAGAATCCGGTTTTCTCGTAGACGCGGATCGCCGCCACATTGGTCGCAAAGACCTGCACGAACACGCGCTCCAGATTCAGATCCCGGAACGCGAAGTCCAGAAGGAGCCGGACCGCCTCGCTACCCCAGCCCTTCCCGCGCGCGTCCTTCTCACCGAGACGGATCTGCAGCTCGGCGATCCGATGCACGGGATGCATCGAGTGAAGCTGGCAGGATCCGACGAGCGCGTCGGTCACGAGCGTCCGGATCCCGAAGATGACGACGTCGCTCCGCTGTCGGATCGATTCGAACCACGCCCGATGATCGGTCTCGCTGACTGGACGGTACGCGGCGTTGGTCAGAACCTCTTCGCGGTCGTTGATCCAGGCAAACAGCCTCGGTAGATCGGCGTCGACGAGCGGCGCGAGCGCGACGCTCGAGCCTCTCAGCGTCCGCGACCGGCCGTCAGCCATCGTTCCGAAAACTCGCCGAGGAGCTCTACCGGCATCCCCTCGGGAAAAATACTCGAATATACCCGGTTGGTGGCGAAGTCATGCTCGCGCTCGCGGATCACACGGGCCCAGGTAGCGGCAAAGATCTCGTTCATGTCGGCACCGCCGACCACCCAGTTGAGCGGGTGAAAGGCCAGCTGGAGCACCGGCGGCCCGTCAGGGCCGACGAACGAGGCGAAGGCTTCGCCGGTGTGCCGCATGTTCGTGTCGGAATAGTAGGGGGTCACCTGGAAGAACGGCGCCGAGTACGCGTTCACCAGACCCGCGACCTCCGGTGTTGTCGCGAAACGGTCGAGGACGTCGCCGGTCGCATTGTGCCACGCGAAGACCGGCGACAGCGCGGTAAGCTCGCCCTGTAGAAATTCCCAATCGCGGCGAATGTACGCCGAGAGCGCGGCGTCGGTCGCGGCCGCGTCCGCGGAAGTCGGAACGTGCAGGCCGATCCACTGGCCGAGGTCCAAGATGCGGAGCGCCGCGGCAAGTGATCGCCCGCTGAGCAGGTTGTAGATCTGGGAGCGAATCAGCACGAAGAACGTCGCGCGTACACCGAGCGATGCGTTCACTTCGGCCATCTCCACGGCGATCTCGATGGAGTAGTCGACGTCGTGCCGCAGATGAATCCGCTTCGCGGGGGCCTCAGGCAGACCCGTGAAGGGCGCAAACGCGTAGCCCGACGCGATCGCGGTGCGCAGGATAGACCGGTACGCGTCGAGCGTGTAGGGTGTCATCGCTTCTTCTCCGCCACCGGATTCGGTTTGCGCGCGCAGTCGACTTGAGCCGTCACGCAGTGGGTCTCGACGACAACATACCGACCGACCGAGCCGGAACGCCGACTGCGGTGTACGCCGCCAGATCGCGATTGACGGCGTCGTGGGTTTCCGACTAAACAGCGATCGCCTACTGTTACTCCTTCTTTCACGAAGACGCTCTGCGCTCTGATGCGACAACGGCCACCGATCGGGACCGGCGTCTACTCATACTCCCCCTGCCGCCTGGGAGTGCCACTTCATTGTGGCGCATCGGTCATGGAAGAAACGTCCTCAGCCACCATTCGAGACTGAGCAGCGACCAAATAAGGAGGCGATGGTTCGTGCGGCCCGAGGTGTGCTCATCGAGTTTGCGCACCACGAAGACCGGCTCCAGGTACTCGTTGATCCGAGCGTCGCGCGCGCGCAGCAGCCGGTTGACGTAGTCAATGCTCTCGCCGCGGAACCAGCTGGCGTCGGGCGCCGAAAAGCCCTGCTTGGGTCGTTCGATCACCTCCGCGGGCAGGAGATCGCGCATCGCGCGCCGGAGGATCCACTTTCCGTCGAGATGGCGGTGGCGCTTGCCCACGTCGTCTTCGTCGGTCGCCGGTGCCGCCTCCGCGACGTTTCGCAGCTTCAGCCGCGGGGGAAGCGAAAGCGCGAACTCGACGAGCGGGTCGTCCAGGAACGGCACGCGCGATTCCATGGAGTGCGCCATGCTGACCTTGTCCTCCACCATGAGGATCCCGTGCAGGAACGTCTTCAGTTCGAAGTACAGCGAGGCGTTAAGCATCCCTTCGGGGCGGTCGAACGGAACGTCGACTCCCTGGAGGACGCTGCAGAAGACGTCGAAGGTGGAGTGCCCTCCCATTTTCGCGAGCAGCTGCTTGTGGAAGAGCTGCGGCTTCTCCTCGTCGGGCACGAGCCGCTGCCAGAAGTCATAGTAGTTGCGCTGGAAGTCGTTCTCGTTACGACTCTTGAGCCCGCGGTAGTAGCGCCACGGGTATCCACCGAAGAGCTCGTCGCCACCCACGCCGGAGAGGACGACCTTCACGAACTTGCTGGCGAGGCGCGCCATGTAGTAGTTGGGATAACACTGACCGACACGCAACTCCTCGAGATGCGCGATCAGCTCGGGCATCACGTGTTCCATGTCACCCGCGTGCAGCACCATCTCGTAGTGCTCGGTCTTCAGGAGGTTCGCAAGCATCTCTGACGCGGCGCGCTCGTCGTAGCCGAGCTCGAGACCTGATGCGGACGAGAGGTCGAACCCCATCGTGAACGTCGCCATGCGGCCCAGGCGGCGGCGAGCGACTGCGGCGATCGAGCCCGAGTCCATCCCTCCGCTGAGATACGACGCGAGCGGCACGTCCGATACGAGCTGGCGCTCGACGGCCGCGCTGAACAGACGGACCAGCTCCCGCTCGGCGTCCGTGTCGTCGATCTTGAGAGGCTCTGGAAACGAGAAGTCCCAGTAACGACGCTGGACCGGTGTCGTCCGTGCGGCAGTGTCAAATGTCAGCGTGCACCCCGGCGGGAGAAGTCGAATACCTTCGAACAGGGTCACGTCGGATAGCACGTTCTGAAAAGTGAAGTACTCATTCAGCGCCGTCGGCGACACGGCGCGCGGCATTCTGTCCCACTCCAGGATCGCTTTCACCTCGGATGCGAACACGAGGCGGCGGCCGTCAAACGTCCAGTAGAGCGGCTTCACTCCGTAGCGATCGCGCGCCAGGAAGAGCGTACGGCCTGGCGCGTCCCAGACGGCAAGAGCGAAATGGCCGTTGAAGCGGCGGACGCAGTCGACTCCCCATCTTTCGTAGGCACGCAGAACCACCTCGGTGTCGGAGCGGGAGGCGAACGCGCATCCGGAAGCTTCGAGGTCGCGGCGGAGCTCGCGGAAGTTGTAGATCTCGCCATTGTAGACGAGCACCACACCCGCCTCGCCGGTCATCGGCTGATGCGCGGCGGCGGATAGATCGATGATGGAGAGGCGTCGATGACCGAGGCCGACTGGTCCGTCGAAGTGGAATCCCTCGTCGTCGGGGCCGCGGTGAGCCAGCCGCGCTGTCGCGCGGCGAACGGTCCGCGCGAGGCCGTTAGCACCGCTCGAGTCGAAGACGCCGACGAAGCCGCACACGCTCAACTGCGCAGCAATTTGTGGAGGGCGTCGATCACGCGATCCTGTGTCGCGTGGTCCATCGTGGAGTAAAGCGGAAGCGTCAAGCTGCTTCGATCGGCCCGCCATGACTCGGGAAAGTCGGACTCCTTCAGGTCATACTTCCGGCGGTAGTAACCCAAGGCGTGGACGGCATGCGTCCCATGCCGCACGGAGATCCCGTCCTTGGTCAAGGCGACGGCTACCTCGTCGCGCGTCTTCGCGCCTCCCTCGATGCGCAAGACGTACGACTGGTACGCGTGCTCGCATCCGTCCGGAACGAATGGCGTGTCTAGGCCGGGAACTCCAGCGAGCGCATTCGTATAACGCTCGGCGAGCGTGCGCCGGTCGCCAATGAGCCGGTCGGCTTTCGCCATCTGCACCACGCCGAGCGCGGCCTGCAGGTCGGTCATCCGATAGTTGAAGCCCAGTTCGTCATACTCGGGGAGGGTGAACGCGTCAGCCTTGTGCTGCTCAAGATCAGACCGACGCGCGCCGTGGTTGCGCAGAACCCTCACGTGTTCCGCGAGCGCTCCATCGTTCGTCATGACGGCGCCGCCTTCGCCAGTGGTGATCACCTTGCGCGGGTGGTAGCTGAAGGCGCCGGCGGTCCCGAGCGCGCCAACCCGCTTGCCGCGGTAGCGGGTCCCGGTCGCGCAGGCGGCGTCCTCGACAACAGCGAGGCCGCTCTTTCTTGCCAACGCGAGAATCGGTTCCATGTCGGCCGCGAGTCCAAACAGGTGCACGGGCATGATCGCCTTCGTGCGTGCCGTGATGCGCTCCTCGATCCCGCGAACCTCGAGATTGTAGGTTCGGGGATCGACGTCGACGAACACCGGTGTCGCGCCGACGTATTCGACGGCATTGGCACTGGCGATGAACGTGAACGCGGGAACGATCACCTCGTCGCCGGGCCCGACGCGGAGCGCGGTCAGGATCAGCTGAAGGGCCGTCGTGCAGGAGCTGGTGGCGACGGCGTGCTTCGCTTCGGCGTAGGCCGCGATCGCGGCTTCGAACTGTGCGACCTTCGGTCCTTGCACGACCCAGCCCAAGCGAAGGACCTCGGCGACCGCCTGCTCCTCGGCGACGCCGAAGTCGGGCTTCGTGAGCGGGACGGTCATCTCGTCTGTTCCCGACGCCAGGCGATGATCCGTCGGATCCCTTCGGCGAGGTCGGTCGTCGCTTCGAAACCAAGATCTCGTCTCGCGGCGTCGGTGCTTCCGACGCGCTGGGTGACAAAGGTCTGACCGGCCGGCTCGTACTGGATCTTCAGGGGCGACCCTGTGGCCGCGAGCAGCATTTCGACGAGCGACTTGACGCTCGTTCCCTCGCCGCGGCCAATATTGTAGCAGCGGTCGGTGGCGGTCGCCTTCGCCGCGGCGATGTTCGCGCGCGCAGCGTCCTCGACGTAGAGGAAGTCGTAGGTCTGGGAGCCATCACCGTAGACGATCGGCGCTTTTCCTTCCTCGATACGATCCAGCACCTTCATGATGACGCTCGTATAGACGCTCTTCATGTCCTGGCGTGGGCCGTAGATGTTCATGTAGCGGAGGCCCACGTAGTCGAGTCCAAAGCGCTGGTGGAACGCGCGGGCCATCTGCTCGCCGGCGATCTTGGTGGCTCCGTAGAACGTCCGGTTGTTGAACGCGTGGTCCTCGGTCATGGGGACCTGGAGCGCGTCGCCGTAGACCGACGCCGACGAGGAGTAGATCAACCGCTGGACCTTGTTGGCGATGCACGCCTCCAGCACGTTGAACGTCCCCGCGACATTCACCTCGAATGCGGAGCGCGGGAAGTCGTTGCAATGCAGCAGCCAGAGCGCGGCCAAATGAAACACGCAATCGACTCCCTTCATCGCCGCGTTGAGGATGTCGGTGTGGAGGATGCTTCCGCCCAGCTCGAAGATCCTTACGCGCGGGTCGCGCAACGCCGCGGCGATATTTGGACGCGTGCCGCGCGTGAAGTCGTCGTAGACGGAGATCTCCGCCACATCCTCGCACACTAGGTGGTCGAGGAGATGTGAGCCGATAAAGCCGGCCCCGCCGATGACCAGAAGCCGCTTTCCGCGCAGATCCATGGGGAGCGAAGTATCCCAGACTCGACTCCGGGCGCACGCACCGAGCCCTTCATCGCCAGCGTGGCCAGAGTGTAGCGCGCCTCGATACGGCCCGGCAAGAGCCTTCATACCGCGTGCTGGATCTCGTCAAGATTGACCCCGGTAAGTAATGGCGGGAGACAGTGTTCCATTTCGGCCGGCATCACGCGGCTGCTGGGGGCAAGACGGCCGCGAGTTTCTCGGCCGGTGTCCGCCCCTTCAGGGCGAGCGAAAGGCGTTCGTAGTTGTACCGCGTCTCCCACTGGCGGAGTCCCGCCGTTGCGGCCTCAAAGTCCGCGAACTGGTGGCGCCCCCAAAACTCATCGTGATCGATCCGGTGACTGGACGACGGACAGGATCTTCACGCCACTCGCGGCGTAGCGGCCGAGCGCGAGTTGAAGCTACGCCTCAGCGACGAGTCTCAGCAGGGCGCCCTCAAAACGTTCCCAGTTGAAGTGATTCTCGGCATACGATCGTGCGTTCTTCTTGAATGACTCGACCGCCTCGCGATCGTCGGTCAGAGCACGGATCGCAGCGGCCAACGATCCCGTCGCGCGCACATCGTAGCATAGCCCCAGCGTGCCCTCCCGCACCAACTGTTCCACATACGGCA
>Ga0126382_10000608_pt1 | contig 14058 bp, 13 predicted proteins | sample PanSoiMetPlot_30_FD_92548 | JGI IMG/M metagenome (GOLD analysis project Ga0126382, IMG submission 92548) | Tropical forest soil microbial communities from Panama - MetaG Plot_30 | ecosystem: Environmental > Terrestrial > Soil > Tropical forest > Bulk soil | place: Panama | collected 2016-02-17 | reverse complement strand
GATTTACAATACCGCCGATCCGGCCCAACATGATTTCGCCGGAACGACCTCGAGGAAACCGCATGAATCGACGTGAATTGCTGACCGCTGGCCTGGCTTCTTTTTCAGCTGCGGCTCTGACGCCGCTCACCGCCCTCGCCTATCCCGATCGCGTCATCAAGCTGATCGTCCCGTTCTCGCCGGGCGGCGCCACCGACGTGGCCGGACGGCTGTGGGCCGAAAAGATGAAGCCGTTGCTCGGCACCGTGGTCACGGAGAACCGCGGCGGCGCCGGCGGCCTGACCGGCGCCACCGAGGTCGCGCGCGCGCAGCCGGACGGTCACACCTTCCTGTTCGGCAATACCAGCACGCAGGTGCTGATCCCGGCGATCGCGGCCAACCCGCCCTACGATCCGCTCAAGGATTTCGTCGGCGTCTACATCATCTGCAACTCGCCGGCGTCGATCGTCGTTCATGAATCCGTGCCCGCGCGCAATCTCAGGGAGCTGATCGCCTACGCCAAGACCAATCCCGGCAAGCTGTCCTACGGCTCGGCCGGCGTCGGGACGCTGACCAATCTCGCCGGCGAGCTGTTCAAGCAACTCATCGGCGCACCCGACATCGTGCACGTTCCCTACAAGGGCTCGGCGCCGGGGGTCGCCGACCTCGCCGCCGGGCATATCCCGATGATGACGCCCAACGTGGGCGGGCCGCTGCTCGAATTCCATCGCTCCGGCCGCGTGCGCATCCTCGCCGTGGCCTCGACCACGCGGATCAAGGCGGCGCCTGACATTCCGACCGCGATCGAGGCCGGGCTGCCCGGCATGGTCGCCGGCAACCTGAATGGACTGTTCGCGCCGGCCGGCGTGCCGAAGGCGATCGTGGACCGCATCGCCGACGCAACCCGCAAGGTCGTGGCCGACCCCGACGTCCAAAAAAGCCTCATCACCTCGGGCTTCGAACCGATCCTCGATTCCGGCCCTGAGCCGACGCGGGCGTTCATCGCCGAGGAGACCGCGCGCTGGGTGCCGGTGATGAAGGCTGCGAACTTCAAGCTGGAATAGAAGCATGGCACGCGTCCCACTGCTGCAGGAGCAGGACCATCCCGAGCTGGCCGAGGTCATGGCGAAGTACAGCGCCGGGCGCCGCGGCAAGCTGATCAACATCTATCGCATGCTGCTCAACGCCCCGCCGCTCGCCGAGAGCTGGTTCAACCACTCCAACACGGTGCGCTGGAAAACCACGCTCGACGGCCGGCTGCGCGAGATCGTGATCATCCGCATGGGGCACCTCGCCAACTCGCAATACGTGCTGCGCCAGCACGTGCCGACCCTGGCGCTGGCCGAAGGCCTCACGCTCGACGACTGCAACGCGATTCCCGAGTGGCAGGCCTCGAACTTGTTCAGCGACAGCGAACGTGCCGCGCTCGCCTACACCGATACGATGACCCGCGATATCGTAGTGCCCGACGAGATCTTCGCCGAGGTCGAACGCCATTTCAACGCGCGCCAGATCGTGGAATTGACCGTGCTGATCGGCACCTACAACATGAATGCGCGCGTGCTGCAGGCGCTTCGGGTCGACCTCGAGCCGCTCGCGCCATGAGCAAGGCCTTCCGCTTTTACGAGCACGGCGGACCCGAGGTGCTGCGCTTCGAGGACGTCGAGGTGGGCGAACCCGGCCCCGGACAGGTGCGCATCCGCAACACCGCGGTCGCGGTCAACTACCGTGACGTGCTGATGCGCAAGGGCATCCACGCCATCAAGGCATTTCCCTCAGGCATCGGGCTCGAGAGCGCGGGCGTGCTCGATGCAATCGGGCCGCAGGTCACCGGCTTCGCGGTCGGCCAGCGTGTCGCCTATGCCGGAATGCCGGAAGGCTCCTATGCGGAATTTCGCATCGTGCCGGTGGCGCGGCTCATCGCCCTCCCTGACGGCATCGACGAGCGCACCGCTGCGTCGATGATGATCCGCGGCATGACCGCGCGCTCGCTGCTGTTCGAGGCCTACAAGGTGAAGCCGGGCGACACGATCCTGATCCATGCCGCCGCCGGCGGCGTTGGCCTCATCATGTGCCAGTGGGCCAAGCATCTCGGCGCCACCGTGATCGGCACCGTCAGCAGCGACGAGAAGGCCGCCGTCGCGCTCGCCCATGGCTGCGACCACGCGATCGTCTACACCCGCGAGGATTTCGCCGCACGCGTGCGTGAGCTCACGGCGGGCGAAGGCGTGCCTGTCGTCTACGATTCCGTCGGCAAGGCGACGTTCGAGGGCTCGCTGAAATGCCTGCGCCGACGCGGCGTCATGGCCTCGTTCGGCGAGGCGTCGGGGGATCCCGATCCGATGCCGCCGCGGCGGCTGGGGGCGCTCGGCTCGATCTACCTCACCCATCCTAGCGTCTCGAACTACACCGTGACGCGCGCCGAGCTCGAAACCACCGCGAACGACCTGTTCGCGATGGTCGGAAGCGGCAAGATCAAGATCGAGATCAGCAAGGCCTACGCGCTCAAGGACGCGCCGCGCGCACACGCGGACATGGAGCAGCGCAAGACGACGGGCTCGATCGTGCTGGTGGTGTAAGACTGATCGGGCAGCGGACTCGGTCTGCTCCCTCTCCCACCCGAACTCGGGTTTACCCGAGTTCGGCACCTTAGAGTGACCGAAGTCGGATAGATCCGACTTCGGTTGGGAGAGGGGTGGGGTGAGGGGCTAGAGTCTATCGACGGTCCTGTTACCCCCTCACCCCAACCCTCTCCCCAAACGGGAGAGGGAGCACACCGAGCGTGTGGCACGACACCGCATCCGAAGATCAAATCGTCAGCGCCGACCCGCTCAGGTCCTCGGCCCGTTCGACCTTGATCAAGACGCCGAAGCCCTTCTTCTCCGGATCGCTCTTCTTCTCCGGCTCGATCAGCCGGTTCCAGATCTCCTCGTAGACCGGGCCGGACTTGTAGATCTTCGCGGTCCCGTAGAAGCGCGCGATGCCGCCCCGTGGCAACAATCCGGCCTCGCGCAGCGGCGGCTTGCGGAAATAGATCGTGACCTTCGTGCCGTCGGCGAGGTTGCCGGTGGTCGACCCCTTGCCACGCTCCCAGAGCGAGAAATGCTCGTCGTCGTAGACCATCGTGCTGCCGCGCGGGGTGATCTGCGCGAAGCCGTTCGGTAGCGCGGTCCCGATCAGGCACACATGCGCTGGATAGGCCGTATTGATGTGCTCGTGCAGGACTTTCGGAATGGCGGTCAAGGCGCCCTCCCCTTTGCTGGTTGAGTCGCGCATTGATAAGGGTTCTGCGGTCATCCGCAAGAAGCTATAAGAAACTCGGTAAACCGGGGGAGCGGATGCGCCAGCTCGAGGGAAAAACCGCCGTCGTCACCGGCGCCGCTTCCGGCATCGGGCTCGGCCTGGCGCGGACCTTTGCGCGCAACGGGATGGTGGTCGTGCTCTGCGATATCAATGGCGACCGTCTCGACGCGGCGCTCGCCGAGGTGCGCGCGCTCGGAGGGCGCGCGATCGCGGTCGTCACCGATGTCTCGGACCGCGCCGCCGTCGAGCAGGCCGCCAGGGCAGCGCAAAGCGCGTTCGGCGCCATCCATGTCGTATGCAACAACGCCGGCGTCACCATGCACGGGAAGTCGGTCGCGGAGCTCACGCCGAGCGAGTGGGACTGGGTGATCGGCGTCAATCTCTACGGGGTCATCCACGGCGTGCAGGTGTTCCTGCCTTTGATCCGCGCCCATGGCGAGGAAGGTCACATCGTCAACACGGCATCGATTGCCGGATTCCAGGTGCGGCCGGGGCGCCGCAGCGGCGCCTACGCGACGACCAAGTACGCCGTCGTAGCGATGTCCGAATCGCTCGCGCAGGATCTGGCCGACACGCCGATCGGCGTCTCGGTGCTGGCGCCCGCGGCGGTGAACACGCGGATCTATCACTCAGGAGAAAACCGACCGGCCCGCTTCGGCGGGCCGTATGCGGTGCCGGGCAACGACCTGCAGGATCGGCTGGAGGCGCAGCTCGCAGGCGGGCTCGATCCCGACACGGTCGGGGAGCGGGTCGTGCGTGCCATCCGCGAACGCGAGCTGTTCGTGTTCACCCACATGGAAACCATGGACTGGCTCGACGAGCGCCACCAGCGCATCCGCGATGCCTATGCCGAATGCGCACGGTGGGAGCTCGAACGCGCCACACACACGGAGCGAACGTGAAGCAGCAGGACCTGTTCGACATCAAGGGCAACGTCGCCTTCGTCACCGGTGCAGCGAGCGGGCTCGGGCTCGCCTACGCGGAGGTGATGGCGGAGAACGGCGCACGGGTCGTGCTCGCCGATATCCATGCGGCCGCCCTCGACAAAGCGACGGAGCGGCTCGCAGCCGCGGGCTGCGCGGTGGAGCCGGCGCTGGTCGACATCGGCGACAGCGACGCGCTGCGTGCCACCATCGACGGAACAGCGGAACGCCACGGCCGGCTCGACGCGGTGTTCGCCAATGCCGGCGTCACCTCCGGCCCCGGTTTCGAAATCTTACCGAACGGCACGATCGACGCGATGGACATGACGCTGTTTCAGCGCGCCATTGAGCTGAACCTGACCGCGACCTTCATGACCATCCGCTTCGCCGCCGCCCAGATGAAGAGGCGCCGCACCGGCAGCATCGTTGCGACCGCCTCGATCGCCGGCCTGCGCGCCGACCCGCTGGTCGGCTACGGCTATGTCGCGGCCAAGGCCGCGGTCGCCAACATCGTGCGGCAGGCCGCGGTCGACCTCGCGCCCCACAATGTGCGGGTCAACGCCATCGCCCCGGGCCCGTTCCTCACCAACATCGCCGGCGGCCGCATGCACCGCGAGCCCGAGGTGGCGAAGAAATTCGCGTCCCATGTGCCGCTCGGGCGGATCGCCCAGCCCGACGAGATCAAGGGATTGGCGCTGCTTCTGGCGTCGCCGGCGGGGAGTTTCATCACTGGCGCAGTGATCCCGATCGACGGCGGCGCGAGCGCAAAATAGCATTGCGCTAATCGACCATCGGCTCGAAATCGGCAAGCTCGGTGCCCTCCTGCACGACATCGCCGACCGCGCATTTGAGCGCCTTCAGGTGGCCATCAGCGGGCGCACGCAGCGTGTGCTCCATCTTCATGGCTTCGAGCACGATGAGCGGCGCGCCGCGCGGCAGGTCGACGCCCGGCTCGGCGAGGATGCGCGTCACCGTGCCCGGCATCGGCGCGACGATGCGGTCGGCGACCGCGGCCTCGCCGACGTTCGATACGAACGGATCGATCCACTCGAGCTCGATTCGGCCTCGCGGGGTCGCCAGATCGAGATTGCGGCCGGACCAGATCGCGGAGGCCCGCTCCGGCGCGGTGCCCAGGCACAGGTCGACCATGTCGCCGTCGCGCGGGACGAACTGCAGGCGGTCCTTGCTGCCGTTGAACTCCATGGACAATCCGTCGCGGCCATACCAGAGCATGACGTCGTAGCGGTGCTCGTCCCGGCGGAAGCTCAAGCGGCGGCTGCGCGGGCCGGCGATCATCCAGCCGTCATTGCGGTCCCAGGGTGACGGAGGTGACGAAAGCGCCGGCGCGGCCTGCTCGTGCTGCTCGCGCGCCAGCACCGCGACGTAGGCGGCGGCGATGTCGAGCGCCGCAACCGATGGCGCAACCATGGTGAGCGCGGAAATCTCCCGCTCGATGAATCCGGTATCGATATCGCCCTTCGCCACCTGTGGATGGCTCAGCAGCAGATCGAGGAAGCCGAGATTGGTAGTCACCCCGGCAATCTCGAACTCGCCCAAGGCCTCGACCGCGCGGCGCAGCGCCTGCGGGCGATCGGGCCCCCACACGATCAGCTTCGCCAGCATCGCGTCGTAGTAGGGCGTCACCATATCGCCTGCACGGAAGCCGGTATCGACGCGGACGCCGTGACCCTTCGGCTCCCGCCAGCCCAGGATGGCGCCGGTCTGCGGCAGGAAGCCCTTGTCGGGATCCTCGGCGTAGATGCGGGCCTCGATGGCGTGACCGCTGGCGGTGATGTCTTTCTGGCGCAGCGGCAGCTGCTCGCCGGAGGCGACGCGCAGCTGCCATTCCACCAGGTCGAGGCCGGTGGTCATCTCGGTCACGGCATGCTCGACCTGCAGGCGCGTATTCATCTCGATGAAATAGAATCCGGCGGCATCGGTAATGAACTCGACCGTACCGGCGCCGGCATAGCCGGCGGCCTTGGCCGCAGCGCGCGCCGCCGCCGACATCTCGGCGCGGCGCTCGGCTGTGATCGCGATCGACGGCGCTTCCTCCACCACCTTCTGGTGCCGGCGCTGCAAGGTGCATTCGCGCTCAAACAGCGAGACCACGTTGCCACGCGTGTCGCCGAACACCTGCACCTCGATGTGACGCGGCTTGGCGATATATTTCTCGATCAGCATCCGGTCGTTGCCGAACGCCGATGCCGCCTCGCGCCGGGCGGAGGCGATGGCTTCGGCGAGCTCAGCGGCCTCACCGACCAACCGCATGCCGCGCCCGCCGCCGCCGGCCGAGGCCTTCACCAGCACCGGATAACCGATGCGATCGGCCGCCGCCGCCAGCGTCGCAAGGCTTTGATCCTCGCCGTGATAGCCCGGCACCACCGGCACCCCGGAGGATTCCATCAGGGCCTTGGCGGCGGATTTCGAGCCCATCAAACGTATCGTCTCGGCCGACGGGCCGACGAAGATCAGGCCGGCCTCGGCACAGGCTTGTGCGAAATCGGCATTCTCGGAGAGAAAGCCGTAGCCGGGATGCACGGCTTGCGCGCCGGTCTCCTGGGTGGCGTCGATGATGGCATCGATGCGGAGATAGCTGTCCTTCGCCGGCGGTGGACCGATCAAAACGGACTCGTCGGCGAGCTCGACATGCAGCGCCTTGCGGTCGGCTTCGGAGTAGACAGCCACCGTGCGCAGGTCCATGCGTTTGGCGGTACGGATGATGCGGCACGCGATCTCGCCACGATTGGCGATCAGGAGCTTGTTGAAGCGACCGGCGAGCGACACCCGTCACATCCTGAATAGGCCAAAACGCGTGGGCTCGGGCGGCGGCGCGTTGAGGCCGGCGGCCAGCGCAAGGCCGAGCACCGTGCGAGTATCGGCGGGATCGATGATGCCGTCGTCCCAGATGCGGGCGGTCGCGTAATAGGGATGCCCTTGCTCTTCGTATTGCGCGCGGATCGGCGCCTTGAACGCCTCGTCGGCGGCGGCGCTCCATTTGCCGCCCCTGGCCTCGGTCGCCTCCTGGCGCAGCAGCCCCAGCACCGACGCCGCCTGCTCGCCGCCCATGACCGAGATGCGCGCGTTCGGCCACATCCAGAGGAAACGCGGGCCATAGGCGCGCCCGCACATGCCGTAGTTGCCGGCGCCGTAGCTGCCGCCGATGATGACGGTGTATTTCGGCACGTTGGCGGTGGCGACCGCGGTCACCATCTTGGCGCCGTCCTTGGCGATGCCGCCCGCCTCGTATTTGCGCCCCACCATGAAGCCGGTGATGTTCTGCAGGAACAGGAGCGGAATATTGCGTTGGCTCGCCAACTCGATGAAATGCGTGCCCTTGAGCGCGCTCTCGCTGAACAGGATGCCGTTGTTGGCGAGGATGGCGATGGGAAAGCCGTGGATGTGGGCGAAGCCGCAGACCAGCGTCTGGCCGTAGAGCGCCTTGAACTCCTCGAACTCGGAGCCGTCGACGATGCGCACGATGATATCGCGGACGTCGTAAGGCGTGCGCGGATCGGCCGGCACGATGCCGTAGAGCTCGTCCGGCGCGAACAGCGGCTCGCGCGCCGGCCGCAGCTCCAGATACGAGCGTTTCACGCGGTTGAGGTTGGCGATGATGCTGCGCGCCATGCCGATGGCATGGCTGTCGTCGGTGGCGTAGTAGTCGGTCACGCCGGACTGGCGGCTGTGCACGTCGGCGCCGCCGAGTTCTTCCGCGCTCACCTCTTCACCGGTCGCCGCCTTCACCAGCGGCGGCCCACCGAGAAAGATGGTGCCCTGGTTGCGCACGATGATGCTCTGGTCCGACATCGCCGGCACATAGGCGCCGCCGGCGGTGCACGAGCCCATGACGACGGCGACCTGCGGAATCCCGAGCGCCGACATGCGCGCCTGGTTGTAGAAGATGCGGCCGAAATGCCGCTCGTCCGGGAAGATCTCGTCCTGCAGCGGCAGGAACGCGCCGCCGGAATCGACGAGGTAGACGCAAGGCAAAAAATTCTCGCGCGCGATCTCCTGGGCGCGCAGATGCTTCTTCACCGTCATCGGATAGTAGGTGCCGCCCTTGATGGTGGCGTCGTTGGCAACGATGACGCATTCGCGGCCGCTGATGCGACCGATGCCGGTGATGATGCTGGCGGAATGCACGTCGCCGCCGTAGAGCCCGTAGGCGGCGAGCGGCGAAAGCTCGAGGAACGGTGTGCCGGGATCGAGCAGCAGGTTGACGCGCTCGCGCGCGAGCAGCTTGCCGCGCCCGACGTGGCGGGCCCGCGCCTCCTCGCTGCCGCCCTTGACCGCGGTGTCGAGCTTGTCGCGCAGGTCCGCGACCAGGCCCTTCATCGCCGCGGCGTTGGCGGCGAACTCGTCCGAGCGCGTGTCGATGGTGGATGGCATGGCGCTCATGAGCTCAGCGCGTCTTGTCGAACAGTTGCCGGCCGATCAGCATCCGCCGGATCTCGCTGGTGCCGGCGCCGATCTCGTAGAGCTTGGCGTCGCGCAGATAGCGCCCGGTGGGATAGTCGTTGATGTAGCCGTTGCCGCCCAGAATCTGCACGGCGTCGAGCGCCATCTTGGTGGCGTTCTCGGCGGCGTAGAGAATGGCCCCGGCGGCGTCCTCGCGCGTGGTCTCGCCGCGATCGCAGGCCTTGGCCACCGAATAAACGTAGGCCTTGCAGGCGTTCATGCCGACATACATGTCGGCGACCTTGCCCTGCACCAGCTGAAATTCGCCGATCGCCTGGCCGAACTGCCGGCGCTCGTGGATATAGGGCAACACCACGTCCATGCAGGCCTGCATGATGCCGAGCGGTCCGGCAGCCAGCACCACGCGCTCGTAGTCGAGGCCGGACATCAGGATGGCGACGCCGCCGCCAACATCGCCGAGCACGTTCTCCGCCGGCACCTCGCAATCCTGGAACACGAGCTCGCAGGCGTCGGAGCCACGCATGCCGAGCTTATCGAGCTTCTGCGCGGTGGAGAAACCTTTGAACCCCTTCTCGATCAGGAAGGCGGTGATGCCGCGCGGCCCGGCCTCCGGATCGGTCTTGGCGTAGACCACCAGCGTCTCAGCCTGCGGACCGTTGGTGATCCACATCTTGCTGCCGTTGAGGACGTAGCGGTCGCCCTTCTTCTCCGCCCGCGTCTTCATCGACACCACGTCGGAGCCGGCACCCGGCTCCGACATCGCGAGTCCGCCGACGTGCTCGCCGGAGATCAACTTGCCGAGGTAGCGGCGCTTCTGGTCGGGTTTGCCGTTGCGGCGGATCTGATTGACGCAGAGGTTCGAATGGGCGCCGTAGGAGAGCCCGACCGCGCCCGAGGCGCGGGAGATTTCCTCCATCGCCACGCAATGCTCGAGGTAGCCGAGCCCCGCCCCACCCCATTCCTCCTCGACGGTGATGCCGTGCACGCCAAGCTTGCCCAGCTCGGGCCAGAGGTCGCGCGGGAAGGTATTACTGCGGTCGATCTCGTCGGCGCGCGGGGTAATCTTGTCCGCCGCGAAGTCGCGCACGCTGTCGCGCAGCATGTCGGCGGTCTCGCCCAGGCCGAAATCGAAGCCTCTGACGTCGTTCACGCGCATGAAATACCGGTCTCGGCCAGTGCCGCCCCGGTCCGGGGCTGCAATCAACGGTCGATCAAGAGATTAATGCACGTCCTTGATCGCACAAGCAATATTGCCGCTCTGTCCGGCATTGGCGCCGCCATTTAGGAGGTTCCATGGTGCCGATGGAATGTGCGATATCAATTCGAGTTCTTGTTGTCGCGCTTGACGCGTTTTCTGCGGCGAACCGGAAGCCCACTTCGCCGGAAAACGCTAGGTCCGGAGCAGCTCGTGGACGTCATCATCATCGGCGGGGGCATCGGCGGGTTGACGCTGGCGCTGGCCGTCCACGCCGCGAAGGTCGCGGACCGTATCCGGGTATTCGAGGCCGCGCCGGAGATCCGCCCGCTCGGGGTCGGCATCAATCTCGGGCCGCACGCGGTCAAGGAGCTGAGCGCGCTCGGGCTGCAGGATGCGCTGGCGGCCGTGGCCTGCCAGCCGCAGGACTACGCCTTCTTCACCCGCCACGGCCAGCTCGTCTATCGCGAGCCCTGGGGGCTCGCGGCCGGACACCAATGGCCGCACTTCTCGATCCACCGCGCCGACCTGCACGAAGTGCTGCTCACGGCCGTGCGGCAACGCCTGGGCGCGGACAACTTCATCACCGGGCATCGCTGCACGGGCGTCGAGCAGAGCGATGCCCGCGTCAGCGCGCGCTTCGCCGGGCCCGAAGGCGCGGCGTTGGCGCCGCAGCAAGGCGATGTGCTGATCGCCTGCGACGGAATTCATTCCGCCGTGCGCGCGCAGTTCTATCCGGACGAAGCGCCGTTCGTATACCGCGGCATCAATCTCTGGCGCGGCGTGACACGGCACAAGCCCTACCTCACCGGCCGCAGCATCGCCCGCATCGGCGCGCGGCACTCGACGCTGATCGTCTATTCGATCCGCAACAATATCGACGCGGAGGGCAACCAGCTGGTCAACTGGGTAGCCGAGATCGAGCGCGAGGTCGCCGTGCCCGTGGACTGGAACAAGCCGGCGCGGCTCGAGGATTTCTTCCCGGTCTACCAGGACTGGCATTTCGACTGGCTCGACGTTCCCGCCATGATGCGCAATGCCGACGCGATCTTCTCCTATCCGATGGTTGATCGCGATCCGCTCGAGCGTTGGACCTTCGGGCGCGTGACGCTGCTCGGCGACGCCGCGCATCCCATGTATCCGCAGGGCGGCAACGGCGGCGCGCAGGCGGTTATCGACGCCGCCACCTTGGCGCGGCTCCTGGCGAGCGAGCCGGACGCGCCCGCGGCGCTCAAAGCCTACGAGGCCGCACGGCTGCCGCCGACCAGCCGCATCGTGCTGCAGAACCGCACCGCACCGCCGAACGTCATCGTCGACACCGTAGAGCAGCGCACCGGCGGCAAGCGCTTCGACAAGCTCGAGGACGTCATCGGGCAGGACGAATTGCGCGCGATCTTCGAGCGCTACCAGAAGGTCGCGGGCTATCATGTTCAACAAGTGGGAAAGGGGTGACTCCATGCAGGATACAGTGCCTTCGCTGAAGCTGACGTCGGACGGAGCGATGAAGCTCCTGCACGCCGCGATGGCGAAGGCCAGGGAGATGGGGGTGCCGCAGTGCATCTCCATCGTCGATCCGGGCGGGCATCTGCTGGCGTTCGCGCGCATGGACGGCGCGTTCTCGCAGTCGATCGACACGTCGCTGATGAAGGCGATGACGGCCGCCTCCTACGGTATTCCGACCGGCGATATCGCGGCGGGGATCGACCTCAAGCTTGCCATCGCGACCCAGGGCAAGCGCATCAACCTGCCCGGCGGGCTTCCCATCATCGTCGACGGCCACATCCTCGGCGGCATCGGGGTCGGCTCCGGCACCGGCGAGCAGGATCGCCAGGTGGCCAACGCCGCGCTCGCGGCCTTGGCCGGCGCGAAGAGATTCGGATAGCTGGCTTTGCGATCTCCCGCGTGACGGCGGAATGCGCGGCTCCGTCGATCCAGAGCGTCGAGAAGCGCCGACCCCTTGTGCAACCCTGCGCGCAAGACAACAATGTCTCCGCGGCGACGCGGAGACAAGAATGAAGCTCGGCTATTTCACCATGCCGGTCCATCCCCCGGCGCGCAGCTACGTCGAGACGTTGAAGGAGGACCGCGAAGCCTTCATTCTCGCAGACCGGCTCGGCTACACGGAAGGGTATTGCGGCGAGCACCTCACCGACGCCGCCGAGAATATTCCCAATAGCTTGATGTTCATTGCGACGCTGCTCGGCGTGACCTCGCAGATGAAGGTCGGCACTGCCGTGGTCAACCTGCCGCACAGCCATCCGGTGGTGGTCGCCTCCAACGCCGCGATGCTCGACAACCTGTTCGAGGGCCGCTTCATCCTCGGCGTGGGCGCCGGCGTGCTGCGCTCGGACGCCGAGGCGCTGGGCCTGCTCGACGCCGACCGCAACGCGATGTTTGCGGAGGCGATCGACCACATCCTCGCGCTGTGGGCGGGAACGGCACCGATCGATCTGAAGGGCAAATACTGGAACATCTCGACGGTGAAGACGATCTGGCCCGAGGTGGGCATCGGCGACATCGTGAAGCCCTACCAGAAGCCGCATCCGCCGATCGCCGGCACCGCCACCGACCCGGACTCCAAGGGGCTGATCGCGCTCGGCCGCCGTGGCTGGTGGCCGATCTCCTCGCATTTCCTCCACCCCAATTGCCTCAAGAGCCAGTGGGCCAACTACGCGAAGGGTTGCGCCGAGGGCGGCCACCAGCCCGACCGCGCCCGCTGGCGGGTCGCGCGCTCGATCTTCGTTGCCGAGGACGACAAGGTGGCGAAGAGCTATGGCGGCGACGATCCCAACAGCCCCTATCGCTTCTACATGAGCCAGCTGACGTCGAAGCTGAAGACGGCGCGGCGCATGATCGCCTTCAAGCCGAACGCCGAGATGCCGGACGAGGACATCACCTTCGACTACATCTTCAACAACATCACGATCCGCGGCAGCGTGAACCGCGTGGTCGATCGCATCCTCGAGCTCCACGAGCAGATCGGTGATTTCGGCACGCTGCTCTATTGCGGCAAGGATTGGGCCGATCCGGCCCTCGGCCGCAAGTCCATGGAGCTGATGGCCGAGAAGGTCATGCCCGCGGTCAACGCCGCGCTACGGAAACCAGTCGCCGCGGAATAACGACATCGTCCGAACAATACCGAGGGAGGTGCCCGTGTCGCCCAGATCGCAAGAGATCAAGCAGTCCGGCCTGTTCGGCTTTCTGGCGCAGCCCGACGCGCCTACCAGGAGCGGCGTCGTCATCCTGCCGACCATCTTCGGCGTCAATGCTTTCGTGCGCGGTTACGCCGAGACGCTCGCGCGCGCCGGGCTCGCGGCGGCGGTGTGGGACCACTTCGAGGGCCTGCCGCTGACCACCGACTACGAGGAGTCGAAGGCTCGCGCACGCAAGCTCAGCGATGCCAATATGCATGCGAAGGTCGGCAAGTGGATCGACTACCTGACGAGCGATCTGCAGCTGGCCTCGGTGGGCGTGCTCGGCTTCTGCCTCGGAGGGCGGTACGTGCTGATGGCCGCAGCCCGCGACCAGCGGATCAAGGCCTGCGCCGCCGTCTATCCGTCGATCGACATGCCGCGCCTGCCCAGCCAGGAGCAGGACGCGCTGGCGATCGCCGCCGAAGTCCCCTGCCCCGTGCTTGTCGTGCAGCCCGGCCACGATCACGTCGCCAGCCCGGAGACCTACGCGACGCTCAAAGACACCCTGCTCAAGCGTGCGCCGCCCACGATCTGGCAATACTACCCCGACGCCGAGCACGGCTTCATGCATCGCGCCACGCCGCCCGCGAACCCGACGGCGAGCGTGATCGCGTCGCCGCAACTGGTCGGCTTTCTCACGGGCTGCCTGTTGTGACGCGACTTCCCGAATGAGCACCGAGGGATCTCCGTTCCGCTTCAAGCTCACGGACGAGCAGAAGCGCATCGTCGGGACCGTGCGCGAGCTCACCCAGGGCGAGTTCAAACCGCGCGGCCTGCAATACATGAACGGCACGTTTCCCTGGGAGAACATCCGCGCGCTCGCCGATCTCGGAATTCTCGGCATGGCCGTGCCGGAGGCCTATGGCGGCTCGCAGTTTGGCGTCTTCGACACCGCGCTGGTGCTCGAGGAGATCGCCAAGGGCTGCTACGTCACGGCGATGGCGGTGCTGGGCGAGGTCGGCGTGCAGACCCGCATCATCGCCAGCTATGCGCCTGAGCCGATCAAGCAAAGCCTCCTCCCCAAGGTATGCAGCGGCAAGTG
>Ga0126382_10000607_pt1 | contig 14061 bp, 7 predicted proteins | sample PanSoiMetPlot_30_FD_92548 | JGI IMG/M metagenome (GOLD analysis project Ga0126382, IMG submission 92548) | Tropical forest soil microbial communities from Panama - MetaG Plot_30 | ecosystem: Environmental > Terrestrial > Soil > Tropical forest > Bulk soil | place: Panama | collected 2016-02-17 | reverse complement strand
TGATTTGCGCGAGTGCCTGGGCGGCCGCCTGGGCACATTGAGCGTCATCGGAACCGAGCATCCCGATCAGGCCGTCGATCACCGCACGGTCGTGCAGCGCCCCCAGCGCTTGGGCGGCCTTGGCGCGCCGCTCGCCGTCGCGATTGGTGAGGCTGCGCCGCAGCTCGCCGACCACTGGCCCGAGCTGGGGCAGGTGGGTGAAGGCTGTCGCGGCGGCTCTGGCCGCGGATGCAACGTCTGGATCGGGATCGAACAGAGCTCGGCGAAGGCCGTCGATCAACTCTGGCGCGGGAAGGCTGCCGGCGGTCAACGCGGCCCAGTAGCGAGTATCGAGCTGGCTGGAGTCCAGCAGCGGCGCCAAAGCTTGGGCTCCGGCCGCTCCGAGGTGAACCAGCGCGGCCGGGACAGGTCCAAGCTCACGCGCATCTGGCAGGGAGGAGACAAGCCGGCGCGACCACGCGCTTGGGCCGGGGAATTGAGCCGCCAATTTCGGGGCGAACACGGCAGGCCGGGTCGCCAACGCCTCGAGTGCGATCGCGCGCTCGCTCGCGTCGGGTCCGGTCAGCTGTGCCAAGAGCGCGGGGAAGTCTTCCGCCTTTGCGGTGGCTCTCGGTGCCGAGGAGCGCGCCGTCGCGGTGGGCGTGGGAGGAGCCAGCTGGGAGAGGGCGGACGGAAGGGCTTGGCAGAACAACAGAAGCTCCGAGAGCTTTCGTTGGCTCACCGAGTTGCTCCCGTGATCCGCATACAAAATGAGCACCACGTTTCCCTTGCCCTCGACGGGAAACAGGAAAATGACTCGCGGAGAGCGACGCAGCCGTTGTAGGAACATTCCGCTGAAGGCATCGGCAGGGGTCGGACCGATGTAGCTGCCACGGCTGAGCGTTACCGTGCGGAACACTGAGAACACGTCGAGAGGAATGGCGATTCTTCGAACGTCCTCTCGGACCCACCCCGACCCACGCACCTCCCGTCCCCAGGCCATGCCCTGGTGAACCGAAAACGCGGCAACGAATTCGAAAGTTTCTTCCGCGAAGTCCAGGGCCACTTGAAGCGCCGCTTCGGGTTCGCGCTGTACCTTTCGCAGAGCTTCCCGAGCCCACTGCAGCGACCAGTCGGAAATCTGGTCGGAATCCTTGGCCGCTCTGGCACGGACCGCTGCTTTGGCTCGTGCTCCCTCGGCATCCCCCCGGGCCTCGGCTTTTTTCAGTTGCAGGGGAATGGGTTCTGCGATCACCGAGCTGGCCAGCTGCTCGACCATCTCGAGGGCCAACACCTCCTCCAGACTCATCTCGCGGACCGCCGTGGAGGCGGGACCGGCGGACTCCGGCGTCAAGGCCCCAATCAATTTCGAGTATCGCGGTGCCAGCGGCTGTCGGTAGAGGCCGTTGAGCCATTGGCGAATCCGAACCTCCAGCGCTACCCACAGCTGCAGTTTCTTGCCGAGCAGGAAGCCCATTTCGCTCAGCTCGCCGGTGGCGACCGGATAGGTGCAAGCGACGTGGAGAACGTCGTTCTCCACCGACAGCGGGACGATCCCCAATCGGTCCGCAACCCTTGGAGGGATGAGGGATTTTACCGAATCATTGATTTCAAATTCCGCGAGGTTGACTGGCTGTTGCCCGGTCAGTTCGCTCAGCGCATGCAACAGCCGCTCTTCCGAGACGAGCCCGCGCTCGAGCAAAACGGTGTCGAGCGCACCCCCTTGGGTTTTCAGCGTGCGAAGGCTCTCGTCCGCCTGCCTCGCGTCGACGAGTCCATGGGCAACCAGGTATTGCGCGAGGCGAGCTGGCATAGAAACCCGAAGTTGCGGGGCGCGTCAGTGCAATCGCACCACGAAAGTCGAGGTGAGCCGGTCGTGCAGTGTCTGCCCGCGCCGGTCGAACAGCGCGAGCCAGATTCCCCCGAGGAAGCTTGCGAAGGACACGCTGGAGAGGATCGCTCGAAAAATGGTTCGCGCCGGCGATGGTGAAGAGCCGTTTCGATCGATGAGCTGAATTCTCATCAGCGAGCGACCCGGGGTTGCGCCGGCTCGCAGAACCGCGAACGCGGCCGCGTAGGCGATCGCCAGCACCAGGCCGAGAATCATTCCCGGCACCAGAATCGACTGCCAGGCGCGGATTGTAGCCACGTAGTGGTCCAGCCCCTTGAGCCCTGTGGCGACTGTCCTTGTACCGAGAATCGCGGTCGCGATCCGCAGATAAACCGCGACGATGATCAGGACCAAGGACGCATCCACCAACCAAGCGAGGACTCGGCGAATGACTCCCGCCGGCTGCGCACGAACCTCGTTCATCGCCGAGGCGGTCTTCAGCGCGGGCTCGGGAAGGCGAAACAGCACGTCTGCCGGGTCCCGGTCGAGGGGATCGGGGATCTGCGGAACCGCTCGCGGAAGAGGCTGCCGGATCGGAGCAACGCTTTTCTGAGCGGGTGGCACGACGTTGTGGGACGGGGCCGCCCCTTCGTTCGCCGTCAAGCCGGGGAGCGTTACGCTCGGCTTTCGGGCCGCGTTCTGAATGATGCGGGCGTTCTCCGCCCCCGACGGGCTCTTGGGCATCGAAGATGGAGCTGAAGCTGCCGCTTGGAGGGCGGGCCTCGGCGTCGCTGGGTTGGACTTCGGGACCTGCGCAGCGGGCGGAGCGACGTTTGCCGCGACGCGCGGAGGCACCGTAGAAGCGCGAACCCCGATGCCGGGGGTTACAGGGGCTCGGGCAATCGTAGGAGGCGTACGGGGCATCGGGGGCAAAGACGGGAAAGGCGAGCTGGTCGCCGCCGACGGAGTGCCCCCGGTGCGCTTCAACTCCTCGCGCATCAGTGGCCGGACCTGGGGAGGTCGGGTTGCGGTCGGCAGGCAGTTGGGGCAGTTGCCCAAGCTTTCCACCAGGGCGCCACATTTGGGGCACTTCGGCACAAAACCCTCCGATCGTTTTGCATCACAGACCTTCCTGCGGCGCATTTCAAGAAGTGGGTGTCTATCCGAGATCACCTGTCACGTGGAGGATTACCGCCAACGCGGCCAGAGAAGCGGTTTCCGTCCGCAGAACGCGACGCCCGAGACCGACGGACACTCCACCGGCTTCGAGCAGCTCGCGCAGCTCGCTGGGGTGAAGTCCGCCCTCGGGTCCGACAATCAACGCGAGCGGCGCATCGGTGTCGCCCAAAGACGCGAGGCCTTGACCGAGCCTGACGCTGGTTTCCCGCTCATCGAGCACCAACAGGCGAGTGCCCGGTGGCAATCGTCGAATCGCGTCTGAGAGTGGCTGGTAGGGCAGAATGCTGGGAACGTCCGCTCTGCCGCACTGGCGAGCGGCCTCTTCCGCGATCCGTTGCCACCTTTGGCGTCGCTGCTCGACTTGCGGGGGGCGGAGTTTGGCGACGCAATGTCGCATCGCCACCGGCGCGATGCTCGCTACCCCCAACTCTGTGCCCTTCTGAAGAATCCAGTCCAGTTTTTCCCCCTTTGGCATTCCTTGAATAAGGACAACCGGAGGCGCTCGAGCCGCGGTTTGAGCCGGCGCCAGCTCGAGCTCCAGCTCATCGGTGCCGATAGAGAGCACTCGCGCGGCAAAGGTACGACCTTTCCCGTCAAACACCTGCAGCGAGTCTCCAGCTCCCACCCGCAGCACTCGGGCCAGGTAGTGGAAACGCTCCCCTTGTATCCTTAGCTTACTCGGGCGCTCCTCCGCGATTGGATGAAAGACTCGAATCATTCGACGGCCGGCGAGGCTCGGTCGAAATCAAGTCGTACCCATTCGCCACACTGCTCCACGCGACAAAGCTCCAGGCCGTGGGGGCGCTGCGCCCGAATCACCTCTTGCTGTTGCTCGACCAGGACGCCCGCCAACACCAATCGATGCCGGGTGGCTTCCGCGAGTCTGGGAGCGAGCTCGACCAAGGTATTCGCCAGGATGTTGGCGACCACCAGATCGAAATCATCGCTCACGGCCTCAAGCGTCCCGAGAATCAGCTCGATGTCGGCGATGCCGTTTCGCAGTGCGTTTTCCTTCGCGTTTGCGACCGCGATGGGGTCAGTGTCCACGGCGACCGCGCGACGAGCTCCCAACTTCCGGGCTGCAATTGCCAGCACGCCGCTTCCCGTGCCCACGTCGAGCACCTCGGCATCTCGATGACTTCGCAGGTATTCATCGATCGCCTGCAGACACAGACCGGTGGTGGGATGGTCGCCGGTCCCAAATGCCATCTTGGGATCGATGACCACCGAGATGCTGTCGGGGTCGGGGTCTTCCCAGGGCGGCCCCACCCAAAGGCGCCCTACCCGGACAGGCTTGATGGAAGCCCTCCAAGACACGGACCAATCTTCGGACGGTACCGTTGCGCGAGTAAGGCTGACGCCGGGCAAAGCAGCGCGCAACCGCTGCTCGGCCTGGAACGCGGCGCTCAACCCGAGGAAATACCCGGTCACGCGCGCCGCCCCCGTCGCAACCATGGAACGGCCAGGCATCGGCAACAAGCTAGGGTCCTGCACCTCCAATCCCAGCGCACCGCTGTCATGTAAAACCATTTCTGCTCGTTCAACCTCCGACTCGGGAACCTCGGCGATCAGCGAAACGTATTCGACATCGCCAACCGATTCACGGTCCGACGACGACAAGCGCGCTCCTCTCGAAATCGATGATTCGCCGAGCGACGTCTTTGACGTCCTGAGCGGTAATCGCGGCAATTCGCTCGGCGTAGCGAGCGAAGTTCTCCAAGCCCACGCCGTAACAACCGTCCAAGGCGAGCAATGCCGCACGAGCGCTGTTGCGTTGAAGTCCAATCTCGTGAACCCCGATCAGATTTTGTTTGGCGCGATCCAGCTCGCGGTCGGAAATCGCCTCGGTGCGAAGACGGTCCAGCTCGGCTCGAATCGCGTCCCCGGCCTGATCGAGCTTCTGCGGGCTGGTCCCGATGTAGACCCCGAAATATCCGGGGTCCACCCCTTCCACCGAGAAGCTGGTGACGCTGTATGCCATCGACCGTTTGTCGCGCAGCTCCACAAACAAGCGCCCTCCCTGGCCCGACAGGACGGTGGAGAGGACCTCCAGCGGGTAGCGCCACGGATCGGTTACCCGCGCTCCGAGGAAACCGAGGACCAGGTGGGATTGTTCGCGCTGCAACGCCTTTCTTGCCTCGCGCCTTTCGTGCACCGGAGGTTCCGAGGGAATCATTGGCGAAGCGGCGGTTCTCCCCCCAGTTCCGAATGCCTCCTGAATCATCGCCATCAAGCGGTCGATTGGGGCATCGCCAACCACCGAAAGGGTCATCTGAGACGGATTCATGAACTCCGCCTGATATCGGCGCAAATCTTCGGGAGTCAGCGTTGCCACCGCCGCCTGCTCTCCGAGTAGCGGAAGCCGATACGGGTGATGGCGATAGAGCGTACGGGTGAACAGGTCGAACGTCACCGCGGACGGCTGATCTTCGCGGGTGAGGATGTCTTGCAGAAGCAACGCGCGCTCGCGTTGGAACTCGCTCTCGGGGAAGGTGCAATTGAGCAAGCAGTCAAGAAACAACGCAAAGGCTTTCTCGAAGTGACGGGACAGAAACTCGCCGCGCAGGCTCAGCGAGTTGCGCCCGCCTTGACCGGACATCGAGCCGGCATAGGCGTCCAGCAGATGGGAGATCTCCTCGGCGCTGTGGGTTTTGGTTCCCCGGGTCATCATTCGTGCAAGCAGCGTGGTCAAGCCGCTCGTATCCTCGTTCTCGTATCGGAGGCCGCCCAGAAACGTCGCCCGCACCGCGAACAGCGGCACCGCGTGCTCGCGGCGGATCAGCACGGTGGCACCGGACGGAAGTTTCTCGATCATCACTCCCGACGCATCTCCCTGTCCAAACAGCGGGGCCGAGGTTGGGGCATTCACCCTTACCTCCGACTTCGGGCGCCGGGCGACGCGCGGCGATACCTGCGCCCGGCTCCCCTCGTCGACCCGCCGGTCCATCTCGTCGCGGCTTGGCGAGGTGCCGTTGGGAAAGAGGCCGGTGAGCACCACTTGATCCAAGCGCAGGTATTTGCGGGCGACGTCACGGATGTCGTCGGCCGTCAACGCAGCGATGCGCTGGTAATACTCGGGCTCCCTCTCGAGTCCGCCCGCGGCGGATTCGTAGAATCCCAATTTGCGCGCCAATCCCTGAACCGTTTCCCGCTGGTAGACCGCCTCAGACTCGATCAGCGCCTGCACGGTAGCGAGCTCCTCGACGTCCACCAATCTCGACGGCAGGTCCGCAATTTGCGCCACCGACTGCTCGAGCGCCTCCGATGCCTTCGACGAAGGGGCGGTGAGCGCGACCGTGAGCAGGCCCGGATCTCGAGGCGTGTAAGCGTGGGCCCGGATGTCGTTGACCAGGCTGCGGCGCCGTTTGAGCTCCAGCACCAGACGCGATGATTCTCCTTGCCCCAGCAGCATCGCCAAGGCGTCGAGGGCAGGGGCGTCGGGATGTTCCACCGACGGGATGTGGAATGCGAGGTGAAGGTGCGCTTCCTTGGTGTCCGTCTCCGACGGCAAAAGGCGTCGGCCGTTGGGTGCGGGCTCCTGCGGTCGTGGATCGGGGTCTCGATGGGGACGGTTCCAGGGTCCCCCGAACGCGCTCTCGATCCAATCGCGAAGCTGCGCTGGATCCAAGTCGCCGGCAACGGCCACAACCACGTTCTCGGGCGCATAGAAGCGCTGGTAGAACTCGAGCACCTTGTCCCGAGTGAAGCTGCGTACCGTCCGTTCGGAGCCGATCACCGGGCGCCCATAGGGATGCACCTGGTACGCGGTGGCGAAGAGGTCTCGAGAGGCGCGCCGCGAAGGCAAGTCGTCGGTGCGCTTGATTTCCTCGCACACCACTTCTATCTCGCGGCGCAGTTCCTCGGGATCGAACGCGGAGTTGCGCAGCGCGTCCGCCAGGATGTCGATGCCGTCGCGGGCGAATTGGCTGGCGATCACCAGGTGGTAGACGGTTTGGTCGAATGAAGTCCAGGCATTGATTTCTCCACCGTGGGCCTCGACGTCCTGGGCAATTTCGCCCGGGCCACGCCGAGCGGTACCCTTGAAGAGCATGTGCTCGTGGACGTGTGCAAGACCTGCCTGATCCGGTCTCTCGTCGGCACTGCCAGCGTTGACCCAAGCTTGGAAAGCGGCAACCCGCGCGGCGTGCTGCTCCTGAAAGACGATCGTCAGCCCATTGCTAAGCCGGTACCGGATGCTCATCGCCCAGGAACGTGTCACCGCAGCCATCCGGATGCAAGGCGCCGAAAGTGCCGCGCTGAGAAGCTAGAGCTTGAAGGTGGCGGACAATCCGAACATCCAGGTGTCCAGGTGATAGCGACCTGCCGCCGATTGACTCGCCTGGCTCGGCTGTACGTCGTCTTTGCCTCCGAAAGCGTACAGGCCACCCAGATCGAATTCCCAATTGTCGTACAACAAGCCCAAGCCCGCGTGAAACGAATTGATCACCCCCGGGGGTGCGGTGAAATAGTTCGCGGTCGAATCCGGTGTTGCGGACTGGGAGATGGCGTAGCCCGCGCGAAGTGCGCAATTGCTAAGCCGATACTCGAAGCCGACGCTCGCCGAAAACACGTCGTTCCAATTGAGGGGCGTGGTGGTGGTTCCGCCCGGTGTGGTGAACACCAGCTGTTTGTTGGAGAGCGAATAGAGGAGGTACTTGAGATCCATCGCCACCAGAGCCTTGCCATTCAACAGCGCATGGGAGACCCCGAAGCGAAGGGCGTGCGGCGATGAGAACGAGGACACGGTGGGCAGCACTTGACTGCCCTGAGCGTTGCTCACCGTGGTGTTACCGCTCAGCGAGGCGGTCACCTGCGAACGGTAGGTAAGGCCGAACTCCCAGTCTGGATCCGGCTGGTAGTGCAAGCCGAGGTGAAAACCCGCGAAGTTCGTTCCGGTGAGCACCTGGTCCCCGACGGTTCCGGGGCCGGTTGGCGCGTGGCGCGACTCTCGGGCGTAGGTGATGCGGTATCCCAGGCCGACCGAGAAGTGCTCCGCGATTGTCACCGCCACCGCGGGGGCCGCCTCGATGAGGAAGATTCGGAAACTCAAATCCTGCCCACCGAGTGAAGCGACCTTCGAGTACCCAGCCCCAAACCCCGACGTCGGATAGGCGGCCACACCGACCACCACTCGGTCCATCAAGCGGTATCCCGCGGCTACCATGAAGAGCGGATAAAACGAAGCATCGCTGGCCACCGAAGTCTGATCGCCATTCACTGGCGTGGTTTTCCGAGGAGACAGGCCGGTGAAATCCAAGGTGGCACTGAACCGCTCAATGCCCTCGAGGCCGGCCGGGTTGTGGTAGATGGCCGCGGCGTTGTGAATGTAGGCCGCGCCGGTGCCGCCCATCGCAAGCGAGCGCCCGTCGTAGCCTCCCGGCGGCTCGATCGAAGCGAAAACCGCCGAAGGCAGCAGGACGCCGACTTTGAGCGATCGGACAATAAACCGACCGGCGCGTCGCAATCCTGCTCCCCTGGTGCTCATCGATTAACGCTGGTTGTAGCACCAGCTGTGCGGAGAGGCTGAACTGTCGTATGCCAATGCGCGGCGCCCTGGGCGCCGCCCGGGGGTGCGACCGTGGCGCCCAGCGCGTCGATGCCGCGGTGGCGCTTGGGGAAAACCAACTCTCAAAGGATACTGTGTTGTGCAGATGGCGAACGGTCCCGACGACGAAGATCTGATCACCGATCTTCGAGCAAGCTTCGCCGAGGATGTCGCTGAGGCACCCACAGCAACAGAACCAGCCGAAACTCCCGCACGCGCGGTCGTAGCACCTCCTCCGTTGCCGACCAGGCGGTCCACCGGAGACCGCAGGCCATCGCCCACCCACCCGCTCGAGGATCCGTTTCAAGAGCCGTCCGAGCCGCGGATGCCCCACGGATTGCCCGAGGAAAAGGTCGAGTTCTTCCGGGTGGTGCTCAAGCAGAAGCAGGAAACACTGGCGCGAGCTCGAGCCGCCTACGCGCAGCGGGAAGCAGAGTTGCACTCGCTCAACGAAGCCCTCGGCGCGGCGCGAGCGCAGCTCGACCAAGCGTTCGCCGCGTCCCAGCACGAGCAACAACGCTCGGGGCAACTCGAGGGGCGGGTCGCGGAGCTGGAAGCGGGGCTGCAAGCGAGTGCGAAAGAGCAACACGACCTGTCGGCCGCACTGGCTGAGGTGGAGGCGCAGGTGGTCGCGATGAGCGACTCGGCCAAGGCGGAGCAATCCTCGCGCGCGTTGCTGGGCAAGGAGTTCATGGAAGCGCAGCAGGCCCTGAGCAGGACGCAACAGGAGCTTTCGGCGCTCGCTGAGCAGAAATCGGAATTGGAGGGCAACCTCGAAGCCACCCAAGAGCAATACCAGGCGATGGCCGCCGACAACGAGCGGCTCACCTCGGCTTTGGAGCGCAGCCAAGAGGAGGCGGCGACCCTGATTGCGGAACGCGACGCCGCCAGCGCTCAACGAGACCTGGCTCAGCAACAGCTCCAGGCAACCGGTGCCCGGTCAGCGGCGCTGGAGAGGTCGAATGCGGAAGCAGTCCAAAAAGGGCAGGCCGCCGAGAAGCGAGCTGCGGAAGCCCTGGAGAAAGCCACCGCCTGCGAAAAAGCCGCGTCGGAAGCGCAAGCCCGCGCCCAGCGCCTCGAGAATACAGGGGGGGCGGCGGGTCAGCGGATACAGCAGCTCGAGCGAGCCCTTCAGGAGGCCCAGCGCCGAGGCCAAGCTGCGGAGCGGGCCGTTGCCGAGGCCCAGCAGCGAGGGCAGGCGGCGGAGCGAATTGCCGAGCAGGGAAAGCATCAGCTCCAGGGTGCGGAAAAGAACGCGTCCGAGGCGCAGCGGCGCCTCCGGGCATTGGAAAAGGCAGCCGGCGAGCTTCGCCAAAAACACGAACAAGCGATGCTGGCCCTGCAGAGCGAGCGAGGGGAAAGAGAGGCGCTCGAGGAGCGGCTGCTCCAGATGGAAAATCAGTCTCCGGAGATCGTTGCCGAGCGGGACAAGCTGTTGGCGGATTTGGCGGCGATGAAGAAGAAGCTGGTATTCGCGGAGAGCGCGATCGAAGCCGCGGCCTCGCTGAAAGCGAAAGTCGCGAGACTGGAAGCGCAGCTCAAGAAGAAATAAACGTACTTTTCGTGATTCCTCAGGCGCCCAGCGATCCGCCCACAGGGCTTAGCGCTTCGCGCTTCGGCCTATACATCCATTTTCCCTACTGCCTGAGCAAGTGCCCGTACTGCGATTTTGCCTCCTCGGTGGTCAAGGAGCTGCCCCACCGCCGGTACGCGAGCGCAGCGCTTCGCGAGTTGGACTTACGGCTGTCCGCTGATCCGGAGCTGCGGCGGCGGCGGTTGGACTCCATTTACATCGGCGGCGGAACCCCCTCCCTGTGGGAACCGGCCTGCGTCGCTTTCATCCTGCGCGGCGTTCGCGAGAGGTTTGCGATTGCCCCGGGCGCGGAAATCACCTTGGAGGCCAATCCCGGGGCCGCCGAGGCAAAAGCCTTTGCAGGCTTTCGGCAGGCCGGCGTGAATCGACTCTCGATAGGCGTCCAGTCGTTCCAGCGCGGCACTTTGGCGGTTTTGGGCCGCGCCCACGACGGCCAGACAGCCCGACAAGCCTTCCTCGCGGCTCGGGACGCCGGTTTCGAGAATGTCTCCATGGATTTCATCTACGGGGTGCCAGGTCAGACGGTGGAGGGTGCCACCTCCGATGCCGCTCTCGCCGCGTCCTTGGGCCCGGAGCATCTGTCCGCGTACGCGCTGACGCTGGATCGCGAGTCCTTGGCCGAAGAGGTGCCTTTGGCAAAGATGTGGGCGCGCGGCGAGGTGGAGCTTCCCTCCGACGAGGAAGCCCTCGAGATGGCGCACCGCATCGGACAGGTCTACGCCGCTGCCGGGCTGCTTCGGTACGAAACCTCCAACTACGCGCGGAAGGGCTTTCATTCGCGCCACAACGCGCTTTATTGGACCGGCGGTGAGTACCTGGCGCTCGGTGCTGGGGCGACGGGTTTCATCCGCCGCTCGGCGGAAGCGCTTCGATACGCCAACTTTCGAAGCGCCGAGCAGTACCTCAAGGCGGTGGAGGCTGGGAGTCCTCCGGAAGCGTCGCGAGAAGTCCTGGGTCGCCGCGAGCTGTTCGAGGAGAGATTGGCGATGGGGCTGCGGTTGAGCGCGGGGATCGACGTTCAGGCCGTCTGCGAGTCCTTCGGCGAGCCATTCGTCAAGCGCGAGGCAGAGCTGGCGCGGCTGATTGCCGCGGGCTTTGCGCGCCAGAGCGAAGGCCGGACCGCGCTCACCGACCGCGGCGCCGACCTGCACAGCAGCATCTGCTCCCGGTTGATTTAGCTCTTCTTCTCCAAGGCGAGATCTCGCGCCTGGAGCAGGTCCACTTCTCCCGCGAAACGGGCAAACCCGTCGTACTTGTCCACCGGAATCCGAGCCATGTTGAGCTGGTAATCCTCCTCCACCGCCACCTGGCCGCCGTCCTGTCGTTCTCGCCGCACGAAGGAGCCATAGGGACTGTCGGTTCGCGCTTCGCCCAGAGGGGAGCTGAGCGAAAAGCCGGCGGGCGCGATCAGGATTGCTCTCAAATTCTGCTTTTCGGTGGCATCGATGAACAGCGGGGTTTGCCGAGAGCTCACCTGGACGAACCTTTGTCCGAGGTGAACTGGGAAGGTGAGCGTGGGGAGGATCAGCTTGCGCCCCTCGGTTCGCGCGTAGCGAGAAGCCACGAAGGTGTACCGGATCCCCACTGGTGCCCCGACCTGTCGCTTGATGTCAACGCTTAAGCTCGTCAGTTCCGCGCCAGGGTAGTTTCGCGAAAGCGCGGTCTGGAGGGCCTGACTTCGCTGGGCGGGCGACAGCGCCTCCAGCGCTTCGCCGAGCTGTGCCCCATCGAACCCGTGATAGACCTCCTCGGCCGTACCCGCGAGGTCGCCTTGGGCCGATAATCGAAGCTCGAGCTTTACCTGCTTGCCCGCGCCCGGTCGCGCCGCCGGGGTTTTCTTGTGCACCAGAGCTCTCCCGGGCTCGGGCATCAGCCACGCATCCCGCTGGCCCATCGCCTGTTCCGGGAGCTCACCGAAGGGCCCGAAGCGGATCGAGGTGTCCAGCCAAAGCTCCTCGCCGCCCGGCAGCTCGGCGAAAACGCAGATGTAAGAAAGCAGTCCATCGGTTGGAAAGAGGAAAGGGGCCGGGTCCGCGGCAAAGCTCCTGATCACCGCGACCCGCGCCGGGATTCCGATCGCTTCCAAGGAGGCCTTGAGGGCCCACAAGCGACTGCCTCGACCTTCCGCGATCGAAGACGACGCGGATTGCGTCAGCCCGCTGTCCCTGCCCGGTATCTGCTGCATCACCGCCTCGTAGAGTGCCCTCGCCGCGTCCTTGCCGGATTTTCCTTGAGCAGCGGCGGTCGCAAACTTCACGACTTCGTAGGTGACCTGACCGCGCTCCACGTGGCGATCGGCGAAAATGGCCAAAACGGCGTCGTTGCCCTCGGCTCCCGCCCCTACCGAGACGAACGGGAGAAATTCGGTTCCCGACGGAGGGCTGTTTGGCTCGGGGATGAACGGTGGCACCTGACGCTCCTCGTGAAAGAAGATTTCCTCCCCTCCGCGAACCTCGGGTCGCTTGGCTTTCATGTGGTGGGCATCCACCGCCAGGCCGGCGTCCTTGGGCGCGGCCACTTTGTACGTGGACCAGTTGTTCGGTTGCCGCGCGGTTTGGAAGTAGAAGCTGGGGGTGGTGAAGCCAGGAGCCGCGGGCCCCCGTGAGGCGTGGGCCTGGAGGTATTCGTACTCGACGTAATCTCCGACCTGCACGCCGGGCAGGCTGATGGTTTCTTTGCCCTCGATGGTTTCGGGCTCGAGGAATGTGCCATCGGGCTTCAGGGTACGGAGGACCAAGGTTTGGGCGCCGGGAGGGATGCTGACTTCGGCGATTTCGGAAACGCCTGCCTGGTCCAGCACCTTTTGCACAATGTGGATCCGGTCCACGGTGGAGCCATCGGCATAGGCGCGGACCGCCGCGGCGTCCAGCACGTACGCGCCGGCCGCTTCTTCGGAGCCATGCTGCGCATTGTAGCTGGCGATCGCGGTTTTGCCGTCGATCGCCAGGTCATCCAAGAGCTCCTTGCCGGTTTCGGCGCGCTCAACGGCCCTGCGAAGGGAGAGATCGCTGCCATCGAGCTCCAGTGCCCGCTTGCGGGCTTTCTGCGCGTCTTGGCTGCGACCGGCGTATACGTAAACCTCGGCGAGGCGCTTCAACACGCTGGCGCTCCTTGGCCAGAGGTCCAGTTCCTTCTCCAGCACCTGTGCTGCCTCGTGGTAATGCTTTTGAGCCAGCTGCACGGCGACCAGCGATGAGGCATGGACGATGGACCCGGGCTCGCGGGCGAGCACGTGCTGAGAGAGCCTCTCGGCGGCAGGCAAATCGCCTCGCGTCCTGAAATGTTCCGCGGCCCGCAGCTCCGCCCCGGGACAGAACTTAAGCTGCTCCAAAAGGCTGTCGGCGGCGGCCGCGGCCTCGCGGCGCCGGGCGATTTCGTAGCGCAGTCCCTGGGCCTCGCAAAGGCCGGGCTGCAGTGTCAGCGCCTCGAGAGCGTCCTGATCCGCTTTCGCTTCCAACCCGAGCGCGAGATCGACGCGGGCCTCGAGCAGAGGAATCGGAAACCCCACGGGGTGATGCACCTCGCGCGCCTCCTTGACCAGGTCCGCGGCCTCGCTGACCTGCCCGTCGTCGAGGGCGAGATTGGCTCGAGAGATCAGGGCGGCGACATCGGTCCGATCCCTTTCGAGAGTTGCCTCCAGGTCGCGCGTTGCTCGGCCGTGGGCGAGCTTTGAGGAAATGGTTCGGTCTCCAAGCGCCAGCTCAGCGCGCAGAGAGGTGATCGCCGGCCCGCTGGCGGTGGACATCAGATCCGCCATCAGCCTCTTCGCCCCGTCCCGGTCTCGTGCGCTTCCATCCCGAATCGCGAGGTACTCGGCCAAAGCCTTACCGGCATCCGCTTCGAGGGCCGCCTCATAATCCTGTGCGTCGGGAAAGTTGAAGCGCAGCGCGGTGAGGCGGACGCCGCTCCAGCGAGCCGGCAGTCCCTCGGCGG
>Ga0126382_10000605_pt1 | contig 14071 bp, 11 predicted proteins | sample PanSoiMetPlot_30_FD_92548 | JGI IMG/M metagenome (GOLD analysis project Ga0126382, IMG submission 92548) | Tropical forest soil microbial communities from Panama - MetaG Plot_30 | ecosystem: Environmental > Terrestrial > Soil > Tropical forest > Bulk soil | place: Panama | collected 2016-02-17 | reverse complement strand
TGAGTGACCGACAGTTCTGCACGCGTTGCGGCGGCCATCTCATGACTTACCACCCCACTTTTGGCCTGACCGATGTTCGCGCAGCGGTGCTGTCTCGCATAACGTTCAAACCAGTTATCCACTTGCACTACGTAGAGACCGTATTGCCGATGAAGGACGGGCCGCCAAAACTTCGCGACTTTCCTGTCGAGGCGGGAGGATCCGGCGAACTGGTGCCTGAGTAGCCCAGGCCGCGAGGCCGCGGATTAACAAGGACAATTTCCGGCTTTACGCGCTCTTTATGCGCACACGCAGTGACGGTTCGAATCGTCGGAATCATAGCTGCTATGCGAAGATGCGGCGCTTCTCACGCGTTTTTTAACATACAAATTATGAGCCGGATGATTCCTTAGCAGGTACAAGTATTGCGGTCCTGCGAACTTTCTCTCGGGGCGTCAGGCAATGATCAATAGCAAGAACGTGGTGGCATCCCTAAGGCGCGACGCGACCTTCGTGTGGCACGCGGTTATCGCCGTCGTATTCATCGGCTTTGCCAGCCTTGCCGTCGCGGCGGCTCTTCTCGACGTGTTGGCCATCCGACACTGACCCGGGGTAGCGGTGCCGCTTCCCGTTGTAGTCTTCAACGACAACATGAGCATGGCCATTTGAGCCCACTCGCTGGACGTAGTTCGGGCCGATGGGCGATTTGCCGTGCCCACCTGGAATGTCGAGCACGTAGGTCGGCTGGCACAGACCGGACCATCGACCGCGAAGCGCCCGCATCAGTTCCTGCCCGATCGCCAGATCAGTACGGAAATGGCTGGTGCCTTTTGCCATGTCGCCGTGATGCAAGTAGTACGGCTTGATCCGACATTCGACCAACGTGCGCATCAACTGACCCATCACCTCCGGCGCGTCATTGACGCCGGCAAGCAGCACCGTTTGCGACAGCAACGGAATTCCGGCATCCGCAATACGAGCGCACGCCGCGCGCGCGTCCACCGCCAGCTCACGAGGATGATTGACGTGCACGGCAGCATAGACGGCCTTCGTGCTGACTTTCATCGCGCGTACAAGTTCGCGCGTCACACGTTCGGGCTCTGCGATCGGCACGCGGCTGTGAATTCGCACGACCTTCACGTGATCGATCTTTGCGAGCGAGTTCATGATTGAACGCAGCCGGCGCGCCGAAAGAAACAATGGATCGCCGCCGGTCAGAATGACCTCCCAGATTTCCGAATGTGTTCGGATATAGTCGAGCGCTCGCTCCATCGCCTCATGCGAGAGGACATTCGGCTTGCCAGGGCCCACCATTTCGCGGCGGAAACAGAAGCGACAGTAGACCGCGCAGACGTGGGTGGGCTTAAGCAGCACGCGGTCCGGATAACGATGCACGATACCCTCCACCGGACTATGCGCATCGTCGCCGATCGGGTCCTCGTCCTCACTCACTTGATGATCGAGCTCTGCAATATCCGGGATGAATTGTCGTGCGATTGGGTCGTGCGGATCGCTGCTGTCGATCAACTGGGACAACGCATCCGGAACTGCGACCGCATAGCGATCGACGACTTTCTCGAGCGACGCCTGCCGCTCCTGTGTCACCAGACCGCTGGCCCGGAGTTGTGCGAGGCTACGTAGCGTTGTCATCGGTCGTTCCTTTTTATGTTCCTCTACGGCTCCACAACGGGCGCCCAGATCACCTGCTCGATCCGTTGTGCGCCGGTCGCCAGCATCACCAGCCGGTCGAAACCGAGAGCGATTCCGCTCGCAGGTGGCATTTGTCCCAGGGCGAGGAGGAAGTCCTCGTCCACCGGATAGCACTCGCCATGGATACGTTGCTTTTCGGCCATGGCGGCCTCGAAGCGGGCGCGCTGTTCGGCAACATCTATCAGTTCACCGAAGGCGTTGGCGAGTTCAACCCCGCAGGCGTAAAGCTCGAAGCGCTCCGCGACCTTGTCGCTGCCGGATTTCGGTCGTGCCAGGGCCGCCAAGGGCAACGGATACTCATATAGGATCGTCGCGCGGCCGATGCCCAGCCGAGGATCGACACGGTCTGACAGGATCCGGCTGAAGATGTCGCCCCATGTATCGTCGCCTGCCGTAGCAACACCGATGCGCGCAGCTTCGGCTGCGAGCATGGCCCGGTCTCCCTGTCCCCCGCTCACCGTGGCCAGCACGTCGACTTCGGCGTAGCGCGCGAATGCATCAGGGACGGTCAATCTCTCCGGCGCGGCAAACGGATCGACCACTTTGCCGCGAAAGCGGAATTCATTTGTGCCGGCCACACGCGCCGCCTCTACCAGAAGCGCCGCGCAGTCATCCATCAGCACTTCGTAGGTTTCATTCGTTCTGTACCATTCGAGCATCGTGAATTCGGGATGATGTAGATCGCCACGTTCCCGGTTACGGAACACCCGGGCAAAATTGACAATGCGGGTCTCGCCAGCGGCCAGTAATTTCTTGCAGGCGAATTCCGGCGAGGTATGCAGATATAACGGCCGCCGTTCCCCGCCGGGACCAATGAGGTCGGTGGCGAAAGCGTGCAGATGGGTCTCGTTGCCAGGTGAAACCTGAAGAGCGGCCGTCTCGACTTCCACGAATTTGTGCCGCGCGAACCACCCCCTTACGGCGGCGGCGATGCGGCCGCGCGCCAGCAAGTAAGGCCTGCGGGCGGCGTAAGAGCCGGCGCTCCAGAAGGGCGGGGTTTTCGGCACGTTTACCTCAGCCAGATGACCGGCGAGAAAGGCTGGCGTCGGGCGAGAAGATCGGTATGGTGCGCCCCGAAACCCCGGCCCCCGCCGTCAATAAATCAAGGATCGTTATCGTGAAGGTCATCGCTTCGTCCCTCCGCAAGGGCAATATCGTCGACATTGACGGCAAGCTCTATGTCGTCCTCACCGCAGAGAATTTTCACCCTGGCAAGGGCACTCCGACCACCCAGGTCGATATGCGCCGGATTTCCGACGGCGTGAAGACCTCGCAGCGTTACAAGACGACCGACCAGGTCGAGCGCGCTCACGTTGAGGACCACGAATTCAGCTACCTTTACCAGGATGGCGACGGCTTCCACTTCATGAATCAGGAAACCTACGATCAGATCCACGTTTCCGGAGACATCGTCGGCGACTACGCGGTCTACCTGCAGGAAGGGATGATCGTGAACCTCAGCGTCCACGAAGGCGTCCCGGTCGCCATCGAGATCCCGCAGAAGGTCACGCTGGAAATCGTCGATACCGAACCGGTGGTCAAGGGACAGACCGCGTCCGGCTCTTTCAAGCCTGCCAAGCTTTCGAACGGCGTGCGGACCATGGTGCCAACACATATCACCGTCGGCACGCGGGTGGTCGTCAATACCGGCGACGGCTCTTATGTGGAACGCGCCAAGGACTAAACCCGGACTAGACCCGAACTCTCGACCGGACTTCCTTCGGAAACAAATCGTCAGGGGTCAGTTTTCTAGCGGTCACGCCCTGTGCGTGGGCGAAGCGGCAAAATGCGTCCAGTGTCTTGCGGTTTGCCTCAAGGCCATACGGAAACGGATCGGAGCCGAAATTCTGGCCTAACTCGCTTGCAATCGACGCTGACCAGGGCACCGGAAGGCGCGACGCCGTCAGATCCTGAATACGATCAAGACTCCGCCGCTTGGCCTCCTCAAAGGCCTTGAACAGATTCATCGCGACCCACGGGTAGCGTTCGAACAGAACCCGGCGCATCGCGACAACGTGCATGATCGGATAGATCCCTGTCTCGGCGTGATACTGCATCTCCTCCGCGCGATAGTCGGGATAGAGTCGCACAATCTTGCCGCCACCCTTTTCGAATGCATCCGGGACACGTGCAGAAATTGCAGCATCGACCTCTCCGGACAGCAGCATTGCAGAGATGCTCGTGTCATGACGCCGCCGATATTGCATGTCCTCAGGCAATTTAAACTCGACTTTTTCCTCACGGCCCGGATCGTTCATACCTGCCTGTACCCATTGGATCTTCCGTAGATCCACGCCGGCGTTCTCGGACAGAAATCCGCGTGCAAAAATGCCAGCGGTTTGCGCCCACTCCGGAATACCCACCCGCTTGCCTTCCAGAGCCTTCGGCCCCGAGATGCCGCGATCAGTGCGCACATAGATTGCGGAGTGGCGGAACACCCGCGATGGAAAAACCGGAATACCGACAAACGGCGAGTTCCCTTGCGAGGCATAGCCGATGAACTTGCCAAAGGACATTTCGGAAACGTCCCATTCACGATTTTTGATGAAACGGTGGAAGATTTCCTCGACGGGGAGCACGAAGGCGGTGAGCACCATACCCTCAGCCCTGACAACCCCGTTCACCAGATCACGCACGTGGTCGTAGTCGGTGATGGCAAGCGTGGCGTGCAGCCGTGCCGTGCCGCTGCTTTCCATGATTTCCGGTTCACGATCGGCGCTTGAGGCCGCCGTCAAATTGACTTCGTGCACTGTCATTTTTCGTATGGTCCTCGCCTGCCCGGTGGGCGTCGCGGGCACCCTACACCAAAGGATACGGCCCTTGTATGCCGCGATTCGATACACGTAAACTCTTGGGTCTGACTGGTCCTGGCTGGCGGGCAAAACGAGGGAAGCCGGATTGAAACGTGCCCTTCTTGTCGGCATCGCTCTGTTCATCGCCAGTGCCGCGCCAGCGGAGGAGATGAAGAGCCCGCAGTTGTCACGCGCGCACGTTGATTGGAACGCAGCCGCCGCGAGCCTCGCCGAGCGACTGCCGGGTGGCCCTGCGGAAACGTTTGCCAAGCTCAATATGGCCGCGGAGGTCGGGTTCCCGGGAATCACCAACAGTTCGGTGCCGGTCCTTCTGCCTTTCGATATTGACGGTTTCGCCAAGGAGATCACCGCCAATCCCGGGCAGCCCCCCGACAAGATCGCAGCGAGTGCCGAGCGCTACATGCGAGCTGGTTTTCAACCAACGAAATTTTTTCTGACCGGCCCCGCCGGATATGACGCCGCTTTCTCCCTGACGCTAGCAAACGTGCCAGACCTGTCGGACATCCGTTACAACGACCCCGTCTACGTCCTGTTCTCGGGTCTCGCCATGACCTATCAGCTCGAGGGGCCTGCTCTCCCGGACGGCGAACCGGTGAAATCGTTGCAGGATAATTTCCCGGGCATTCGTCGCTATCTACATGAATCGTACGTTCGCTACAGTTTCGAACGCTATGATGTGACCTATGTCGCGGCCATCTATTGTCTCGACACGCGACCCCGCAAAAAAATCCTGACATGCAGGCAGGCCGACCGCGTGATGGAACGCTTTCTGCGAACAATCCGGCTCGCGGGTGGTACACCCGCTGCCGAGCTCCCAACCGAAACCGTGCGCGCCGACCGGCCGAAAGAGGCATCGAAAGATTTCACCTATTTCAGTCCAGGCTTGATCATCCCCAACACAGGATTGAAAAAAGAGATCGGAGGCCGCGCCGATTACACCGTTTACGCGCGATTACGCTTTCCGCTCAAGAAGGCGCCCGCCTTCGCCAACTCACAATCGTTCAACAATTGGGGCGATTGCGACTTCACCGGTCGCTCGGTGCGCAGCCCGCGTAGAAAGGACCAACCCTACTCTTGCAATGTCAACGGAAGACCGTTGGTTTTCAACGAAGGCGCTCCGGCCAATTATTCTTATCCGTGGCGCGATAATTTTTGCGAGCATCGCCGCTTTTTCGTCGGTCAATGTCCAGGGGGCGAAGGCCACCAGGGTCAGGATATCCGTCCAAGCTCGTGCACGCTGGTCAACGAAGGCGCGGACCGTTGCCAGCCCTACCGGCATGAGGTCGTTGCCGCTCACGATGGGTTCATCCTGCGCGCGCCCAAACAGGAGGCTGTTTATCTTTTCATCAACACAACAAGCACCCATGCACGTGTGCGCTACATGCACATGAACCCTAACCAGTTGGACGCTGACGGCATCGTCAGCGGCAAGCTCGTGCACGAGGGCGATCGGATTGGCAATGTCGGCAATTACAACAACCGGGAACGGGGAACGACCTACCACCTGCATTTCGACATGCAAGTACCTACGAAGCTCGGCTGGGTGTTCGTCAATCCATACATGACGCTTGTGGCATCATACGAGCGGCTGATCGGCGCCCGCGGCACGGAAATCAAGGACGGCGATCCGACCCCGCCGACCGCCGGTGTTCCGCCAATGATCATGCGCTCGTCCAACATGCCCGCGGTTGCGCTGGCTCCCGTTGCGCGCACGGAGGAATCCGCCGGGCGAGCAAAGACTCACAAGGCTAAGGAGAAGCCCGCAAAGAAACGCAAAGCAGCGGCAGCTAAGAAGAAGCGCCGCCGCGGCTAGTCGCCGCATCGAGGTTTCTGCGTGCGTTCACTCAGACTACACTGTTGCCATGCAGCGAATCTATCCGATGTCCTTTCCGTGTCTGCGTCTGAACCGGCGCTCCGTTCTCACTGGCGCCCTTGGCATCGCGGCCGGCATCGCAAACAATGGGTACGCCTGGGCGACGCAGCCCCCGGCCTTCGCGCGCTGGGTCGCAACTTTCAAGCCGCGCGCTCTCAAGCGCGGCATTTCCGAACAGACGTATGATCGCGTGATGGTCGCAGTGACGCCCGACACAAGCGTATACGCGGAGAACAGCGCGCAACCGGAATTCACGGAATTGATGTGGCAATACATCAATCGCCGCTGCTCCGGCTGGCGCGTGATGACTGGCAAGGAACGCGCGAAGGAATACGCCGGCCTGCTTTCACGGATCGAGAAGGATTACGGTGTCGATCGCTATATTCTGCTTGGCCTTTGGGGAATGGAATCGTCCTACGGCGACGTCATCATCAACAAGAAATACATGCGTCCGATCATCCCTGCCCTCGCCGCTCTGGCCTGGGGCGAGCCACGCCGACGCGCCTATTGGGAGACGGAGTTGCTCAATGCGCTGACGATCATCGACCGGGGTTGGGCGCAACCCTCGGACATGATCGGCTCTTGGGCAGGCGCGATGGGACACACCCAATGGATGCCCGAAGTATGGTTGAACATGGGTGTCGACTATGACCACGATGGCCGCGCCTCGCCGTTCGGCAAGCCGGATGATTCACTGGCCGGCACCGCGCACTATCTGGTGGAGCGCGGCAAATACCGGCGAGGCGAAGCCTGGGGCTGCGAGGTGACGATCCCGGCTGGGCGCCCCAAGCTTGCCGACAATCGTACAATGCGAACCTACGCCAAATGGCAGGAGCTCGGTGTACGCCGCGCCGACGGCGCGGCATTTCCGCGGCCAAGCGATCATGTGAGGCTCTGGTTGCCCGTAGCGGGCGGCCCAGCCTTTCTAGTCGGACAAAATTTTCGCGCGGTCTACTCATACAATCCGTCGAGCAGCTACACCCTGGCGCTCTGCCACCTCGGCGACCTGATCCGCGGCGGCCCGCCATTCCATCAGCAGTTCCCGGGCGGGGAGCGCGCGCCGACGCTCGATGAAGTCAAGGAAATCCAACGTCGCCTGAACGAGCAAGGCTTCAAGACCGATGGCATTGACGGGCGTACCGGGAGCGACACGATCAGAGCCATTCTCGCCTACCAGAAAAAGGTCGGCATGGACCCGGTCGATGGCTACGCCGGGCTGAAATTGCTCGCCCGATTGCGTCAGGGCTCGTAATCCGTCTTTGACCCCGCGGCCCCGACAAATTAACGAGAGTGTCTAGTGAGATGAAAATCCTGCTTCTCGTGAATGGCGACGTGAGTGCCTACTACTCGGCATCACTCATGCAGCATGGGCATCAAATCATCGCACGTCGTGACGGCGCTTTCGTTAAGAAATACTTGGAGTGCGATGGCTGTCTGCTGGTTAGCGATGATCCGCAAATGATGGAAATCGCGGGCCATTTTGGGGACGCCGGCAAGCCGGTTTGGCGTAGCCTAGCGGATGTGCCTCGCGGCAAGATGGGACATGCCAGACTCTTATACGTACTGGTCCCGCTGTTTCTGATGGCCGTTGGAGCCCTCGTCATCAAACAACCATGGTTTCGAGAAGGAGAGAAACCCGTAGCTACGTCAGCTACCGCTACCAAAGCCAAGGCACCCCTGGCCAACGACAAAGTAAACGGTGCTCGACCGAAGCCCGATGATGCCAGCGGCAAGCCTGGCCTAACGCCAGACTGTGAGAAGGAATTGCGGCGTACGGCCGATTTATTGAGATTTTTTGCAAATAGAATCCAAGCGGGAGAGGAAACACAATCAGTCGTTGCTGACATGAGACAACAAAAAAAAAGGATATCGGCAGTCTGCCCCGACGAGGCGGGCCGCTAAAGTGGCTTATAGACGTTGAAAAGCTCAACGGAAAAGGTTGCACGACGCAGTCATCACAGGCCCCATAAGCGCGCGAACCAACACATGGTTGGCAGAATTCACAAGACTAGACATTCACGCCTCATCTAAACAGTCCGCACAACGGAGACTGTCGATGTGGCTGCGTAATCACTCTGTTGACGTTAGCGGGGGGCGTATTTTCCTACGCGGCCTTTGCATCTCAAACTCGCGGCAGCGCGTTCGCCATTGAGGCGTGTTAAGGGCGTTATGAACAGCCAACGCAAGAGGAATTTCACGTCATCTGATGACGCGATTGATGACCCTGACCAGCCAATCGACACGCGTCCGCTCCGCTGCACAGATGGACTCATTGACCGTTACTGGAACGCCTGAAGCAGGTGCATGGGCGAGCGGAAGTAAAAAGTCGCAATCGCGCCTAGCCAAAGTCACAATTCTTTGTGGGAATGACGGCCCCGACCTCTGGGGACGGGGAGGGGTATGAGATCGGGGCCGTGCTCTCTTTGGGGATCGAGAGCGGCTCCGATTTTATAGAATCTGGAAAAAGACAATCCTCGATTTAGGCTAACGGGATTATACGTTCGGTATAGGGCATGCTAATACCGCAACGGCCAATTTCCGCGCTAGAACGTCCCATCAAGTATCCGAGTCGCCGCAAGCGCCTTTGGATTCTTGACCTTGATCTAGGTTTTGGATGGCCCCGAGCGATACGGCGAATTCAGTTTCTTTGAGACATTCAGGCCCGCGAGATTTGTGTTTTCCCGGCTCGCTCTTCTCAAACAGCCGACATTAGTCGGCCAACCATCGGAACCAAATCGCCTAGATGCGGTTTTTTCTGGTGCTCGCTCATCACGAGTAGGTCTAACCTTCGGACCCGGGCAATCCTTGATGCACGGGGTCGCTCCCCACTAGTGCGGTCAAGTAGCCGATCCACTGTTAGGCGGAGACGCCGGGGGTCGCTCCCCCGGCGTACTCATGCCGGTTGATGAGCAGCGACCGAAACAAGCCCACTTGGCGGCTACTTGGCGACGATTGGCTGACAGGGATGAGTAAAAGGCTAGCGCTTTAATCTTCGGCCTGTTCCGGGAAGTCTTTCAGCATTTCAATGATTTCATCTTTCAGCGAGCTAAGAAACCGTCTTTGCACGACCAGATCAATTTCCGGATATTGGGCGTCCTTAGTGTGAACACGAATACCAAAAAACGGCCCTTCCAATTTCAGAATAATCGGCTGTACATCAAGGATTTCAAGTTTAGGTGTCTCAGCCATATTCGCCCCCACCCCATCCAGGAAATAGAACAAAGGGCCGCGCCTCGGCGCCCCAAACCGGTCGCGGCCCCTGTTGCCGGCGGTCTTTGTCAAACCAGCGCGGTCAACTTTCCGCGCCACGATTAGTGCGTTGAACGTGTTGCCTCTTGTGATTTGACGACAAGAATTTGCGGTTATTCGCCAGCTCCTTCGCCGTTGCTAGAATGTCCCATCTATAGCGCGAGTAGCTGCGGGAGATTTCGGATTTTTGACCTTTATCCAAGCTTTCGATGGACCCGATTTATAAACCGAGGTGAGCCGCTTCGTCCAAGGTTGCAAACGGCGGCAAACATCCTGTCGCCATCGCCTTTAGTATATTCGACGTACTGGATGCCCTAGCGCGCTTTACGGAGAATCCATCGTAACTCCTTCTTGACGTAGATGCCGGAGAGCGCCGCTGATATGTCACCGCGCGACACGGCAGAGCGCGCCTACGAGGGCCCAACTTGAGCTCCGCATGAAACGCGGAGCCGGCAAACTTTCTGATGATGCCCTGCTATTCACGGATTTAGATGGTGCCCCACTCTCCCGTATTTCGACCAACTGGAGATGGGGTGACTTCGCGACCAGAATCGGCTTGCCAGCTGTGACCTTCCGCGGCCTGCGCCACACTCAAGCCAGCCAACTCATCGACGCCGGCGTGATATCGTGACCATCAGCAGGCGGTTAGGTCATGCCAAGCCGGATATCACCCTCTGTATCTACGCGCACTTATTCAGGAAGGATGACAGCAAGGCATCTGAGGCCATTAACGCAATTTTGGGATCATAAGGTGCCGGTTGGGTGCCAATTTCACCCTTTGTTCCTGCTGAGGATTTGGTAAGGCATTGAAGACAAGTCAGAAGTAGGGATGACAGAAAGGCTGGCAACAGTGCGCGTAATCCGGTTGGATGCCGCCGTTCCGCCCGCCGGGCGGTAGAGGACCAGCCGAAAACCGTGTCAAGCAACAGAAGCGATAGCGCAAAAGCGCGGCCCGCCAGTGGCGGCTCACTATCCACATTCGATCGCCCGGTTCCCGCAGGGGTCAATGCCGCAGGGTTCGGCAGTGACGTGGTTGCCGACGCGTTGCGGGCGACGGACATCTCTTACATCGCCCTCAATCCGGGCGCGAGCTATCGCGGCCTGCACGACAGCCTCGTCAACTATCTCGGCAATGAACGCCCGCAATTGCTGTTGTGCCTGCACGAGGAAAGCGCGGTGGCAATCGCTCACGGCTATGCCAAAGTAACCGGCAAGGCCATGGCAGCTGCCGTCCACTCAAATGTCGGATTGATGCACGCGACCATGGCGATCTTCAACGTCTGGTGCGATCGCATGCCGATGGTAGTCCTCGGCGCGACAGGTCCAGTCGACGCAGTCAAGCGACGGCCGTGGATCGACTGGATTCACACCGCGCGCGATCAGGGTGCGTTGGTGCGCGGCTACACCAAATGGGACGATCAGCCGGCGTCTCCCTTGGCTGCGCGCGAAGCGGTGCTGCGCGCGAACTGGATTGCCAATACGGCGCCGCGCGGTCCGACTTACGTCAACCTCGACGCGGAAATGCAGGAGAGCAAGCTTACCGATGCCGTACCGCCGATCGAGGCCGCGCGATTCATGCCGCCCGTCGAAAATGTTCCCGCGCCGGGTCCCATCCGGCAGGCGGCCGATATATTGCGTAATGCCAAGCGGCCGGTGATCCTTGCGGGACGCGTATCGCGCGATCTTGACGCCTGGAAATCACGCATTGCGCTCGCCGAGGCGGTGAACGCGCGGGTCGCTACCGACCTTAAAGTGGCCGCGGCCTTCCCCACCCACCATCCGTTGCACGTTGGGTCGCCGGGCACGATCGGCATGACCTCGCAAGCAATTGATGCCATCCGCGAAGCCGATGCAATTTTGAGTCTCGACTGGGTGGATGTTGCTGGAACGTTGAAATCTGTCTTTGGCGCAACCGTGCCCTCTGCGCGCATCGTTCAGGTGTCAGTCGACCATTATCTTCATAATGGCTGGAGTATGGACTATCAGGGACTTCCCCCTGTCGATGTGTTCATCGATTGCGAACCGGACGTTGCAGTACCGGCCCTTCTCGCTGCGCTGAGTCCTCAAGGTTCGCAGACTACGACCGCGCATAAAAAGGAATTTCCCAAACTTACAGATGACAAGCTCACAGTCGACCATCTCGCCGATGCACTTCGGCGCGCGGTCGGCGATCGCCCGACATCTTTGACGCACGTATCGCTGTCCTGGAACGGTGCCAGCTGGGCCTTCAATCATCCGCTCGATTATCTCGGCTCGGATGGCGGCGGCGGCGTTGGTGGCGGTCCGGGTATTTCCGTCGGCGCAGCGCTGGCACTGAGAGGCAGCGGCCGGTTGCCGGTCGCAGTCTGCGGCGATGGCGATTTCCTGATGGGGGTCACTGCATTGTGGACGGCGGCACATTACCGCATTCCGCTTCTGATCGTGGTCGCCAATAACCACTCTTTCTTCAACGACGAACTGCACCAGGAACGAATGGCTCGCATGCGCAATCGTCCCGTGGAGAACCGCTGGGTCGGCCAGCGCATTTCCGAGCCTGATATCGATCTTGCGGCCATGGCGCGCGCGCAGGGCGCACAGGGCTTCGGTCCAGTAAACTCCATTGCCGACCTTCAGCCAACATTCGAGAAGGCCATTGCCGCGGTCGAGAGCGGGGCAATCGCCGTTGTCGACGTACGCGTCGAACCTGGCTACACCGCCGCAATGACGGCCGTAATGACGCGAAAGAGCGAGTAAGTTCCCGATGCCGCCTGATGCAGTACGAAAAGACGCCATCCTGGTGGCAGACGACATCATCGTTCGGTTTCAAACTCCGGAAGGGCCGATCACGGCCGTCGACAACGTATCGTTCGGAGTGAGATCGGGTGAATTTCTATCGGTCATCGGCCCCTCGGGCTGCGGAAAATCAACTTTGTTCAACGTCATCGGCGGCCTCCTGAACGGTTACGACGGGATCGTCAGCGTCGCCGGAGAGACCATTTCCGGTCCACACAAATCGATCGGCATGGTGTTCCAGGAGGAATCGACATTTCCTTGGCGTACGGTCACCGACAATGTCGCGTTCCCGCTCGAGCTCATTGGCATGCCGAAAGCCAAGCGCGTGGAGCGCGCTCGACATTTCATTTCACTCGTAGGTCTCGACGGCTTCGAAAATCGCTATCCCGGCGAGCTTTCCGGCGGAATGCGCCAACGCGTTTCGCTGGCGCGAACGCTGGCCTCCGAGCCAAAAATTCTGCTGATGGATGAGCCCTTTGCGGCACTTGATGAACAGACGAGGCTTCTGCTCGGCGACAAGGTTTTGCAGATACAGCAGGAACTCAAGCAGACAACGCTGCTCATCACACATAACATTACCGAAGCCGTTCAGATGTCGGATCGCATCCTTGTGATGACCTATCGGCCGGGCAAGGTGAAGCGCATTGTCGAGATCAATCTGCCGCGCCCGCGCACGTCCGAGATTGTCGGCAGCGAAGCATTCGGCCGCTACGTCGCACAGATCTGGAATGATCTGCGCGAAGAGGCGAACCGCGGCATGCGCGACGAGGAGAAGCAAGCGTTGAGACAGGAGCAGGCACTATGACGACGGCGGATACGCCGTTTGTCGCCTCGGGCCGCGACTATTCGGCCCCGCTGGTCGGCTTCGGCACATTCGTTGCGTTCTTGCTGGCCATCGAGGCGGTGATCCGCATCGGCTGGCTCAACCGGTTCATCGTCCCGCCGCCATCCGAGATCATCGCGAGCTTCGGCCGCCTGTTTACGGAAGAGCACGTCCTCTATCGATTCTTCTTCACAGCAGGCGAATGCTTCATCGCCGGCGTCATGGTCACGATATGCGGCGTCGCCATTGGCGTGGTGATGCAACGCTATAGTCTGCTGCAACGCGCGTGCGAGACCTGGGTGGCGGCATTTGCTTCGGCACCCCTGGTGCTGACCTATCCGCTGTTCATGGTGATCTTCGGCCGTAACGCCTGGACGATCATCATTATGGGCTTTCTCTCCGCCCTGCCCCCGGTGATCCTCAAGACGATCGAAGGAATATCCGGAACACGGAAAGTATTGGTCAACGTCGGGCGCAGCTTCAAGCTGACGGCGACCCAGCAATTCTGGAAAATTCTGTTCCCGGCCGCGTTGCCTACCATTTTCGTCGGTATCCGCCTTGGTCTGATTTTCGCCCTGATCAACGTGGTCGGCACCGAGTTCCTGATCAATTTCGGCGGGCTTGGTCAGCTGATCAACGATTTGGCCGAGCGCTATGACCTCGCCGGCACCTATGCCGCGATCTGTTTTGTGATCCTGGTCAGCGTGCTGTTTTTTATCGGATTGGAAAAGGCTGAAAGATGGCTGAGACCGATCGCTTAAGCCAAACGACGGTTGCCTCCCCGGTCATCAGTCCGGTCACCTTGCTGCGCATCGCCATCATCCTGGCGGTGCTGGCAGCGTGGGAATTTCT
>Ga0126382_10000603_pt1 | contig 14093 bp, 12 predicted proteins | sample PanSoiMetPlot_30_FD_92548 | JGI IMG/M metagenome (GOLD analysis project Ga0126382, IMG submission 92548) | Tropical forest soil microbial communities from Panama - MetaG Plot_30 | ecosystem: Environmental > Terrestrial > Soil > Tropical forest > Bulk soil | place: Panama | collected 2016-02-17 | reverse complement strand
TGTCTCGAGATCCACTATGCCAGCGGCGACAAGCTGTTCCTGCCGGTCGAGAACATCGAGCTACTCTCGCGCTACGGATCGGAGGAGACTCACGTCGATCTCGACCGGCTCGGCGGCGGCGCTTGGCAGGCGCGCAAGGCGCGCATGAAGAGCCGCATCCGCGAAATCGCCAACGAGCTGATCAAGATCGCGGCCGAGCGGCAATTGCGCGAGGCACCGCGGTTCAACGTCGAGCACGGTCCCTACGACGAGTTCTGCGCGGGCTTCCCTTACGAGGAGACCGACGACCAGCAGGTCGCCATCGACACCGTGCTGGGCGAGCTCGCCTCCGGCCGGCCGATGGATAGGTTGATCTGTGGCGACGTCGGCTTCGGCAAGACCGAGGTGGCGCTGCGCGCCGCGTTCGTCGCCGCCATGAACGGCCGGCAGGTCGCGGTTGTCGTGCCGACGACGCTGCTCGCCCGCCAGCACACCAAGACCTTCACCGAGCGCTTCCGCGGCTTCCCGGTAAAGATAGGGCAGGCTTCGCGTCTCGTGACCGGCAAGGAGCTGGCGCAGGTCAAGAAAGGCATGGCGGAAGGCGACATCGACATCGTGGTCGGCACCCATGCGCTGCTGGGCAAGAGCATCAAGTTCAAGGACCTCGGGCTGCTGATCGTGGACGAGGAGCAGCATTTCGGCGTCGCCCACAAGGAGCGGCTCAAGCAGCTGCGCGCCGAGGTGCACGTGGTCACGCTGACGGCGACGCCGATTCCGCGCACCTTGCAGCTCGCGCTCTCGGGCGTGCGCGATCTTTCGATCATCGCCTCGCCGCCGGTGGATCGCCTTGCGGTGCGCACCTTCGTCGCGCCGTTCGATCCGGTGATCGTGCGCGAGACGTTGCTGCGCGAGCGCTATCGCGGCGGCCAGGCCTTCTACGTCTGCCCGCGCGTCGAGGATCTCGCCGGCGTGAAGGAGTTCATGGACAAGCACGTGCCGGAAATGAAGGTTGCGGTCGCCCACGGCCAGATGCCGCCGACCGTGCTCGAGGACATCATGTCCGCTTTCTACGACGGCAAGTTCGATCTGCTGTTGTCCACCACCATCATCGAATCCGGCCTCGACATTCCGACCGCCAACACCCTCATTGTCCATCGTGCCGATCGCTTGGGGCTGTCGCAGCTCTATCAGCTGCGCGGCCGCGTGGGGCGTTCGAAGGTGCGGGCCTATTCGCTGTTCACGCTGCCGGCCGAGCGCAAGATCACGCTGCAGGCGGAGCGGCGGCTCAAGGTATTGCAATCGCTCGACACGCTGGGGGCGGGCTTCCAGCTCGCCTCCCACGATCTCGACATCCGCGGCGCCGGCAACCTCCTCGGCGAAGAGCAGTCCGGCCACATCAAGGAGGTCGGCTTCGAGCTCTACCAGCAAATGCTGGAGGAGGCGGTGACGAGCCTCAAGGCCGGCATCACCATGCCGGTCGCCGACAAGTGGTCGCCGCAGATCACCATCGGGGCGCCGGTCATGATCCCGGAGGACTATGTCGCGGACCTGCCGGTGCGGCTCGCGCTCTATCGCCGGCTCGCCGAGATCGAGGACGAGCGCGCGATCGAAGCCTTCGGCGCCGAGATGGTGGACCGGTTCGGCCCGCTGCCGCTCGAGGTCGAGCATCTCCTGCAGATCGTCGCGATCAAGGCACTCTGCCGGCAGGCTAACGTGGAGAAGATTGAGACTGGGCCGAAAGGCGCCGTGGTCTCGTTCCGCGACAACACGTTCGCAAACCCGGACCGGCTGGTCGCCTTCATCCGCGATCAGGGCCCAGCTGCGCGCGTGCGCCCCGACATGAAAGTAGTGTTCTTCGACGATTGGGAAGAGCCCGAGGATCGCCTGAAGGGAACGGCGGCGATCCTGCGCAACCTCGTGTCGCTCGCGCAACCGGCCAAAGCCGCGTAAGCACGGGACAAGATATCGCGAATCACAGGCATTTATTTCTAGCGGCGTTTATTGCTAGGAAAGAGGGATTATGAACGCGCCGCCCTTTCCACGGCTTTACGCCGGTCTTGCGGTCTGGTGGCCGCTGTTCTCGCGTCCGGAAGACTACGCCGAGGAAGCCGCCTGGATACTGAGCGCGCTGGCGGAGACGCGCGGCCGGCGGCCGGAGCAGATTCTCGAGCTGGGTGCGGGCGGCGGCAATGTCGCCTCCCATCTCGCCCGCCGTGTTCGCATGACGCTCAACGACGTATCGGCGGGCATGCTCGAGGTCAGCCGGCGCCTCAACAAGAATGCCGAGCATCACGAAGGCGACATGCGCACCTTGCGCCTGAACAAGAGCTTCGACGCCGTCATGATCCACGACGCGATCATGTACATCACGAACGCCCAAGACCTGATCGCCGTGCTGACCACAGCGCGCACCCACCTCGAGGAGGACGGCGTGCTGATCGTGCTGCCCGACCACGTCGCCGAAACGTTCGAGCCCCGGGTGCAGAGCGGGGGACACGATGCCCGCGACGGCAGCGGGCGCGGGCTTCGTTATCTCGCCTGGGCGCATTCACCCAAGGCCGGCACCACCACCTACGATCTCGATTTCGCGATCATGCTGCGGCTTGCGGACGGCAGCGTCGAGGTGTTCCACGACCGCCACCGGCTTGGGCTGTTCCCCCGCGACGCCTGGCGGGAGGCCTTCATCAGTGCAGGCTTCGCGCCGCCGAGCATTCGCCGCGATCCATGGGACCGGGACGTGTTCATCGCGCGACCCGCGCCCCCGAGCATGCCGGAGTGATCGTTGCCTGCGAACGACGCTATCCTCGCGCGCGCGTTGGCGAGCCATCGACACCGGCGCGCTGTGGCCAGTGCGGCGCCATTGCTGCTTGTGCTCGTCGGCACGTCCGCGGCGGCGCATACGGGTAGCGCGAGCGGCGGCTTCGTCGGTGGCTTCGCCCATCCGATCTTCGGGCCCGATCACGTCGTCGCCATGGTGGCGGTGGGCCTATGGGGCGCGTTTCTCGGGGCCCCGGCGATCTGGCTTCTCCCCATCGTCTTTCCGCTGGTGATGGCCGGCGGCGGCGTCCTGGGAATCCTCGGCGTACCCCTGCCTGGCGTCGAGATCGGCATCGCGCTCTCCGCCGTCGTGCTCGGCTTGATGGTAGCACTGGCGGCCCGCCCGCCATTGTGGGTCGCTGCGGTGCTGGTCGGCGCCTTCGCGATCTTCCACGGCCATGCCCACGGCGCCGAGCTTCCCCCGGGCGCCGACGTCGTCGCCTATTCGGTTGGGTTCGTGGTCGCGACCGGCCTGCTGCACCTGGCGGGCATCGCCTTCGGTCTGCTCGCGCGTTGGCCCGCCGGTCGTCTCGCCGTGCGCGCTGCCGGCGGTGCCATCGCGCTTGCTGGCCTCGCCTTCCTGCGCGGCGCCGGATGAGCGGCCTCCTCGGTGGCATGCTGCATCCGCTGGCGATGCCGGCGCATGTGTTGGCGCTGCTGGCGATCGGCCTGCTGATCGGTCAGCACGAGCAACGATTCATCCCGTTGGCGGCTTTCGTCGCCGGCTTGGCGGCCGGGCTTGGCGCGCTCGCCTCTGCCTTTGCGACGACGGCGGCCGCCAATGTCCTGCTCGTTGTCACGACCGTGTCCGCGCTTCTGGTTGCACTCGCGTATCCGGTGCCGGTACTGGTCTCGGTGCCGCTTGTCGCCATTGCCGGCGCAGCGCTCGGAGTGGACTCGCCACCCGAGGCGATCTCGATCGCCGTCGCCATCGCGACGTTGATCGGCACCGGGATCGGGGCGACCCTTGCCGTGGCGATCGTCGCCGCCGGCACAGGCTTCCTGGGCCGCCCATGGCAGCAGATCGGGGTCCGGATACTTGGCTCATGGATCGCGGCGAGTGCGATCCTGGTCTTGGCGCTGCGCTTCGTGCGCGGGCAGTTGTTGTGATTACTCTGCGGCGACGCGCTTGGCGTATTCGTTGGCCGCGCGCTCGATCGCCTGTGCGAGGTGCTCGGGCGCCTGCGCGCCTTGCACGGCAACCAAACCGCCGAAGATGAAGCAGGGAACGCCGTCGATGCCGGCATCCTTGGCAGACTCCGCTTCCTTCTCGATGCGCTCGACGTCCTGCTCGCTGGCGAGGCGCTGGCGGATCACGCCGGCGTCGAGGCCGCAATCGGCGGCAGCCTTGATCAGCACCTCGCGGTCGGTGAGGTCGCCGCCCTCGGTGAAATAGAGGTCCATGAGTCGTTGCTTCATGCGCGCGGCGTTGCCGGTCTCGCCGGCCCAATGGATCAGGCGGTGGCAATCGAGCGTGTTGGGCTGGCGCTTGATGCCGTCGATCACGTAGGTCAGGCCCTCGGCCGCGGCGGCCTGGGCGACGCGCTGGGCGATGGCGCGGTAGCGTTCCGGCGAGCCGAACTTGGTGGTGAGATATTCGTCACGGCTGATGCCTTCGCGCGGCACCCAGGGATTGAGGAAATAGGGGCGGAAGCGCACCTCCACCGGAATCTCGGGCCTGAGCGCGATCGCCTTCTCCAGCCGGCGCTTGCCGATGAAGCACCAGGGGCAGACGACGTCGGATACTACGTCGATCGGAAGCGCTGCGGTCATGGCGGGCTCCTTGTGTTCAGGAGTATCGAGGAGCCACAGTAGGCCGGTCGTTAGTGCCCGGCAACCTTGGGATAGGCGCCCACCCGCGCCACCAAAGTGCTGAGATTGTCGTTCGGCTTGAGGGTGGCGAGCGTGATCGTCGGCTTGATGGCGCGACGGTCTGGATCAGGCGACAGCATCGTCTGTCGCAGCACGCTGGCGATCCGGCGCGCCACCACGTGGGCGCTGCGCAGGTCGGTCTCGGTGAAGGCGGCGAGGATCGATCCGTCGCGCTCCCGGCAGGCGAAATCGATGTTGCGCACCAGGCGGCTGAACAGCCGCGCGGCATCGACATAGGAGCGGCGATCGGTGACGCCCTCGAACGCGAAGCGCGCGACTGAAAGCGCGCTGCCGGCCTGCTCCGCTTCCTGCACCGCGCGATCGAGGTCGCGCCAGAAGGCTTGCGCGCCGAGCAGGCCGGTGTCGGGGTCGATGACGCCGGCGGTCTCGAGCGATTTGAGCACGCGCCTGAGCTGGGCTTCGAACGCCTGCAGCCGCACAAACGGCAGCACCCGCTCGATGAGCCCGACCGGATCGTTTTCCACGCGGACCAGATTAGGCAGCCGCTCATCGTCGACCGTGCCGTTGTCGAGCATGCCGATGGGCAGGTCGCGAAACCGCGTATCTTCCGCCAGCACCGTGAGCAGCGCCTCGACCACGCGCGGACCCAGGCCTTCGCCGATCACCACGCCGTCGACATCGCGGGCATTGAGGTAGCGCGCCGCGGTCTCGATGCTCAGCGCGCCGATCAGGCCGACGCGCTCGCCGATCGCCACGGACAGCGCCGGATAGGAGCCGCCACGCCCGACGCAGAGCACGGTGGCGTGGTCGAGCAGGTCGCCCGGCACAGAGGTGGGAATTCCCTTCTTGGTGCCGACGGTGTGGGCGCGCCGCAACACGGTGGCATGCAGCGTGCGGATCCGCAGCGCCGAGCGCAATCGGGCAATCAGTCGGTCGGTCGAATCGTCGAGCGCAATTGCCAGCGCGTCGGGGAGCGCGGGGGTGCTGCCCCTCACTGTGAGCGCAATGATCGGCATGACCGGTCCGCCGCGCATCCCGATGCACTGCTTGACTGCCTGCAGGTGGCGCGGCGACGGCGTGCCTTCGGGGTCGGCGATCGCGAGCGCGACCGGCTGGATTTCAGCGATAGCGGCGGGCGCGTCGGCCCAGCGCGTTTCAATGATCGGGAAGGCGCCGGCCTTGCCGAGCACGTCGATCAAATCGGCCGCCGAGTTCTCGGCGACCACGACCATCGGACCCAAGAGCGCCATGGTGAAAAGCCGGTTTCGGGACGGTTCTGAACGTGCTGCAAATGCTCACGAAACGTCGGAATCGGAGCACGCACGCACCCTAGGCGATGGCTGTTAACGAACAGACAACGGATGAGGCGGGGTCAGGCGGCTGAGCGGCGGCGCTTGCGGAAGGCGCCCACCAGCAGCGGGTTGGCGCCGAGCTTGGCGAGGCCGGCTTCCAGCATGTCGTGGTCGGCGGCGATGCCCGCCAGGCGATGGCCGGCCAGGACATCCGGCAATACCGCCAGCGTCCCGCCGCCGTCCTCGACGCGATCCACGAAGTCGTGCAGGTCGCGCACGATGAAGCGGTAGCCGCCGATGCTGACCAGACCCTGGGGCGGGGCCGTCAGCACCATCGTCGGGCTGTTGGGACGACAGGCATAGCCGGTGTCGACGAAGCCGCTCGGGGCCACCTTGAAGTGGGGCAGGCCGACGCGTTCCGCCTCCGGCGGGAAGGGCGCGCGTGGCACCATTGGTCCGCGCAGCGCCAGCGTGCGGCTCGCCGTCGCCATGATTTCCAGCGCCACCACTGTCCCCTTGGGCTCGCGCGGGGCGGAGACGACCCCGAACGGAATGACCTGCGGCTTGCCGTCGGCGTCGCGGCGGGCGGCAAACAGGCCGGCTTCGCCGAACACCGGTACGTCGATCATGCGCGCCTTGGCCGTGGGCCACGCCGGCGCCCGCGCCAGCCGTTCCGGGGCCCGCCAGATGCCGACGATGTTGACGTCGCTCGTCATCAGCCGCCCGGCCTCCGCCAGCTGGATGGCGAGCGGGCCGGGAACCACGACGGTGTCGAACGCCATCATGTCGATCTGCGCGAGGAACACGTCCGCGTCGAACGGCTGGTGCAGCGCCAGCGTGCCGCCGAGTGCGAGCCACGGCACGACGGTCGTGGCGAGGGCCGCGAACGAGGAGAGCGCGAGCGTCGACAGCAGCACGGTGTTCTGCTCGAGCCGGCTTTCCAGCACGACCGCCAGCCCGCCGGCGATCAACTCGGCATGGCTGCGGGCGACCGGGACGAGGCCTTGGGCGTAGACATCCCAGGTGATGACGGCCAGATGGGCGGCAGGGCCGGGCGCCGCGGCGCGCTCGTCCTCGAGCGAGGGGATCGGATCGAGCGTGTCGGCCGAGAAGAGATCGTCGAGCGGAATGAAGCCGTCGGGCAGGTTGCCTCCAAATCCGCAGACATGGCGGACCGGGAAAACCTCGGCGGCGGCTCGCATGGCAAGCTCGCAATGATCGACTGCGCCGATGCGGCCGCTGACGATCAGCGCGCTCGCGCTCACCCGGCTGAGCGCCGCGACCGCGTCGGCGCGGTGCCACAGCATCGGCAGCGGCATGGCGATCAGCCCCGCGCGCAGCACCCCGAGCAGGGTGAGCACGCTCTCAACCGTGTTCGCAACTTGGATGCCGACGATCGCATCGGTGTTGAGCCCCATGCGGCGCAGTCTGCCCGCAATGGCCGAGACCACGCGGTCCGCCTGCGCCCAGGTGAGGGTGCGCGGCCTGCCGTCGGTGAAGCTCTCGCGGTTGGGCGGGTCGACCAGCGCGATCTCTGCCGGCCGCCGCTTCGCCGCCTGGCGCAGCATCCCGTCGAGCGTTGCCCGCCCTCCAATGCGGCTGGTCGCAGGGGCGCCGCGCGGGTCTTCCAGGATCACGGGTAGGGCCTCATGGTCGGTTGGGCTCGCGCCACCAAGTTTCGGGCAGATAGCCGTAGAGCGAGGTCTTTTCCGGCCGCGAGATCGTGTTCCAGCGGGCGATCCATTGCGACGGAAGATGGAACAGCGGGATCACGTAGAAGCCCGAGATCAGCACGCGGTCGAGCGCGCGCACGGAGGCGACGAAGTCGTCGCGGCTTTCTGCCTTGAGGAGGGCTGCGATCATGGCATCGACGGCGGCGCTCTTGACGCCCATATAGTTGCGGGTGCCGGGCAGGTCGGCGGCCTCCGAGCCCCAATAGAAAGCCTGCTCGTTGCCCGGCGACAGCGACTGTTCCCAGCGGTTCTGGATCATGTCGAAATCGTAGGTGAGTCGTCGACCTTCGTATTGTACCGCATCCACAACCCGCACACGCGCCGCAATGCCAGCCCGCTTCAGGCTCTCCGAGAACAGGAGCGCCAGCCGCTCCTCGTCCCGCGCTGTGACCAGAAGCTCGAACGCGAGCGGCCGCCCAGTCTTGCGCTCGATCAGCTCGGTGCCGCGCAGCACGTAGCCGGCGGCCGCGAACAGCTCGAGTGCGCGCTTGAGGGCGGCGCGGTCGCGCCCGGAGCCGTCGCTGACCGGTGGCGACCAGGTACCGTCGCGCACGTCCGCGCGCACCGCATTCGCAAACGGCGCGAGCAGCGCCTTTTCCCGCGCATCTGCCGGCCGGCCATGGGACGACAGGTCGGAGCCGTCGAAATAGCTCGTGGTGCGCCGGTAAAGGTCGAAGAAATAGCCGTGGTTGATCCATTCGAAATCGAACAGCAGCGAGATCGCCTCTCGCACGCGAACGTCCGAGAAGACCGGGCGGCGCGTGTTGAATACAAAGAAGCTGCTGATCTTCGGCACGCCGGTCGATAGCGCTTCCTTGATCACGCGCCCTTCGCGCACGGCGGCGAAGTCGTAGGCGGTCTGCCAACGGCCCGGATCCTGCTCATTGCGCACATCGTAGAGCCCGCGCTTGAACGCTTCGAGATGCGAATTGACCTCGCGGTAGTAGTCGAAGCGAAGCTCGTCGAAATTCCAGAGGCCCCGGGTGATGGCAAGGTGGCGTCCCCAGTAGTCTGGGTTGCGCTTGAGGGTGAAGCTCTTGCCGGGGTCGACCTCGCCGACGACATACGGGCCGCTTCCGAGCGGCGCCTGGAAAGATGTCTCCTCGAACGTGTCGGGATTGACGGCGTGCTTGGCCAGCACCGGCATCAACCCGAGGATGAGCGGAAGCTCGCGGTCGTCGCTGCCGGCAAGGTCGAACCGCACGGCACGTTCTCCGATCGTTTCAGCCTTGACGACCTTGGCGTAATAGGTGCGATGGTTGGGACGGCCTTTGTCGCGCAACAGCTGCCAGGAGAAGATGACATCCTCGGGGGTGATCGGCTTGCCGTCGGAGAACCTCGCCGCCGGATCGAGGTGGAAGGTGACATAGCTGCGCTGCGCGTCGGTCTCGACCGCCTGGGCGATCAGGCCATAGAGCGTGAACGGCTCGTCGAAGCCGCGGGTCATCAGGCCTTCGACTACGTAGCCGCGTATCGACGACGGGGCGATGCCCTTGACGATCAGCGGATTGAGGCTGTCGAAGGTGCCGAGCACGCCCTGCACCAGGCGGCCGCCCTTGGGCGCATCCGGATTGGCGTAGGGCAGGCGGGTGAAGCCGGCGGGCATCGCCGGCTCGCCATGCATGGCGATCGCGTGTCGGGGCTCGCCGGCGCGGGTCTCTGTGCTGGGCAGCAGCGCGCCGAGCAGTACGGCGCACGCGGCCGCGGTTCGACCGAACGAACGGTGGGGGGCAAGAAGCGCGATCACGGTGACAATGCGACTCGACGGCTCGAGGTCATGACAACATTCCAAAGAATGGGGCAAGCCGGTGTCTCGAACCTGAAAATTCGCTCAGCGGGCGTCATGCGGCTGTGCGTCCCGGGTTTAAACGGACACTAGAATCATAGCGTTGCCAGAATCCTTCGATTTCGAAGCTCATAGGGTGCGGCGAAGTCGCGCGAACTGCGAAATCGGGACACTGGTGGCCCAAGTTCCGGCGCCGACGGCAATATTGCATAGCATAATCAGCAGCGGCGTTATGGCTTTATCGGCGGGGTGAAATGGGCTATCACGCGGATGGACGGCGTCACGCTCTGTCACGCTCTCGCCGCATTTGGTACCGACACAGCCCAGTACGGGGGCGACCGTGCCGGCGCAGGCGCTGGAGGGCGGTTAGCGAGAGGATTCTGTCGACGGCTCATCGGTTGGTTTCAGCGCCGGCCCGGCCGGCCGCACGCGCGTTTGCCGTCGCCACGGCAACGACCATGCTCATCGCACTAGCGGGCTCCGGCGCCTTCGCGCAAGCGCCTCCCCCGGCTCCGGCGCCGCCCAAGGCGGCACCCAAGGCGGCGCCCAAGGCCCCGGCGCCCAAGGCACCCGAGGCGCAGCCGGCGCCCCAGGCGCAGGCACCTGCGGATCAGCCGCAACTCATCTTCTCGCCCTGGACCAAGTTCTGCCTCAAGGGCCAGGAGGCCAATGCCAAGCAGGTCTGTTTCACCGGCAAGGATGGCCGGGTCGAGTCCGGCATGCCGGTCGTCGCGGCCGTGCTGATCGAGCCGGAGGGCGAGCCGAAGAAGATTCTCCGCGTCACGCTTCCGCTTGGCATGTCGATCCAGCCAGGAACCCGCGTGATCGTTGACAACGGCCAGCCGATGACAGGGCCCTATGTCATCTGCTTCAACAACGGCTGCATGGCCGACTACGAGGCAAGCGGCGAGCTGATCGGCAAGCTGAAGAAGGGGCAGGGTCTCGTCATTCAGGGCATCAATGGCTCGCAACAGGCCATCAGCCTGGTCATCCCGCTGGCCGACTTCGCCAAGGCGTACGACGGGCCGCCCACCGACCCAAAGAAGTTCGAGGAGCAGCAGAAGCAGTTGCAGGACGAGCTGCAGAAGCGCGCCGAGGAAGCGCGCAAGAAGCTCGAGGGTCAACAGGCACCCACGAGGTGAGGCGGAACTCGAACTGGAATGAGTCGAGGCGCGCCTTTGGTGCGCCTCTTTTGTATTGAAGTCTCGACACGATAGTGGCGTCCCTTGTCGGCGCCGCCCGTGACGACAACGGGGGGCAAATCCAAATGAACAAATCAAGCCAGTCCACTGCACTGACACTGGTCGCCGCCCTGGCGGCGCTGGCGGTCATCGTATCGCCGTCGTTCGCCCAACAGCCGAAGGGGCCGGCACCGGCACCCAAAGGTCCGACCCCACCTGCTCAGCAGAAGGGAGCGACTCCTCCGGCCGGACAGCAACAGCAGGGCGACCAGCAGCCGCAATTGACCTTTTCGGCCTGGACGAAGGTCTGCCAGAAGGGCCCGGAGGCGAACGCCAAGCGGATGTGCTTTATCGGCAAGGACGGCCGCATCGAGTCCGGCATGCCGGTGGTCGCGGCGGTGGTGATTGAGCCGGAAGGCGAGCCGCGGAAACTTCTCCGCGTCACGCTGCCGCTCGGCATGGCGCTGCAGCCCGGCACGCGGGTGATCGTCGACAACGGTCAACCCGTGACCGCGCCCTACGTGATCTGCCTGCCCAACGGTTGCATGGCGGACTACGAGGCGAGCGGCGAGCTGATCGGCAAGATGAAGACGGGGCAGAATCTGCACGTGCAGGGTTTCAACGGACAAGGCAGTCCGGTCAGCCTCTCTCTGCCGCTCAACGACTTCGCCAAGTCCTATGATGGGCCGGCGACCGAGCCGCCGAAGGAGCCGCCCAAACAGTGAGGCGGTGGGACGGACGCCAGCGCGTCGTCCGCCTGCGTCAGTTCAGCAATGAATTGCGCGGGCGGTAGCTGCCCTTCTCGTCACGCACGAACACCTCCGCCACCTGCGGATGGCGCATCGGCTCGCCGGACGTATCGGGCAGCAGGTTCTGCTCCGATACGTAAGCGATGTATTCGGTCTCCGCGTTCTCCGCGAACAGATGGTAGAACGGCTGGTCCTTGTGCGGACGAACCTTGGCCGGGATCGACTGGTACCATTCCTCGGTGTTATTGAATTCCGGATCGATGTCGAACACGACGCCGCGGAACGGGAACAGGCGGTGGCGGACCACCTGACCGATCTTGAACTTGGCGTTGCGCGTCTTGCTCATTGGCTCGAAATTAGACCGCAATCGCCGCACGCGCCAGCGCGGATTCATTCAAAACCCACTCACCGCCTGTCGCACGTGCTCGACGTGCGGCGCCTGCGCGAAACAATGGCCGACGAGCTTGCGCCACTCCTGGAAATCGGTGGAATTGCGGAAGTCGACCGTATGGTTTTCCACAGTTTCCCATTTAACGAAGAGCCGGTAGCGGCTGGGATGCTCGATCGAGCGCTGCAGTTCCATCCCCTTGCAGCCCTTCGCGCGTCGGAAGATCGCTGCGGCCTTGGTCACGCCGGCTTCGAATTCCGCTTCCGTGCCAGGATTCACTTCGATCAGCGCAATTTCGAGGATCATAGCGATGCTCCATACTGTCCGGCCATCTCGGGATCCTTCGCCGCCACCAGCCGCGCCAGATCCACCACCACCTTGGCCTGTTTCCAGGTGGCGTCGTCCTGCATCTTGCCGTCGATCATGACCGCACCGGTGCCGTCCGGCATGGCGTCGAGGATTTTCTTCGCGAATGCGACCTCGGCCGGATCGGGGGAGAACACCCGCTTGGCGATCGCGATCTGTGAAGGATGCAGCGTCCAGGCCCCGGCGCAGCCCATGAGGAAGGCGTTGCGGAACTGCGCCTCGCAGGCCTCCGGATCGGCGAAATCGCCGAACGGGCCATAGAACGGCTTGATGCCCGCAGACGCGCAAGCGTCCACCATCTTACCGAGGGTGTAGTGCCAGAGGTCTTGTTGGAAAGCGGCGCGCGGCGACGCATTGTCGGGCGCCGCGTCGGCGAGAACCTTGTAGTCCGGATGCCCGCCGCCCACGCGCGTGGTCTTCATCGCGCGCGAGGCGGCGAGGTCGGCCGGGCCCAGGCTGATCCCATGCATGCGCGGCGATGCGGTCGCGATCGCGGCGACATTATCGACGCCTTCGGCGGTCTCCAGGATGGCGTGGATCAGGATCGGCTTCTTGACGGAGTGCTTGGCCTCGAGCTGCGCCAGCAATTGATCGAGATAGTGGATGTCCCAGGGTCCGTCGACCTTGGGCACCATGATCACGTCGAGCTTGTTTCCGACCGCGGCGACGATCGCGGTTACATCGGCGAGCATCCAGGGCGAGTTGAGCGCATTGATACGCGTCCACAGGCCGGTTGCGCCGAAGGAATTGAACGCGGCCATGGCGATGAAGCCCGCGCGCGCGGCGTCCTTGGAGTCGCCCGGGATGGCGTCCTCGAGATTGCCGAGCACGACATCGACCTGCGCGATGAGCTCCGGCACCTTGGCGCGCAGCTTTTCGATGTGTGGCGGCACGAAATGGATCATGCGCTCGAGCTTGACCGGAAGCTCGCGCAGCGGCGCGGGCGCCCCGATCGCGAGCGGCCTGAAGAAATTGCGCGGAAGCTTCATGCCTCGTCCTTAGCGCATTTTCCGGGGAAAATGCGAACAACCCTGGCGTTCATTCTCGGTGCCACGGTATGAGCAATGGCCGCCCTCGGCCAAGCCGTTTTTGCAGGCAGCAAGGCCTGAGATTGACCAAACGCCGGGACTGGCCTTGTTCTAGGGCGTCATTGCGCAGACGCCGCTGCAAGAGCTGTGTCGCTGGTGAAGACCCAGCAGCTGCCGGTCACGATCTTTCGTTGAAGCCTGGCGGGGTCACAGCGCCTCTCCGCGCATCAGGCGCGGCCGCGAGGCGAGCGGTGCGACGCCTTCGCGCATCATCGCGCGGCGCAGCGGTCCGATCCGCTCCATCAGAAACAGGCCCAGCCCGCGCGCCCCCTGCAGCGGCAAGAAGTCCGACAGCAGGCTGCGGTTGAGCAGATCGACCGCAAGCGTGCGGCTGGTCACGTCGGCGCGGCGCATCTCGTCGTAGCGCGCCGCCACCTCGCCAACATCGTCGCCGTCGCGGTGGGCGGCAACGGCCAACTCGGCGATCGTTGCCGCGTCGCGCAGGCCGAGGTTGAGGCCCTGAGCGCCGATCGGCGGGAGCACATGCGCGGCCTCACCGATCAGCACCACCCGCGCCGCGGCGAAACGCATTGCGGTCTCGATCGCGAGCGGGAATACGCCGCGTCCAAGCTCGAGCTCGATCTTGCCGAGGATCGAATGGGAGCGGCGTTCGATCTCGGCCGCCAAGTCTTTGTCGGGCAGGCCAGTGAGCCCGTCGACCTCGGCCGGATCGACCACGAAGACCAGGCTCGAGCGTCGTCCGGGCAGGGGCACCAGTGTGAAGGGGCCGGTCTCAGTGTGGAACTCGGTCGAGGTGTCCTGGTGGGGGCGGGCGTGTGCGAGGTTGAAGGTGAGCGCGGTCTGCGGGCAGGTCCGGCCGTGCATCTCGATGCCGGCGGCGGAACGGCACAGGGAGCGCCGGCCCTCGGCGCCGATCGCGA
>Ga0126382_10000602_pt1 | contig 14099 bp, 11 predicted proteins | sample PanSoiMetPlot_30_FD_92548 | JGI IMG/M metagenome (GOLD analysis project Ga0126382, IMG submission 92548) | Tropical forest soil microbial communities from Panama - MetaG Plot_30 | ecosystem: Environmental > Terrestrial > Soil > Tropical forest > Bulk soil | place: Panama | collected 2016-02-17 | reverse complement strand
TGTAGATCACGCCATTAAAGCGACTGATCTATTATTGCAAAGCGGCGGTTTTGGACTTGTAGCCCTCGATTTAGGTGATGTTCCATCTGCGCAGTCTCGCCGCGTTCAGTTGAGCTGGTGGTTCCGCTTCAAAAGGGCGATCGAAAACACTCCGACTGCTTTGGTTGTAATCAGTCGCGACCCCAATGCCCGATCTTGCGCTTCGCTGGTGTTGGGTTTGAAGAGGGAAAGAGAACGATGGTCAAGACCAGTCGAAGCTAAAGAAGCTAATGAATGTATGCTTCCAACTTGTGCAAATCTTCTGGACAACTTTTGGCTTCGCGTGGAAAGATGCAAACCGGTTCGTCCTGGTGAAAGAGAAGTCAGCTTTGAAGCAATAGTCTCGCACATCTAATTGCAAAACTGATGACTGGCTCTGACAAAACTCCAATGGCATCAAGTTACCCATCTTCTATGATGAAGCCGTTAACTCTGTTGGCTCTTCTTCTCTTGTTATCCCTTCCCTTGCCGGTCCGATCTTTTCCGCAGCTCAACAAAGGAGCCGATAACTGGGAAGCGTTCCGATTCCTGGTCGGCGAATGGGGTGGCAAAGGGACGGGGAGCCCAGGTGAAGCCGCCGGAGCTTTTTCGTTCAGCTTCGATCTGGAAGAGAAGATTTTGGTTCGAAAAAACCGCGCCGACTATCCTGCAACAAAAGACAAACCGGCCTATTCACACAATGACTTGATGGTGATCTATAAAGAGGGGACTGAGACTCGCGCAATTTACTTCGATAACGAAGGTCACATCATTAATTACACAGTTACCGTCTCCAAAGACCTGCCGACGCGCATCACTTTTCTCAGCGAGATTTCCCCGTCTGCCCCGAGGTTTCGTTTTATCTATAGCAAAATCAACAACGACAATATGACGTTTCAGTTTGACGTTGCTCAACCCGCCAAACCGGAAGCGTTTACAAAATATCTGGAAGGCTCTTTAGTGCGAAAGACGTCGCCCAAATAAATCGGGCAGCTATCCATTCCTGTTCCTAAGCTTTTCCACCGCCGCTTCATTGATATGTTTGTGAAGAATCGAAACCAATTGAGAGGCTTCGACAACAGAAAGAGTTAAGGCAATCGTATTATCACCCTGATCGATTGTTAAGTTGATGGATCCGCCGCGATGCTCGATTTCAAAAGAACTGCCCTTCGTCTGAACCGTGTCCATTTATAGCTCCCAATTATTCGTTTCCCATTTCAAATAACTTTTTTTCGGTGATTGTCTGCACACCTATTTTCTGCGCCTTGCCGAGCTTTGATCCCGGATCCTCACCCACTACAAGGTAATCCAGTTTCTTGGAGACCGAAGCCAATACCGTGCCGCCTCTTTCCTCGATCCACTTTTCAGCCGCACTGCGCGGCATGGATTCGAGCTTGCCTGTGATAATAAAGCTCTTGCCGGTGAGCGGTCCGGTCTTTACTTTTCGTTCCTCCCTTTCAAGCTTAAGTCCCGCCTTGCGAAACCCCTCAACCAGTTCCCTGTTCTGCGAGTCTTTGAAGTAACGATAAACGCTGTTCGCTATCCGCGCTCCGATTCCTGATATGCCTGAGATCTCTTCTTCCGTGGCATTCATCAGACCGTCAATGTTTTGAAAAGTACTCGTTAGCAGCGCAGCAACGCCTTCTCCGATATGCCGGATGCCCAGCGCGAATAAAACATTTTCAAAGGGTCGCTTCTTGCTATCTTCGATGGCGGCTCGGAGATTATGAATTGATTTATCCTTGAAACCGGGAAGCTGCGCCAGCTGATCCTCTGACAGTGAATAGAGATCAGCGGCATTGTGTATAAATCCGAGCTCCAGCAGTTTGGCGATGGTAGAGGGACCTAATCCTCGAATATCCATCGCGCCGCGGCTGACGAAATGATTCAGGCCTTCAAAAAGCTGTGCCGGACAATCGCGGTTCACGCAGTAGGCCATTGCCTCGCCTTCTTCGTGAACCACGGGGTGATGACATGATGGGCATTTATCAGGATAGTGAAACGTCTGTTCTTTGCCGGTGCGTTGTTCGAGCACGGGGCCGACAACTTGAGGTATCACGTCGCCCGCGCGCTTGACCACCACCATGTCGCCGATTCGAATATCTTTTCGGCTGATGTCGTCTTCGTTGTGAAGGGTAGCAAGTTTGATAGTCACGCCGCCGAGCTTTACTGGTTCCAAAACAGCGTATGGATTCATCGATCCGGTGCGGCCGACGTTGACGCCAATTTGTTTCAGCCTTGTTGTAGCGACCTGCCCCGGGAATTTGTAAGCCGTCGCCCAACGCGGGTCTCGGCTGATCGTACCAAGCTCTTTTTGATACTCGAGATCGTCAACCTTAACGACCACTCCATCGATCTCGTAGTCAAGAGATTCACGCTTTGGCTCCCAGCTATTGCAGAACTTCAGCACGCCTTCGATCGACTCGTGCCAGCGAAAGTTGGTGTTTACCGGAAACCCCCACTCCTGAAGCGTCTCGAGAGTCTCCTTTTGCGTTTTCAACATTGCGCCGTCGATGAATCCGATCGCGTAGCCGAAGAACGACAGTGGTCGAGCGGCGGTGATTTTCGGATCGAGCTGCCGAATTGCTCCAGCGGCAGCGTTACGAGGATTCGCGTACAGTGCCAGGCCTTTGTCGGCTCGCTCTTCATTGAGGGCGTTGAACGCAGATAACGGCAAATAAACTTCGCCACGCACTTCCATCGTCGCTATCCTTTCTCCGCCGTCCTTCAAGCGTAGCGGAATTGATTTAATAGTTCTGAGGTTGGCGGTGACTTCCTCTCCGATGATGCCGTTGCCGCGGGTTGCACCGCGCACCAAACGGCCGTCCTGATATGTAAGCGCCATCGCCACGCCGTCGATCTTGAGCTCGGTGACGTAGGGGACATGTTCTCGATTGAGCGCACCGACCACACGCCTGTTGAACGCACGCAATTCGTCCTCGTTGAATGCATTTGCCAGTGAGAGCATCGGCGCGTGGTGCTCGACTTTGTTAAAGCGCTCGAGCGGTTCGCCTCCGACTCGCTGGGTTGGGGAGTCGGGAGATGCGAGTTCGGGATGGGCTTTTTCGAGCTCAGTGAGCTCACGAAACATCCGGTCGTATTCGGCGTCGGAGATTTCGGGCTCGTCTTTAACGTAGTAGAGATAGTTGTGGTATTCGAGTTTCTGCCGCAGCTCGGCGATTCGTGCTGCGATGCGATCGATGTCAAGATCTGTGGCCATAGTTGCGCGATTTGGCTTCAGAAAGAGTTTAGCTCAAAGATCGCGGGAATTGGAACGGAGACAAAGTTCGCCTTGTCATACCCACATCGGGTGTTACAACTTTACAAGGATGAGTTTCAATGAAAATCGTGTGACGCCCCAGCAGTCATTGAATATCTCAACGGCTGAATGCGCCGTGCTCTAACGTGAATCACATTGTCCTGGTTTTGCAACGGCCCCTCGATCAAAAGTAACGGTTCATTTACTAGCACCAATCTGTTCCGATCATAAATGTCCGGTGTGACGATCACGTTTGAGACCCCCGTTTCATCCTCCATCGTTAAAAACAAAAATCCTTTCGCAGTCCCAGGTCTTTGTCGAACGATCACCCAGCCAGCGGTTCGTACCCAAACTCCATTGCGTATTTCCTGCAACTCGATTGCGCTCTTTATCCCGAGCCGTTTCAGCTCCTCGCGTCGATAAGCCATCGGGTGACGGCCAATCGTCAAGCCCGTACCTCGAAAGTCGGCGTTCACACGTTCATCTATCGTCATTGGCGAAAGCGGCGAATCAAAATTCTCGTCCTTCTGTTCTTTTAGCAGAGGACCGACTGCTCGCGCGGCTCGCTCCACTTGCCAGAGCGCGCTGCGACGGTGAAGTGATTGAATATTGGCGATTGACGATTGTCGATTGTCGATTGCCGATTCCCGATCTGCGATTGCAAATTTGCTATTGCCGATTGCTGCCCTGGAATCTCGGTTCTCTGATGACGATCCCTTGATGAAATTCAAAGCTCCCACCTCTGCGAGTGTTCTCAATTCGTCCTTTCGAAGCTCGGGCACACGATTATGCAGATCATCGATATCGGTAAAAGGTCGCTTTGCGCGTTCACGCACGAGGGCTCTTGCGGCTTCCTCGCGAAGCCCCCTGACATAACGAAATCCAAGACGAAGGGTGGGGGTTTGGGAGTGAGGGTTGGGGGTTGGGGATTGGGGGTTGGGATGGGGGATGGGGGGTTGGGACTTGGAGGATTGGGCTTGGGAGCCGGAATACGACACATTCTCTTCTGCAACTTGATCCCTTTTCGTTAACCCTCCACGCCTATTTCCGTCCCAACCCCCAGCCCCCAACTCCCAACCCCTATCTTCATCCCAGCTCCCAACTCCTAACCCCCAACCCCTATTCTCCACCGTACACGACCAATCCGATCGAGTGATATCAATCGGCTCTACCTTCAAACCATGACGCTGCGCATCCTTTATCAAAGTCGCTGGTTGATAAAAACCCATCGGCTGATTATTCAGCAGCGCGGCGGTGAAAGCCGCAAGATAATGGCATTTCAAATAGGCACTGGCGTAAGCAATCAACGCAAAGCTTGCAGCGTGAGACTCAGGGAATCCATAAAGCGCGAATGATGTTATAGCTTGTACGATCTTTTCCTGTTTCTCTCCAGTGATGCCGTTTTGATCCATGCCGCGCCGCAATTTGACTTCGATTTCCTGCATACGCGCCTCCGATCGTTTGAACCCCATTGCGCGACGCAACTCTTCAGCCTCGCCCCCGGTGAAGTTCGAACAGATCATCGCGATTCGCAGCAATTGTTCCTGGAACAGGGGCACTCCAAGGGTGCGCTTCAACACCGGTTCCAGCGACGGGTGCAAACACGTGGCTTCTTCGCGGCCGAGACGTCGATTCAAATAAGGATGGACCATATTCCCGACGATGGGGCCGGGCCGGATGATGGCTACCTGCACGACGATGTCATAAAACTTCCTGGGGCGTAGTCGTGGGAGGCAAGACATCTGGGCCCGGCTCTCAACTTGAAATAATCCAATTGTGTCGGCTTTACATAAGGCGTCGTAGACCTCAGAGTCATCCTGTGGAAGATGAGCCAGATCTACCTCTTCTCTATAATGATCTTTTATAAGCGTCAGACATTCTTCAATCGCCGCCATCATCCCCAAACCGAGAAGATCCACTTTGATAATTCCCATATCGGCGCAATCTTCTTTGTCCCACTGGACGACTACGCGTCCGGGCATTGTCGCAGGCTCGAGCGGAACCACTGAACTGAGTTGACCCTGGCAAATGACCATCCCTCCCGAATGCTGGCCAAGATGCCGCGGCAGATCCTGCGCGGCAACGTAGAGCTCCAGAAACTTTTTAATATGCTGATTACGCAGATCGAGTCCGGCATCGCGGAAATGCCGCTCGGTTGTGTCATTCGGATCCTGCCATTCAAATGCCCGGACCAGACTCGAGAGCCGGGTGATAGTTTCCTCATCAAACCCCATCACCTTTCCCACCTCGCGTGCCGCAGAACGGCCGCGATAGGTGATGACATTTGCGGTCATTGCCGCTCCGTATTGACCATAACGTTGATATACATATTGAATCGCCTTCTCGCGTTGATCCCCACTGGGCAGATCGAGATCGATGTCCGGCCATTCGCCCCTTTCTTCCGATAGAAAGCGTTCGAATAAAAGTTCCATGCCGACCGGATCAACCGCGGTTATGCCAAGTGAGTAGCAGACAGCGCTGTTTGCTGCCGAGCCGCGACCCTGGACCAGAATCTTCTCATCGCGACAGAAGTTGATGATGTCCCAGACAATCAAAAAATAACCTGCAAGATGCAGCTTCTCGATCAAAGCCAGTTCACGATCTATCTGTTGGAGAGCTCGGTTATAAAATTCTGTTCCCTTCTTGCCGTAACGCCATCGCGCACCTTCATAAGTTCGTTTGTTAAGAAACGAATCCATCGTCTCACCGTCGGGTACGGGATACCTGGGGAACTCATAACCAAGATCCTGGAGCGAGAACTCCAGTCGAGATGAAAGTTCGCAAGTATTAGCGATCGCCTCCGGCAGGTCGGCAAACAGCTTTGACATGGTGGAAGCAGATTTTAGAAATCGCTCGGAATTCTTTGCCAGCAGGCGTCCCGCGGTTTCAAGCTTCACGTGATTGCGGACACAGGTCAAAACATCGGCAAGCTGACGACGCGCAGCACTGGCATAACACACACCATTGGTTGCAAGCAGCGGAAGTTCGAGCAGGCGCGCCACTTCAACTGCTGCCTGATTGCGCGATTCCTCTTCGCGATTGAAATGTCGCTGAAGCTCGGCGTAGACATTGCCTCGTCCAAAAATTGCTACGAGCTTTTTAGTTGTGTCGATGGCTTCATCCAGACCGCCGCGCTCAAGTGCATCCGCAAGCGGACCATCATCCCCACCTGTCAAACAGATCAAGCCTTCGGAGTGCGCGGCTAATTCATCCAGGCTGGCGGCAACTTCGCCGGGTTTTGCGTGCTTAGGCGCACGAAGCTTTATAAGAGTGATCAGGCGACATAGATTCTGATAACCGGTGCGGTTCTGTACCAACAAAGGAAGAGAGGTGGTTGACGCTGGGCGGCCAGCAATACGAGAGCTTTTTTGCCGGCTTTTAGATCCGTGATGTGTGTCGATGGCTAACGTGAGCTCCGAGCCGATGTGTGCCTTAACTCCGACCCTTTTCGCTGCTAAATGAAATCGTGGGGAGCCGTAGACGCCGTCTCGATCCAGCAGCGCCATCGCTTCGCCTCCAAGTTCGGCGCACACGTGTATCAGCTCTTCAGGAAGCGACGCGCCCTCCAAAAAGCTGAAAGCAGATCTGGCGTGAAGTTCAACGTAGCGTTTAGTCATTAGTAATCAGTCATACACCCCCTCTATAAACCATAACTCGCTACGCAGGTCCTGATAGATTCGATATAGAGTTCCCTTTTCCTGCATCGACGAACCTCCAACCGATACATCCCACTCATCGCGAACCCAAATATCTTCACTCCACCAGTCACCCGATGTCCGCCACGGACCTGCAAGCCGCAGGACCTTTCCTCGTATGGTTCTACCCGTTTGCTGCACCCTGATTCGAGTCGGCCATCCTGACGGCGCTTCTACCTGCGCTCGCAACGGAGGCCTGAACACTCTGAATCCCAAAATAGAAGCGAGAAATGGAAGCTTGTAAGAACTGCGAGATCGAGAGTCCTTTGTGTCTTCTCTCCCTGGTTTACGACCTCTGCGGTTCGAGCCTCTTTTGACCAGGAAGCGCTTGACGCGAAAAGCACCCGGCCGATGGCTATCCACCAACTCGGGCGAGCCGACGTTGCTTTCGCCGACCAGCCTCGAAAGCCGCGCCAGAGTCAACTCTAGCTTCTCGGGTTCAGGCGCCAGTGGTTGAAACAAGCCATTCTGTATCGATCGCGGCTTTGCCGGTTCACAGACGATCCCCACCGCCACAATTGCGGTCGGGGGCGGATGTGATTCCATGTCGAGCAACAGCAGCTTCAAAAAGACTTTGCTGTCGCGCATCGGGAACGGCAGCCGGATCGTGCGCAAGTGTTCAGACTTGTTATCAAGCTTTAATCTGAGTTTCAGCTCTTCCACTGCCAGTCCAAATGCTTGCAGATTTCCGCAGAGCTGATTCAGGAGTCGCGCGAAGATAAATGAAAGCGGCTCGAGCAGATCGATGGGATCATCAAGCTCGACCGATTTCTCGAACTCTGGGGCGGGTTTTGCCAACAACAATGGTCGAACGCTCTCACCAGTAGCCAGCTTCTGCAGCCAAACTCCTTCGGGTCCAAGCCGCTCAGACACTCCGGTTACCGGCAGAGCAGCAAATTCGCGAAAGCTTCGGATGCCCCAAAGCTCAAGGGTCTCTAATAGCCTTGCCGCATGATCGGCATCTACCTTGGCAAGACCGGCATCAAGCGCGGCGAGCGGTAAACCGCCGAGACGCTTAGCCTTTTTCGCGGAATCGATGACCGTGATGCCGGTGAAATATCTTGCAGCATGAATAGCTGCATCAGGATTCAGAGCTACGGCGACGTTGACTTTAAGACCTTGTTCGGCAGCGTGTCGGGCAATTTCTTTTGCGATCTCTCGAGGTGAACCGAACAACAACTCGCAACCTTCGATGTCCAGTACAACGGTACTGTCGGCTGTCTCCTCTACCAGCGGCGAGAATGCATAAGCGCAATTCACCAGCGCCGCGTTGCTCTTCAGATCGGGGCTATAAATACAGGCGAACATGATCAGCTCCTGCTGCTGTCATTGAGCGAGAAGTGACGAGTTACGAGTTACGAGTGACAAGTGAGTGATTAGCGATGAGTGATTAACCACGCCCCTCTCACCCCCACCTTACTCTTCACTCGTCACTCGCCACTCATCACTCTTCTTACCTTACTCTTCGCTCTTCACTCGCCGCTCATCATTCTTCTTTCGAAAATCTATCGAAAATATACGAAAATCTTGATGATTTGGTCAAGGCTAATTGTGAAATAGTGGTGGGGCTTGTACGATCGTGGCGAAGTCTGTCAGCGATGCCAAAAACAGCAAAATCTCTGGCAAAGATAATCGATGAGCTCGGGAAGCTCTACGGCAAACCCAAACCGCCTACAGTAACAGATCCGCTCGGGATGATTCTGCTCGAAAACGTCGCTTATCTGGTCAGCGACGAACGACGCGCCCAGGCCTTCAACGCGCTGCGCGAGCGCGTGGGCTTGACGCCTCCGAAAATCCTGATGGCGTACGAAAACACTTTAATAGAAGTTGCCCGACTCGGCGGCATGCATCCTGTAGCACGAGTGGAAAAGCTAAGACTGATAGCACAGATCGCTCTACAAGAGTTTGATGGGGACTTCGATCGAGTACTGAAGCAACCACTCGCACAATCGAAGAAATATCTAAAAAAATTTCCGGGAATCGGAGATCCAGGCGCAGAGAAAATACTCTTATTTTCTCGAACGCAACCGATTCTTGCGCTGGATTCAAACGGGCTCCGAGTGCTGCTGCGTCTGGGATATGGTGAAGAATCAAAAAGCTACTCGACGACCTATCGTTCAGCACAGGATGCAGCCGGGAAGGAGATGAAGAAGGATTTTGACTGGCTGATCGCCGCTCATCAGTTATTGCGGCGTCACGGGCAGGAGTTATGCAAGAATGTCAATCCGGTGTGTCCTCGATGTCCGTTGAAATCGACCTGTAGGTATTATCAGGACCATTCCTCGTAACAACATTCCTCATTTACTTCGAAGATATTCGTTGCTACGCGCCGAGTGAATGTCTAAGCACAAACGCTTTGTGGCGCACTCGTCCCTTTGCTGAAATCAAACCATCGGCTTGAAACTGGCTGAGTATTTTGATCGCGCGCCGATAATCGATCGATAGCCACATTTGCAGGATCGCCGCCGAAGCATGCCCAAATTCGGTTATCACAACTAATGCATCATCCGACAAAGGATCGCGATCGGTTGCGTTCACACTGTTTTCGTTCGTCGGCGGACAAATTGACGCTGCCAGTTGCGAATCGCTACCAGCCGCTTCAGTGCCGCTGAGATGGTCACACTCATTCTGGCTCCCACGTTCGAAAGACGGATCGGTCGCGACCATCGAGAGAAGCTCTTCAAGTTGGCGACGAAGCTTGGGCAGGTCCAATTCTTGTTTGTGAGGATACATTGGGCCTCGGTTCTTGAGCGGCTACTCAGCGGGGGTTGCGACAGAATATAACACAACTGAAATGAAAACGTAGCGGGATTTAAGAACCGCTCTGAATTGATTAATTGTAATAGGATTGTCGGGGCAAATTGCACTCGGGATGAACCAGAACCTCTATTGGGGTTTGTTGTTCCTGGCAGTTGTATCTTGGTGCTCGTTGGCTTTGTTAGGTCGAAATTGAAACTCCAGCGGCTGAAGCCCGATGGTATCTTTTGGTAGGCGCCTGATGGCTCCGTACCTAAGTCTGGTTGTTCAACGCATTTTGAAACCTGATACACTCTTTCCCCAATTTGAATCAAGGGGGAGATTTCGCATGACAAACACCGAGCAAGTTGTTGACCAGTGGCAGGACGTGCGCAACGGGCTGATCAAAGAAGTCGAGTTGATTCCGGCTGAACAACTCGGTTTCAAACCCGCTTCCGAGAGCCGTAGCGTTATCGAATTACTTCACCACATTGTTGAAAGCGAACGAATGCTTGCCGGCGAGATGTGCCGCGAGAATACAAATTTCCAACGTGGATTCGCTGCATTAGTGGCTGACCACACGGGCGGCGTCAAGGATGCGACCACAAAAGACGCGGTGATTGAACTCTTACGCTCGTCGATGGAAGAAACGAAGAAAAGGATTTTGGGCTTCGGTGACACTGGCTTTGAAAAGATGATGAGGCGTTTTGATGGAAAGCAGTGCACCAAATTGACGATGCTGAACTTCACTGTCAGTCACGAGATGTATCACCGCGGTCAACTCACAGTCTACGAGCGGGTTTTGGGAATCGAGCCGGCGCTCACTCAGCTCTTCAAAAAAATGATGAGCACAAATCCAGATTAAGAATAACAAGCTAAGAATTGTACATCGAAAGATTGTAAAAGGGCGCGAAAGCGGCCAACAAAGCGACCTCGAAGCTCATCGAGCGGGTAAACAAGTCGCGTGACAGGACGCCCCAGGCCCCTTGCCGGCTCCGCACATCGTGCTCGCCGGCGGCTTCGTCGATTACATCGGCAAGCTCGCGTCTTCCTTCAACCACCGCCCGCACGAGCTTTTCGGGTACTACGATCGACGGGCTGGCGCCAAAGTTCCCGCGCGTTCCGTCAGTCACGTAAGCCCAGCCTTTGAGGAACGTCAACGCTTCGCCTCCGAGAATCACTGAATGAAAACCTCCTTCCAAGCCGACATAAACATCGGCGGTTTTCGCCTCACGCGACAGAAGATGTCGAACGGCTAACGCTCGAGCCCTTGCCCCACTCATAAGATCCGTATCGGTTAGCGGCATAGCCGGCGTATCTGTCTCTACATCGAGGGCAGTGATAATCGGATCGGCCCAGGCGGAATCGATGGATGCAATACATACAGAGGCGGAGCGAACAGCCTCCACTTTTGCCGCTCTCGAAGAACCAAGCGCGATTCTCATCAACTATCCTTTTGTTTCTAGAATGTCTCTAACAGTTTATGGCGATCGCTAATTTCGCATTCGCACGTACTTTGAGTCAATCAATTGTCAATTTCTACCCAGTGTTGCCGGGGCGTGCGACGCTGCTTTATAGTCCAAACATAAGTATTGAAACTTTCGTAACAAAGGTCAGAGCGTACCCTGGATGGAACAAACCGAAAAAGCAAAGCCAGACTTGTCTGCGCTGAGAATTCATCGCGACGACGATGGAGACGCAGGTGCCAGGCGTGGCGTGCGCGCGGTCCTGATCGGTACAGCGCTCGCTGTTATCGCCGGCGCCTTACTAGTCGGCTATCGGATGTGGAGCGCTTCAACGACGCCGGAGGTCGAAGTTGCAAGAGCGCTGGTTGAATCAGGAAACTCCAGTATCGGCATCCTAACTGCAAACGGGTATGTAGTAGCTGATCGCAAAGCAGCCGTTAGCCCGAAGATTTCCGGACGACTCGAGTATCTTGGGGTCGACACAGGCAGCCGAGTCAAGCCGGGCCAGGTGCTCGCCCGCCTCGAGCATCACGACCTGGATGCCCAGTTGAGCGAAGCCAATAGTTCACTTGCGAATTCCCAGTCGGCTAAGGCTCAGGCCGAAGCCGAGCACGAACAGGCGCGCGCTTTTTTGGCCCAGGCTCAGGCCAACGTGCAGAAAAGCCGGCTGGAATTAACGAGACAAACCAGCCTCCTGGAGCGAGGCGTGACATCCAAGGCGGAGGCCGACAAAGCAACCGCCCAAGCCGGCGTCGACGAAGGCCAGGTGCGCTCTGCCGAAGCTCAGATCAAAGCCGCGAAGGCAAAAATCGAATCTTCTTCGCAGCAAATCCGGTCGGCTGAAGCCCGCATTCGCCTTGTCGAAGCGCAGCTTGAATACATGAGCATACGCAGTCCGTTTGAAGGGTTAGTGATTTCAAAAGACGCAGAGGTGGGCGAAACGGTCGCTCCTGCAATCTACGGCGGTGCTACAACGCGCGGGTCAGTAGTGACGATCGTTGATCCAAATACACTCGAAGTAGAAGTGGACATCAACGAGTCGGATATCGGCAAGATCTCACCTGGACTTACGGCTGAAGTGACTCTCGATGCATTGCCCAACGAGAAACTACCCGCTGAGGTCCGCAAGATTGTACCTACCGCTGATCGTCAGAAAGCGACGGTCAAGGTAAAGGTTAAATTCAAAGAGATCGATCCTCGCATCCTCCCGGATATGAACGCGAAGGTAACGTTCCTTCAAAAGCAACAAGCCACAGCGAGTTCAGAGGTATCTCGAATCACAGTCCCGAAAACTGCCATACAACAGCGAGATGGAAAAAGCATCGTGTTTGTCTTCAACGAGGGACGCGCTTCAACTCAGACAGTTGCGCTCGGAAGCGAGTTCGGCGACCGCGTCGAAATCAAGCAAGGACTGGCGGGAGGCGAGAGAGTCATCATCCAGGGCAGCGCCGACCTTACTGACGGTTCGAGGGTCAAATTGAAGAGTGGTTCGTAAAGTCTTTGCGCCTTTGCGTCTTTTGTGACTCTGCGTTAAAAAGAGGGCATTAAATAACGACAATTTAAGGTTAAAGGAAGCAAAGGAGCCTTAGATGGCTGAGACCCTGATTAATCTAACACAAGTAACCAAGCACTACCGTCGTGACACCATCGATATTCCAGTTCTCGACAATATTGACCTGGAAATCGCGCGTGGAGAATTCCTCGCACTGATGGGCCCGTCGGGATCAGGAAAAACAACATTACTCAACCTCATTGCCGGAATCGACAAGCCTAACTCGGGCCGTGTCGTTATTGATGGAAAGGACATTTCAAAGCTCAACGAACAGCAGCTTGCCAAATGGCGAGCACGCCACGTTGGATTTATCTTTCAACTTTACAATCTGATTCCGGTGCTTAGCGCCTTCGAGAATATCGAGCTCCCGTTGTTGCTAACCAGTCTATCCAAGAAAAAGCGGCGTGATCACGTAATGACCGCGCTCTCGGTGGTTGGGCTCGAAGATCGCCAGCATCACTATCCGCGACAACTCTCTGGAGGACAGGAGCAACGGGTCGCAATTGCTCGGGCCATCGTCACCGATCCGACCCTCCTGGTCGCGGACGAGCCCACTGGAGATCTAGATGCAAAATCCGCAGAAGAAATTCTCGATTTGTTGAAGCGTCTAAACGAAGAGTTTCATAAGACGATCATCATGGTGACCCACGATCCCCGCGCGTCGAGCCATGCTCATTCGCAGCTGCATCTTGAGAAAGGCCTGCTCAGTAAATCTGGAGGCGTCTATGAAGTTCCTGCGGCTCATCATTAAGAATGTCGGGCGAAACAAACGCCGCACCGTGCTGACTGTTTTGAGCGTGTCGGTATCTGTATTTCTGCTCGCAACAATGCAGGCAGTGATGGCAGCTTTCGGCCGGGTCTCACAATTGACCGGAGGCGAGTACCGGGTTGTTGTCAGACGCAACACCTCGATTGCCGATTCCATGCCCGAGGCCTATCGACAAAAAATAGAACAAGTATCAGGCGTAACCGCGACATATCCATCAAACTGGTTTGGAGGAATCTACAAGGAGGACAAGCCGCAGTATACGTTTGCTCAGTTCTTTGTCGATCCCAAATCACTGTTTGATGTCCAATCTGAAATTCAGATATCTCCTGAGGAAAAAGAAGCCTTTCAACGGGAGCGGACAGCCGCCATTGTCGGGAAGAAGCTCGCCGACAAACACGGTTGGAAGCTCGGCGATACCATCGAATTGAAGCGGTCGATTTACCCTCTCGATGCCCGACTGAACATAAGAGGAATTTACACCGGGCCTCAGGAGACGACCCTTTACTTTCACAGAGACTTTGTTGAAGAAGCATTCGGAAGACCGGGTCTCGTAGGCCAGTTCCGCGTAAGGCTAGACTCGCCCGACAGCGCCGCGAGGGTGATG